>SESF01021124.1_pt1 | contig 17861 bp, 19 predicted proteins | sample 3171521 | NCBI WGS metagenome assembly SESF01 (sample SAMN10866945, study PRJNA518727) | freshwater metagenome | biome: subpolar coniferous forest; feature: holomictic lake; material: water; isolation source: holomictic Lake 227, 6 m and 8 m depth | place: Canada: near Kenora, Ontario | collected...
TTAAATTGAAGAATCCGTGCCCCCGAAGATCGCAAGCGTGCTGTTGGGCGCTGAGCAGGCCATGAAGCACGAAATCCCGGCCTGCTTGATTCAAACCTCATCCTTTTTTGACTGATCAGGGAGACAAGTTCCCCAAAATCACAGATAGGCGCAGACGGCTTTAATTACAGTTGTTGCTTGATTTCCATAGATACAGATAACGGTAACACCCGGTACGTCCGTCCAATAAATCAGATAATATCGAGTTTTGGAGGTTAATGCAATTGTCTTCTCAGGGGAATTAACACTATGAGAGAGAAAAATCCCAGATGTATCGTTCGGGAAAAAGCCACCAACTTTTATATTCATTGTGGCGTCGCTTACCGATGAGTTGCTGGTAGATAGGGATACAAATTCATTTGTCCAGGATGAGTTATCAAATCTACCTGCCTGTAGCATTGCAATATAACTGACTCGCCAAACGCCTATCGGTAAATCTGCATAAACCCCAGTGTTGTATATTGTGCCCCCAGATGGTGAATTAGTTTCCATCGCAGAGGTATTAGTAACGATTACCGACCATATATTCGGATCCATCGGGAAGCCATAAGGCGCCTTGGTCGCCGAGAAGTACTGCTCTATGATCCGGGAATTGGCCAGGCTATGATCCGTGCCTCCAAAGATCGTAAGCGTGGTGCTGGGCGCTGAGTAGGCCACGCCCGTAATGATGAAGTATGAAGTAATCCCGGCCTGTTTGAGTCTAACTCTCATTCCTTTTCCATACTTCCAGGCAAGGTCTCCCGGCACAGTGAGGGTATAGGTCTTGACCGCAGCATCTGCGCCGGCATAAGTCCATTTCTCCTCCACTGCCGAGATCCAGCCGCCTTGATAGGCATCCTCCAATCTGCGGATGCGTTCCAGCAATGCCTCAATTGCTTCAGAGTTCGCTTGGGAATCCGTCATATAAAGTCAGCTCCATCACATCGGCATTCAAACTGCTCTGCAAAGCCTTGTTTAAAATGCGCATGTCATACTGTCCATCGTAGGGCTGGCTGGTGATCGTCACCCTCACAAAATCGCCACACTTGAGACCAAAATCCGGCCTGGTCCAGATCGTCAAGGTACGCTCATCGCACATCTGGCCGATCTTAGCGGCTGTGGCCACAATGAGCTGGTCCTCGCTCATGGAAATGTCGCTGGTTACATGCTCTTTCCAGATGCCGCTTGTCGGATACGACAAGCCCGAATGGTAGTCCCGCCCCCATCGCTGCGGCGACCAGAAGGTGTATCCCCAGGTTCTATCCCGGCCTTTCATTATGACGGCATCAAATCCATAGTTGTAGGCATCAAGAGTGCCAGGCTGAAAGTCGATGAGATCGGCCTCTACATAGCTTTTCTGAGGGGCATCATACCAGCCCCTATAAACCGCCCAATCACAATCAAGATCCTGGTCGCCATCACTTCGGTTTACGAAATTGTATTCCAGGCCCTGATGGCCCACCACGCGGTTAATCGTGGTCATGAGCCGCTCATGAGTTGCCGGCACACCCGGGCTGGAGAGATTCTGGTTTGTGATCGAGCCGGCCCGAACATGGCAATTCTTGTAGCCCACGATGAAGCAAGGATAATGTTCCGGGCTGCCTTCCGGAGCGCCTACGCCGGTCCGAACATATAGCATCTGACTATCCCTGAGCCACTGATTGACGGCCATCCCCGCCAAATTGGCAGCCGCAGTAAGCTTAGTAGTGCCAAGATAGACATCTGGAGTGGGCACAGGAATTCTCTGAGGGTAGGCTGTGCCGGTCGGTCCGATCAACTGATAAGTGCCGGTCGGAGCTCCGTAGGGCACAAGCGCCCAAAAGGGCGTAGCCATGGAGCTGGCCTGGAATAAGAGGCCCTGGCTGGCGGGAGTGTCTCCCAATATGGCATTTACTGTGTCATTAGCTGTGAAAGCCCTCACAAATGGATAACGATACTGCAGTATTGCCGAATGTCCCAAGCAGTGATACTCCTGCGGCTTCTTTGATTTGAAGGAAGGTCTCTTGATGCCATCAAACCAGCCACAGAAGACGGGCATGGTCTGACCCGACTTAGTTACTTTGATGGTGGCCCTCTCGTTGATCCCCTGCCCGCCAAAGCACTGGAAAGAAAGCCTCTGGTGGCCCATATGGGGCCAATCGGTGCGGTACTCGGTGGGCTTGAGGGCCAAAGTGGAGCCATCCGGATTGGTGGCCACAAAATTCAAAGCAGTCGGCATAATTCAGGGCGCTATGGTGTAGCTGATTGTGGCCATGGCGTCATAGCCTCCCTTTTCGGCATGCTTTCCGTCGATCACCAGCACTTTCAGGCCATTTGTCCCGCTGTCGGCCAGCGTAGGCATCCAGGTCGTCCAGTTTCGGCTCTGCCAGCCTGTAAGTTCCTTCCAGTAGGAGGCTCCAGGCGGCCGATGCAGGAATTTGTAGAGCAGCTCGTTGCCATCGGCATCCGTTGCGGTGCAGATCAACTCGATCTGCAGGCCAGGAGGCTGAGGCGAGGAGAGAGAAGGCGTGAAGCTGGAGATGGTGGGCAGAGATCCACTGCCCCCAGAAGCGGCAGTGATCGTATAGCTGGCCGTGGCTTCAGCATCCTGCTCAACTTTGTTCTTGCCGCCTCGAATTTGCACCTTAATCGTGGAGCTGCCTACATCCTGCTCCGATGCCGTCCAGGAGAGGCTGTTTCTTGACATCCAGCCAGTCAGATCCCGCCACTGCGAGCCAGTGCCCGGCCCTTGCAGCAGGAATCTGTATTCCAGCCCTTCTCCTGGTGAGGCCACGGCAGTAAAGACGACCTCTGTGCCTGCAGGCTGAGGGCTGGCGGGAGAAGGATAGAGGCTGAGAGAATAGGAGATTTTGATGTGGCCAAAAACCTCCAGGCGGCAGCGATAGGCTACCAGGGCCTTCTCGAACTTTACCTCGCCCTGGATCTGCGAGACTGCCACGCCAGAGAACCCATCATCCAGCAGCTCCTTGACGGCCTTGACGATCTCGCTGCAATACTCGGCTCCGCCATCGGTCCCCTGCCGGGAACGAATATCAACAATGAAAATAGGATCGGAGGAGAGCTTTCCTCCCGACCAATCTGCGACCTCGCAGGAGATGAGGCTCTTGTGAACGGCGGATCTCAGATCCGGTTCGCTCTTTTCCAGCGTGCGGAACTTGTAGATCTTGCCGTCCACCATGCCGTTGATGCCCGCATTTCCAGTGAGAGCAGCCTTCAAGCTCTCCAGGTAGGCCAGGGTCAAAGTCTCACCTGCCGGTGTTGCCCTTGTTCAGCTTCTGCAAAGACTGCTTGAGGAACTCGGGCAATGGAACGCCCAACCGACCCATATTTTCCAGCGCTGAGAGGCCCTCATTGGCGATGAAAAACCAGATGACAGCCGTCCTCAGGTAGGGCTCGTCCAGGCCGGAGGAGATGTCCAGGATATTGGCCACGGCCACCATAAGAAAGATGCAGACCTTTTTGATGATGCCCTTCATCCCGATCTCTGAACTCAGGGTCTTCTCAATATAGGCTGCCATCACGCCCGTTATGTAGTCGATGACCACCAGGGCGATGAGGGCCTTTAGGATGACATCCCACGCACCGAACAGATAGATTCCCCCCGTTCCAACACCGGCCAGGAGAAGCTTGAGGGCTTCCGGGCCGCGTTCACCCAAAATCTGATTCATAAACCTGACTCCCGTTTGAATATTGCTCCTCTGTGCAGTGCATCTGAGCTGCAGCCCGGAGCTGCCACAATGCTCTCTTCTGCTTCCTCCACTACCGCTACCACCTCCCGACTACGAAGCTGGCGAGCGAGCTTCAGGTAGTACTCCGCCTTCAGATGAGGCGAGTTGTCGAGGTCGCCCACAGAAGAGACGACCATGCTGGAGTACCGGGCAGCTATGGCCTCAGCCGCATCGGCTGCCGCCAGATTCAGGCTCTCGGGATAGAGGCTCAGGAAGTGGTTGACCTCTTCGTCTGAAAGGCGCTGGTCTTCCTGATTGGTGTCGCCCACAGCCAGCCGCAAAGCGTCTTTGTTGCTCCCTCCGGGATTGTTGGTATAGGTCCAGGTCATTTGCCCTCCAAAAAAGTAAGAGGGCCTCCTCAGATCACTGAGGAAGCAAATAGGCCCAGATCGGGGGCGACCTGCTTGGCATCGAAGGCCATCTCGGCCTCGACCCTGTCGGCTGATTTTTCCTCCATCCTGAACTTCTTGATTCGCCCGCCAAAGGCCGAAGCCCCGAACAGGCCCTCCCAGGCGAAGAAGTAGCCTGCACTGGGCTCATCGATGGATGGCGCATTGGTGGCATAGCAGAGCAGAGCCTTGCCGCTGCCGGCAATCCTCGTCGGAGCGGAGGTTGCGCCCTTGGCAGCCGTCTCATAGATTCCCCTGGGCACGAGCACCTTCTCGACATCGAAGAGCGAAGCCAGGATATCAGGAGTGATTATGCCCCGCTGAGTATACTGGATTCTGCCCAGAATGTCAGCGTTATCCTTGAGCTCGACCACCACATCCGGCGTAAGGACAAGGACAGTGGGAGTTAAGCCCGTGATCTCCTCGATGACATTCTTCCAGGTCTCCACATTCTTAACCGGCTTTGACCCGGAGACGCTCCACTTCACGAACTGGTTGCCTGTCGGCCCGGAGGCGACGCCAGTATAGTCGTTGGTCCAGACGCCGGCTTTGATGTAACTATTTGCCCAGATGCGCTCTCTCTTGATCAGCATCTTCTGCATGAGGATCTTGACGGCATCTCTGTCCGGGTTCATGGGTTTATCGGCGTTCTCTCTTGAGTCGTCGTCCACGTCCTTGTGCAGCGCATATTTGGGAGCGAAGTAAGTGGGCGAGGTATCGATATCGTAGTCCATGCCCGCTGATTCGGTGGCCGGAGCCCTCTCTTCGGCCTCGTCTCTGAGCAGATCTCCCTTGTCGTACACGACGTAGCGATCTGATTGCTTCTTCACCGGCACCACCGGGAAGCACTCGGCTGCCACGAAGTTCTTTGTCTTCTGATACCAGGACACAGCTACATTGGTGAGCAGCCCGTTTACGTGTTGATCTCCTGCTGTTGGCATTTTATCATCACCTCCTTATCCCAAAGTCAGAAGCAGTACGCCTTCGCCCTCTACAAAGGCCGTCACGCTCGCAGCCTCGACGCTAATTGTATCTGTGGCAGTGAAAGTGTTGTTCGCAGTAATGGCAGTGCCAGCGACCACAGCACCCAGAGGCGTACAGTTGGCCGAGGTGAGCGAGATTACGCCACCCGTCAGATTGACGGCATTGATCTCCAGGTTCAAGGTCGCCAATTTACTGGCCGTGACCACGGGATCAGTTACAACAAAGGCCGCCCTCACGATGCTGCCAGGAAAGCCGGGCGTAAAGTTGGTCAGAACGTCGCCATTGGCCACCTTTGCCAGCTTTATGGGGATAGTGAGAATGGACTTCTGTATGGCTCCCGAGGTGGCACGGCTCACGATGTAGACGGAATGGATCTCATTTGCCGATCCGGATTCTGCGGCAATTGCAACTACGGCATTGCTGCCTGTAGCAGGAACCAATTTGCCCGCAGCGTCAGGCGTCAAGGAGTTGCCTGCGGTTACGGAAGCCCCATAGATGGCCGGGCTCTTGCCCTCGCACATGACTTTTCCGACTCTGCCTGATGCCGGCTTGTCCTGCAATATGCCCAGAGCATTCTCACCGGCACCGGAGAGGATAAGCTGTGCGGAGGAGTTCAGCTTCACAGCGTAATACCGCTTGTCGGACAGATCGGCTCCAGCGAGCACATTGGTCGAGTAGGCATCCTCAATTGTCGGCATCTACCGCCCCCTCCTGGCTACTCGCTCCTGGCGCTCCTGCTCTGCTTTCTCGTACAGCTCCGGCTCCAGGTCCATGACCTTCTCTACAGCCTCCTCAAAGGTCAGATCCCCATCCTTGGACACCATGGAACGAGCTTTGGCGTAGATTTGCCCTTCAGCGCTGGACGGCTTGGATCCGGCCTTGCCGATCTCAGAAAAAGCGGGGCTCTTCTCAATGATCGCATCTGCAGCCTTGAGAACTCTGAAGACCTCAGCAAACTCAGCCGGATGCTCCTCTCCCAGGGCCTTCATGATCGGCGCAAATTTAAGGACCTCAATCGGCAGGTTGGGCAGCTCCTCGGCCTTCTCAATATACTCTTTGAGAATCTTCTCGTCCTTCAGCTCCTTGGCCAGGCCCAGAGCCTCGTCGGCCTTGGCTGTGGCCTGATCCCTCTCGGCCAGAGTTTTCTCCAGCAGAGATCGAACGCCCGGATCGAGTTTCTCCAGGGTTTCTTTGGACAGTTCGCTTGCAGCTCGCTTATTCGTCTCCTTTCCAGCTTTGTTCGGCACATCTTCCTTTTCGATTTCAGGTAAGGCAAGCCCCGCACATTTCGCCAGGATCGCAATTGCGTTCTCGGGAAGGGCGTCTTTGTAAGCCTTGAGGACCTTGGCCGCTCCCACAAGCGCCCCGGCCCCCTCGCCCTCCAGGCCCGCCTCCTGGAGAGCTTTGGCCAGATCCTCGTCCGGCGTCTCCAGGATGGTTTTCACAATGTCTTCTTTCAATTCCTTCACCACTGCTAAGTACTCCTTTTTGTTCGCGCCACGAGGAACGAAACTTATGGATTGCACCTCTACATCACGCAAATCGTACTCTCGGGGTTCGGACACCTTTTCCTCCTATTGAGAACCCTTTGTAGAGACCTGACTCGACTTTTTGCCAGATCCCATAGTCAAAGACCTTGGCACCAATAACCCACGAAACAGCCTTGATGAGCTGTCCGAAGAGGGTTACATCTTCTCTGAAGACCCAGGATTCCACGGGCAAGGCCTCAACCTGTTTCCAGTTGTGCCGCTCGTCGAATCTTCGGAACCTCATCATGAAGTTGTGAGCCATGTCCTCGATGGTTTGGGCATCCATCACATCGCCCTGGGCATCCACCATCCCGGACTCGGCGATTACGCTGTACACCAAACGCCTTTCCTCATCGCGTTTGAAAATCGGAGCGTAAATCTCTTCGACAGGAACTTCCTTAAGATTCCAACTATTTAAAGCATGATCGATGTTCTGGGCCTCGGCCAGAGCCTCTTTGAGGCGCTTGACCTTCCGGGCCAGCTCCCCGGAGTCGCCACGACGGAGGACGGCATGAGGATGAGGCATCGTAATCCCGGCCAGGCTCGCCTCTGCCGCGGCCTTTCCCAAGGCTACTACGACCCTGGGGTTCATGGTTTGGAGCTGCTGCAAAATCCAGGGGCGCCAGGCGTCTACCTCCTCCGCCCGCGGCTCACGATTGAGGCAGCGGGGCACGAGGTAGAGAAAACCGGTCTCTTCTTCCAGAAGGCCTGCTGGTTCCAGGATGGACTTCCGGAAAAGCTTCCTGCCATCACCGGCCAGGGGAACTCCTCTCGCTACTTCGATCCGGTTAGGAGAGGCAGCGACAAAGACCGCCTTTGCGTTCGTAACACTCTGCGGCTGAATCTCCGCCTTGAGGAGCACTGCCCTCTCCGCTCCGCCATTGACGATGGTCGCTCCTCCTGCCCAGCGATCCAGGATCGACAGCTCGCGGCGGGTAGCGAACTCCCGCCTCTGCCCGGCCTTCTCCACGTAGAGACTCGTGCCATTTCCAAGAGATGGCTCACAATGAGCCCAGAGTTCGCCAAAGCTGGAAAAGTACTTCATTGGATTCACATCCTTTTGAAAAGTTGGGATTTGACGCATTTCACCCAGGCCCGCATCAGGAGACAGAGGCATGATGAACTTCAGATCCTCATCCCCTATCGGAGGGAGCTCTGGTGCCGGCTCGTTCGTTTCAAAGCTGACCCTCTGCAGGCCAGGGATTTCCTCTTCCGGCAGCAGCTCAGAATATTCAGGGTCCTCTACCTCAGACAGCTCAGGGTAGCAAACGCAATTATCGTGAATTTGTTGAAAAGGCACAGAGAGAGGGAAGAACTGGCCTTCTCTCTCCTGGCAAGCTTTGCAGGGTGTGCCATTTCCACATCTCCACCACCAGCCGTTTACCATCAGGCAGCCACCTCCTCACCGGCCTCCTCGCCACCATGACCCTGCTCCGGCTTCTTCCGCTGCCGTGATCTTTTGGGAGCTGAAGCAGGCTTTGCTTTACGCCGAGAAGGCCCTTGTTTCGTGTCTCTCAAGGGCAGAGCGGCCAAACCTCTCAGGTGGTTTTCCAGGCGCTCGTCTGGGAATACCTGCATGCCTGCATTGACCAGTCGTTCAATGAAGCTGCCCAGAGTCTCCAGGTTTGGAAGCTCAATTTTACCATGACCGAGATAGGGGGGTTCAGTGATGTCCCACCATGGATTGAATTCGAGGAGTGTGGGCACAGCCTGGCTATTGATGGTCTCGGCTATGTTATCCAGGACGGATGTCAGAGCCTGATAGAACATTCTGGCCTTGGTTTCGCTCAGAGCATAAGATCCGGCCTGCTGCTGGCCGAGTAGCAGGAAATCGGCCATGATAGTAAGGGCAATGCGACTATCATAGCGGGTTATTATCCGACTGGTGTCGAACTGGCGTGTGCCTGACGAGGAGAGCAGCTTAAATTCATAGAGCCGGTTGCCGTGTTCGTCAAAGACAGAAGGCAGGAGGAGACCTTCGGCTTCATCCCGCCGAATGTTGGACACCAGATCGAGGTACATCTGGTAAGCCTCCTCGGCCTCTGCCGTCTCACGCTTCATTATCTCCAAGGGGAGATAGAGTGTCGGATAGCCAACCAGTTCCCTCTCAAGACCCAGCCCCTCCAGGTTTTCGATATTGAATTTCATGTACCAGCTTCGATGGGCATTGCGAAGGATGGATCGACCTTCAGGATTGCCTTTGGCAGAAGTGGTCACAAAATGCAGGGCCTTCTCTCGCGGTATCCTCCTCTCCTGGTAGTCCGGAGCTGGGATTTGGCTCATGCCCAAAAGCTCATCCGTTTCCTCGTCATAGATCCACTCGTTCAGGGACTCCTGAGCTCTGGGAGCCCATTTCAGCCAGCCTATTCGACCGTCATTGTACTGGCTTTTGAATTGGGCTTTCTTCGGCCTTGGCCCACGGCGGAGCTTGAAAACAGTTTCCATGTAGGCCCAGCCGAAGGGCAGCATGGAAAGGATCTCGTCAAGGATAGATGGCCAGGGGGTTGCCATGTCGTATAGGCAGGATTCAAGAAACTTTGCAGCCTCCAGATCATCCGGTTTGCTGCCTCCTGGCACAGCAAACCAGGGAGCCGACTTGCAAATCTCCCTGAAGGCAAACAGCATCCCGCCAATAATGGCGTCGCCATCGGCCATTTTCTTATAAACCTGTGCACCCTTCGAGCCCTGCAAATCGGCCAGCCATTCCTCATAGATATAGCCGCCAAACCTGGTAAGACCTGTTCTGCCAAGCTCTATTAAATGGGGATTGTTCTTCTTGCTCATTTCTTACCTCTTCCATTTGCTCCTACCACGGGAAACGCCAGGCGAGACCACCGGGGCTGCGGCCTGGAAATTGTTTAAAAGCTCGATACATCCCGTAACAGCGTCCACGATGTCGTCGTGATCGCCGCCCGGAAAATTGGTGAATTCGTAAAGCAGCGTCTCAAACCAGGAGGCATTTTTGCGATAGAACAGCTTGCCTGCGGCACCGCGGGCCGAGCAGAGCAAAGCGCGGCTCACTTTGTCTTTATTGACCGAAACGGGATAGAAGGCGACACTGCGAAGGCGCTTCTCCCGGACCAGCTCCTGGAAGGAGGAGAGCTGAAAGCCATTGGTCTCCACACCGGCCAGGCCGACCCCCTGGGAGAGGATCTCGTCTATGATGTGCTCTTTTGCATCCGGCCACTCCCACCGGCCACGGAGTATGTTCAGGATGTAGATGTTCGCCTTGTCATCCAGGCCGCAGGTAGCGATTACTGTAAAATCGGCGCGCGTATTCGTGCTGGTGGCCAGGTCGATGAAAGTGCCGATCTTCAGAGACGACCGCTCGATGACGGGAAGTTCATAGACGCAGTCTTGAATCATTATTTCATGGATTCCAATCAACCGGGGTTGCGGGCAGGCGGAACAGCTACGGGGATGAGGGGGGTGGGGAGCGGGGCGGGGGGAGAAGGGGCTGACGGCTGCTGCTAAAGCCAAAAAGGTTTGATAAACCTACAATTGGTTCTCAACCCTACTTATCAGGATGCAGATAGACTTTAGCGCATTTAGGCTGGGGGCTTAGAGGTCAGGTAATAATAAACTGCTATCAACAGGGACAAGAAGCTGGTTATGAGGATAGACTCGGCAAATATTAACCGGATATGTTTATCAGAAACGAGCTTCTCGAAAGTCTCCTTGGAATCCCGGCTGGAGTTTATGTTTACGCGATAATCCCTTGGAGTTAAAGTCCATAAGGCGAAAAACAGGCTTATCAGCCATAGAGCTATGGGTGCTAGGTAAACCAACACGATTCCGCCGCTCAGAGTCCCTCTCAGATCGGAGAAGGTTATGGCATGGAAATAAAGACCCTCCAACAAGGTGGTCATGACTATTATCTGTTTGGCCACGTCCTCGATGATAGTGATAGACTCGCCCACCACATTCTCTGCATTCTTTTTCCAGAATGGGTTCGGTTCTGAGGTCATTCTAGGCAGATCGTTTGTCATGGTAGTGGATACTCAAATTTATGTTTGCAACCATTGCGAGGGCACTCCAGGTCGACGTATTTCACTCTATGCAAATTATTCCCTCTTATTCTGACTGACGAAGTATTTCCGTCATTCAGGATTTTATCGATATCGACCTCAAAAGGCAATTTGCATCCTGGACAAATTATTGTTTCAAATGTCATACATGCCTCCATAACTTACTTAATAGAATTCCAAATAGTAGATTCACCTATTTTCTTCATCAATCTGTTGATGGATACCTTGACGATCTCTTGATTGGGATCTTCAAGTTCATTGAAAAGTGAAAAGGCACGAACATAATTGGGGAGAGCAGCCGTGTAATCTTTTTCATCTTCGTGTATTTTTCCTATCTGATGCAAAGAGCTAGCTATACCCTTTTTGTCATTTATCTCTTTGAATGAGGCCAAGCTGTTTTGATAGTATTTGATTGCTTCTGGAAAGTTGCCTTGGTTCTGATGTATAACGCCCAAAGATAAAGATGAGCGAGCGATCCCTGCTTTATCATTAAGCTCAATTTTTATATCCAAGCTTTCTTCGTGGAACTTAATAGCCTTAGATAAGTCGCCTTGTATGATGCATAAATTGCCTTGCTGATACAATGAACTAGCAATGCCTCGCCGGTCATCTATCTCCTTCCTTATAGCCAAACTATCTTTGTAAAAGTTAATTGCTTCAGAGTAGTGTCCTAAACGCTGATATACAATGCCTAGTTGGTGGAGAACGTTAGCAATACCATATTTATCATTAATTTCTCTAAATAAATTAAGGCTTTGCTGATATTGTTTGATAGCTTCCGCATAATTACCTTGTTCCTGATAGATAATGCCCAGAACCTGCATGGAGCTAGCAGCGCCCTCTTTATCATCAATATCCAAAAAGAGAGCCGTACTATGCTTAATGTGCTTAGTCGCTTCTGAATAGTTACCTTGTTCCTGGTAAATTGTACCTAGCTCATGTATAGAGGCCGCAACAGTTTTTTTGTCGCCTTCCATTTCACGTATCACTTCGTTATGCAGCTTAAAAGCCATGTTCAAGTCGCCTAACGTATGATATACGATCCCAAGGTTACCTTTGGCAAAAGCTCTGGTGTTGCCCGAAGTCGTATCAATAGATTGATTAAGTAGATACTTTGCCCAATCCCAATAACCCCAACGATCAAGATACTTCCAGATTCCGACAACAATTTCGCTGGCCTTTTCCCACTCTTCCGCTTGATAATAGTAATCTCTAGCTCGTAGAGAGTTCCAGACAATTTTATCGGCTTTGGCTTTATTTTCATAATAAAGGGCCGCTCGTATCAACAGAATTTTTTTGTCCTCTTTTACCCACTTCCCATCTCTATCTACGAAATCCTTTACAAGCGTATGCATAGAATACAATGGCTCTTTGGCTCTACGCTGCACAGGGTCAGGATATTGTATCTCATCCGGCTCTTCTTTTATGGCCATTAGTCCCCATGCAAGAGCCTCTTTGAGAGAGTGGTCGATAGAAGGATTTGGATGCATCTCATCTCCCATCATCCAAGAAAGAACTCCATAAGGCACCGCCTCCATCAAAACCGAAGCGCTTAGGAGCAGCTTCTTAGACTCTTCATTCAACTTTGAATAAGACATATCAAAGAGCGTAAACTCGTTTGACTCTCTCTTTAATGGTTCCAGCTTTTGCAGCAGGGAATCCACGGTATCTGCAGACGCATGCTTGGCAAACATCCCTATAGCCCAGGGGTGACCTCCTATCGCTTGATAGATCCTCTTTTTCCCCCACTCTATGCTCAACCCGGAAAGTTCTGAGTAATTATTCATCAGCCAAATAGCTTGATAGAAAGGCATCTCGGGCACCGAAAGATGGCCTATGCTCCCGCCCAGCCGTCCTTGCAAGGGGTCGAAGTCGTAGCGGCTGGTGATAATGTATTTAGTATAGGAGATGGTATCATTGAGCAAGTGCTCCACGAACCACCGCAAATCTGGATCTGCTATGTGGCTTCTGCTCTCATCCAGGCATGACTCGAAATTGTCCAGGATTACCAGAAAGCTACGTTGGTTAAGTATTGCTACGAGGGAGGCAGTCTTAACCTGCAATGACTCTGGCTGGTAAAGGATCTGGTTCAGGGACGAGATGCCAACTTTTTCAAGGAAGGCATTGAAACCATTGAGAATGTCCTCTGGCCTAGTATTCGTTGAGCACTTGAACCCGAAGACGCCTTCGAAATTATTGGTCATCCTCATGGCTAAGCGAGTAGCAAGAACAGTCTTGCCGATGCCACCCCAGCCATGAATAATAGCCACCCTCTTGAGGTCTGATGCAAACCACTTTTGGAGAGTTCGAAGTTCTCTTTGTCTTCCCACGAAGCCAATCTTTTTGATCTGGACCTCTCCCAGCATGGTGGGCTTCAGAAAGAGTTCGGGCTTGGCAGGTTCAATCGTACTAACATCTAGACATTGAGGATCTAGGAGATAGAGTACAGGCGTGGCAAAGTCTACGCCATTAGCATTCTCCGCATTCCTCATGGCGATGCGGGCTTCAGTCAAAGATAGATCTACCGCACTACCGTTGGCAATGGCCTGATAGAAAGCGGAAGCGAACCTGTTGGCCGAGGTGTCCAATATGGAGTACTGCATGGCTATTACAGCGGGTATCTTCTTTCTCACCAGCTTGTTTGCCAGGTCAGCAGACTCACAGGCACTAAGGACCACTAGTCGGATTCCGCGGTCGGAGAAGAGATCAGAGACGATCTGATTGTCCACTTCGTGAGGCCGAAGATCCTCGGTCTCTAGAACAAGGTAACTTTGGCCATCAGAAATACTACCATGACCAGTAAAATGCACTATGTGATATTCCTTCTCGTTCAGATTGCTCTGGATGGTTTCGAAGGTAGCATCATCGGTGAAGTCCACCTCCATCTTGTGCTCCACATATAACTTATCGACTGCATCCAGGATCCTATCCCGCTCCACCTCAATATTCAAGGGAGCGCAGCTGGGATCGTTAGGTGTGGAGATCACAACCAACATACGTAGTATAGACTCCAAGGGCTGGTAATGGACCCTGCTCTGGCTAGAAGGCATCCGGGAGATTATGGTGTTCCTCCTAGCGACCAGGAAATCCTCACCGTCATGTAAGAACTCCCAAGGAAGAGCGGCCAGATCTGAAACATTATCGTCAAATTGGAGGCTAATTCGTAGACCTTCGCTATTGCGCTCCATATGTTTCTCAAAGTAGCCTCCCAGCTCTCCAGCCAAGATCTTCCGATAGAGATCCTGGCCAAAGTCCACATGAAAAGTCTCCTTCGATCCAGAGCTGAGTGCAGTCTTCTCCAGCACCTTAAGGCGCTCCATTACCCTGAGCTCGTCAAGTCTCAGTTCAAAAGAATTAGATGCCACTGGTTTGCCATCCTCAAGGGCGGTGGCAACAAAATGGTATGGAGCTTCCAGAGACAACCGGATGACCAGATCCGTGTAGGCCAATGAGATCCCTCTTCGTATTGCACATATGCATATATTTCATTCTTTATGTAAATTTCGGTAATGTATCAGCCCAGCACCTCCACCGCCCGGAAGTACTCCTGGCGGAAGAGTGCACCCTCCCGGCGAATGGGCGTCTGCTGATACTCAGAGAGCCAGTTGTAAGGCCCGATGTCCTCCTTGATGGCATAAAGAGAAGGCAATGGATACTTTTCCGGCCAGAGAGCCTCTCCCGGCAGCCGGCCCAGTGGATCTTCCAGCTCGGCCAGGGCAGGAAGCCGGTACTCGACCCAGGGAGGAGAGTATCTCTGGCCTCCTGCCTCGGCATCGACCTTGCGGCCAACCAACCGACCGGTGAAATCGTCTACATGCCAGCGGGTGGCCATGACGATGACGACCCCGAAGGGCGCCCATGGCATAGGCTCCAGACGCTCTCGGCCGTCCCGGTCCACCAATCCCAGACCTTCTCTCGCATAGTCGGGGACTCGGCCTGCTCCCGGTCCTTGTGGGGGTCATCTATGATGAGACAGTTGTGGGTGAGAACCTCTTCCGCAAAGAAATTGTTGCAGCCTTCCACTTGGATGTCATAGACAGGGATTTCTCCACAGCGTAACTCCCGAACCACAGATACGGGGTCGATTTTGATTTGTGATGAATCATATGGCAGGGTTGACAAAGAGTTACAAGATTTTCGGGTGTATTGTCCAGCACAGCCTCGTTTAAGTGATGAATAACAAGATTCGACCTCTGAACATCCTGTCCGTTCCAGGTTATCCGAGTGAAGGCCTCCTGCAATCCACAGACGACACACTTGTGGCCGTCTCGCTCCAGGATCAAAGGTCTCATTTGAGTGAACCACATTGCGTAGCTCATCCCATCCTGATAGTGGGAGTTTCCAAGTCCAACCATTCTCTCGGAATGGGCAGCGCTCGCACATTCCCGAGAGCAGAACTGGGCACGGGAAGAGCGAGGAATAAACTCTGCCTCGCAAATCGGGCAGATTTTCACAGGCCTCTTGGATAGTCTGGAAGCTGTGCGGCAAGTCTCTGAGCAATATTTGTTCCGACGTTTCCCAGGCATTGGCTGGCCGCAATAGGCGCAAGATCTCGCATGCTTTACGGCATGATGCTTTTGAGAGCATGCCCTGGAGCAATAGAAGTCTTCTTGCCCCCGATTCAGTGCTTTGCGGTAATCGTACAGGTATTTTTCGTGCTCCTTCCCGCAGAGAGTACAGCGAAGAACTACTCTGACCGATCGAAGTTTCTGGTAGCAAGCTAGGCAAAGTAAGCCGTTGCCTCCCTTCGGATTCCCACAACGAACGCAGATCTTGTTGGACTTGGACTTCTGAGCTGATAAGCCGGTCGCCGGGCCGTAGACTATTCGCCTCTTGGTAGCCTCGTTCACAAGTGTAAAAACGATGTCTATAGGTAGCTCTGACTTTATGGCCACTAGCTGTTTCGATTTCAAGTAGTCTATTGCCATAGGTCACCCTTACGGCGAGGATCTTCCGCCACTCAAAAAGATTCGACCGATGATTGAACGCTAAGACGCGAGGACGCAGTGGCATCCTCACTAAATCCTCAATTGAGATCTTACCCTTTTCAGTAGTTATGAGTGTCTTTCCATATAAACACTGTGCGCCTTTACCTGTAACAGCGCTCTGAGTGCCAACCGCATTCATACCGCCGCCTTCAGTAGTATCCCAGCGGTTGGCTGCCGAGGAATCGCCGGAGATCTCAACCCGAAGCTCCCCCGGATGCTCCTGGATGGTGTTTCTCACCTTGCGGCCCCAGGTTGCCGCATAATCGGACTCGTAGCTGGCCAGGATGACTCTGTACTGGGGGAATAGATCGAGAAACCACACCGGCAACCAGTGAGAGACTAAAGCCGACTTGCCATGACGAGGCGGCATGCTGATAATCAGCCTGGGACAGCGCCCGGCCACGGCCTGGGTGAGCAGAAAGGACAGCTCACGAAGATGGCGGTAGAGCCTCCACTTCCCGCCCGAGAGCCTCTGAGCAAATGTCCCCGGCGTAGCCCTCCAGGCGTTCTGCAAGAGAAGCCGCGAGTCGAACGGCTTCGGGGTCGGCAAGGATAAGCTCCTCTATGTACTTGTACTCGATATACTCTCGGGACTCTTTTACGTCCACAACCTGCTTGGGCTTGCCAAGGCCTCGATCCAAAATCTCTCGGGCAAAGGCCAGCACCAGCTCCGGCTCCTCATCAGGCAGGGCTTCGAAGATGGCAATGAGCTTCTTGGCAACCTTGGGGGTTGCTTCCTCGAACTTCACGCGGGCCTGGCGTGTCGGTTTATCAATCAGAGAGCCTGCCGAGTTTCCCGGCTGAAATTTCCCAAAAACATCCCGCTGGGACGGCTGAGATTTCTTGGCAGGCAGGCTTAGTGCATCTCGGTTTACCCCTGCCAAGTCCTCTTGGCAGTTTTTGACTCTTGGCAGGGTCGATTTCGGCACCTTTGGCAGGCCCAGATTCGGCACGCCGTGCTGGAGATACAGCTGAAGGCTGGATCTTGGCAGATCGACTTTCTTGGCAGCCTTGGACTCCGAGAGGCCTTCTGCAATCAGTTTTGAAGCCTCAGCTACCTTGGCACGTATATCTTCGTAGTCTTTGGGCGGCCCAATCCTCGCCTTCATACCTTGACATCAGGCGGCAGGGTATGGCCCATGCGAGTAAACCAGATGATTGGATCCACCTCCAGACCCAGCTCCCGAGACCAGGCCTTGTAATCCTCACGAGAGAGCCAGAGCTTCCCATCTCCGGTCCGGTAGGTCCTCTCCTTGTCCACGGCCAGAAGACGGGCTCCGTTGGGCGTCACCTGATCCTCCAGAGTCTGAGGGAGACATTCGCAAGCCTGCTCGCCTGACTGTCCATCACCACAACAATTGAATCCTTTCATGACTAGAAACCTCCAAATTCTTATGTTCAAAAAAGCCCGCTGCAGCTCTTTTCCGCGAGACTCAAACCTCGGACCTGGCCGAGCTGTTGATCTTGAAAATTCCGGTGTGGTAGGTGCTGGTAAGGTCCAACGGCCTGCCTTTGGGTCCTGCTGAAAGCACCAGATCCCGGACTTTGCCCCGGCCCGAAGCCTGGAATAATGTATTGCTCGATTCAGAGGAGATGCCCTCTTTCTCCGCCTGGCTGCCGGATCTGTAGTTGATGGCGGCCTGGGCGCTGAGGTTGGTAAGCTCGAATAGCCTCAGGAGATGCTCCGGGCTGGCCACCTGATAGCTGCCCAGACCCTCAAACTCAAAGCCTGAAAACATCGAGCCGTTGGATCCGGAGAAAGTGAGACTTCGGCCATAGGCCAGGTCTCCCTTGCAAAAAGCCCTGTCTTTGGCCAGATCGTGATTGGTGAAGGTCTGAAACTCGCCGTTTCCGAGGAAATCTTCCTTGATCTCCACAATTCCGTCTGCCGGAAGCATCACGGCAAGACAGAAGATGGCGAATATGAGCACAGCTCTTAAGATTATACTCGTCTTCTCACCTCTTTAAAGCTCTAAAAGACCGCCCTGAGAGAAGACAGAGGGCTCCGCAGAGAATGGCGCGGCATATTTTCCCAAAGGGCGGTCATTTCCGGGCTGAGGTCGAGCCAAAATAAGGGAGTCAAATTGATTTAATGGGGGAAAATGCAGGATATTGCACCAACCCGGCCCCAGCTATCCGGTGATTGACGTAGATTGACACAAAGGAGGCCAAGACAGAATATAGGTCCTATCCTGGC
>SESF01025295.1_pt1 | contig 17831 bp, 21 predicted proteins | sample 3171521 | NCBI WGS metagenome assembly SESF01 (sample SAMN10866945, study PRJNA518727) | freshwater metagenome | biome: subpolar coniferous forest; feature: holomictic lake; material: water; isolation source: holomictic Lake 227, 6 m and 8 m depth | place: Canada: near Kenora, Ontario | collected...
GTCAATCGGTGTCCAGGTCAATGGTACAAATTGCACCGGATTTCCGACGCCATCGCGCAAGCAGGAACTCTATTCACAGACGATGGTTGACTGGAAGTGGCCGGAATATCGCCTTCCTGTCTACATCAAAAGCCATGTGCATCAGGAGATTATGAACAAGAGTAAGGGTGAGTTTGCGCTCGTCCCGACCTTCCGTCTTCCGGTGCTGATTCATTCCCGTTCCGGCAATGCCAAGTGGCTTGCCGAGATTGCGCATCGTAATCCGGTCTGGATGAATGCCTCAGACGCAAAGAGTCTCGGTTTTGAAGATGGAGACCTTATCAGGGTCAACACGGATATCGGCTTTTTCATCAACCGGGCATGGGTTACAGAAGGTATCCGTCCTGGTGTGGTGGCCTGTTCGCATCATATTGGTCGCTGGCGTCGCGAGCAGGATCCGGCGGCTAACCGCTGGTCGACCAACCGCGTGGAGATCAAGCGTGAGGGTGGCGGAAAATGGAAGATGCGTGTTGCAGAGGGCATTGAGCCCTATGAGAGCAGCGATGCGGATTCATCAAGAATTTTCTGGTCTGATGGCGGCGTACATCAGAACATCACCTTCCCGGTACACCCCGATCCGATAAGCGGCATGCACTGCTGGCATCAGAAGGTGCGTATTGAGCGTGCGCATGAGGGTGATTCGTACGGTGACGTTTTTGTTGATACGGAGCGTTCACACCAGATTTACAAGGAGTGGCTTGCCATGACAAGGCCCGCACCAGGACCGGATGGGCTTCGTCGTCCCCTCTGGATGGGGCGTCCTTTCAGGCCTGATGAAAAGACCTTCTATATTACTAAACCATGAGAGAAAGAGTGATGAATCAAAGGTGTTGTCGATCGATGGGTTCCATTTTTCTTTTGATGCTTCTCACAGGCCTGTTGCTTTTTTCTCCGGCAGCGGCCTTTGCCGTACAATCACAGCCTCCCGTACAGACGGAGTGGTGGGTTTGGGAAATCGCGCTCTTCGTTTTTTCGTTTTTTCTGGGCATTATCGCCGTTATTGCCGGGGTCGGAGGTGGAGTACTGTTTGTGCCAATTGTAAGCAGCTTTTTTCCCTTTCATATTGACTTTGTGAGGGGAGCAGGCTTGCTTGTTGCGCTTTCCGGAGCGCTTTCAGCGGGTTCTCCCTTGTTGAAAAAGGGGCTGGCAAATCTCAAGCTGGCTCTTTCGATGGCGCTGATTGCCTCAGTCAGTTCAATAGCAGGAGCAATGGTTGGCCTTGCAATGCCGGAAAATGTGGTGCAGTTGTCTCTTGGGGCTACCATTCTTGGTATTTCTGTGATCATGCTGCTTTCAAAAAATTCAGCATATCCTGAAATAAAGGAGCCTGATACCCTCTCCAAAATATTGCACATCTATGGTATCTACTACGATGAACAGCTTAAAGAAGATGTCAGTTGGCAGATTCACCGGACCCCCATTGGCCTTATGCTTTTCATCGTTATTGGATTCATGGCAGGCATGTTCGGGCTCGGTGCAGGATGGGCAAATGTGCCAGTCTTCAACCTTGTTCTTGGTGCTCCGCTGAGAGTTTCAGTAGCCACAAGTATTTTTGTCCTCTCCATCAATGATACTGCTGCGGCATGGGTCTATCTGCACAAGGGTGCCGTTCTTCCCCTTATCGCTGTCCCATCTGTCGCAGGCATGATGCTCGGTACAAAAATTGGTGCCAAACTGCTTACAAAGGTTCATACCCGTGTTGTAAGAAAGCTTGTCATAACCCTCCTTGCTGCTGCCGGATTGAGGGCTCTTTTAAAAGGATTTGGAATCTGACGATAAACAGCACTATGAAACAACAGCTTCACGCAAACAGGATTCAGTTGACCTATGCCACGGTACTATCCTGGACCTCTACGTTGGGAATTATCTTTGTGGTAGCAGGCTATCTTGTCTACGTCTTTCAACTGCTTCCCTCCACGGTTCCCCCTTCAGAGGTCGCCATGCACTGGGGTCTCAGGGCAGCAGAATTGCACAAAATTGTACCTGTTCCTTCCGGATGGGACTGGATTTATCAACTGGGTCGGGGCGATGTTCTCAGTTATGCCTCCGTCGTCTATCTTTCATCGGTAACCATGCTCTGCCTTGCTGTCATCATTCCTCTTTTTTTGAAGGAAAAAGATATGATTTATTCAGTTATGACGTTGCTGCAGGTATTGGTACTTGTTTTTGCTGCAGCGGGAATCGTTTCGGGTGGTCATTGACGGAGCATATCCGGCAAACTCTCTTTTGCGGCCTATTCCGCTGGTGAGAGTTGCTCTGCCGGAAAAATATTACAGTCCATCTTTCGGAAAAGCGTAATCGGAAAAATTAAAGAGTTATGTCTGGTACAAAAAAACTTGCAATCATTGCATCCCAGGGAACACTCGACTGGGGATATCCTCCTTTCATTCTGGCGTCGACGGCTGCGGCCATGGATATGGAAGCGGTTATATTTTTCACCTTTTATGGTCTGCCATTGCTGAAAAAGGAGATTGATGCCAAAGTATCGCCCCACAGCAACCCGGCTATGCCAATGAAAATGCCGTTCGGCAGCAAGGATTTTCAGTCTATCAACTGGCCGATACCGAATGCCATCTCCGGTAATGTTCCCGGTTTCGATAACATGGCAACCATGTTGATGAAGGAGACCTTCAAGAAGAAAGGTGTTGCCACAATCGAGCAACTTCGTGGTATGTGCCAGGAGTTCGGTGTTCGCTTCATTGCCTGCCAGATGACGATGGAGGTTTTTGGTTTTGAGAAGGAGGAATTCATTGATGGTGTTGAATATGGTGGCGCGGCAACCTTTCTTGAGTATGCTGCTGACGCTGATATCTCACTCTTTATTTGACAGAAAATTTCATGGTCATGGTAAGTTACCGGGAGCTTGTCCGGAATTGTTTGTCCCAGGTTAAGGAGATCATGCCGTGGGAGCTTGTCCAGCGCAAGGAAGAGAATCCGGATTTGCTCATTGTTGATGTGCGTGAGCCTTATGAGTTTGATACCCTGCATATCAGGGACTCGGTTAATGTTCCAAGGGGTATTCTCGAATCAGCCTGTGAGTGGGATTATGAGGATACCGTGCCAGTGTTGGTGCAAGCGAGGAAGCGCGAGATTGTTGTGGTTTGCCGTTCAGGCAGCCGGAGTGCACTTGCAGTTCATACCATGCAGTTGCTTGGTTATGAACATGCGGTCTCCCTGCGGACGGGGTTGAGGGGTTGGAACGATTATGAAGAGCCTCTCTGGAGCAGTTCAGGGACTCTTGTGGATGAGGCAGACGCAGACGATTATTTTACGGTAAGGCTGCGGCCTGATCAAAAGGCACCGAAGCCTTGACAAAAGCTGGAAGATTGAATTAAACCATAATATATCATCAGGAGTTTTATAAATGAGTGAAATTGCAAGTAATCTTGAGCTGAATTGTGAAGGCCTGAATTGTCCTTTACCGATTCTGAAAACAAAAAAAGCCATTGATTCATTGAACAGTGGAGAGATATTGAAAATGATTGCGACGGATCCCGGTTCAGTCAATGACATGGCCTCATGGGCAAAGCGTACCGGTCATGAACTTGTTGCTCATACCGAAGCATCCGGTGTCCATACCTTTTTTATCAAGAAAAAGTAAAGGGGCCAGGAGGGCTTGAGGGAGATGAAATGGATGTCGTAAAGGTGCCTCGTTTGATGATATCTGCGCCTCACAAGAGCGCAGGAAAAACGACAGTCACTCTTGGTCTTTTACGACATTTTGCAAATCAGGGAATTGCCGTAAGCAGTTTCAAGAAAGGGCCTGATTATATCGATCCCGGGTGGCACAGGTTGGCGAGTCGGGGCGAGTGCTCCAATCTTGATCCTTGGCTGATGGGAAGTGCAGGGTGCATTGAATTGTTTGAGGCAAAGAGCATTGGCCAAAATACAACCCTTGCTCTTATAGAGGGTAATCATGGGTTGCATGATGGTCTCTCTCTTGATGGTTCTGACAGTAGTGCGGGAGTTGCCCGAATGCTTGACGCTCCGGTGGTGCTGGTGGTTGACAGCAGAAAAATGAACAGGGGAATAGCGGCACTGGTGATGGGTATGCAGGCGATGTCGCCCAAAGCGGATATCAGGGGTATCATACTCAATCAGGTAAAAAGTTGTCGACAGGGTGAAAAGCAGAAAAAAGCGATTGAACACTATTGTGGTGTGCCTGTTCTTGGAGAGATACCCTATGATGAAGAACTGGTTCTTGCGGAAAGACACCTTGGTTTGACAACCGTTGCCGAAACCGTTGATGCCGAAAAATTTATCCAGGGTGCGGCAGAACGAGTTGAGCGTTATTGTGATACGGAGGCTCTTTTTGCTCTTTGTCAAGAGGCATCCCCGATGGAGGTGCACAGGCACCAGGGTTCTGCAAGGCAAGTTGCCGCAAAAGTGAGGATCGGGGTGTTCATGGATGCAGCGTTCTGTTTTTATTATCCGGAAAATCTGGAGGCGCTGAGGAACAACGGTGCGGAGCTTGTCTTCATCAGCTCCTTTCATGATAGCTCGTTGCCTGATGTGGATGCACTCTATCTCGGTGGTGGTTTTCCTGAATCGTTCTTTGACGTTTTGAGTTCAAACAAGGGGTTACTCAAGGATGTGCGAGAGAGGATTGAGGGTGATATGCCGGTCTATGCGGAATGTGGGGGATTGATCTACCTTTGCCATAAGGCCATCTATGGCGGGAAAAGTTATCAACTGGCAGGTGTTCTTCCCTTTGATATCACCTTTGGTGAAACTCCTGCGGGGCATGGATATCTTGATTTGAAGAGCAGGGAAGATTCACCCTGGTTCAGAAAGGGGGAGTGTGTCAAAGCCCACGAATTTCATTATTCGAAGGTGCTTCAGCCCGAGCGGGGTCACTCTTTTCAGTTCGATGTTATCCGGGGAGAGGGAATAACAGGGAAAAGTGATGGAGCGTTATACCGGAATCTGTTTGCATCGTTTGCGCACTTGCATGTTGTTGCCTATCCTGTTTGGGCTGAAACGTTTGTCTCTCTTGCTTGTGCATACAGGGCTGGCGATCATAAATCACGGTTAGAGCGTTTTTTGTAGAAATAAATTACGGAATTTGAGGGTTGGTGCGTAAATTCGCGTTCATAAAAGCGTACAGTTTTGTCGCTCTTTCGCTATCGATATCATTCCGCCCTTTTGTCAGATGCTTTAATAAAGACGTAACACATACTATAATATTGTATTAACCAGTAAAGGAGCAAATTATGCCTATTGAAGTCAATGGTGTCCGTTATGAAACCGATGAGAATGGATATCTCGTTAATCTCGAAGACTGGACAGAGGATATCGCAAAGGTTCTGGCTGTGGGTGAGGAGATCGAAATGACTGAGGCTCATTGGGATCTCATTAAGTTTCTCAGAGGGTACTATGAGGAGTATCAGATTGCCCCGGCCGTGAAGGTACTTACCAAGGCTATTGCCAATGAAAAGGAGATGGACAAGAAAGCAGCATCCGAATTTTTGTACGGGCTTTTTCCAAAAGGGCCAGGTTTGCAGGCCTGTAAAATTGCGGGATTGCCGAAACCTACGGGTTGTGTTTAATGGACGAAGAGAGGTTTGCTGATCCCAATTTACTGTGAATCAAAGGAGGTCATGATGGAAGACGCTCAAAAGGCTGCTTCGGAGGAAGTAATGCGAGAAAAAGATGGTGGCCAGGATGGAAACGGGAAGTTTCTTAATCCAACACCCATGCTTGATGAACTGGAAAAAGGCCCTTGGCCGAGTTTTATTTCCGGGTTCAAGGAACTTGCTGAAAGAACAGAAAATCCCATGCTGCGTGGGGTAATGGATCAGCTTGAGTACTCCTACAATACCAAAATGGGGTACTGGAAAGGTGGTCTCGTCACCGTGGATGGCTATGGCGCTGGCGTTATTACACGCTACTCAATGATCAAAGACAAGATTCCTGAGGCTGCGGAATTTCACACCATGCGAATTCAGCCGGCACCGGGACTTCATTACAATACAGAGATGCTCAGGGGTCTTTGTGATACATGGGAAAAGTATGGCAGCGGAATAATTACCCTGCATGGTCAAACCGGCGACATCATGCTGCAAGGCATTGAGCAGGAAAAGGTTCAGGCCTGTTTTGATGAGCTTAACCAGGCTGGCTGGGATCTTGGAGGTGCCGGTGCCGGTATGCGTACGGCGGTCTCTTGTATTGGCCCTGGCCGTTGCGAGAATGCCTGCTATGACGACCTCAAGGCTCATCTCAAATTGCTTAAACATTTTGTGGGACCACTGCATCGTCCTGAGTGGAACTATAAAATCAAGTTGAAGTTTTCAGGATGTCCAAATGATTGTACCAATGCAATCATGCGCTCTGATTTGGCTGTTATCGGAACATGGAAGGATGCTATCCAGATTGAGCCCGAAGAGGTGACCGCCTGGGTCGAAAAGAACGGAACGGATGCACTGGTCAATCAGGTGATTAATTTTTGCCCGACGAAGGCTATATCGCTCAAGGATGGCGAGATGGTCATTGACAGCAGGGATTGCGTGCGTTGCATGCACTGCCTGAACGTCATGCCAAAGGCTCTCTCTCCTGGCAAAGAACGGGGAATTTCCCTCTTGATGGGCGGAAAGAACACCCTGAAGGTTGGTGTCAACATGGGCTCGCTGATTGTGCCGTTCATGAAGATGGAGAGTGATGAGGATATGGATGAATTTATCGAACTTGTTGAGGGAATTATCGACTGGTGGGATGATAATGGCCTCGATCACGAACGTATTGGTGAAACGATTGAGCGTGTTGGTTTGAAGCTCTTCCTTGAAGGCGTCGGTCTCGAAGCCAACATCAATATGGTTACAAGGCCTCGTGACAATCCCTATTTCAAGGCAAAGTACTGAAGCCAGGTTGATTGAATGCTACTCTCTCAATGAGGTGCTGAAGCCTCAAAAGGAAGGAACAATTTATAAGGAATTAACACTATGAGCAGTCCTGAAAAAAAGTGGAAAACCGTTGAGTCGGGGCCTCACAGCTATGAGGAGGCCTTGCATCCGGTTGTAAGAAAAAACTACGGAAAGTGGAAATATCACGAGATTCCCAAGCCGGGAGTTCTGAAGCATGTGGCGCAAAGTGGCGATGCCATTTACACGGTACGGGCTGGAACACCCCGTCAGGATACGGTTGATATGCTCCGGCGGCTTTGCGATGTGGCCGACAAGTACAGTGATGGCTACCTTCGTTTTACCGTTCGCAACAACGTTGAGTTTCTGACGCCCAATGAAGCAAATGTAGAACCGATGATCCGTGAGCTCGAAGAGATGGGCTTTCCTGTCGGTGGCACAGGCATGTGTGTCTCATCAATTTCCCATACACAGGGTTGGCTTCATTGTGATATTCCGGCGACTGATGCTTCCGGAGTTGTCAAGTCAATGATGGACACGCTTTACAATGAATTCAAGGGTATGGAGATGCCCAACAAGGTGAGGCTCTCTACCTCTTGTTGTGCAATCAACTGTGGTGGCCAGGCCGATATCGCTGTGGTTGTCAAACACACACGCCCTCCAAGAATTAATCACGATCACCTCGCAACAATCTGTGAATTGCCCAAGGCGGTTACCCGCTGTCCTGTTGCAGCCATTCGGCCGACAGTGATCAACGGCAAGAAATCATTGATGGTCGATGAGGCAAAATGTATCTGCTGCGGTGCCTGTTTCGGTGCCTGCCCGGCAATGGAAATAAATCACCCTGAGCACTCCAAATTTGCGATCTGGGTTGGTGGCAAAAACAGTAATGCCCGCTCCAAACCATCAACAATGAGTATTGTTGCCCACAATCTGCCAAACAATCCACCGAGATGGCCTGAGGTCACCGATGTTGTCGGTAAAATCCTTACCGCATACAAAGAGGGTGGACGTCCCTGGGAACGAGTCGGGGAGTGGATTAACCGGATTGGATGGAAGCGCTTTTTTGAAGAAACAGGACTCACTTTTGATGATGATATGATTGACAGTTACCGTCATGCAAGAACCACATTCAATCAGTCTGCTCATGTCCGCTTTTAGACTTACAGGAGATAATTCATGAAGGTAGAATCCAATCCGATCCTTGATTTTGCGACATCTTATGTTTTCCCGCCATTCAGTGAACTGAAGGGAACCGATAAAATTGTTGCATTTGGAGATCATAGCCACAAGTGCCCGGTCTATGTGAGCCAGCTCGCACCATGTATGGCTGAGTGTCCGGCAGGGGAGAATATTCGCGGCTATCACCGCTTGTTGAATGGTGTTGACAAGTCCGACAATGCCCTGAAAGCCGCCTGGGAGACCATTGTTGATGCAAATCCGTTTCCTGCCGTTATGGGCAGGATATGTCCGCACCCTTGTGAGAATGCCTGCAATCGCCAGTTTCACGACGAGAGTGTCGCCATTAATGCTGTGGAGCAGGTGATTGGTAATTACGGCATTGAAGCTGGTCTGCAATTGCCCGGGGCAGGGCTTGAGAGCGGCAAAAGGGTTGCTGTTATTGGCGGCGGCCCGGCCGGCCTTTCAGCGGCCTATCAGCTTCGCCGCAAAGGTCATGCAGTAACGATTTACGATGCCAATGAGAAATTGGGTGGAATGGTACTGTACGGTATCATGGGCTACCGGGTTGACCGCAACATTCTTGAGGCTGAAATCCAGCGGATTGTCAACCTTGGGATCGAAACAAAAATGGGTGTTCGCGTTGGAGTTGATATCTCTCTCGCACAACTGGAGCAAGAGTACGACGCAATTTTTCTTGCTCCTGGAGCCCAATTGGGCCGTGCTCTTCCGGTTCCCGGCTCTGCAGGGATTCCCGGAGTAACCAATGCCATTGACTTTCTGAGAAACTACGAAGTGCAGGGAGATGCCATTTCCATCGGGAAAAAAGTGCTGGTTATAGGCGATGGTAACGTTGCGATGGATGTTGCTCGACTTGCGCTTCGTCTTGGCTCCGGGGCATCTGTGGTTGCCGGAGTTCCAAGGGAGGAGATGGCCTGCTTCCAGATTGAGTTTGATGATGCCGAGAGAGAAGGCACCCTCATGCACTACATGAGCGGGGCTCTGGAGGTCATCGAAGGGGAGGAGGGTATTCAGGCTCTGCGCTGTGCCAAAATGGTGAAAAAAGTGAAGGGAGAGGATGGCTGGAATTCGCCCATTCCCTTTTTCAGGTATAAAAATACCGGAGAGACTTTTGACATCGAGGCCGATATGATTGTTGCCGCCATTGGACAGAGTGCTGACTTGCAGGGTTTTGAAAGTGTGACCGCTGGCAGTCCATGGCTCAAGGTCGACCGGTATTTTCGTCTGCAAGGCAAAGAGAAGTTCTTCGGAGGCGGGGATGCCATTAAAGTTGACCTTATCACTACGGCGGTCGGTCATGGGCGAAAGGCTGCAAATTCCATTGATGCTTTTCTTAAAGGGGCTCCTCTTCCTGAACAGGGATATCGGGAGATCACCAAAGTTCACAAGCAGGATGTGCTCTATTTTGTCCATTCCGAACAGGCAAAGAGGGAGACTATTGAGCTGGAAGAGGTCGTTGGTAACCACGATGAGCTGCTTGCGGCACTGAGCGAAGGTGAGGCGAAGGCGGAGTCAGCGCGTTGCATGAGCTGCGGGCTTTGCTTCGACTGCAAACAGTGTATCTCTTTCTGTCCGCAGGAAGCGGTTACCCGGTTCAGGGACAATCCGACCGGAGAAGTGGTCTATACCAATTACTCGAAGTGCGTCGGATGCCATCTTTGTTCACTGGTCTGCCCTTCCGGCTATATACAGATGGGGATGGGTGAAGGTCTTTAGGCTTCGGGAAAAGAAACCATGAAAACAAGAGGAGATAACGGATCCATGTCAGAAGATCTCATATATCAGGTTGAGGAGGCTGTCACTGCTTCAAGAAAGTGGGCTGAAACAGGATGGCCGGTTACGTTCGGCCCACGTAATGTAGAGGTTTCGTCGCTCAAGCAGGCCGAGTCACTGCCGAAAACGTTTGTTTTTCGGCAGGAGGCAGCCAACTATTGGATGCAGGCGAAGCTCACTGGAAATGATGCGGCTGATTCAGGGCAGAAGGCTCTCGATGCACTCAAAACCGGCAAACTCTCTGTGGCTGCTAACGCGCTTTACTTTTGTCAGTTTATCGAAAAGCCGTTTGCCGAACAGGCAAAAACCTGGTTGCCTCTCTATGAGGCATGTAAAGGGAAGCTTGCCGGGCTCTGAGTGCATGGCATTGTTTTTTTTTCTCATAACATTTAAATCGACAGATTGGCCGTGAACATTGGAATTTTGCTCAAAGAGGGGCCGTATAACCACCAGGCCTCCGATACTGCCTTCAAGTTTGCTGAAGCTGCCATTAAAAAAGGGCACCATGTAGATGCTGTTTTTCTTTACAATGATGGTGTCACCAATGTGACCAGGCTCATGGATCCACCCCAGGATGACCGCAATATCGCCATTCGATGGAGTGAGCTGAGCAAGAAACATGGTTTTGAGATTCTTGCCTGTATTGCCGCATCCAAACGTCGGGGAATCAATGATGATGTTCTTGTAGATGGCGGTACCATCACCGGACTTGGAACCCTTACCGACATTGCAATCCGTAACGACAGACTGGTAACCTTTGGAGATTGAGATATTTATGGAAAATGAAAATGTAAAAAAGATCATGCATGTCCTGCGTCATGCACCACACGGAACAATCTATACCTACGAGGGGCTGGAGATGATTCTGATCATGGCCGCTTATGAGCAGGATCTCTCGGTGGTCTTTATTGGTGACGGGGTCTATGCCCTCAAAAAAGGTCAGGATACCAGCGCTATCGGTATCAAGGGTTTTTCTCGTACCTTTATGGCACTGGATGGTTATGACGTTGAAAAACTTTATGTTGATCAACGCTCACTTGAGGAACGGGGTCTGAGTGAAGATGACCTGATTGTTGATGTTGAGGTCATGAATTCTGAAAAAATCGGACAACTGATGAAAGAGCAGGATGTTGTTATTCATCACTGAGCCGAACACAATCTGAAATCATAACACATTATTTGTTAAAATGTTACATACAATCAACAAATCTCCCTTCGAGACCACCACGATGGAGACCTGTTTCAGGTTTCTTCAGCCGGGCGATCCTGTTCTTTTTATTGAGGACGGTGTTTATGCCGTTCAATCAGGCAACAGGTTTTCGCCAATGATTGAAGCTCTCCAGAAAAGCAATCCTCTCTTTGCGCTTCAGCCCGATCTGAGTGCCCGAGGAATTGATGCTGTTGCCGACGGGGTAGAAGCCATCGATTATGAGGGTTTTGTCGGGTTGGTTGAGGAGCATCAGGTAAATACCTGGTTCTGAACAACTGACAGAGCAAACTTTGAAAACCGTTATTCCCTTGTCTTATGACTACTGAATGGGGTCGAGCAGTGCAGGAGAACAAAAAAAATATTCTTGATGCCTGGATGAGTCGGTCATTGTTGTTATTCACCGGAAAAATGGCTGCCGCCTCTCCGGTTGCGGAGGCTCTCCATCAAGCTCTTGGAATGGTGCTTGATAATTGTGAAAAAAACAGCGAACTTCTTGCAGGTGGTATGGTGCAACTTTCAAGAATTCTTGCCGTACAGGATATGCCGCCATCGCAGGCAATGTCGCTTTTTTTTGAATTAAAAAAAATCATTCTGGAGTTCTCTTTGAAAGGAAAACATTCATTGAAACAGCTCGATCTGGATGCATTGCAGAACCGTCTTGAAGAGCTGACCCTTCAGTCGTTTGACAGTTATATGATGCAGCGAGAAATGATCTGTCAGCTTAAACTTGATGAAAGCAAACGTATGCTCTTCATGCAGTTACGGAGGTCCGAGGTATGAAAAAAGTTTTTATGCCACTTCTCGTTGTTGGCATTCTTTGCCTTATTCCCTATGTCGGTGTACAGTATGCGGGGCTAGGCTATCTTTTTGCCGTTATTATTCCCTGTGCCTCTCTGGTGATTCTTGTCGCTGGTTTTGTGTGGCGGATGGTGAACTGGCTTATACGCCCTGTTCCTTTTCGTATACCGACAACGTGCGGGCAGGAAAAATCTCTTGACTGGATCAGGCAGGACAAGCTTGAATCCCCGTCACACTTCTGGCAGGCTGCCGCAAGGGTATTGGGTGAAGTGTTCCTTTTTCGTTCCCTTTTTCGCAATACAAAGGCAGAACTCTATGCTGGCGCAAAGCTTGCCTACGGATCAACCAAGTGGCTCTGGCTTGGTGGCATGGTCTTTCACTGGTCTCTGCTGGTCATAGTTCTCAGGCACTCCAAATTCTTTTTTTCAACAGTGCCGCCCTTTGCTGATTTTCTCGATAATGCCGATCGCTTCTTCGACATTACCCTTCCCGCATTCTATATGACCGATGCGCTTGTTCTCTCTGCCATCTCTTTTCTTGTTGTTCGAAGGCTGCGCGATGCCAAGTTGCGTCTGATTTCTCTGCCAACTGATTTTTTTCCGCTATTTTTGATTCTGGCTATTGCCCTTGCAGGCATGAGCATGCGCTATGTCACCAAAATCAATGTGCTGCCGGTTCACGATCAGATTTTGACGCTCATGGATTACAGTTTTGTTCTCTCCGGTGAAATAGGGGTACTCTTTTATGTTCATCTCTTTCTGGTTTGTGTACTTGCCATTTATTTCCCTTTCAGCAAGCTCATGCATGCAGGAGGAATTTTTTTGAGTCCGACACGCAACCTCTGCAACAACAGTCGTGAAAAGAGGCATAACAATCCATGGAATCCCGATATCAAATTCAAGAGCTATGTCGAGTATGAGAATGAATATCGAGAAAAAATGAAAAAAGCTGGTCTTCCGGTTGAAAAGGAATAATTATGTCGAAATACGTCCCAAAACTATCCGAGCTCAAACAGGAGTTCGAAAAGAAAAAACCGGCACTTTTGAAAGAGGACTATTCCGGCAAGGAGTGGTGGGATCTGCCTGTAGAGTTCCGTGACGGCAACTGGTGTTTTCCAGGTAAACCTGAAGTCCTTCAGGATCTTGGTTTTCCGAATCCTCGTAAATGGGCAGCAACAGATGCCGATTGGCAACTGCCCGACGGATGGGAGAAGACGATCAAGGATGGGCTGAAAAGCCGTCTGAAGCGGTTTCGTTCATTCAAGCTTTTTCTTGACACTTGTGTGCGCTGCGGTGCCTGTGCCGACAAATGTCATTTTTTTCTTGGCACGGGAGACCCGAAAAACATGCCGGTCTTGAGGGCTGAACTCATCCGGTCGGTCTATCGCAACGATTTTCCTCTGGCTGAAAAAATCCTCAAGGGCTTTTCCGGCTCCAGAAAGCTGACTGCAGAGGTGATCAAGGAGTGGCATCTTTATTTCAACCAGTGTACCGAGTGTCGTCGGTGTTCTGTTTTTTGTCCGATGGGTATTGATACTGCCGAAATCACCATGATGGCCCGGGAACTTCTGAACCTGATCGGCGTCAACAATAACTGGATTCTTGCTCCGGTTTCCAATTGCAACCGTACGGGCAATCACCTCGGGATTGAACCCCACACCTTTGTGCAGAATATTGAATCTCTTGTTGAAGACATTGAAGATCTGACCGGCATAAAAGTGAATCCGACCTTTAACCGCAAGGGAGCAGAAATTCTCTTTATTACCCCATCCGGCGACGTTTTTGGCGATCCCGGTGTCTACACGATGATGGGTTATCTGCTCCTGTTTCATCATATCGGGCTTGACTATACCATTAGTACCTACGCATCGGAAGGAGGTAATTTTGGCATGTTCACCTCCAACGAGATGATGAAGAAGCTCAATGCCAAAATGTATCATGAAGCAGAACGGCTTGGAGTCAAATGGATTCTTGGCGGCGAATGCGGGCACATGTGGCGGGTGGTTCATCAGTACATGAATACCATGAATGGCCCGGCAGATTTTCTTGAGGAGCCTGTTTCGCCCATTACCGGTACCAGATTCACCAACGCTGCATCGACAAAGATGGTTCATATTGCAGAGTTCACCGCAGATTTGATACACCATAATAAACTGAAGCTCGACCCGAAACGGAACGATCATCTTTTGACAACCTTTCATGACTCCTGCAATGTTGCAAGAGGAATGGGCATGTTTGATGAGCCTCGCTACGTTCTCCGCAGTGTCTGCAACTCCTTTCATGAAATGGCCGAGAACACCATCAGGGAGCAGACCTTCTGTTGTGGTTCCGGAAGCGGCCTGAATGCTGAAGAGTTCATGGATATTCGTATGCGGGGAGGTTTTCCCAGAGCCAGCGCCGTTCGGCAGGTACAGCAAACGCATAAGGTCAACACCCTTGTCACCATCTGTGCCATCGACAGGGCCAGCCTTCCGACACTGATGAAATACTGGAATCCCGGAGTTTCGGTTTATGGCCTTCATGAACTGGTAGGCAATGCCCTTGTCATGAAGGGTGAGAAAAAGCGAACCGAAGACTTGAGGGAGAGTCCCATGATCGGTTTCGGGGAGGGAGAGGAGTGATGAAGATTTCAACGCGTGAAGTTGTTTTCGGCCTTCTGATTCTTGTGGCCCTTGTGGCTCTCAGGGTATTCTGGCCGACGGTAAAAACGGAAAGCATTGCGTCAGCAACAGCCAAGGTGGCAGCGATTGATAGTACTGTGTGTATTGCTCCAACAGAATACATGCGCTCTCATCACATGCAACTCCTGAACCAATGGCGGAATACCGGAGCAAGGGATAACCGTCCCTATGTTACGGCTGACGGAAAAAAATTCCAGAAAAGTCTGGATACCTGCCTTGGCTGTCACAGCAACAACACCTATTTCTGTATAAGCTGCCATCAGTATGCCAATGCAAAGCCGAATTGCTGGAATTGTCATCTATCGCCTTTAGACAAACCGTAATGAACGAAGAGAGAAGAGAATTTATCAAGAAAACCAGTTTTGGATTTCTTGCGGGTATTGGAGTTACGTCCGGGTTTTTCATGAACTTTCTGATGGAAAAAACGGATACCTCCCTGTGGTCAGACAAGGGTATTGCCGGCACAATCCGCTGGGGTATGCTGATTGATATGCGAAAGTGTATTGACGGATGTCAAAAGTGCGTTGACGCATGTCGTCTTGCTCACAATGTGCCCGACTTTGGCAATGCAAAGTATCAGGTTGACTGGTTGCAGAAAAGTCCTTACCACGAAGTTTTTCCCACTTCAGGAGAGGGTTTTATTGGTAAAGAGAGAACTGCCAAATTGTTTCCCTCTCTCTGCAACCACTGTGCCGAGCCGCCCTGTGCCACTGCATGCCCTACGCAGGCAACATTCAAACGCATTGACGGCATTGTGGCGCTTGATTATCACCGTTGTACAGGCTGCCGCTCCTGCATGGCATCCTGCCCTTATGGCGCAATCAGTTTTAACTGGAAAGAGCCGAGGCCAGCGATAAAGGCACTCAATGATAGTTATCCCACAAGGGAAAAGGGAGTTGTTGAAAAGTGCAATTTCTGCTCGGAACGTCTGTTGAAGGGCAAAATGCCCGCCTGTGTTGAGGCCTGTCCGGAAAAGACGCTAACGTTCGGGGATCTGAATGATCCCAAATCCGGGATTCGCCAGCTTCTTGAAAAGAATCAGACCATGCAAAGAAAACCTGAATTGGGAACACTCCCATCAGTTTTTTACATCATCTAATGACTTCCCATGATTGAGAACGCCCTGAAAGGAAATCGGCCCTACTGGATATGGATTACACTCCTTCTATTGGTCATTGCGTTTGGTATTTCCGCCTGGTCCGAGCAACTGCGCCTCGGCCTTTCCGTCACCGGGATGGGTGATGGTGTCCGATCGGGTATAGCAACCATGCAATTTGCCTTTATGGCGGCCGTAGCAGCATCAACCACTCTGGTTGTATTGCCGTATCTCCACGATTACAAGCCATTTAGAAATATTGTTCTCGTTGCCCAGTTTCTGGGGGCATCAGCTTCGGCTACCGCTCTTCTCTCCCTTTTCATTGACATGGGCAAGCCGCAACTTATGCTTGACCTTTTGCGCTATGCAACGCCGCAATCGTTCTATTCCTGGGCTTTTTTTCTGTTGATTGGTCATTTTCTCATCAATCTTGTCACTGGTTGGGCCACTCTTGGCGCTGAACGCAAAGGCGTCCCTGCTGCTGCATGGGTCAAACCGCTTGTCTATCTCTCTATTCCGTGGGCAATTGTGCTTGCGGTTGTTTCAGGATTTGTTTTTGTCAACCATTCTGGAAATCCATGGACTCTCTCTTTGTTTGCGATCCGGCTTCTTGCCTCTTCGTTTGCCGCCGGGGCAGCCGTGATGCTGCTGATCATACTCATCCTGAAAAAAAATTCAGACTTTGATGCAGGCAGGGAGGTAACCGACAAACTTGTCATGCTCGTTACTTATGCAGGATTTTGCACCTTCGCCTTGATTGGTGTGGAGTGTTGTGCCAGAAACCAGGTGATCCCGTTGATGTGGTTGTCGCTCCTTTTGGGTATAATGTCAATCGCTGTTTTTTTTGTGCCAACATGGAAAAGCTCAATCAGTTGGCTTCTTGCGGCTTCTGTCGGAGTGGTTTTGTCTCTCATGACTGAAAAGGGAGTTGCCCTGCTTTACTCCTCAATGGGGGGAATTGTTGCTTATGTTCCTACGTCAAAGGAAGTTTCCATGACGCTCGGAGTTCTGGCGATTGGCATACTTCTGCTCACAATACTTCTTAAGGCAGTTGTTGTTGTGAAAAAAGCGAATTGATGGAATGGGCCATGCCTCAATGTTTTCTTTGATTCCCTTTTTCCACACAAAGAAAAGGAGCTTCCCCTGAATCAATTCAAATACCAAAGAATGAAAGTTTTTTTGCCGATTAACGTCAGGATTGATGACAAGAACATCTTGTTTGTGGGAGGCGGTAAAATCGCCATGCATAAAATCAAGACAGTGGAGAAGTATTCCCGTAACATTACTCTTGTTGCTCCAGAAATCCATGATGATTTGAAAGGTGCCGGATTCAGAGAGATCTATAAAGAGTATGAGAACTCAGACCTTGCCGGTTTTTTTCTTGTCTATGCCTGTACCAATAATCTTGAGATAAACGAGAGGATCAAAAAAGATGCAGCAGAGCGTGGAATTCTGGTCAATGTTGTTGATAACAGAGAGTTGTCAGATTTTATCTCTCCTGCGATCATTAAACGGGGTGAGATGACCGTAGCTATCTCGTCGAATGGCGAAAATGTTAAAAAATCGGTAGAGTGGCGCAAGACGATAGAGTCCATGCTCGACAATGCCGGGATGTAAGCAATGCATAAAGGGAAGGGGAGAGCAATGAAATCGGCAGAAGAGAGCAATGCAGCAACTTTAGGGTCTCAGCCGGGAGGATATGTCTACATCATTGGTGCTGGTCCTGGTGATCCGGAACTTTTGACGATAAAAGCGGATCGGGTGCTGCGTGAAGCCGATGTGATTTTGTATGATGATCTGGTATGCAGTGAACTGATGGCCAGATTCACGGCTCTGAAAATTTTTACGGGAAAAAGAAAGGATTGTCACCATTTTGAACAGGAGGCCATCAACGAAGAGATCCTTCGCCATGCCCGGGCAGGAAAAAAAGTGGCACGGCTTAAAGGTGGAGACCCCTTTATTTTTGGACGTGGAGGTGAAGAGATAGAGGTTCTGCGCCAAAACGGAATAGGCTATGAAATTATTCCGGGTATTACCGCTGCTCATGGTGCCAGCGCTTATACGGAGATACCACTGACGATGAGAAAAATCTCCTCCTCTGTCGCCTTTTGTACCGGCCACCCTGTCAGTAAAATCCAGGTGCCCGATGCCGATACCCTTGTCTATTATATGGTAGCC
>SESF01025973.1_pt1 | contig 17825 bp, 13 predicted proteins | sample 3171521 | NCBI WGS metagenome assembly SESF01 (sample SAMN10866945, study PRJNA518727) | freshwater metagenome | biome: subpolar coniferous forest; feature: holomictic lake; material: water; isolation source: holomictic Lake 227, 6 m and 8 m depth | place: Canada: near Kenora, Ontario | collected...
TCATGCGCAACTGGCGCGCGACGGTCATCGCTGCGGTGGCCATCCCGACCTCGGTGATCGCCGCGTTTGGCATGATGAAGGCGCTGAATTTCACCTTGAACAGCGTCACAATGCTGGCGCTGGTGCTGATGGTAGGCATTGTTATTGACGACGCGATTGTGGTGTTGGAGAACATCTTCCGGTTCATCGAGGAGAAGAAGATGCGTTCGTTTGAGGCGGCGCGAGCGGCCACCGCGGAAATCGGGCTGGCCGTCATGGCCACCACGTTCAGCCTGGTGGTGATCTTCGTCCCGGTTTCTTTCATGTCCAGCATCTCGGGACGCTTTCTCTACCAATTCGGCTTTACGGCGGCGGTGGCGGTGCTGGTAAGCCTGCTGGTCTCCTTCACCCTGACGCCCATGATGAGCGCCCGGCTGCTGCGCGGCGCCGACGGTCGGGAGCCCAGGTCCGCGGGAGCCGAGCCGCGCTCACGCGGCGGTTTCTATGGCCGAATTGACCGCGGTTACCTGCGAGTTTTGCGGTGGGCCCTGGCCCACCGGTTGGTGGTCGCCGGGCTGGCCTTGCTGGTCATTGCCTCCTCCGTGCCGCTCTACAAGGTGGTCCGGCAGGAGTATCTGCCCAGCAACGTGGATGAGGGCGAATTCGACGTGCGGGTCACCGCGCCCGAAGGCACCAGCCTCGCGGCCATGAACCGCGTGGCCTTGCAGGTGGAAGCGGAGCTGCGCGCGGTTCCCGGGGTGCGCCTGGTGCTGGCTACCGCCGGCAGCGGTTTCCTCGGCGGGGTCAATGGCGCCAACTTTTTCGTCCAGCTTGTTCCGCATGCGGACCGCACCTTTCGCTGGGGCCGCTTGCTGCATTGGCCCCCCTGGAAAGCGTTTCGCGGGAACTTCTCCCAGCTCGACGCTCAGCAGGAAATTCGCCGCCGCCTGCGCAAGCTGCCGGACGTCCGGGTGGCCATCCGCAATCCGCAAACTTTCATGGGCGGCGGCGCCAACACGGATATCGATTTTGCCCTGCTCGGGCCGGACCTTGACCTGCTGAACACGTATGCCGAACGCTTGCGCACAAACGCGACCGCCCTGGGGCTGCTGGATGCCGACACCACACTCAAACTCGACAAGCCCGAACTGCGCGTCGAAATTGACCGCGACCGCGCGGCTAACCTGGGCGTGAGCACGACGGACATCGCCGACGCGTTGCGAGTGATGGTGGGCGGCGATCAGCGAGCGACTCGCTTCCGCGACGACTCGATGAATGAGGACTACGATGTGGAAGTCCGGCTCAAATTGGGGGACCGCAACGATCCGGAGCCGATCCGGCGGTTGTTCGTACCCCGGCAGGGCGGCGGGCTGGTGCGCCTGGATAACGTGGTGAAGCTCGTGCCGACGAAGACCGCCTCGCGCATTGACCGGTTGGACCGCCAGCGGCAGGTGAGCTTGCGCGCGGCGGTTGCGCCGGGTTACGCCCAGGCGGACCGCATCGCCGCGCTGCGGAGCGAGGTGGCGAAGATGGGCCTGCCGACCGGCTACTCGACGCGCGTCTCCGGCCGCGCCCGCGAAATGGAAACCACGTTCAGTGAATTCCTGTTCGCTTTCGCCCTGTCGGTCGTCCTGATGTATATCATCCTCGCCTCCCAGTTCGAGAGCCTCGTGCATCCTTTCACCATCCTGCTCTCGCTGCCGTTGTCGGTGCCCTTTGCGCTGCTCTCGCTGCTGGCGGCCAACCAGACGATTAACCTCTACTCCGCGCTGGGGTTGCTGGTGCTCTTCGGCGTCGTCAAGAAGAACGCCATTCTCCAAATCGATCACATGAACAAACTCCGCGCTGCCGGGCTGGATCGTATCGCCGCCATCCTGCAGGGTAACCGGGAACGCCTCCGCCCGATTCTGATGACCACGCTGACCTTGATCGCCGGCATGTTGCCCCTCGCGCTGGGCACCGGGCCGGGAGCCGAGGAACGCCGCGCGGTGGCGGTCGTGGTGATCGGCGGCCAGGCGCTGTGCTTGCTGTTAACGTTGGTCGTAACCCCGGTGACCTATTCGCTCCTGGATGATCTCAGCGACAAAGTGCGGGCACGGTGGCGAAACCACAGGGGCCCCGCTGGCCAGACTTCGGATTAGCCGGCGGCCCGCGAGGTTGCTCGTCCAGACCGCTGAATCCGCGCCACCTCGCCCGCAGGTTTCCCGAGTTTGCGGACAGCTTCGACCGGCTGGCCTGCGCCGCTGCGCGGGCCGAACCGGGTGGTTTTCGTGAACCCCGCAGCTTCTTCGGAAAGCGTAGCGTTGCCCGGGCAAAAGGTGCGTTCAGCCGGCGGTTTTCCTGCCGCATGCTTCCTTCTGCAATCACCCGCGAACTGCCGCCGCAAGAAAGTTTGATTCCTGTTTGACTGATAAGACATTACTGTATTTAATCCGCCCATGCAAATCGAAAGCTTAAAGGTATTCTGTGACTTGGCTGAGACCAAGAGCTTCACCAAAGCCGCCCAGATTAACACGGTCACCCAATCCGCCGTCAGCCAGACCATCAGTGCGCTGGAACGGCGTTTCAAATCGCTGCTCATCGAGCGCAGCAAGAAGAACTTCCGGCTCACCCCGGAAGGCGAGGTCTTCTACGAATACAGCAAACGCATCCTCTCGACCTGCGACGCGCTCTTCAGCAAGTTGCAGGAGATTGAAGACGTCATCTCCGGCAACATCCGCGTGGCCACCATTTACAGCATCGGTCTGCATGTCCTGCCGCCTTACGTGACGAAGTTCATGCGAAACTACCCGGCGGTGCACGTACACGTGGAGTATCGCCGGGACAACCAGGTGTACGAGAATGTGCTGGGCAACGTGGTGGACCTGGGCCTCGTCGCCTACCCCACCCGCGACGCCAAGCTCGAAATTATCCCCCTGCGAAAAGACAAGCTGGTCCTCATCTGCCACCCGCGCCATGCATTCGCCAAACGGAAATCGATCAAGGTCAAGGCGCTGCACGGGCAGAAGTTCATTAACTTCGAACATGACATTCCAACGTGCCTGGCGCTGGACAAGATCTTTAAGGAACACCGGGTGACGGTTGATCAGGTCATGCAATTCGACAACATTGAGACCGTCAAACGAGCGGTGGAAATCGAGTCGGGCGTCGCCATCGTGCCCCAGGTGACCGTTGGCGAGGAGATCGCCACCCAGACCCTCGTCGCGGTGGAACTCGAAAGCGGCCGCTACACCCGCCCGCTCGCGGTCATCTACAAGAAGCATAAGGTCCTTTCGCCGGCCATTAAGCAGTTCATCGCGATGCTCAAGGAACCGGCCTGAGGGTCGGCCCGCGCTGCGGGAAATCCGAAACCCGAAAACCGGGACCACCTGCACTCCGCTAGCAGTTTCTTCGGATTTCGGCTCTCGGATTTCGGATTTCCTTCGGCTCTCGGGTTTCGGGCTTCGGATCTCACTTCCGCGCTATTCCGCTATCACCGCGCTGCTGGCCAGCGCCAAATACCATCTGCGCTCCGTGACGAGCCAATGATTCACCCGCAAGCTCGCCATCCCGAATCACGTTTCACATCTCACCTCCCCCCTTTCTTATTGTCCCACGCCTGCCCCGGTGCAATGATCGGCCCAGGAATCATTGTGGCTAGACATCGCACCATGCCGGGCGAAGAGACTGCCGGCTCCGGGGAATCGGCGCCGGAGATTCTGGAGCGTCTGGTCGCGCAGGCTGAGCGCGCCGGGGCCAGTGATATTCACCTGCAAATGCGGGCGGGCTCGGCCTCGGTCACTTTCCGGCTCGACGGCGTGATGACACCCACCGCGGAACTGCCCGCCGCCGTCGCCGAACGGGTCTTGGGCCGCATCAAGTTCCTGGCCCGGCTCAAGACCTACCAGGAGTCCCTGCCCCAGGATGGCCGGATTGACAAGGCCGAGCTGCACGCTCGCACCGACATCCGGGTCGCTACCTATCCGACGGTCACGGGCGAGAAGATTGTCCTGCGCCTTTTTGATACCACCGGCATTCGCACCCTGGCGGAACTGGAGTTCTCTGCCGAAGCCCGGGCGGAACTGGAGCGCTTCCTGCGCCAAACGGCGGGCCTGCTCCTGCTGACCGGGCCGGCCGGCAGCGGCAAGACCACGACCATTTACGCCTGCCTCCGTCACCTCGCCGAGCAAGGTGGCCGCCACATTATCACGGTCGAAGACCCCGCCGAGCAGATCGTCCCTGGCGTCATGCAGACCGAGGTCAACGAAGCGCGCGGGTTGGACTTCGCGAAGGCCGCGCGTCATCTTCTGCGCCAGGATCCGCAGGTGCTCGTCATCGGGGAGATTCGCGATGAAGAGACGGCCAACATAGCCGTCCGCGCCGCCCTCACGGGTCACCTGGTCATCTCGACGCTCCACGCGGGCTCCTGCCAGGGCGTCTTTCAGCGGCTGCTCGTGCTTTGCGCGGATCACTCGGCCGTCGCGTCTTCGGTGGAGCTGGTGCTCAACCAGCGACTGCTCCGTCGCCGCTGCGCGGAGTGCGCCGGCAAAGGCTGTCCCACATGCCTGCAAACGGGCTACCGGGGCCGCCTGCCCCTTGTCGAGTTGTTACGGCTCAACGACGCTCTCCGTCCCCGCATTGCCGCGCACGACCTGGAAGGACTGGCCGCCCAGCCCGCCTTAGCCGAGAGCGCCCGCGCCCTGGTACAGACAGGAGCGACTACCGAAGCCGAAGTGGCCCGCGTGCTGGGGACCCCGGGTCCGACTGCGTGAGCGCTAGGCGGGAAATCCGAAACCCGAAACCCGAAGGCCGAGCGCCGCAAGCCTGCAGTGCCCGATTACCATTCTCTTCGGATTTCGGCCTTCGGATTTCCTTCGGATTTCGGATCTCGGGTTTCGGATTTCACTTCCGCCCGCGTGACATCCCAGCCCCTGCCCTGTCAAATGCTAAAGATGACGATGCTACGGGAATGATGTCATGAACTACGACGAATTCGCCTTCTTCAACCAGCAACTGGCAGCGATGCTCCGCGAGGGCATCCCACTGGAGGGGGCGCTCAAGCAGTTATGTGCCGGGATGCGCTCGGGGCCGCTCCAGGCCGAAATCCAGGCGCTCGAAGCCGAGCTTGCCCGCGGCGTCCCACTCAAGGAAGCCCTGGCCCGGCGCGAGCTGCCGGACCTCTACCGCCAGATGCTTGAGCTGGGCGCTCGCAGCAACGACCTCCCTGGCGTGCTCACCTTGCTGGCGGACCATTACTACCGCGCCAACGCCCTCTGGACCCGCCTCAAAGGGCTGATGGTCTATCCACTGCTGGTCATCCTTGTCTCGCTAGGGCTCACCACGCTGATCTCGGTGAACTTCAGCCGCTTCATGCGGCAGTTCGATGTGGGAATCGCACCCCCGCGCTCTCATTTAATCATCCCATGCATGTGGATCCCCCCGATCACACTGGCCCTGGCGACCGTGGCCGGCTTGGCGGCAGTATCCATTCCGAGCTGGCGCGCGCGCTTGCGCTGGCGTCTGCCCGCCTTCCGCGAAGCCAGCCTCGCTCAGTTCGCCTCGGCCATGACCCTCATGCTCAAGAACGGCACGACCCTGCCCGAGGCGCTGGCCCTGGCCGAAGCGCTGGAAATCGGCACTCCCGCAGCCAAGACCCTCGCCCGCTGGCGGCAGTTCGTCGCCGCCGGTCAGGGCAAGCCGGCCGATTGGCAAGGCGACAGCCGCCCTTTCCCGCCGCTATTCCTCTGGCTGGTGCAAAAGGGCGGCGAGGACCTGGCCGCCGGATTCCAGAAGGCCGCCGAGATTTTCCAGGTCCGGGCCTCCTGCCGCATCGAACTCGCGCTGTATGGGGCGCTGCCGGTCTCAATTCTGCTGCTGGGGCAAATGGTCCTGTGGCAAACGGTGCCGCTGATGCAATCGATGGTCTGGATCATGAACCTGATAGGGATGATCGGGGACGGTGGTTGAAGTTGACGCGCCATGGACAACAGCATCCTCCAACTCCTTCATTCCGACCCGCTCCAGGCCATTGGGACGATGGCCTTGGCCGTTCTGATCTACCTGCTGGTCGGCCTGGTGCCCGTCTGCGCCATCAGCTACGGCATCTACTTTCTCCTCACGCTGCCCATGCGCCGCACTGAGCGGGCCCGGATGTTGTTGGACTTGCTCGAACTCGGCTTGCGTGAGGGCCGGACACCGGAAGGATCTATCACCAACGCCGCCGCCAGCCGCGACCGCTCGCTGGGGGTCCGTTTCCATCTCCTGGCAGCACACCTCGAACAGGGATGGCGGCTCAGCCAGGCGCTCGAACAGGTGCCGCGCCTCCTCCCGCCGCAGGTCTGTGCGATGCTCAGCACGGGCGATCGCATCGGCGACATCGGAAAGGTGCTGCCCGCCTGCCGCCTGCTCTTGCGGGACAGCGTCTCCTCGGTTCGCAGCGCCCTGAACTACCTTGTCCTCCTGGCGTTTGCCATCTCGCCAGCGATGATCATGGTGCCGATTGTCCTCCGGGTTACCGTCCTGCCGCAAATGAAGGAGGTGTTTGCCGGAATGCTCGAAGGGCAGAGCTTGCCTGCATTTACTCGATTCGTGTTCGGGGGAAGCACCTGGGTCTTGGTCATGCAACTCTGCATGGTCGGCTTTGTCTGGCTGGTCACCCTGGCTTACCTGGGCGGGCCGCGGCTCCACGGCTGGGTCCATCGCCTCCTGCCGAACTTGCAGGATTGGCTGCTGACCCGAGTGCCGTGGCGGCGCAAGCGCCTGCAACGCGATTTCTCCGCTATGCTCGCCGTGCTCCTGGACGCCGAAGTGCCCGAAGCCGAAGCCGTCACCCTGGCGGCCCAGTCCACTGCCAACCTCGCCATTATTGGTCGGGCGCAGAATGTCCGCGCCCGGCTGCAAGCAGGAGTCAGCCTCCCCGAGGCCCTGCGCGCGCTGGACAGCTCGCAGGAGTTGCAATGGCGCCTCTCCAATGCCGTGCGCCGCGGCTCCGGCTTTGTGCGGGCGCTTACTGGCTGGCACGAATCCCTGGATGCCAAAGCCTTTCAACTGGAGCAATCCGCCGCCCAGCTCACCACCACCGCCCTCGTGCTCATCAACGGGGTGATCGTGGCCAGTATCCTCATCGCCGTGTTCTTGATCCTCATCTCCATCATCAACCAAATCAGCCTATGGTAAATCCGAAGCGATACCAATCCGGCTTCCTGATGGTCGAACTGCTGGTAGCCCTGGCCCTGGTGGTCGCGGTCTTGCTGCCTTTCGCCTACTCCTTCGCCGCCGAGCGACGCCTCGCCCTCGCCTCTTATCAGCGCGCGGTGGCGATGGAGATCGTGGACGGCGAGATGGAGGTGCTGGCGGCCGGCGAATGGCGCGCCTTCCCGCCCGGCACCCACGACTATCACGTCCAGGCGGGCGCCGCCACCAACCTGCCGCCCGGCCGCTTCATGCTCACCGTCCAGCCGGGCAAGGTCCGCCTCCACTGGCAACCCGACCGCAAAGACCACGGCGGCCCCGTCACCCGGGAGGCCATCCTCAAATGAAGACCCCACCACGCGGCTACCTGCTCATCGAAGCGCTGGTCTATATTGGCGTCATAACTGCGTTGCTTGGCGTTGCCTACGCCGCCTCGTATCGCTGCATTGACCGCTCCATCGCCCTGCGCCGCAACGCCGACGACATCACCAGCGCCCTCCACGCCGGCGAACGCTGGCGGGCTGACGTGCGCGCCGCCGGTAGCCAGGTGCGCCTGGAAAACACGGAAACCGGCCAGCTTCTCTACCTCGACGGCCCCAGTCGCGCCGTCGTATATAGCTTCGCCACCAACACCGTATCCCGCCGTCTCGGCACGGGCCCCTGGGTTCGTCTCCTGCCCAATGTGAAGTCCTCCACCATGACCGCCGATCAGCGAGAGCGCGTCACCGCCTGGCGCTGGGAACTCGAACTCCAGACCCGTGCTACGGGAAGCGTCAAGCCAAGCCGCATTCGCCCGCTGTTCACCTTCCTGTCTGTCCCCGAACACCCCGCACCCAAATGAAGCTACGTCGCTTTTACGCTCCACGCTCCACGCTCCACGCGCTACGCTCCACGTCCCGGCAATCCGGATCCGCCGTCATCGTCATCATGGCGCTCCTGGCCATCCTGCTCCTCTACATGAGCTACAATCTCAAGACCCTCGCCAACCTCGGGCGCGAACTGCGACTGTTGGAGCGTCAGCAAACCCGCCGCCTCCAGACCGCCGCCCTGAAGACCAATTCACCGCCCGCCCTGATCATCAGCACCAACTCCTTCCCGCGGTCTGGCACCAATTAAGCAACACCAGCAACCACCCCACGCTCCCCAGCCCGGATTCAACTTTCCATGAAACTCGAAGCGATTGAGCCAGCCCCCTCACCCTTTCCCGCTCCCCCTCAGAGGGGGAGCGGGGGCCGAAGGCGGGAGAGGGGCCGGTTTATGGTCACAATGCGATCCGGAAAGGTTTGGACACTATCAACCACCGCGCTCTGCCAATGCCACGCATCATCGTCATCCAACTCTCGCTGAGGGCTTTCGTCTGCGGGATAATAGGGGTGTTGCCGGTCATCGGTCTGGTCCCCGGACTATACGCGCTGTCCTGCTGGGTGCGGATCCGCCGACACTACCGCGATGAATGGAACCCGGCTTCCAACTACCTGAGGTGGGGCTCGGTTCTGGCGGTGTTGGGCTTGGGCCTGACTTCCGTCGGCATCCCTGCCGCCATCCTTTGGCTCGCCATCTACCGCCTGCAGGCGGGCGGGTGATGCCACAGGGAGGGCGAGTGTCCTCCCGCCGTGTGAACCCCGGTGGTTTTGGCGCGACCGCCGGTGAGCGGAAATCCGAAGGCCGAGCGCCGCAAGCCTGCAGTACCCGATTACCACTCGCTTCGGATTTCGAGCCTCGGATTTCCTTCGGGCCTCGGATTTCGGGTTTCGGGCTTCGAGTTTCGGATGGATTTCACTTTCTCCCGCGTGACTATCCGCCCCCAAACACGTTACCCTCTCCGCATGGCGAAGAAACTCTTTCTGCTGGATGGGATGGCGCTGGTGTATCGGGCGCACTTCGCGCTCATCAGCCGCCCGATCCTGACGTCCAAGGGCGTGAACACCTCCGCGCTCTACGGGTTTACCCAGTTGCTGCTCGACATCCTGAAGAACCAGCAGCCCACGCACTTGGGCGTCGCCTTCGACACTCAGGTGCCGACGGCGCGGCATATCGAGTTCGCCGACTACAAAGCGCACCGGGAGGAGATGCCCGAGGAACTCAGTGCCGCCCTGCCCCACGTGCGGCGAATGGCCGAGGCCATGAATATCCCCGTGCTCATCCGCGACGGCTACGAGGCCGACGACATCATCGGCACGCTGGTGCGGCAGGCCGGAAAGGAAGGATTTCAGTCCTATATGGTTACGTCGGACAAGGACTTCGGCCAGCTCGTGACGCCGAGCACCTTCATCTATAAGCCCTCTCGCAGCGGGGAGGGCGTGGAGGTTATCGGCTTGCCGGAAATTCAGAGCCGTTGGGGTGTGCCGCGCCCGGAGCAGGTGGTGGATGTGCTCGCGCTGATGGGGGATGCGTCGGACAACATCCCCGGCGTGCCCGGCATTGGGGAGAAGACAGCCATCAAGCTCATCGCTCAGTATGGCACGCTGGACAACTTGCTGGCCCATGCAGGCGAACTGACGGGCCGGGTGAAGCAGAACCTCGAGACCAACCGCGAGCAGGCGTTGTTGTCCCGGCGGCTGGCGACTATCAATTGCGACGTGCCCTGCCCCGTGGACATGGACTCGCTCAAGGTGCAGCCGCCTGATGAGGAGAAGTTCAAGGGGTTGCTCGTGGAGTTCGAGTTTAACTCCATTGGGCGGCGCCTGTTTGGTGAAGGCTTCAAAGTCGGCCGCGGAGGAGGAATGCAGAAGGAAGAAGGCAGAATGCAGAAAACGCCTGCGGCTGCCCCAAGCGACAAGGGAGGTGAACAGTTGGTGCTCGAATCGGAGACGGTGGGTGGGTCCGTACCTCGTAGCAGCCGACGTCAGTCGGCTCTAACTTCGTTGGTGCTCGCATCGGAGACAATGGGTGGGGTGGAGGAAGTGAAGGCAACGCCGCCTACGCCAGCGACGAACCATAAGACAATTACCGATGTGCCGCACGATTACCATTTGGTGGACTCGCCAGCCGAGCGGGCCAAGCTCATCCAAGCTTTGCAAAGCAAGGACTCCTTCTGCCTGGACACCGAAACCACCAGCCTCGACACCAAAGAAGCGCGCCTGATCGGGCTGGCGTTCTCGTTCGCGCCGCATACCGGCTACTATGTCCCCCTGCCGGTGGATGCTTTCCATCGCACTGGAGGCGATCAAGACGGCCCCCTCACCCCGTCTCTCTGCCCCTCGGAGGGGGAGAGGGGGAATCCTCGGCAGTCAGTGGCCATAGCGGACGCCGCAGGAAATGGCCAGAGACTAGCATCGCTTCTCCCTCTCCCCCACCCAGGGGGAGAGGGCCGGGGTGAGGGGGCCAAATCTCGCGAGCGGAACCACCCGGCTGCTGAGCTGCAATTCGCCGCCAGCGGCAGCCCGGCCGTCCCCACTCCGCACTCCGCACTCCGCACTTCTACTGTGCTTGAGGAGTTCCGCGCGGTGCTGGAGTCGGACCGCATCGAGAAGGTCGGGCACAACCTCAAGTTCGATCTGAGCGTGCTCAAGTGGCACGGCATCTCGGTGGGCGGGAAGCTCTTTGATACGATGGTCGCGCACAGCCTGATCGAGCCGGACAGGCGCCACGGGATGGATTACCTGTCCGAGGTCTATCTGGGCTACACGCCGGTGCCAATCAGCAAGCTGATTGGAGACGCGAAGGCGGGCCAGGTCAACATGGCCGACGTGCCGGTCGCCAAGGTGGCGGAGTATTCCGCGGAGGATGCCGATGTGACCTGGCAGCTTCGCAGCGTCCTCGAACCGCTGCTCAAGGAGAAGGGGCAGGAGCGGGTGTTCTATGAGGTCGAATCGCCGCTGATTCCGGTGCTGGTGGACATGGAATTCGAGGGCATCAAGGTGGATGCCGCCGCGTTGGCTGAGTTCGCGGCGCAGCTTTCGAAGGAGATGGATGAAGCCGAAAAGACCGTCTATCGGCTGGCAGGGACGACCTTCAACCTCAATTCGCCCAAGCAATTGGGCCAGGTGTTGTTCGATCTGCTGAAGATTGGAGCTGCCCCCAAGAAAACCAAGACCGGCCAATACTCGACCGATGAGCAAACGCTGACCGCCCTGGCGGCGGACCACGAAATCGTCCAGCGCCTGCTCGAACACCGCACGGCGACCAAGCTCAAATCCACCTACGCGGACGCCTTGCCCGAGGCGATCTGGCCCAGGACGGACCGCGTCCACACCACCTACAACCAGGTGATGACCACCACCGGGCGGCTCAACTCGCAAAGCCCGAACCTGCAAAACATCCCCATCCGCACCGAGCGCGGGCAGGAAATCCGCAAGGCGTTCGTGCCTCGCAGCAGCGAATATCGGCTGCTATCGGCGGATTACTCGCAGATCGAGCTGCGCATCCTCGCCGCGCTGAGCCGCGAGACAGCCATGCTGGAGGCCTTCAAGGCCGGCGCGGACATCCACGCAGCGACCGCGGCCCGCGTGTTCGGCGTGTTCCCCGACCTGGTGACCCCGGAGATGCGGCGCAAGGCGAAGATGGTGAATTTCGGCATCGCCTACGGCATTTCGGCCTTCGGTTTGTCGCAGCGGCTCGGCATCCCGCGCGCCGAGGCGGGCGAGATCATTGACCAGTATTTCAAGCAGTTCCCCGGCATCCGGGGCTACATGGACGCCACCATCAAGTTCGCCGGCGAGCATGGTTACGTGGAGACCGTCACCGGGCGTCGCCGTTACATCCGCGACATCCGCTCGGCCAATAACACCGTGCGCGGCGCTGCCGAGCGCAACGCCATCAACGCCCCCATCCAGGGCACCGCTGCCGACATGATCAAGCTGGCGATGATCAACATCCAGCGCGAGCTGGCCCGCCGCAAACTGAAGACCCGGATGCTGCTCCAGGTGCATGACGAACTGGTGTTCGATCTGTACCTGCCGGAGGAGAAAGAGGTGCTGCCGATGGTGGAGGAGCAGATGAAGACCGCCATCCCGCTGGACGTGGCCATGGTGGTGGAAATGGGCGTGGGCGAGAACTGGCTGGCGGCGCATTGAGGGTGATGCTTGCGGATTACGCCTTGAGAGCGAGGGATGCCGTCGTTAGATTGGTCTGAAGTGACACCGCAAGCCGCATTGGAACTGCAACTCGATCGCTACCGTGTCATGACGCGCGAGGAGCGGGTCGCCACCGCGCTTCGCCTACATGAATTGGCCTGCGACATGGCTCGCCTGGGAATCCGGCGGCAGCATCCTAAGGCCAATCCAGCCGAGGTCGAGGAGTTGCTGCGCCGGCGGCTGGAGCTGGCACGAGCCTTGTGACCGAACAGGAACTGCTTCTGGACTGCGTGACACATACAAGCTTTATTGGAACCGCATCACGCCTTCCGAACGACAGCTTGGGGACGTGGCCGGCGTAGTACAGGTACAGCGGGGTAATCTGGACGAGGGCTACCTGCGCCACTGGGCCGAGCAGCTTAAGGTGGCGCCCGAATTGGAAGCGGCCCTGTCGGGCAGCATTAAGCCAAAGCAGACCTGAGCGCAATTCCCACTTGAGGAAGAGCGCAAGCCCGCCAATCCGCTGACCCCTCTCGCACGTCGTCACTTGGAACGATCCGCCACCCTGCGGGACGTGACAACGGCTCTACTCCCCGCGCCGACCTGCTACACTCCCACGTCTCATAATTGAACAACCCACCCGATTCCCCCGGCCAGCGCATCACCGGTCCTGGCTCCGGAAACGCTCACAAGCTCGCTGGCCTCCGCTGCGGCCCGGTCATGCGCTGGCCCCCGATATTAGTCGCACCTCTGGCCGTCCGTGTTCCACACCGGGCCTAACGGCTCGCCCTGCCACCCCCGAGCCACGGCCCGGCGCTACACACTCCCGGCCAGAAGTGCGAACAGCACGGCCCCCGCGACCCCACACGACCAACGGCAGTCTACGTGAACAGCCCCCGCTCGCCATACTCCCCCACAGGTCGCCCGACATCTCCTGACTCGTAACCCACAAACGCATTTCCCAGGAGTCCTCACACATCATCCCGACCAATGTTTGCGAGGGTTTTATGAATTCGCTCTCTGCCTGAGTCACCACCAATCCGATCGAGGAAGGGCAAACAGTATCAGATTGCAGATTTTCCTCTCCCTCTCCCGAACTCCACCAACGCAAATCTCGTTTGCAGACCCTCACGGACTTTCCCCCGTTCGCGTTCCCGTGTTGGTCATGGGACTTCCGAACAAACCAACGCCAAGTCCCATGCCCAACACCCGAATGCTCACCCCATGAATCCCTGGTCGCGTCGGATTTGGCACCAGCCCCGCGGCCGATCCCCCGATCGCGGAACTGGTTCCAAATCCGACAACACCAGGGCAAATCTTGCGCGAACCGGCATTACTGGTTTACCTGCGTCTTGCCCGCGCTTCCGGCCACCGGCTTCAATCAACATATTACTTGCAAATTGTGTGCTGTGTGACCATATTATGCGAATGAATGTGAACACATTAACACTTAGCCTATCGAACTCAGCCTATAGAAAGGCGTTGGAACTCGCAAGAAATCACGGCGTTCCCGTCGTGGCTTATCTCTCGACGGAGCTCGAAGATCTCTTGGATATTAAAGCTCAAGTGTCCCAGAATAGAGAGCCCGCTCTTGCTAATGAGCCTCCGAGCAAGTCATCGCCGCAACCCAACTTCAGTTCGGTGCTTCCCGACACACTGAGCCAGATTTTCGAAGTATGTAAGTACGTGTACAGACATTCAACCGTACCTGAAGACGAAGTGCATTCTAGGGCTGAGTACAAGGAAGCTGTACGTACCGTAGCACAGAACGTTGGCGTTCGACAAACCACCGTACGCGACAAGTGCGGTACCAACCGCAGGCTTGGCCTTCCCGACGTTTCCGTCAACACTGATGTATTCGTCGCTTGGCTTTCCAGACCCGAGCAACTGCGCGATCATCTCTGCCGTAAGTTTCCGAAATTCGTTACCGACATCCACCACCGTTTTGCCGACTGGCTGCCAGATCGCTTCCGAACCAAGTCAACCGTATGAAACTCCACAATGGGCCTCATCTAAAACAACGAGAAGACTAATCAAGGAAATTATGAGCAAGGTAATCAATCACGAACATAACATGATTCCGAACTTCGTATGAGCATGTTTCTCGTCGATCCTGAAGGTGTAGCGATAGAGTGCTGGCGCGGTCACAAAGGACTTGAGGCACCCGACCGAATCTCCTATATCCGCCTCAAAGCCCTAGGCTTCGAGACCCAACCAACCAACGAGCCTCCCCGCAAGCCGCTCAAAGCCAAAACGCCGAGACCCGCCGAGGCCCAACAATGCATTATGCGCGGCACCGAGCTCCTTGCCGAAAACCGCTACGAAGAAGCACTCTGCATATTCGAAGAGGCTCGCAGGCTAAAGCACCCCCACGCACAGGCGGCGATCGCCAGGTGCAACGCACTCGCCGCAGCCGCCAACGTAGACCTAATCTAACCTACACTCGCCATAAAAATGCCATACGTCGTCGTATACATCACCTGTCCGCGCTGTGGGCACCGCAACCACCCCGCAAACAACGTCGACCTTGCCATCATCGCTATCCGGAAGCAACTGATCCCGTGCAAGGGCAAGATTGATGGCAGCCCGTGCAACGCCCAGCTAACGGCGGACCCTTCAGATTTCCCCGCCTCCACACTCAACCGTGCATACAGGTGCCTCGGCCTCACCCTACCGCCGGCCGCACCTCCGCGCCCCACATCTAGAGCCACGTTCGTCGCCGACGACCACGGCACTGTCTGGCCCTCTCGCTGTTCATAAAGCACCAGAGTCCAACCGAATTCTTTCAATATGATTCCAGAAATTCGCGACGCGGATGGGAGGCTCAGGCATCCTTATTTCCTTGAATTAATCTGCAATTATCAAGCTCAAGGCCACTCCTACCGCGCAGCGGAATTCCAGCATTACGTACGTTTACTCGGCGTCTTAAGATCCTGCGACTGCGAGAGGGACACCACCGGAGCCATTTATTGGAAACACCGCTGCAATCGCGCTTGGCAGAGAATTCACACGGACGTTTGAATTCCTCATTGGACCCGCCCAGCAACTATCGTTGCCCTCCAACCCCCTTTCATCCACCGCGGCGGCAACTCGACGCTCCACAGCCCGGCGCGGGGCCCCCCCCCCTCGCACGTCGTCACTTCGAGGAATGCGCCACGCATAGCGTGTGGCCACGGGGACAGCCTGGACGGTCCTGCTGGCAGCAGCCGACACCAGTAGCGGGTGGGCTAAAATGCCCCTTTTCTCCGGTTCTTCATGGTTTTGCCAGGTTGGCAAAGCCGGGGACCGAGCGCCCGACGCAAGCAGGGGTCGCCGTATGGCCCGACTTTGACCCCGACTTTGCGGAAGTACCGGGTCTCATTGAGCCCTAGCTAAGCGCCATTCGGTCGGTGTTCAGTACGGTTGCCGGTGGAGGCTGCCGTGCTCCGGTGGGAAGGCAGTTCCACGCCCTGCAACTCCATGACCTAATTTCTCGGCTTGCGCATGGCGGGTCGTTCCATACATTGTCCATCCCTTTGAGCATCCGCTCTGATAGGGATCGACGAAACGCTAGTGACTTATTATGAAAGAGTATCAACCTGGTGACATTCGTAACTTCGCCATTGCGGGGCATGCTTCATGTGGGAAAACAATGCTCAGTGAGGCCATGCTGGCGTGCGCCGGCGTGATCAACCGCATGGGCAGCATCGCGGCGGGCTCCACCGTCTCGGATTATCATGAAAGCGAGCAGAACCGGCAGATATCCGTCTCCACCACGCTCATGCATCTCGAGTGGCAGGGGAAGAAGTTTAACGTCCTCGACTGCCCCGGCTACGCCGACTTCATCAGCGAAGCCCTGGGCGCCCTGCGCGTCAGCGACCTGGCCGTCGTGACGGTCCACGCCAACCACGGCAGCGGCGTGGGCACCGATGCGGTCTGGAAGTGCGCGACCGCCAACGGCATTCCCAAGGTCATCGTCCTCAATGCGTTCGATAAAGAAGAGACCGACTTCGACAAAGCGTTGGCCCAGCTCCGCGAGCACTTCGGCGAGCGCGTCTTCCCGCTGACCGTGCCCATCAATGCCGGGCCGGGCTTCAACCAGGTGCTGGACATCCCGCGCAACGAAATCATTACCTACGCGGCGGACAAGAGCGGCAAGTTCACGGAAGCCCCGGCGACCGGGGCGCTGCTGGAACGGGCCAAGGCGCTGCATAACCAGCTCATTGAATTCATTGCCGAGTCCGACGACGTGCTGATGGAGAAGTTCTTCTCCCAGGGCGGCTTATCGGAAGAGGAAATGCGCGCCGGCCTCCATGACGCGATCCAGAAGCAGGTGTTTACCCCACTGTTCTGCACGTCGGCCGAGAGCAACGTCGGCGTCGCCCGCCTGATGGATTTCATCGCCAAGTACGGCTCCTCCCCGGTGGACCGGCCCAAGGTGGAGGCCGCGGATGCGGACGACAACAAGGTCGAGATCTCGCTCAAGGATCCCGATCCGGTGCTCTACATCTTCAAGACGATGAGCGAGGCGCAGTTCGGCGAGCTTTCCTTCTTTCGCGTTTACTCGGGCTCGGTGAAGTTCGGCAGTGAGCTTTACAACACCGCCCGGCGCAGCTCGGAGAAGATTGGGCAGATTTACCTGCTGAACGGCAAGATCCGCACCAGCGTGCCCAACTTGAGCGCGGGGGACATCGGCGCTGTGGTCAAGCTAAAGGTTACGCAGACGGGCGACACGCTTAGCGGCGGCAAGAAGCCGGTGACGCTGCCCCGGGTTGACTACCCCAGGCCGAACATCCATGCCTCCCTCAAGAGCAACGTCAAGGGCGAGGAAGACAAGGTGGCCTCGGGCCTGGCGGCGCTGCATCACGAGGACCCGACGTTCCTCTACGCGGTGGATTCCGAACTGCGCCAGACCATCGTCTCCGCGCAAGGCGAGCTGCACCTGGAGGTCATCGCGGCCGCGCTTCGCAGCCGTTACAACGTGCATGTGGAGTTGGGCGAGCCGCGCGTGCGTTACCGGGAGACCATCAAGGCCCGGGGCGATTCCAAGTATCGGCACAAGAAGCAGACCGGCGGCGCCGGGCAGTTTGCCGAGGTGTGGATGCGCATCGAGCCCAAGCCGCGAGACACCGGGGTGGAGTTCACCAACTCGCTGGTCGGCCAGAACGTGGACCGCACGTTTGTCCCTTCTGTGGAGAAGGGCGTCATGAAGGCGTGCGAGGAAGGCATCGTGGCCGGTTACCGGGTGACCGATGTGAAGATCGACTTTTACGACGGCAAAATGCATCCGGTGGACTCGAAGGATATCGCGTTCCAGGTAGCCGGTTATTTTGCCTTCAAGGAGGCATTCACCGCGGCGCGGCCCAGCCTGCTGGAGCCGATTAACCTGGTGGAAATTCGCATCCCGGACGATTGCATGGGCAAGGTAATGGGGGATCTCTCCAGCCGGCGCGGCAAGATCCAGGGCATGGATATGGAGGGCGGGTTCCAGATGATCAAGGCGCTCGTCCCAGCCAAGGAACTCTACCGCTACTCCAGCACCCTGCGCTCGCTCACGGGCGGTCGAGGCCTGCACGCGGAGTCATTCAGCCATTACGAGGAAATGCCGCGGGAGGCTGAGCAGAAGGTCGTCGATGAGAGCAAGCGCGCCAAGCAGGCGCTGCAGGCCGAGTAGCCGGTCAG
>SESF01003520.1_pt1 | contig 17819 bp, 12 predicted proteins | sample 3171521 | NCBI WGS metagenome assembly SESF01 (sample SAMN10866945, study PRJNA518727) | freshwater metagenome | biome: subpolar coniferous forest; feature: holomictic lake; material: water; isolation source: holomictic Lake 227, 6 m and 8 m depth | place: Canada: near Kenora, Ontario | collected...
TGGATTCGATCTACCATTCAAGCCAATTCCGCTATGTCTGTGTATGGACTTGGGTATTGATTGGTTCGCTGAGTGTTAAATGGGCAGTCCGATGGAAACTGACCTCGCATTAAGCGAGGTCAGTTTCCCATCGACTGCTCTAGGTAGTTAGCAGCAATACCTTGGCTTTGGAGAGCTCATCACAAAGATTTGACCTGTAATTGTCGATCTCGATGATGCTCTGGAGCTCGATCAAGAGCAATTAAAATCAACTATACGAGAGTGCCAAGCTTTGAGCTATAGCAAGTGGATTTACAAATACCACATTGTATTTATAATGAAGAGAAGAAAGAAAGTGATATTTGCCAGATTAACAAAGCAGCTTGGGCAATTTTTTCATAAAAAATTAATAAGAAAAAAGAAGCGTAACGATATGAATAACACAGTTTGTGGTAATAGGGATAATCGCATTTAAGCGATTGTTGAATAGGCCACTTTGGGTGGGCTAACAATAATAAGCCACCTGCTTTGTCGATGTGATTTAGTTAATCTTGAGACTGTAAGTTACAGAATCCAAAATCCGATTTTATTTTAAATGAGATATTAAATAAATAAAAGAATCTTGAACTGCATGTTCGTAAGGGGGTATGTAACCAAGATTCGAGGTTTTTTAACGAAAAATCCCAATAAGGGGAAAATGATGAAAACGATAACACAATTTGCAATACTTGCCGTATTTCTATTCGCCTCAGAGACGGCGATAGCGGCTAATCATTACATCAGGGCCGGAGCCAATGGATCTAATACTGGTAATGACTGGACCAACCCTTATACATCGCTGCCTACAACATTAGTCAGAGGCGATACTTACTATATCGCCGGCGGTTCGTATTCTGGCCGTACTTTCAATACCCCCGCATCGGGAACTTCTGTTATCACAATTAAGGGGGCGACTATTACAGATCATGGAATAGATACGGGATGGAGTAATACTTATTCCGTTGAAAATACACAAGCAACATGGACCTCAGGTATTACATTCAATACATCCTATTGGGTATTTGATGGGTCGGTTGGCCCAAAATGGTCAAGGGACCCAACAGCATACGGATTTAAAATTAATCCGGTCGCTTTCGCTATACGAGTTTACAACCTGAGCACTGCGATATCTAATATTACATTGTCCCACATAGCAGCGACCGCACCATCAGGAGACATAGAAAAATACTTCGTTTCAACAGATAACAGCACTAAGTCGGTAAATAATGTTACATTTAGCTATTGCCTTACAAATGGATGGGAAAATACGATGTGGGCAACCTCAATGGGGTTGGCTATGAGCAATTGGGTGATTGAGTATAATCTTATCCTCAACGGATATAGCTCTGCCAATTTTCATGGAGAAGATATTAATAACAACGGTAGCTATTTAGATAATCTTACTGTTCGTTATAACTGGTTTGAAGGAAGAACAAACAGCACTGGTAGCATTGTTTGCCTAAATCACGCTTGCGGCCCTTATTACATTTATGGAAACGTCTTCAAGAATATGCAAGGCGGTGACGGCATCATCACCGGAGTTCATTATCCTCTCAGCGGAGCTATCTATAATAATACCTTTGATCATGTTGATAACGGATACGGTAATGGGGCTTGGATTGGTCATGATGTGAGCGCCAATGTTTATAACAACTTGATTTATAATGGAGTCGCAGGAATAGGCGCGAACTTTACTGGAAAAAAAGACTACAATGCCTATTTCAAAACCACAAACACTCCTACAGAAGCGCATGGCCAGATCGGAACCGGAAGTCCATTTGTAAATGAGGCAGATAATGATCTACATTTGATAGGGGCAACCAACGCGGGGATTAGCATTTCCGCGCCAACCATCGGTAATATTATTGATAATATGACTGATATTGATGGAAAAATCAGGGGAGCGGACGGGGTTTGGGACAGGGGTGCTTTTGAATTTGGAGGTAACACTCCGCTTCCGGTAATGTCTCCGCCCACAGATCTTAGACAACAATAATAATAATCTAATATTTATAATGCATAGCAGAATCTGGTGGAGGATCAATTGGTTAAGGTCTAGACATCGTGCTGGCCGAGACTTGGCTATCCATTTAAGCCGGGAAAACAAGTGGAGTAGGCTTTACCCGACGAGCTTTCCCCTTGGGAAGGGAAGCGCCCTCGCCCATCTGGCTAATAAACCTCAGGGAAGGCCGCTTCTAGCAAGGTTCGACAGCAGATATGATATCACTGCGTTTCAACCTATCGTTACGGATGGAAGCACCACTACTTGGCAACGAAACTTCCGTGTCCGGCATCACTGTAGCATCCAGCGAAGAACCGTGCAGGATTAGATCATTTGTTCACTACTGTGCCCGACCTATTTTCACTAGCGAGCGACTCCAATATCTTTTTTTCATAGTAAGAGTTTGTTGGTTGAAAAATGTTGTAATTCTCAACAAACCAGGATTATAATCTCTACCATTCTTATCCAACTCCGCCCGCTACCCTGCGTTCGTCTGGTCAATCCCTTCACATGCAAGTTGAGACATACACCTTATGAAATACCGCCTACTAGATCTGCTCCAGCCTATCTCCGAGACGGGTCATTTACGTCTAATTTCGAAACAGGTTAAAAAAGTTACATTCCGTGATACTTTAAATAAGGTGAAGTGTGTACGTTATTGTGCTTTCAGGAACTGCAGGGTTGAACCTAGAACCGTCTCCCCAGCAGACTGCAATGAGTGCTACACAAATGAGATCGTTGATGGCGAACTCGAGGCGGAATCAGGCAAACGCTACCCCATTGTCAATGGTATTCCCCGGATGTTGTCGGGAGACATGAGTAATTTCCTCGAAAAAAACAAGGCTACGTTCTCCCTTGAATGGAAGATGTTTCAGTTTGGTGAGAGAAACTGGGGGCAGGATATTGAATTCCGGAGACAACTTTTTCTCAAGGGTATGGGCGTAAATAAAGAAAGCTTGAAAAACAAACTAATTTTCGATGCAGGTTGTGGTAGCGGGTTACTGTCCATGTCCATGGCTGATGATTTCGGAATGGAGGTCGTGGCCTTGGATTTGGGAATAGGAATCGAGAAAGCCTACGAACACAATACTAATCCATACGTGTATTTTGTACAAGGGTCTGTCCTGGAACCACCAATCCAAGAAAATGTGGCGGACTTTATCTACTGTGCAGGCGTTTTAATTCATCTGCCAGACACCAAGATTGGATTTCAGGTGCTCCCACGCATCCTTAAAGATGGCGGCCGTTATTTCATATGGGTATATCATCTGATAGATAAGCGGCACCATCCTAAGGATCTGCTTAAGATGAAATGTTACAAGTGGATAAGGGACAATATAACATCGCCTCTCCCCATTAAGGTTCAGTATGTGATCTATCTGACGTGGACTGTTTTATTTGTAATCAAGCAGAAGATCTTTAATTTTTTCCGAGTGACGAAGGATGACCGAACTTGGCGCGAAAAAATGCAGGATTTCGTCGACATGTTCTCACCCATCTATCAACATCGTCACACGGAAGAAGAAGTACTCGCCTGGCACAAGGAATTAGGCTTCATGAATGTGGACATCAGCTACCAGGAAGACTATGGTTTCGGGGCGCGGGGAGACAAACGCGTGCTGGTAAATGCTGTGACTTCTGACTCCGGATATTAGTGATTTAAAGTGCAGATAAGAATCTGGCGTTTATGGTGTAGCTAGAACACGGAGAAACTACAGGGTAATTTACGTTTAAATTTCTATTTATGACCAATCCTTTCGCCCACAATGCCACTCTACCCACCCGCACCCGCATTGCGATGGTAGCCTACACCCACTACCAGACCGATCCTCGCTGTCGTCGAGAGGCCACGTTGGCAGCCGAAGCGGGCTGGGATGTCCATTTTTATTCTCTGACCCAAGATGGCTCCGCCCATACATCCGAGATCGAAGGCATCACCCTCCACGAACTGCCCATGCCCCGTTATCGCGGTGGAAGCTCGGCCGCCTATGTGCTCAGCTACCTGCGGTTCCTCCTGTTGGCGAGCTGGGAAGTCCAGAAACACCACCTGAAGTCGCGGTTCGCCGTGGTGCATGTCAACACTATGCCGGATTTCATGGTTGTAACGGCGCTGTTGCCTCGCCTGTTCGGGGCGAAAGTCATTCTGGATATACATGATGTAATGCCCGAGATCTACATGACGAAGTTTCGGGTTCCGGCTACGCACTGGAAGATCCGGCTCATCAAGTTCATGGAAGTCATGTCAGCCAGGGCAGCACACAAGGTGCTCACGGCGGAGCATCCCAAGCAAGATTTGCTCAAGGAGCATGGAATTCCGGCTACGAAGATTCAGGTCTTGTTAAATCTGCCGGATGACAAGTTGTTCGTTCCGCAGTTCACGTTGAGCGATCCTGCGCTGGCTACCGCCATATACGAGCCGAGGCTTGAATTCCGCCTGATCTACCACGGCACTATAACCCACAGGCTTGGATTGGATAACGCAGTAGGCGCCCTTAACATCCTACGCGATGAGTTGCTCGGAGCCCGGTTACAATTGTTCGGCGATGGAGACCAACTATCCGACCTTCACGACCAGGTGCAGCAATTCGGATTGAACGACCGTGTCTGGTTTTCGAATGGGTTCGTGCCGATAGAGCAGGTCATTCCGTCCATCAAGGAAGCGCACCTCGCGGTCATACCGACCCGGCACGAGATCAGCACCGACTACATGCTACCGACTAAGCTGTTGGAGTATCTGGCCTTCGGGATTCCTGCTGTGTTTACGCCGACCAAGACGGTGCGGTATTACTTCGGTGATGATCATCCGTTGTATATCAATGACCCGACGCCACAAGAAACGGCAAATAAGATCAGGTGGGTGTGGGAGAACTACGCCGAGGCCAAAAAGCTGACAGCAGAGTTACAGGACAGTTGGTTTTCTCGGTTTCAATGGGCAGAGCACAAAGCGGAATATCTGACACTGCTCGAAAACCTCAAGTCTTTCGACTCACATCAAGGGAAATGATAGTAAACAGCCTGTTCCTGGGTGAGCGTAAGGATTCGTAAATGAGTAACATATGCACCAACCAATTGAATTAGTTATGGTTATTTTATACTTTTTGGGATGCTTTATTGGCTCATCATTGTTCTGCTTAAGAATAGCTTGACTCGCTGCTTTTACCGAACCATCACCATTCGACCAGGATAGTTGACGCGCTGGACAACAGATTTTTTCATGGCAAGCTTGTTGGAAGAAAAAGGTTATAATTCTCAAAAAAAATTATCATTAAAATTTCGGTTAATTTGTTGAATTGTGTGACGGGGTAACGTAACGGGTACATAAAGTTGATAGTATAATGACTCACCCGGTAAAATATTTTATGATTGCCACAGATGATTATTTTTTTTCATTGGTCGAGTTAATGGATATGCAGAAATGCTACGATTTTTATGCACAATACTGCATCCTGAAGGGTTGAGTTGTCCCAAATGCCAGTGTTCTGTGCAAGATTCGAAGATTCACAGAAGGGATCGTGCTCCGGTACTTATCTACAAATGTAAAAACGGGCATTTTTATAACCTCTTTACAAAAACGGTTTTGCAGGGGGATACATTACAAATGTCCGATCATTATTCGTATCTTACAGGGTATCGCCCAAGGGGTATCAACTTTACATTTATCACAAGAATTGGTTATAGACCGCACGCATTTACTGGAACGTCGCTATAAGCTTCAGAGCTTTGTGGATAAAGCCAGCATTCGAACACCGTTGTCAGATAAGGTGACGGAGGTCGATGAAATGTACCAAAATATAGATAAAAAGGGAGTCAAGCATTCCGATCCCAATGATCCCCCACGTTGCTGTATTAATAAAACGCGTGGACATGGTATTGGGGATACTGATCGTTCCCTTGTTTTGGGTATTATTGTCAAATCCGATTGGAAGTAAAACACAACAGCGCACGCAAAGATCTTGAACCCAGTGTGCTCAAAGACACGCAACCAGGGTCAACTGTCAATACAGATGAATGGGGAGTGTACAATCATCTTGCGAAATCTGATCGCTTTCATGTGACAGTTTGGGCGAGGGACGATGATGGAGACAATATTCGAGAGGTTCATGTCAATACCAGCGAGGGTTTTTGGACTGGATCACGTAACTTCCTTCTCCCCTTCCGAGGAGTAAAAAAAGTGTATCTACAACAATATTTAGCTATCCATAAATGGGCTCACAATACTAACAAATGTACCATGGATTTTTTTAAAAATTTTATTTGGTGTCACACAATTCGCCTCATGAGCCAAAATTTCTACTTATCACTCGTAGCTGCTTACAGGTGCGAGCTTAGCTCTATTCGCAAGGCACCCAAAGGGACTCAGAGTTACTGATGAGAAATTCATGGCTATCAACCTGTAACTTGATGAGTTTCACGGGAGTAGTAACTCTACGCTACTTCCGGGCCTCTATATTTTCTAACAATTATTTCCAGAAACTCTTGCGTTAATAGGTTTTTTATTCTAATGAATAGTATTGGTACAGTTTTTTTTATAATTAATGGGGGGGCATTGTTAATACTCCCGCGTCAGTGGGCAGCTCTCCCATTCCTAGTAGGTGCTTGTTACATGACACTTGGTCAAGGAGTCACGCTGGGACTGTTTCATCTGTACTTTATACGAATATTGATAGCCATCGGACTTGTAAGGGTGATAGTACGAGGTGAGCGTTTGGCGGGTCGGATAACCAGTCTTGACTGGCTGATGGTAATATGGGCCGCTTGGGCGTTGATTAGCAGCTTCTTTCACAAAGATATTTCTGGAGTGTTAGTAAATCGACTCGGTCTTATTTATAACGCGTGCGGCATATATTTCCTTCTTCGCGTTTTCTGTCAATCGCTGAGCGATGTAGCCAGACTATGCCGCATAACAGCGTTCCTTTTGATTCCGCTATCTATCGAGATGCTTTCCGAACAAATGACGGGGCACAATCTGTTTTCATCATTGGGCGGTGTTTCTGAACTCTCTGAGGTTCGCAATGGCAGGATTCGTGCTCAAGGTCCCTTTGCTCATTCGATTCTGGCAGGGACGGCCGGTGCGGTCTCCCTACCATTAATGATTAGCCTCTGGAAACAACACAGGAGGACTGCGATTGCAGGAATTGTGGCATGCTGCTTAATAATTGTTACATCTGCTTCCAGTGGACCAATCATGAGCACATTATTTGGCATTGGAGCTTTGTTTATGTGGTACTGGCGCGATCGAATGCGGCTTATCCGGTGGCTTGCAGTGCTGGCCTATATTGGACTGGATTTGGTTATGGAGGCTCCGGCGTATTACCTTGTAGCCCGTATTGATCTGACGGGGAGTAGCACCAGTTGGCACCGAGCTTATTTAATCGAGACCACCCTAAAACACCTCTCTGAATGGTGGTTTGCTGGTACCGATTACACCCGCCACTGGATGGCCTATGGTGTTGGCTGGAGTCCAGATCACATTGATATCACCAATCACTATTTATATATGGGGGTACTTGGCGGGCTGCCTTTAATGTTGTTGTTCATTGCCATCCTAGCCAAAGCGTTTTCTCTCGTAGGACAGACTCTGCGCGAAGCGAATAACAACCTATCCTCGGCCTCCCGCTTAATGATATGGGTACTCGGTGCGTCACTCTTCTCGCACGCCACCACATTCTTATCGATCTCTTATTTCGACCAGTCATTTGTGTTCTTATATCTAACTCTTGCCGCTATTGGCTCTGCGTCTATTCAAACAATGCGATCGCCCGTCAACACAGGGGCTATCGCCTTAAGCGCAACTCCTTTTCCAGCAATCCGTTATCACAAATGGGTTATTCATCAACCGGTAAACGACACTTTGCAACCGTCCGCCAACTTAACGGAACGAAAAAATCGTTCTTCTTAGGTAATCGCCCCGCTTTCCAAGAACAAGGAGTAACAGCTTGATGTGGGTCAATGCCATCCAAGGATCCTTCTTAATCGCTGTTTGATAAAATTGCTTGGCCAATCTTAACTCTCCCTGCCAATAGTATTCATTGCCAATCTCCGCAAAGACTCGTGCTCGAATGGAGTTCCGTTCAATTTCACAGGTCGTGTTTCGGCAAAGTGCATCCTCGAACTGCTCAAGGCTCATAACCCCTGCCTCGCGATAACGATCAGATGTTATAACTCGCGCATAAGTATGAGCTATACCGCCAACGCATTCCCTTGCCAATTGAAAGTATCCTGCTTCCTGAGCCTTCTTCCTAATGATCCAAGGAATTTCAACATCTTCGATTGCGCACGCCTCAAGACTTTCTCGAGTTAACTTGCTAGTCATGCTCAGAGAGTGCTCACGATAACACACCATAGGTTCTGCAAAATAACCAACATCGTAATATAGCGCAAAGACACACCATAAGTACCAATCGCCAGCCCAAGGCATATTTAATGGGAAAAAGCTGATTTTATCGTAGCACTCGCGACGAGCCATACCTGAACCAGCCAGCACGAAGTTCCATCGAAGAAGCTTCTTCAATAATACATGACCACGAATAATGCGATTGCGATCCCCATGGATCGGGTACCGTCCTATAACCTCAGTTTCACAGCCATTTTGCACACCCACTCCGGAACAAAAAACATATCCAACCCCGGGATTCCTCTCCAGAAGATCAACGTATCGCTCCAAAACATAAGGCATTCTGAGATAGTCGTCAGCAGAAATTAGCCATACATATTTGCCGCGAGCAAGGCTGATTCCCTTGTTGTAGTTGCGAAGGTGTCCCAAATTCGGATCATTGCGTATGTGTTTCACCCGTGGATCCTGGAACGACCGGGCGACGTCCTCCGTATTATCCGGCGAACAATCGTCCATGATCAGCACTTCGAAGTCCCCATAGGATTGTGAGAGGATTGATGCAATGCATTCTGGCAACAAATGAGCCAACTTGTAACATGGGACAACAAAGCTAACGGTAGGGTTTTTCATGGGTCAATATCCCTTGGTGTATTCATCAACTATCAACATATATCGATTTCTGGCACATATCATCTGGCTTTTTTATATCTAACCGTCCCGTCTGATACCGTCCATAGTGTAGCGATATTTGAACTTTTTTTGTATAAATAGCTTCAACGATCTACCACAGCAGAGACTTCACTAGGAGAAAAAAGATTAGCTCGATTGTTTGTAACATATATCCTTCTGTTTAACTTCTTCGCTAAGTCCCTAGTATACGACCGATCATAGAAAAATTGTTTTCTGTCTTCGTGAAGAGTCTTCAGCATATTATCGAAACCTGACTTATGCGTTGCGCCTAGCGAGTTCTTGTGAACACGATAGCGAATAAGCGGCTCTGGAATTACTTGGCCACGATAACCATATTGAACCATGTCAATCCAGAATACCCAATCTTCGAGATATCCATCGTATTTCGTCAGGAATCCCGAACCATTCAGTTCTCTTACTTTTTCCCAAGCGGTCTTTCTGATGACACTATGCGAAGATGAAGCTGTGTATTGTTTCAAAAAAAATGGGTCGAAATCCTCTGTCTCCCATACGGAGTCAGCATCACCAAAACACTGAACCCAACTATAACAACTTCCCAAGCTCTCGTCGCTTTCAAGAAGGGATAATGTCTTTTCCAAATACGTGGGCTCAATCAAATCATCAGCGTCAAGATAACAAATATACTTTCCAGTCGCCATAAACGCTCCATTATTTCGTGTCTGTGATAGCCCTTGGTTTACTTGATGAATAATTGTTGTCTTTTCATAGCAAAGGTTACGCAAGACATCTTTGGTAAGCTCCTGTGTTGAACCATCATTGATCACAATTATTTCGAACCGCTGGAAGGTCTGGGCGAGTACAGACTCGATTGCCCCCTTAATAAATTTTCCATAGTTATAGCAAGGGATGATAACGGATACAAGTGGTTTCTCAATAGGCCATTCTTCCTGCTGTTTTGTCTCAACTACTATCTTCTGCCTCTTTTTTAATAACCTGTGTATTTGGCGCACAAAAAACATTTCAAATCTCTTAAGAAAAGCGATACCACCTTCTTCACTAAGTATCAGAATCGCTTTTTTTCCTAGTTGTGATATGGTATTCATAGTAATCCCTCGTAGTTTTCGTTAGAGCTTCGTGTGCATTCGTGCATATTCAAAGCACGTCATAAAAATGACTCGTTCGGTTTTGATAACTCACCTCTCTTGTTCCGTTCTATAGTCAATGTCAAGGCCTGCTCAAACAGGTCTGTTGCATCGTCCCAAGTGAAGTGTGTCGCCGTGCGGTAGGCTGCTTCCGACATCTGCTGCCACTGTTCTTTCCGTAGGTTCAGTACGCGCAACACGCGATCCGCAAGCTCCTCCACATCGCCCTCCCCTACGAGATACCCATTCACGCCTTCTTCAATAATATCGACCGGCCCTCCAGCGGCACGCGTGGACACAGCCGGGCATCGACATGCCATTGCCTCAAGTACCGGTAAGCAAAATCCCTCCACGTAACTCCCGCTCAACCACACATCACACTGCGAGTAGAGTTCCCAGAGTTTTTCCTGTGGTGGTCGGTAATGAAACTCCGCATAGGTAGGAAGCCTCAAATTCAAGCCCGGTCGCTCCGCTCCGAAGCAAACAACGCGGAGACTAGGTATAGCCGCTGCCACCCGCTCAAGCGCCTCAAGACTGACTCGACAGCCTTTTGACCAAGCCGTGGAATAAACCAGACCAACTGTGGGGACCTGCCCTTTCCCTCTTGGTTGAGCATGAAACTGCTCCAAATCAACACTGTTGGGTACAAGCGAAAACACTTCATCCCCGAACTTCTCTAGAGCTAGTTGTCCAAGCCACTTAGATATTGTAATCTTATGCATTGGCATTCGCCAGGTCGCATCCAACTTCGGGTTTGTCTTACCTCGCTCAATTTCATAGTTTTGGATGAAAATTGCCTTCGCTCCTTTAGCAGGGGAGAGCATCTGGACTCCATAAGCAGTCGTATAATAAGTTGCCACGACTACATTGGCGTCAGGCACATCCGCATCCGTTACCGGTCTGAGCTGTTCCAGCACCCGATGCTCCACGTTAAAGCCTTCGAAATATGAAGGTTCTGGAGTTGGCCACCCCCGACCCAATACGAACGACTTCACCTTCGACCGCATTGAAATGACCTGCGGTGTCGAGATCACCATCACCTCGTGTCCTCGCTGCGCCAACCGGTCAGCGTAGATTGCAAGTACACGAATACCTCCCTGCAAACCGGCGAACGGAAGGACGAATGTAATCCTCATTTTCTGAGCTGAATTTTTAATATTGGTCATAAAGTTTCTAGATTAAGATAATTAAAACAACCTGATTAGCTGAATGCTTCAGCTGAATTAAGCCATGTATTTTGCAACTTCTCTGAACCTTAATTATTTTTTACAGGGCTGCACTATTCCAGAGGTTCCAACTATACCGAGAATGTTTTCAGAATATATGCTAAAGCATACCGCGACCCTCGACAAATTGCTGGTGTAATAGTTCGAGTACAAGCAGACTAAAGATTTCTTGAGAACAACCTTCTCCGCGCTGGTTCATTTCGAGCAACTTGACAAGACCCTCTTTGCAAAAGTAATTTCTCAAATTGCTATTAGGATTTAAAATTGTGTCATAAACTAATTCTTTCATATCATGCCTTAGCCATCTATCGTAGGGTACGGGGAAGCCGACTTTTTTCCGGTTGAGAATTTCCTTTGGAACAGAGTTCTTTAAGGCTGCCTTTAGGATGCGCTTAGTTGCTAAACCTCTAATCTTATAATGTGGAGGTAGCGAAGCCGCAAATTCAAGCACGCGCGAGTCAAGCAGTGGCACCCGCAGTTCAACAGATGTCGCCATAGTCATTTTATCTGCTTTGACCAGCAGGTCATCTGGCAACCATGATTTAGTGTCAACATAAAGCATTTGATGAAGCAGTGGTAAATCGTCCACTTGCTCAAAGAGACGCCTCGTAGGCTCGTTCGATGCCCTTGGTCCAAGGAAATCAATGAAATCTTTATTATAAAGTGTATGTTTTTGGCGGTTAAATGGAGTGTCAGGCGTGGCTGTAAAACTAAAGTAATATTGCGACAGCGGTAGGTTGATTAAATTAGAGTATTTTGAGATACGTTTCCACCCTAAATGTGCTAGCGCCTCTGCTCCGAAACGCAAAGAACTTCTTGCTGGACCAAAGGCTGACTTTAGGCCTTCCAGCGCTAGCAGGTTCCTGTATTTACTGTAACCACCAAACGCCTCGTCTCCGCCCTCGCCTGACAATAAAACCTTGACCGAGGACTCGCGAGCAAGTCGTGACACCAAATAAAGAGCGAAAGCTGGCGGCTCGCAGACCGGTTCCTCCATGTGCCAGATATATTTTGGAAGAAAGTCGCAAAAATCAGCTGAACTAATGGTGATTTCTTGATGCATTGTTCCATAATGTTGGGCAGCGAGCCGAGCAAAAGGCCTTTCATCAGGAAAAGCCTCTCCCTCGAAACCAACGGTAAATGTGTGAATTGGATGGTTACTCTGTTCGACCGCATAGCGCAATATTCCTGTCGAGTCCACGCCCCCGCTCAGTAGCACCCCGACCGGAACATCGCTAATCATATGGTCTTTAACGCTGCATTGCAGTAATTCCTGTAGCGCCTCCACAGCCTCATCGTAATTTCTCCAACGCGGGGAAATATCAAAATGTAAATCCCAGTACTGACATTTTTTAATCTGGCCATTACTTATGGTCAGATAGTGCCCCGGATCAAGTTTGTAGATGTTCTCGAACAGTGTTTCATTTCCTGGCAGATAATAGTAAGTTAGAAAGCGATCGACGCTGTACGCGCTAACTTCCCTAGCAACCGAAGTATCGACTAACAAAGATTTGATTTCGGAAGCGAACAATAGTGCCGTTCTGGTATTAGTGTAGTACAGCGGCTTGATACCGACGCGGTCGCGGGCTAAGATGAGCATCTGTTTTTGTTCATCCCAGATAGCGAATGAAAACATGCCCTGGAGACGCGACACGCACTTCTCCCCAAGTTCTTCATACAGATGAATGATGACCTCCGTATCACTGGCGGACTTAAATGTATGACCTTGGGCTTTCAACTCGGCCCTTAGTGAGAGATAATTATAAATTTCACCATTGAAAACAATCCAAACCGTACCATCCTCGTTACACATTGGCTGAGATCCTGTGTTCAGGTCAATTATGGATAATCTCCGATGGCCCAATCCAATTGCTCCTCTTACATGCTGTCCCTCGCCATCAGGTCCTCGATGCGCTATCGCGTCTGTCATTTTTTGAATGAGATTCGGATCAATCGGCTGTCGACCATCAAGAGAGAGTTTGCCTACAATACCACACATATAATTATCTCCAGTCTGCTGATAGTTCTCGAATTGGTTGAAAGATTCATGGCTTGTTTGATACGGCAACTTTGATGCCTAAACTCCAAGTCAGGATGACCCACCATTTTTTCAACGAAGTATTCCTTGAAGCCCCCCTTTGTCGGAGATACTGCAGAGGCAATAGAGTCATCAACAATAACAAACGACCAATTGCCGAAATCACTGTAGAGGCACGATAGACTAAACCATAATACATCCCTCGATTTTTTTTCATAAATAGCCAAACTGATTCACGCATCATAACTACCGAGAAATCACTGGTTCTTTTTTCTGTACTTCCTCCGCCGAAATGAGTGACAGAGGCACAGGGAATATAATAATTTGTAAAACCAGCGCGACTGATTTTGTAGCAGAGATCTAAATCCTCAGCGTACATAAAATATTCCTCACTGAATTGGTCAACTTGTTCAAACAGCGACCGCTTAAGCATTAAACAAGCCCCCGAAATCACTTCGACTTCCGCCAACTCATCTTGATTATCGAAAAGTGATGCCATACCCCAAAGCGGAGATATTGGAAATAACGTTCGTAGAAATTCCGAATTGAACAGTTGGTTAACAATCGTTGGGTATGCTTGAATACAAGAGGTCTGGATGGACCCGTCTGCATTAAGAAGCTTACAACCAATTGCACCCGTTTGGGGCAACATCTGAATATAATCGTACAAAATATTTATGGCTGGGCCGATGAGTTCGGTATCCGGATTCAGAAACAAGATATGATTGCCAGTTGTCACTCTAAAGGCCACATTATTCGCTTTTGCAAAACCTAGGTTTTTGTCGCTTTGAATAAATCGAACCTGCTGCGGATAGCATTTCTTGATCATTTTATCAACACCATCGAAAGAGGCATTATCAATTACCACGATTTCAAAATCCAGATCACTTGTGAATGACAAAATCGATGATATACATTTCTGCAGATAATCTTTGGAGTTCCAGTTGACGATGATAATTGATAGGTTCATGTTATTTTAAAGTTTGGTTAAAGGTTACTTGCGTATAAATTTTCGATACCACAATTCAAAAGAAAGCAGGAGATAAATATGGCGACGAAACTGATCCTTCCCCTCACGATCATTGACCAGCATTTGACGAATAACTTTCTGATCAAAGAATAAGGCGGAAGCCGAATCAGATCCCAAAAGATATTCCTCCAGGTAGCTCCGCATCCCGGTTCGGAACCAATCCTCAACGGGATTCGCAAATCCTTTTTTCTTGCGGTAAACCACATCCTTTGGCAGCCACTTCTCCAGTGCCTTTTTATGTAGATATTTGCCTGTAAAACCTCGTAACTTGAGGTTTGGTGGTAAACTTTCAATAAACTCAACCAACCGATAATCCAGGAAGGGTAAACGAACTTCAAGGGAGTTCGCCATGGATGTCTTATCTCCCACCATGAGAAGATCATCAGGCAGGTTAGCTCGCGTGTCGATGTAGAGCATCTGCGTCAAAGCATCCAAATGACCAACGTCTGATTGAAGATGACGAATTGCCTCTTTTGGCTGGTAGCCGTTAACAAAGACTTTTTCTTTCAAGGATCCCTCAAAAAGCTGGCGTTTCATATCCTCACTAAAAAACGAGTAAATCTTGACAAAACGAGTCAATACATCAGGCTCACCAAGAGAAACGGCACCCCGCTTCAACCGTTCGAATCGTCCAGGCATTCTAGTTACCATCCACGCAAGCGGATCTGTGACATTAGAGGGCAGGCAATTATATATGTTCGAAAGTTTGGCGCCTATATGACGATCATAACCAGCCCATGGTTCATCTGCTCCCTGACCTGTCAAAGCAACTTTGACATGCGAACTGGTTCCCTTCGCCAAAAAATGAAAAGCAGCAGCGGTCTCGTTTCCGACGGGCTCTTCGATATCCCATAAATAGCGCTCGTAATACTCAAGGTAGTCCTTAGGCCCCACCATTGTGAAGTGGTGCTCTGCCCCGAACATATCTGCGAGAAACCGAGCATCAACAACTTCATTTGTCTTCTCACCTCCCTCAAAACCGAGCGTAAATGCCTGGATCCGGCCAGGAGAATACTTGCTCATAATAGCCAAAATGACGGCTGAGTCGATGCCTGAGCTGAGAAACAATCCCAACGGTACATCACTACGCAATTGCAGTCGAACGGCATCGTCAAGCAACCCTTGATATTCTTCGATCAAGTCACGTTCATGCCATTTTTTCCGTATTTTAGGTATCCATCTCCAAAACCGTTCTGTTCTCATAGAACTCATGGTCACCTGCATCATATGACCAGCGGGTAGTTTAAAAATACCCTTAAACAACGTTTTGGGTGAAGGGACATATCGAAATGTAAATAACTCCGCCAACGATTCCACATCAACTTCGCGTGGGCAATCTGGATGCTGTAGCAATGCTTTAATCTCAGATGCAAACAGCAGTTGGGATCCGATCCAAATGTAATAGAGGGGTTTAATACCCAGATGATCTCTCGCAAGAAACATTGTTTTTTCGCGTACGTTGACGATTGCAAATGCAAACATACCGTTAAAACGATTAACGCACTCCACTCCCCATTGTTCATATGCATGGACAATGACCTCGGTATCGGAACTTGTTCGGAATCGATGCCCTAAGGCTAACAATTCCTCTCTCAATTCGATGTAGTTGTAAATCTCCCCGTTGAAAATAATCTGTAGTGTTCCATCCTCGTTTGGCATTGGCTGGGCACCGCCATCTAAGTCAATAATGCTAAGTCGGCGATGTCCCAATCCAATTCCTCCATCCAAAAAATACCCTTCTCCATCAGGTCCACGATGTAGGATAGCCTTATTCATAAGCTCAAGAGTAACTCGGTCAATAGGATCATCCGACCGATTAAAAATTCCGCAAATACCACACATAATAATTATTACTTTCGCATCAATTGTGAGGATATTTCTTTTCGATTATATGCCGGAAAAAGGCACAATAAGAATATTCCATCACTGCTTTTTAAATGCCAATCATCTACGGCTAAACAAAATCCTGTTACGCGAGATTGAGCTAATTTTAGTTTCATATTGCAACACATGTCATTTATTCCTTAAGCAATTTAGATTGCTTGATTGGCTGTTAGTTTTAAATTGCGTTTATAAACCCTGATGTATGTATAAATTTAAACAAATTAATCATGTGATAAAGCATTAATTAACAGTAACATTTAGAGTCTGAATATCATTTTATGCCCTGTATTAGTACCCAAAGAACCGCATGAGCTTACCTCGCTGTTCACTCCTTAGATACTTAACAACATCTGTAGGCAAAACAATTGGAGATCTGTTGATCACGTTTTTGAAAAAGCCATAGAATGTAGCAATGCTCCCTATAACTCTTGGCCGATCAGCCAAACGATACACACAGCGGAGACAAAGAAACAGGTAACCATATCCTAATGAATGCAACCGCCGCCCGTCCTTTACTTTCGACGCCAGAGGCCCGACTGAAGCGGTACCTGTTCGGCGGTGCTCAAGGACGCAAATTTCTGAAAATGTCCTCGTTTTCCATCCTTGCATTCGGGCCATAATTTCTGCGGCTGAATCAATTCCACCTTGTGGCAATTCCAAATATCCCCCTATCTCCTTGTAACACTCACGCCGGAATAATTGAACAGCACCAGCCACGCTATCGATCGCTACTTTCTGACTAATAAACTTATTCCCAATACAAGTAGAAACCATTCCCCCAGCAACCCCAAGTTTCTGATCTTTATTAAACTCATTCAGAACTTTCTCAAAGTAATCTTTTTCTAGAGAAATATCAGCATCGAGATTCCCTATGTATTCGTAGTCAAATATATGAGCCTCGGTCAGTCCGTATTTAAAAGCTCGGACTTTATTGCCGAAGTGTCTCTCACATGATCCACTCAAATTCACTAATTTAATAAAATTATGATGAGCCGCGTATTGCTCAATAATTTCTCCTGTGCAATCTGTTGAATTATCGTTCACAATAATCCACTTGAGAGGTCGTACAGTTTGGTTGATGACCGAAAGAATTGTCTTCTCTATAAATTCCTCTTCATTGCGTGCTGGGGTAATAATAATGTAGGGGGATTGCTCAAGTTCCATAAAAGTAGTTCAAATAGTTAATTAAGATAATAAAGCTGAAGTTTGTTCTAAACAGTCTCGTTTGCATACCCATACCCATACTGATAACTTGGAACCGGCTGTTTTGACTTATTCACAACCAAACCCAGCAGGTTTGTCTGCTCCAGAATATACATGGAATGTTGCAGCTCATCGGATGTATTTTTTCCATCCTCAACAACAAGTAAAGCAGCATCGATATGCGGCATAAACAACAATGCATCGTCCGCTGCAAAAAGCGGGGGGAGGTCGAAAATAATTATTCGGGATTCATAGCGCGATTTGATTTCCTTAATGAGATCGACCATTTTT
>SESF01028379.1_pt1 | contig 17816 bp, 20 predicted proteins | sample 3171521 | NCBI WGS metagenome assembly SESF01 (sample SAMN10866945, study PRJNA518727) | freshwater metagenome | biome: subpolar coniferous forest; feature: holomictic lake; material: water; isolation source: holomictic Lake 227, 6 m and 8 m depth | place: Canada: near Kenora, Ontario | collected...
TAACCCAAAAACGCTCTAGTAGTGCCCCATCATGCGCGTATCGTTGTCGCCGGGATGGCGCCAGCCGGATTCAAAGAACGCCTTGTCTTCCGAGTCGGAAGCGCAGCCCCCCAACAGGAGCGCGGACGCCAAAGCAGCAACAAAAAGGAACAGCGGGAGAGCTTTCATGGGATAAATGGAAAACAGGAGTGAATTTTTCCGCAGAACGTCCGTACTGTAAAATGGATTTTTTGCCCAAAACCCTCAGGGAATCTTTTGCCTTTCCAAACGTCTATGACATAGTAATCAATCTCTTCCCCCGGAGCGTCCCTTCCCATCCTTCCCCATGTATTCCGCCGTCCCCCAGCCCGCATCATCCGCTTCCCCCGGCCCTGGAGCCTGGAAGTGGTATTTTGCGGACGACTCCATGCAATGGGACGATGCCATGCACGCCCTTTTCGGGATGCCTCCGTGCACCTTCAAAGGCGCCTCCGACGACCTTTTTAACCGGATCCACAATGGCGACCGCAGCTACGTCGCCAGCTCCCTCTCGGCGGCGGTGGAAAGCGGCCTCCCCTTCGAGGGAGAATTCCGCGTCCTCTGGCCCGATGGCAGCGTCCACAGCGTCCTGATGCATGGCAGCGTGGAGCGGGACGCCTCCGGCAAAGGCATCGGGATGCAGGGGACCTGCCAGGCCTCCTCCGACGAGAACCCCTCCGGCCTCACCGCCAGCATGGAGCGGACCATGTTCGCAGCACTCATGGACAACCTTCCGGACTGCATCTACTTCAAGGACATGAACAGCCGGATGATCGCCACCAGCCAGGCCAACGCCCGCTGGTTCGGGTTGAAAAGCCCGCAGAATCTCATCGGCAAGACCGACTTTGACCTCTTCACCGAAGAGCACGCCAAGCAAGCCCTGGCCGACGAGCGCGAGATCCTCGACACCGGCCGCCCCCTCGTCAACCTGGAGGAAAAGGAAACATGGGCCGACGGCCGCGTTACCTATGTCAGCACCAGCAAAATGCCCTTGCGCGACGAGCGGGGCCGCATCATCGGGACCTTCGGCCTCTCGCGGGACATCACCGAGCGTAAGCACGGCGAAGAGCAGCTCGCCCGGTTTGCCGAAGAACTGCGGCACAAAAACGAATTGCTCGAAGAAGAACTCGCCATGGCCCGCGAACTCCAGCTCGCCATGCTGCCGCAGAGCTTTCCGGCGTTTTTCCACGAAGGGCGAGAAGCCGTCCGCTTTTACCACTTTTTCCAGCCCTCCTCCTCCGTTAGCGGGGACTTCTTTGATGTGTATGAAATCGCCGACGATTGCGTCGGCATTTTTGTATGCGATGTCATGGGGCACGGCGTCCGTGCCTCCTTGATCGCCGCCACCGCCCGCGCCCTCGTCGAGGAGATGACCGCCAAGGGGACCAGCCCCGAAATCCTGCTCACCAGCTTGAACGGTGCCCTGCGGCGCATCCTCCGGCACAACGCCTCCCCGCTGTTTGCCTCCGCGTGTTATCTCGTCGCCGATCTTTCCTCCGGCGAGCTTGTCTACGCCAACGCGGGCCATCCGCGCCCCATCCACGTATGCGCCGGGGGCGCGGACCCGCTCGAAGGGAAGATGGGGCCCGTGCTGGGCCTGTTTGACGAGGCCGAGTACGAGCGCTCCGTCCGCCGCTTCGCGCCGGGAGACACCGTCCTCTTCTTCACCGACGGGCTCTTCGAAGTGGAAAGCGCGCAGGACGAGATCTACGATTACTCGCGCCTGCTGCAAGCCGTCCAGAACCGCCGCCGGCAGCCCATGAAAGAGCTTTGCCGCGACGTTGTCGAAGAAGTCCAGCAATTCTCCGCCAACCGCGAATTTTCCGACGACGTCTGCCTTGTCGGCATGGAAATCGTCTAGCGTCTCGCCACCTAAAGCGGCCGAGTAGCGAACCCCCGTAAATCGGCCGTCCGGTTCAGCCACCCTTTCAGGAATTTTTGGAGCGGCGGGCGGGCCGCGGCCAGTCGGCGGTAGAACGCCTCCTGGGCGTCGAGAAACGCCCCGGCGGCCCAGGGGATGGGCAACCCCTGGAGCAGCCGGCGGGCGCGGGCGGGCCCGCAATTCACACAAGCGTTGAAGAAGACCTCGCCGAGCGGCTCCGCCAGCCACTCGCACCCGTATTTCACCCAGTACGCGCGCCAGTAGATTTCCGTCGCGCCCTCCTTGGACAGATGCTTGATGTCCACGTCCGGGTGACTGCGCTTGTCGATGCCAAAATTGGTTTCCCCGCCCGGGTCATCCGGGTCGTTGTCATAGCCTCCCTCCCATTTGAAAACAAAAGGGATGAACTCAAGGAATCGCCGGGTCATCGTAGTGTTTGGGCGCGGGCGTGCGCTCCGCGAGGATTTGTTTGCCCTCCTCCGCGATCGAAGAGGCCGTCTCCATCTTCCACTCATAGACCAGGCGGCCCGTCACCATGAAGACGACGATGGCCCCGATCACATATTGCGAATGGACCGTCAGCGCCGTAAACGCAGCGAACGCCTCCGGCTTCAGCGTGTAGAGATGCCGCACGGCCAAGCGCCACGTCGCTTCGATCACGGAAATGCCCGCCAGCGAAAGCGCCAGGCGTTGCCACGGAGTCCGTTTTTTCATAAGCCGCATAGCAGCAAGAGAGGTTTGCGAACGGTCCACACACCCAGCGCCAGCGCAAGGAGCGCCAGCTTCCACGCGGCGGCCCGCCAGAAATCGCGTCCCGCTTGCATCCGGGCCGCTGTTTCGCGCGCCTGCCCCAGCGCCGTTTCATCCGCCGAGACCTGCTTTTGCAGCGCCTCCACCTGCGTGAACGAATCGGCCAGCGCCCCCTGCGCCGCCTTCAACTGCACCTGCACGCCATCCAGCGCCGTTTGTGTCTCCTCCAGCGCCGCTTGCAGCTCCACCGCCAGCGGGCGCGCGGTGGGGCTAACCACCGTCAGCAGTTCCCGTGATTTCGCCTCCGCCACTTGCAGCGAAGCCCTGGCCGCTGCCGTCTGGCGCGTCGCATTTCGCGCGGCCCCTGCCGCGGATTCCACCGCCACGCGCACGCCGGAAGCCGCGGCGTGGTGAACGCCGTGCCTGGCGCTCACACACCCGCACAACAAGAAAGCCAAAAAAAGAATCCGTTTCATTTGTTCAAAATGACCGCCCCGAGCAGGGCAGCCAGGACCAGGCTCAACACAATTCCCGCGCCGCCGTAGACGAGCTTTTGGACGGGCGAGAACTCCGCCTTCGTGACAAAGCGCGCTTCCGCGATTTCCTCGAACTTGTCGATCCGCCCGATCAAATTGTCGATGCGTTCCGTCAGCACGCTCACCTTTTCACTTTCTTCCGTGCTCATTTTTAGTTCGGTTTCGGAATGTCTGCTTTGACTTTGAGCCGACCGGCCAGCACGGCCGTCAACTGTGCGTCGCCCTCGGCCTTTACCGTGGCGTCGCTGGACGATCGTTTGGTGATCGCGTCCACGTAGTCCTTATCGGAGCACCCGCGCGACTCGTAAGCCGCCGCGCGCTTTGCATCGCACTCCGCCAGCAAACTCGCCAGCGTCGGCGCGGCCTGTTCCCGGCTCGTTTCCGCTCCATGCTGTTTGGCGATGACCAGCGTGCGCCATTTAAGATCCATCGTGGCGACGACCACAAAACCCGCGCCTTTCGGCCCGGTGTAAACGTCCGTACGCAGGGTTGCGTTGTCGCCGATGGCTTGCGGGGCTATCCTAACAGGATTTGCAAGCGCAAGCGTCGTTTGGAAAGCGGCATCCACCGCCGCGCTGATTTGAGAAAGATTTAGTGTGCTCATAAATTAGGCGGCGAAAGGAGTCGCGGCGGCTAGTTGGGCGATTTCCGTAGGCGTTAGCACGCGCGGCCAAACCCCGACTTCATCCACAAGGCCGACAAAATATTGATCAGACGCCACATTGCTCCCTCCGATGGTAAATGGATAGTTGAGGTCGCCATACTCCGGTAGAGCGCCGTTGCCGGAGGCTGTTCCAATACTCACCCCGTTAATAAATACCTCTGCGGTATCGGTGGAAGCGTTGTAGGTCACGGCGCAATGGAACCAAGTGCCATCCGTCGGAACCGTAGTCGCCACCTTATTCATTCCCGCACATGCGTTGAAGTTGCTTTCGGGATTGCCTGCATACGCCGTCATGGACAACAGGTTTGTGTAGCCATCCCCGACGATCCGAAAGAGTGCCGGAGCAGCCGGAATGCTGATCCACGCCGCGAGCGTTGAATTGACGCCAGTCGGCCAAAGCACGTTTGAAGCAGTTAGATAATTTGTGCCGTCAAAACTTGCGGCATTGCCTATCTTGCCAGCGGCATACCCGACGCCGTTGATGTCGCTCAGATCCCAGCCGTTGCCCGTGGCATCCATACGCGCGCCGTTGGTTTCGTCCAGTTTCCAATATTGGCAGGGACCCGCAGGGAAGGCCGCGGCCACAAGCGCGGTGCTGGCATTGCTTGGGACCGGCAGACTGCTCCCGTTCACGTTGGCCGCTGACACCAACACGCGGAGGAAATCCCCGAGAAGGTCAGAAGTGGGAACGAAGCTGTCGGCTGTCGCCCCGGTAATGTCCGTCCACGTGGCGCCATCCGCTGAAGATTGCCACTGGTAAATAAACGACGCTGTAGAGCCCATCCACGTGCCATCCGTGGTGGTAAACTTCGAGCCGATATACTGCCCCGTGATGACAGGAGCCACCAAGTTGTGCGGTTTGGCCCCACTTTCCAGAATGCGCAGGCCGGTAGTGCCTCCGACGTTGAGAATGCGCAGGAAAGTCCCTTGGGCTGCGTCCACGTAGTTTACTTCCGCGCCTTCGATCAAATGATCGTTGCGCAGAAAAGTGGGCGGATTGGTATTCCAGGTGCCGCGCGCGTCGGCGAAGTCGATGTATTTTCCAACCGGCAGCGCCGCGTCGATTGTGACATCAAAACTCCCCGCGCTGGTGTCGAGGGCGTAGGCTCCGTCCGCCGTTGCTATGAATGCGGCGGAGTGGATTTCGTAGGCCTCCCCCGAAAAGCGATTTTTCATCGCGCCAGCCAGTGTCGCCGGGGTTACGGCCTTGGTGTCGCTTGCGCCAGCGTCCACCTCCGCTTGACTGGCCAATTGCACCACGCCCGACGCCTCGGCGGTCGCCGCTTGCTTGATCGCCGCGAACGCAGCGGCTGGGGCTGCCACGTCGGCGAGATTTTTCGCGCATTGGAGAAAATCGCGGAACGGCAGAATCCAATCTCCGGCCGTCACCAACGCGGGCAGCTCATAGGCGGCCTCGTCATCAGGAACCAAAATAAGCAGCGTGTCTGTGTTGTTCGCGATTCCCGAAAACCGGACGGTATAACGCCCCGGCAGGAGCGTCACACTGCCGTTGCCGCCGGCATCAAGCCGAACCGAACGGGCACCCGAAACGGCCACCGCGGAGCCGTTGAAAAACGGCGTATCTCCGGGAGAGAAAATCACTTCACAAGACACCGCCGCGCCAAAGATGTCATTCAGACAAATGTGAACGGTACTCATGCAGGCACCGTTGTAGGCCAGCTTGCAAAATGGCAAGAGAGCGCCGGGCCAGGCGCGAAGAATCTCTACTTCGCGTGCAACAGCCGATTGATCGTTGCCGCCGCGTAGGCCGCCCCAAATCCGTTGTCGATATTCACCACCGTCACGCCGCTGCCGCAGCTATTGAGCATCCCCAGCAGCGCCGCGAGCCCCCCAAAGCTGGCTCCATAGCCGACGCTCGTCGGCACCGCCACCACAGGCTTGCTCACCATCCCGGCAATCGCGCTCGGCAGCGCCCCCTCCATCCCGGCCACCACCACCACCGCGTTGCATGCCGCAATCGCATCCCGCGCCGCCACCAGGCGGTGGATTCCAGCCACCCCCACATCGTTAAATCGCTCCACGCGGTTTCCGAGAAACTTCAGCGTCACCGCCGCTTCCTCGGCCACCGGCAAGTCGGCAGTACCCGCGCACACCACCGCCACCGCCCCGTCCAGCTTGGGAAGCGGTGTTCGCTCCACCGTGATGCAGCGCGCCCGCTCGTGCACCCGCGCCTCGGGGAACGCCGCGCGCATCGCCTCCGCCTGCGCCGCGTCAGCGCGCGTCACCAGCACCGCACCGTGGCAGCCCACCAGCGTTTGGGCAATCGCCGTCACTTCCCCGGGCCGTTTGCCGGGGCCAAAAATCACCTCTGGAAAACCGCAACGGCCGAGGCGTCCCACATCCACGCGGGCGGCGCCAATATCAACAAAGGAATCATGTTCAGTCATGGGGAGGGGCGGAGCATACTTTACAGCCCCAGCACGCTTACCACAACTTTCCGTTGATGCGGCTCCCGCCGGTGTTCAAACACGAAAATGCCCTGCCACGTCCCGAGCTGCATCCGGCCCCGCGCCACGGGAACCGTCTCGCTCGAACGCGTCAGCGCCATGCGAATATGGGAAGTCGAATCGTCCGGCCCCTCCGCCGTGTGGACCAGGTAATCCGCGCCCTCCGGCACCAGCCGCTCGAAATACGCCTCAAGGTCCACCCGCGCCGAGCGGTCCGCGTTTTCGAAGAGAATCAGGCTCGCGCTCGTGTGCTGGAGAAACACCGTTACCGTCCCGGTCTGCACACCGCTGCGGCGGACAATCCCCTCAACCTCCTGGGTGATTTCATACGTTCCCTTGCCACGCGTGGAAACCGCGAACGATTCGCAATGGGCTTTCATGCGGTTGGACTATTTCCGCTCCATCTCGTGCAGCCGGTCCAGCAGGTAGGGCAGGAGCTGTTTTTTGCGCGAAACCACTCCGTCGAGCACCCACAAATGCGGCGCGCGGCGCGGGAAATCCACGCGGTGCAAAAATGCCTCCGCCCCGCACAGCAGCAGGAGCGAGGTTTGCAAATTGATATCCGTCACCAGCAGCGCGGAAAAAAGATACTGGCCCTCCTTGCAATGCGCCTCCAGCGCCGCCGTCAACTCCTCCTGCTTCGCATAAAAATGCGTAAAGCTGAGCTCCTCGATCTGCGCCACCGAGAAGCGCGCCCCCTCTTCATGGTATTCCTTGCAATCGGCCGTGATGGCCTGCTTCGCCGTCATCGTCAAGAGCGGCGAGCCGACGGAAAAAATCTCCTCGGAGAGCCGCGCCGGTTCCGTTTCGGCAATCGCGGCCAGATGCTCCAAAATACGGCGGTCCACCGGCGTCGCCGTCGGCGAAGTCAGGTTCAGCGTATCCGAAATCAGGCCCGCCATCAGCAGCCCCGCAATCGGTTTCGGAATCGGCACCCCGAGCTGCTCAAAGCACATCGCCACAATCGTCGAAGTCGAACCCACCGGGTTGTTCCACAAAAGAATCGGCGAATCGGAGGAAAAACCGCCCAGCCGGTGGTGGTCGAGAATCTCTACAATAGGCGCTTCGTCCGCCCCCGTCACCGCCTGCGAAAGCTCGTTGTGATCGACCAGGATCAACTGCCGCGGGATCGTCTTCAAAAAGTCGCTCTTGGAGAGAATCCCCACCAGCCGCCCCTCCTCGATCACCGGGAAGAGAAACTGGGCGCTCGCCGCCGCCTCCTCCCGCGCCTTGGCCAGCAGGGCATCGGCCGCGAAGCTCAGAAAATCACTGTCCAGCTTGCGCCCCACCTTCACCGCGCCGCGCGCCAGCAGCACCGTCGTCGCCGTGTCGTAAGGCGAAGTCACCAGCGTCACCCCATATTGCGTCGCGGCCTTGCGCACCTCGGCGCTAAGCGGCGTATCGCCCGTCACCACCACCGCCACCACCCCGCCCCGGATCGCGGAAAGCTGGACCTCCTCGCGGTCCCCCACAATCAGCACCACGCGGCGTCCCTCGTAGCGCGCAATCCGGTTGCGGAACGACTCCTCCCCCATCGCTCCCACCAGTAAGAGGTAATCGTGCTCCTCCAGCGCCGGTTCCCCCTGGATCATCCGCCCGGCGAACGTGTGAAAAATCTCCTCCAGCGACGCCGTTACAATGCGCGCGCTTCCCGTGTCCTCGCGGGATGGCACCAGGTGGTGCAGCACCTTGAACGCCGAAAGCAGCCCCAGGCAGCGGAACTGCCCGTCGATCACCGGAACCCCGCGCATCTGCTTGCGCTCGATCAATTGAATCGCCTCGTAAATGGAGGAATCCGCCGTGATCGAAATCACCTCGTCCTCCATCACATCGCACACCCGGGGCGAGAGATCCGTGATCAGCATCGGCGGCTCCACGCCGAACTTGCGCAGCACGAAATCAATCCGCTCATTTGTGTTGCCCGCGCGCGCGGCGATCACATCGGCGTGCCCCGTCAGCCGCTTCAACTCCGCGTAGCCAATCGCCGCGCAGATCGAGTCCATGTCCGGATTTTTGTGGCCGATAACGATCGTTTGCATACAACTGGCAATTTACGGGAAGAAGGAAGCCTTTAGGAAGCCGGAAGAACAAAAAAACCGCGCCTCCCTCGGGGGAAAGGCGCGGTTTTGAAAACGAACCGGGAGCTATTCGATGGCCGCGCCCGCTTTCACGATTTCCGCGAACGCGCGCGGGTCCAGGCTCGCGCCGCCGACGAGCGCGCCGTCGATGTCGGGCTGGCCGAGGAGCGTTTCCGCGTTGTCCGGCTTCACGCTGCCGCCGTATTGGATGCGGACCTTGTCGGCCACGGCCTGGTCGGCGATGATACCCAGGGTCTTGCGGATAAAGGCGTGAGCCGCCTGCGCCTGGTCGGGCGAGGCGACGCGGCCGGTGCCGATGGCCCAAACGGGCTCATAAGCGATCACCGTTTCAGCGATCTCCTTGGCGTTGAGCCCCGCGAGGCTTCCCCGCAATTGAGTTTCGAGGACTTCCTCCACCCGGTTGGCGTCCCGTTCGGCGAGCGTTTCGCCCACGCACAGGATCGGCTTGAGGGAGGCCTCGTGCGCCGCGTGGAGCTTCTGGTTCACAATCGCGTCGGTTTCCCCGAAGAGCGTGCGGCGTTCGCTGTGGCCCAGGACCACGTAGCGGACGTACAAATCCCGCAGCATCGCCGCGCTGATTTCGCCGGTGAAGGCGCCGCTCTTTTGGAACGCCATGTTCTGCGCGCCGAGCTTGATGTTGGAGGTGTTGCTGAGGCGCTCGCCCACTTTGGCCAGCGCGGTGAAGGGCGGAACGATGACGATATCGACGCCCGCTTCGTCGCCCACTTCGAGCAAAAACGTCTCCAGGAACGCATCGGCTTCGCCGACCGTCATGTTCATCTTCCAGTTGGCTGCAATGATCTTTTTACGCATGTTGGTTTGGGGATAAAGGTTACTTATTTGTCAACGCGGCCACGCCGGGAAGCTCGCGGCCTTCCAGTAGTTCCAGGCTCGCGCCGCCGCCTGTGGAGATGAAGGTCATCTTCGGAGCCAGCCCGAACTGTTTGACGGCTGTGACGGAATCGCCCCCGCCGACGATCGACTTGGCTTTGGAGTCGGCCACCGCCTGGCCCACGGCCTTCGTGCCGTTGGCGAACTCGGCGATCTCGAAGACGCCCACCGGGCCGTTCCAGAGAACGGTGCCCGCGCTGGCGATCTCGGCCTGGTATTGTTTGATCGTTTCCGGCCCGATATCCACGCCCGCCCAGCCTTCGCTGACGGCGTTGAGCTTGGAAATCTGGGTTGCCGCGCCCGCCTTGAATTCCTGGGTTTCGATGGAATCGACCGGGAGGAGGAATTTCACGCCCTTGGCCTTGGCCAGCGCGAGGATTTCCTTGGCGAGGTCCACTTTGTCGGCCTCCACCATGCTCTTGCCCACCGGGTAGCCCAGCGCGAGGTAGAACGTGTAGGCCATCGCGCCGCCGATCAGGATCGTGTCGGCCTTTTCCAGGAGCGACTTGATGACGGTGATCTTCGAGGAAACCTTGGAGCCGCCCAGGATGACCACGAAGGGCCGGGCGGGGGTGGCGAGTTCGTCCACGAGATACTTCAATTCCTTCTCCATCAAGAGGCCCTGCGCCGCGACCGGCAGGAAGGCGGCCACGCCCGCCGTGGAGGCGTGGGCGCGGTGGGCCGCGCCGAAGGCGTCATTGACGTAAACGTCGCCCAGCGCCGCCAGCTTCTTGGCGAATTCCGGGTCGTTGGCCTCTTCCTCCGCCTGGAAGCGGACGTTTTCGAGCAGGGCGACATCGCCCGGCTGGAGCTTGGCCACCACCGCCTTGGCGGAATCGCCGACGGTATCGCTAGCGAAGGCCACCGGGGCGTTGATCAGTTTGGAGAGGCGCTCGGCCACGATGGCGAGCGAGTATTTCGGGTTCGGCTTCCCCTTCGGGCGGCCGAAGTGCGCCATCAGGATCACCTTTGCGCCTTTTTCGCGCAGAGCCGCAATGGTGGGGAGACTTTCGACGATGCGGGTGTCGTCGGTGATGCGCTGGGCGCCGTCAACTTCTTCAGTGGGGACGTTGAAATCGACGCGGACCAGCACGCGCTTGCCCTGAACATCGATGTCACGAACGGAAAGCTTGGCCATAAGGAAAAGTAGGTGGGAAAAAGGTCAAAAATGCAGCCGGGGTCGCCGAACCCCGGCCGGGAGAACACTTCGGAGAGAGGACCCCTCCCGGCAATCGGCGTTGCCGTAATTTTACAACCGCCCGGTTATTTGCCGAGGAGTTCGAGAGCCTGGACGCAACGGTTGGAATAGCCCCATTCGTTGTCGTACCAGCTCACCACTTTGACGAACTTGTCGCCGAGGGTCATGGTCAGCTTGCTGTCGAAGATCGACGAGTGCGGGTTGCCCACGATGTCCTGGAGGACGAGCGGTTCGTCCGAGTATTCGAGCACGCCCTTGAGCCCGGCTTGCGATGCGGCTTTGAACGCGGCGTTGATGGTTTCAACAGTGGCTGGGTTCTTGAGTTCGCACACGAAGTCGGTCACGGAACCGTCAGGAGTCGGCACGCGGAAAGAGCCGCCGTTGAGCTTGCCATTGAGTTCGGGAATCACTTCGCCGATCGCCTTGGCGGCGCCCGTGCTGGACGGGACGATGTTGATGGCGGCGGAACGGGCGCGGCGCAGATCTTCGTGCGGAAGATCGAGGATGCGCTGGTCGTTCGTGTAGCTGTGGATGGTGCTCATGAAGCCCTGGACGATGCCGAAGGTGTCATTGAGGACTTTGACGAGCGGGGCGAGGCAGTTCGTCGTGCAGCTTGCGTTGGAGACGATGAAGTGTTTGGCCGGGTCGTAGATGGCGTCGTTCACGCCGAAAACGATGGTGGCGTCCGGGTTCTTGGCCGGGGCGCTGATGAGCACGCGTTTCGCGCCGCCCTGGATGTGGAGGGCCGCTTTGTCGCGGGCGGTGAAGAAGCCGGTCGATTCGAGGACCACGTCCACGCCGAGTTCGCCCCAGGGGAGTTTCGCGGGATCGCGCTCCTTGAGGATCTTGATTTTGTGGCCGCGGACGATGAGGTATTCCTCGTCGAAGCCGATCTCGCCGTTGAACTTGCCGTGCACGGAATCCCACTTGAGAAGGTGTGCCAGGGTCTTGGTGTCGGTCAGATCATTGATCGCGACGACGTTTTCGACCTGGGCGGGGGTCATGGCGCGCAGCACGTTACGGCCGATGCGCCCGAATCCATTGATACCAAACTTTGCCATAGAAGAATAAATAAGGTGTTGGTTGATTTTGAAGAAGCCGCCAGCGTAACGGGGCGGAAGCCGCAGCGTCAATCCATCATTTCGTTTCCGCTCCGGCTCCCACCCCGCGGTGCTCAAAAGCGAACCCGAGCGCCTCCGCCCGCCGGGGCAGCACCCGCTGGCTGTCCAGGAAAATCCCGGCCATGGGGCCGAAGAGCACCCGGATTATCCAGGACGGGATCCGCCACGGCGCCCGGCAGTGCAACCGGCGGGCCATCGCCCAGGTAAAATCACTCGCCCGCAGCGGCACCGGCGACGTTGCGTTCAAGACCCCGTGCACCTGTCCGTTTTCCAGCGCGAAAACGGCCAATCGGGCCGCGTCCCGGACATCCACCCACGAAACCCACTGCCGGCCGCTCCCCAGCGTCGCCCCCAGCCCCAGCCGGAACACTGGGTGTAGCGCCTTGAGCATCCCGCCGTGCTCCCCCACAATCACCCCGAACCGCAGTATCACCACGCGGGCTGCCCCCGTTTCCGCCCGCCGCGCCTCCGCCTCCCACACCTGCGTCACCTCGGCCAGAAACCCGGAACCGGCGGGCGCATTCTCGTCAACCGTGGCTTCCCCCTTATCGCCGTAAAACCCCACCGCCGAAGCGCTCACCAGCGTCTTGGGCCCCCGGGCTCCCGCCGCCAGCAGCCCGTCCACCAGCGCGTGAGTGCCAGCGCGGCGGCTTTCCATGATCGCCTCCCGCTTCCGCTTGCTTGGGCGCCCCATCAGCGACTCCCCGGCCAAATGCACCACCGCGTCCAGCCCCTCCAGATCCGGGGGTTCCCCCGGCGCGAACCGGCGGACTTCCGCGCACCCGTGCACCGGCCGTTCCGGCGAGCGGCTGAACGCCACACACCGGTGCCCGGCGCGCCCCAGCGCCTCCACCACAGCCTGCCCCAGGAACCCGGAAGCGCCCGTGATGCCGACTTGGAGTTGCTTTTGCATGGGAGGGGGAAACGGCCCAGGATTTTTTTGGTTAGGGGAACTACTCTTCGAATTGCTTTTGGAGCCAGCCGTAAGGGAAGCGGTCCCCGGGGCAATCCGTCGGCCATTGGGGCGGATTGATGTCCCGGTGCGGCTTTACCACGGCCAGCTTGTGGTCGGTTTTGCCGACCCGCTTGCGAAGATACTGGATCAACTCATCCAGGGCTTCGAGCTGTTCCTTGGTCGGCCTGTCCCGGTTATAATCGCCCACCAGGCAGATTCCGAGCGCAATACTGTTGAGATAATCGGAATGGACGTGGCCGCCGTTGATCTGGCGCGTCCAGCGCGAGCCGATCTCAATCGTCCCGTTGCCCGAGGAAGTGCCATTGCCGATCACAAAGTGATACGCCAGCCCATTGGGCATCTTGCGCACATAGCGGTGATAGTAGTCGAACGCCTTGGCATTTCCCTGCCGGGTCCCGGAATTGTGGACCACGATGTAGCGCCACTGGTGGCGGGGCACGGGGGCGTTGTCAATTGCTTCGCGTACCGAGCGGGAAAGGTATTTGTAATGATGCTGACGCCCAAAGGGCCACCACCAGGAACTCTTTTCCGGTTCCGGCTCGGGGACCGCAGCCTCCTCATCAGCCACCCCGGACTTGGAAATCACCACCGAGCCGTCGTGCGCTGCGGGCGTTGCCGCGTTGCTGTGGGCGGGCGCTGGCACCGGCTTTTGGGCCGCCTCTTCCGCCGGTTTTTTCACCGGAGGTGTCTCTTCCGGGTGTTTGCGGGGTTCCTCCTGCGCGGCGGGGTGGGTAGAATGTTTCCGCACGGCCGGTTTCGGCTTCGCGTTCGTCTTCCTGGGTTTTTTGGAAGAGGTGGCCGTTTTAGGAGACGGTTTGGGCAAAGCCTTGGGGGAAGGCTTTGGAGAGGCTTTTGGAGAAGGCGAGGGGGACGCGGTCGGGGACTTGGTGTGCGCGGGAGATTTCGAAGCCTTCGGTTTGGCCGTCTGCGAAGGCGTCGTATCCGGTTCCGCATCCGGTGCGCCGCAGGCCAGGGGAGGGAGGGGGAGCAAAGCCGCCGCCAACAGGGCGGCTGCAAAAAAGCGAGGCGTAAACACGATTTTTTGATGTTAACAGCAGAACCCCGGCAGGCAAGTCGTGAACCAATTTTTGCCTCGTTCCCAAACTATTTGGAACTGCCCTGCCTCGTAGCGGCTCATTGTACGCGAAGCGCACTTCGCAGAGCCCCGCAGCGGCAGCGTCCATCTTTCCGGCGGTTCTTCGGGTGGTTTTGCCAGCCCGGTTTTTCCTCGCGGCGCAAGAAGAGATTGCATTTGCCCCGGAAACCGGCAGAACTTTTCCTCCCCGCCTCAATCTTCTCCTTTTCATGGTCCGTTCCTTTATCTTCGACATCGGCAACGTCCTCATCCCATTTGACTTCAACCGCGCGCTGCGCCGCATCGCGCCCCAGTGCGTCCTGCCCCCGCACACCCTGCCACCCCAGGCCCACGCCCTCACGGAAGCCTACGAATCCGGCAAAATCGGCCGCCCCGAATTCCTCCGCCAGGCCTTCGACCTCCTCCAATACCGGGGAACCGAAGCCGAATTCATCGCCGCGTGGGAGGATATTTTTGAGGAAAACCACGCCATGACCGGCCTTATCGGGCGGCTCCGCGAGCGTTACCCCCTCTACCTCCTCTCCAACACCAGCGACATCCATTCCGACTACTTCGAGTCCAAGTATCCGGTCTTCCAGGCTTTTTCCGGCGCCGTCTATTCCTACCTCGCGGGCTGCATCAAGCCCAGCCCCGCCATTTTTGAAATCGCCATCCGGCAGTTCGGTGTCGAACCGGCCGAAACCGTCTACATTGACGACCTTCACGCCAACGTCGCCGCCGCCGCCCGTCTCGGCTTCCAGGCGCTCCATTACGATTTCACACGCCACCCCCGGCTCGTCGAGCAACTCACCGCCATCGGCGTGGAAGACATTGCCGATTAGAGCGGCTTAAGTTTTTCTGTAGCCGCGCTTTGCGGCGGCACGGGCCGTTGCGCGTCCCTTCAAGCTCGGGCAGTATTGAAAAATACAGCCGCTTCGCTTGAAAAGCCGCGCATCGGCCCGCGGCGCTCGCAAATCATCGGCTACATCTCGACTTAAAACGCTCTAGCCCGTTGCCAGCGGGGCCGCCTCCCGTTATCCTGCGGCTGAAAGCGAAAAGTCCTTCTTCATGCGCAACCTTTCCAAACTCGTGCTCCTTCTGGCCTTCGCCGCGGCGGCAGCCTGGGCGTGGACGCACCGCATACCCGTGCGCGAGCCGCTTTCTGGAACAGTGGAGGTGGACGAAGTCCACGTCGGGCCCCGCTCCGGCGGCCGCATCGCCAAGCTCCCGTTCGAGGAAGGGGACCTCCTCAAGGAAGGCGATCTCGTCGCCGCCCTCGACGCAGGGGAACTGACCGCCCGGCGCGCGCTGGCCGCCGCGCAATTGGAAGAACTGGAACACGGCCCGCTTCCGGTGGAGATCGAAGCCGCCCGGCAGGACTGGGAATCGCTCAAAGCCCAGTTGGCCTTCGCCCTTTCCGACGCCAAACGGGCCCGGGAACTCCTCGCCGCCCGCACCCTCTCCGCCTCCGAGGCCGAGAAAACCATCAGTACCGCCGACGCCCTTTCCAAAAGCACCGAAGCCGCCCGCCAGCGCTACGAATTCCAGCGCGAAGGGACCCGGCCCGAAAGAATCGCCCAGGCCCGCGCCCAGCTTGCCGACATCGACGCCCAACTCCGGGAACTGCGCGTTACCGCCCCCGGCCACAGCGTTTTGGAAGTCTTGAGCGTCAAAGTCGGCGACATCGTCCCCGCCAACCAGTCCGTCGCCACCCTCCTCTTGATCGACCACCTCTGGATCCGCGTCTACGTCCCCGCCACCTGGCTGGGCCGCCTCCAGCTCGGGCGGCAAGCGGAGCTGCGCGTCGACGGCATCCCCGGCCGCGGCTTCCCCGGCGTCATCGAACAGATCGCCCGCGAAGCCGAGTACACCCCGCGCAACGTCCAGACCGTTGAAGACCGCGTCCGGCAGGTCTTCGGCGTCAAAATCCGCCTCGAAAACCCCGGCGGCCTCTTGCACGCCGGGATGACGGGCGAAGTCACCTTCCCCGGCCCCGGCGCGCCGGTCGCCACCAAGCGTCTCCTCCCATGGCCGCGCCGATGATCGAGTGCGAGGGGCTGACCAAACGCTTCGGCGCGTTCACCGCCGTGGACCACGTCAGCTTCCAGATCGAGCCGGGAGCCATCTTCGGCTTCCTCGGGCCCAACGGCTCCGGCAAATCCACCGTCATCCGCATGTTGTGCGGCATCCTGGAGCCCACCGAAGGGACCGCCCGCATCGGCGGCCGCTCCATCGTCGAGGAAACCGACGCCTTGAAGGAATCCATCGGCTACATGTCGCAGAAATTCTCCCTCTACGACGAACTGACCGTCGACGAGAACCTCCGCTTTTACGGCAAACTCTACGGACTGAGGCGCGAAGCCCTGCGCAAACGCTACGACCAATTGATGGCCCTCACCCACCTGGAGCCGTACCGCGACCGCCGCGCCGGCCTCCTCTCCGGCGGCTGGCGGCAGCGGCTCGCCATGGCGTGCGCCCTCATGCACGAACCGAGCGTCCTCTTCCTGGACGAACCGACCGCCGGCATCGACCCCGTCGCGCGGCGCGAATTGTGGGACCTCCTCTTCGAGTTCGCCGGGCGCGGCATGACCCTCTTCGTCACCACCCACTATATGGACGAAGCCGAGCGCTGCTCCCACGTCGGCTACATCTATCTCTCCCAACTCGTCGTCTGCGGCGTGCCCGACGCCCTCAAACAACTCCCCGCCGTCAACCCGCCCGGCACCCGCCGCATCGACGTCACCTGCGAACACGTTACCCTCGGCCTGCAAGCCCTGCGTCACCGTCCCGGCATCTCCACCGCCACCGTCTTCGGCCAGTCCATGCACCTCCTCGTGGACGATGCCGTCAGCGACGAGCGGATCCGGGCGATCTTGCGCGAAGCGGGCATTCTCTCCGCCGACCTGCGCCCCATCTCCCCCTCCCTGGAGGACGTCTTCGTCGCCCTCACCACCCAGCGCAGCCGGGAAAACGCATGAATCCTTGTGCCCGGCGCGCGAAAGGCGCATAACGGATGCCTGTGAAGCGAATGTTCCGAAACGAAAACAAGAAGCTCGTCGGCGTCGGCCTGGGGGCGGGGCTCGCCGGAGCCCTCGTTTTCGCCCTCAAATACGCCTTGCGGCCCGCGCGGAAATCCCCCCTTCCGGAAACGATTTCCCCCGCCATCTTCGCCACCAAGGTAATCCACACCACCCTGGGGCACGTCATCTACCACGAAGCCGGGAGCGGCCAGCCCCTCCTCTTTGTCCACAGCGCCTGCCTGGGGGGCTCCTCCTTCGAGTGGTCCAAAGTTTACCCTGAATTTGCCGCGCGCTTCCGCGTGCTGGCCCCCGACTTGATCGGGTTTGGCGAATCCCAGCGGCCCGCCGCGAAAACCACCGCCGCCGACTACGCCCGGATGCTGGCCGAATTCATCCGCGCCACCTGTCCGGATGTCCCGCCCATCCTCGTCGGCAGCGGCCTCGGAGCCGGTTTTTGCGTCTACCTGGCCAGCCAGCATCCCGACCTCGCCGCCCGGCTCCTCCTCTACATGCCCACCGGCTCCCGGGAATTCGGCTCCGGGCGGCTGCGCCGCAGCACCCGTGTCGCCGCCCACATGGAAGGCCTCCAGCGGTTTTTATACCGCAACTACCAGTCCACCCGCGACGCCGTGCGCAACTGGCTGGCCGCGGGCTTCGTGGACCGCTCGCGCCTCACCGACGAAGCCGTCGAAGTCTTCACCACCTGCGCCCAGCAAAGCGGCGCCGAATACGCCATCCGCAACCTCCACGGCGGGCGGCTCGACTTTGACCTGGAGCCCCGCCTGATTTCCCTCAAAACGCCCGTCACCTTCCTCTGGGGGAGCGAGCCGGGCCAGCCGTCCCTCGAATTTGGCGAGCGCCTTCAGAAGGCCCTTCCCCACAGCAACCTCGCCGTCATCCCCCGCCTCGGCGCGTTTGCCGCGTTGGAAGACCCCGCCGCCATGGTCACCGCCCTCAACGAGCAGCTCGACCCCACCCTGCGCGTCGTCCGCGAAGGGTAGGGGCCGCCAGCTCATCCCCTCCCGTCACCGTTTTAGGTTAAAAAAAGGCTCCCCGTTGCCGGAGAGCCTTCTAATAATAAAAAGGGCGTTGATTTAGAGCGGTTTAAATTTTGTTGT
>SESF01010391.1_pt1 | contig 17794 bp, 12 predicted proteins | sample 3171521 | NCBI WGS metagenome assembly SESF01 (sample SAMN10866945, study PRJNA518727) | freshwater metagenome | biome: subpolar coniferous forest; feature: holomictic lake; material: water; isolation source: holomictic Lake 227, 6 m and 8 m depth | place: Canada: near Kenora, Ontario | collected...
AGTCATCCTCGACGAAGCGGATGTCGTGGTGATTCGGATCGATCCCCAGCATGCGCAAACTGTCGAGATACAGTTCTTGAGCATCGGCGGGCGAGGGCTTCAGAATCACCTGATACTGGTAATAATGCTGAAGCCGGTTCGGATTCTCGCCGTAGCGGCCATCCTTGGGCCGGCGCGAGGGCTGGACATAGGCGGCCTTCCAGGGCTGCGGCCCCAGCGCGCGCAAGGTGGTGGCGGGATGAAACGTCCCCGCCCCCACTTCCATGTCATAGGGCTGAAGAATGACACAGCCCTTCTCTGCCCAGTAATTCTGAAGCTTCAGGATAAGACCCTGGAACGAGAGCGTCCGGGGGCGAATGACGGCGGGGCCTGACGGCGCCATGGCGTTTTCCATGACTGATTATTCGGCTTCCGAACGATACGGCCCACGGCCTGCGAATGCAAGGCCCGGACCGCCCGATATCCGGCCTCTATCCGGTTTCGGCGGAAATTTCGAACTCGATTTTCAAAATCCGATTAATTTGAGTCTCGGTCGGATCGGAGCCGAGAATCAAAGTCCCGACCCCCTCAAGGACCATGCCGCTTTTGTTTAATTTCGTCAGCACCCCGTTGGTCAAAACAAAAGTGCCGTTGCGGCTTTGGTCGATATAAACACAGCCCTTATCGATTACGGTTATATAGCCGTGAATACGAGAAATAAGGTCGCTCTCGATAACCAAATTGCTGGTATTCGCGCGGCCGATCACCAATTTCGATCTGGTATTATCGGGAGCCCAGGTTAGGGACCCCCGATAGGAAATCAACTTGACCGAGCCCTTCCATAGCGTGGCCGGAAAGGCCCCCGTGTGCATATCCTCAACCCGGATAACGTCGGCGGCAAGGACCGGTGCCGATTTAGTAAAGCTTGCGCTGCCCTTACCGACAAAGGTTTCTATACACTCATCCACCACCGGATCGCTCATGGCCCCACACCTTAATCTCCTAGAAGTAAGATTGAAGCGTGCCCCGGCGCCGAATGTCAAGTGTTGCGCAGTGGAATGCTCCGCCAAACGGGCCATAACTGAGGAAAGGAACCGGAATCGGCTCGAAACCCCAATCCTTGAAAGCACGAATCAAAGTCGGCTGCGAGGAATCGACGATCACGCGCTTTTCATCAAGCATCAGAGTATTAATGCTGGTCCAGGGGCTGCACATTGAAATTTTACTCATCACACCTTCGACCGGGTCGGGCGTCGGCGCGATCAGAATGTCCCATTTCTTCAAAACTTCCGGCAGCCGCTCGATATCGACATAGGCCGGATTGACCAACACCTTGCCCGGCGCCATCGGAATAAAGCTCGAATCGATGTGCATCGGTTGACGGCACAGGCTGACGATCTCGTGAATACGGTAGCGGTCGCCCAGATGGCGGCGCAGCCAATTGATACCCGCCTTGTTGGTCACGTTGCTTTGCGTGACGAACAGATCACGACCACAACGCACGAAGTCGGCGGCGTCGAACACCGGCTCGAATTCCGTGATAGTATACCGCAACGGCTCGTCTTTACCGGGTATCGAATAGTCGTAATTATACAGCTCGTCGGTCAATTCGGGCCGCGGCGCGCTGGTCCAGCGGGCACCCTGGTTGAAATACTCCTTAAACAAAGACCGATAGGCGTCGCCTTCGAAATAACGCGAACGCCAGCACATCGGCGATTCGATAATTTCGTCGCCGATCACCAAGTACCCGTCGCGCGGACAGGCAACACAAAAGCCGGTGCTCGACCAGGTGATGCCGCGGAAACGGCGCCGATGATTGATGATATCGGGGCGACGGATTTTTACGCCTTCGCCCGCGAGAATATTGATAAAGCCGTCAAGCTCTTGTTGCGCCAGCTTGACCATCCACTTCGGGTAGCGCCAGCCGGCGACCAGCCGGTGCAGCTTGCCGGTAAAGCTCGGCACATTGAGGGTAACGGTCAGGTGATAAGGCGGGATCACCGCTCCGTCGAGCCGGCCGACAATCACCTCCTCCAGCGGATCCCATTCATTATGGGAATTGACCGGGCAGGCCTCCGGGCTGTGCGGCGCGGGGGATTCTCCGGATTCCGGCGAAAGTTTCTGCATGATGGTCATGACGGCCTGCTATTCGGTGGGCAAATTAAGGGGGTCGGCAACAGCGCTGATGCTTGTTTTCCGGCGCTCAAGCAGTCGGCGCGCCTCCAGGAACTGCCACGCTGCCAAGCCGGGAACTCCCAGTACCAGATCAGGCACCCGCTTGACCAGAGAGAGCGCAATCGCGACTTCCGGCGTAATACCGTAAAGCTGGCCGAGCAACAGGAAACCGCTCTCCTGAACACCGAGCGCGCCCGGCACCGGAAACGCCGCTCCGCGCACCGCTTGGCCCAAACTCTCCAAAACCAGCGCCTCAACGATGGTCGGATGCGTACCCATACAATAGAGAGCGATCCAAATTTCGGCCGCTCCGATAAACCATGCGACAATATGAAGCAGAAACGAACTGAGCACCGCCCCGCGGTTTGCGTAAATCGCCTGAATATTGTCATGCAGGCGCAACTCGCCTCCGAACGAGGCCTGCGGCCAGCGCGCGGCTGCTTTCAGCATCAAACGCTCGAACAGATCAAACAGACCGAAGCGCTGAGCCCCGTAAAAACTGCCCAACGCCACCGCCGCCACCAGCAACCCGACGATGACCCAGCCGGCGAAGTCACCGCCGCGCCCCCCGGCCAACAGCAAACCCAAGCCGGTCAGAGTAAAAAGAACCTGCGCGCAGGCCTGAAGCAGCAAATCGACCAGAATACCGGCCGCAGCCAAGCCCCCGGTCACCCCCCAAAAGGTCAGCACCCGGCCGCCGACCAGATCGCCGCCGACCGCGGCAACCGGCAGCAGCACATTGACCGCCTCGCGGATCCAGCGAATGAACAGAAATGTCCGTAAGCGGCAAGGCACGAGCGGCCTGATCAGGCGCGCCCAACCGAAGCCGCATGTGCTGACGATGGTCGCACGCACCAAAACCACGGCAACCAAGCCCCAGCCGACTCCGGCCACGGCGCCGAACACCGCCGTGGCATCGTTGCCGGCAATCAGAGCAATGATGGCTGCAAGCCCGCACAGGGCGACCGCAATAACGCCGAGCTTCATGGCCGCCCCTTATCCTTGTGCGGAAATTCCTTGTGCGGAAATCCGGTCACGATGACGGATCTCGGGGGCAGCCGTTCAGACATGAATCGGCCGACCATCGACGGCCAAAGCCGCCTCTTTGACCGCTTCACTCAGCGTCGGGTGGGCATGGCAGGTGCGGGCGACATCCTCGGCCGACGCGCCGAACTCCATCGCCAAGCCAATTTCAGCAATCAAGTGCCCGGCGTCGGGACCAAGGATATGGACCCCCAAAATCCGATCGGTCTTGGCATCGGCCAACATCTTGACGAAGCCATCGGTAGAAGCCATCGCCCGCGCCCGGCCATTGGCGGTGAACGGGAACTTGCCGACCTTGTAGGCGATGCCGGCTTCTTTTAGCTGTTCTTCGGTTTTCCCGACCGAGGCCACTTCCGGTGACGTATAGATAATGCCGGGGATCGCGTCGTAATTGATGTGACCCGACTGACCGGCAATGATTTCGGCCACCACCACGCCTTCGTCTTCGGCCTTGTGCGCCAGCATCGGCCCTTCGATCACGTCGCCGATGGCATAGATGCTTGGCACCGCAGTGCGGAAATGGTGATCGACCTTGACCCGGCCGCGCCCGTCCTTTTCAATGCCGACCGACTCCAGGCCAAGCTTATCGGTATAGGGGCGGCGTCCGATTGCCACCAACACGACATCGGCCGTGACCGTTTCGGCGGCGCCGCCGGCCGAAGGCTCAACCGTCAGGGTCACGCCGGCCCCGGTGTTTTCAACCTTGGTCACCTTGGTCGACAGGCGGAAGCTCATGCCCTGCTTGGTCAAAATGCGCTGAGTCTGCTTCGACAATTCGCCATCCATGCCGGGCAGGATGCGGTCGAGAAACTCGATCACGGTGATCTTAGCGCCGAGCCGGCCCCAAACCGAGCCCAGCTCCAACCCGATCACGCCACCGCCGACCACCACCAGATGACCCGGAACCGCGTCGAGCGCCAGCGCGCCGGTGGAAGAGACCACGGTCTTTTCGTCGATGGTGACGCCGGGCAGCGGCATGACGTCCGAGCCAGTGGCGATGATGATGTTCTTTGCCTTGACCGAAGAACCGGTGCCATCCTTGGCGGTCACGGTCACGGTATCGGCGGCGGCAATCGTGCCGATGCCCTTCAACCAAGTAATCTTATTCTTCTTGAACAGAAATTCGATGCCGACGGTATTATCCTTGACCACCTTGGTCTTGTGCGCCATCAGCGTCGGCAGGTCGAGTTCTACCGAGCCGACCTTAACCCCGTGCTGACCGAGATGATGCTTCGCTTCCTCGAACTTCTCAGAGCTGACCAGCAGCGCCTTGGACGGGATGCAGCCGACATTCAGGCAGGTGCCGCCCAGCGTGTCCCGGCTTTCGACCACCGCGGTCTTCAGCCCGAGTTGCGCTGCACGAATCGCCGCGACATAACCGCCGGGGCCGGCACCGATAACGACAACGTCAAAGGATTGGTCGGACATTCGCAAAATTCCCTGAAGAATAATACTAATCAAGGGGGCAATGCCCCCTTGATCTCTTGCAGCGCGACTTAGACTTCCAGCAACAAACGCTGTGGGTCTTCGATGGCTTCCTTGATGCGAACCAGGAAAGTCACCGCCTCGCGTCCATCGATGATTCGATGATCATAGCTCAGCGCCAAATACATCATCGGCCGGATTTCGACCTTGCCACCGATCGCCATCGGCCGATCGAAGGTTTTGTGCATGCCGAGAATGGCGGACTGCGGCGGGTTGAGGATCGGCGTCGACATCAGCGAGCCGTAAACCCCGCCGTTCGAGATGGTAAAGGTGCCGCCGCTCAAATCCTCGATCGCCAGCTTACCGTCGCGCGCCTTCTTGCCGTAGTCGTTGATCGCCTTTTCGACCCCGGCAAAGCTGAGCTTGTCGGCATCCCGCACCACCGGCACGACCAGACCTTGCGGCGACCCGACCGCGACCCCGATATCATAGTAATTCTTGTAGACGATATCGGTGCCGTCGATCTCGCCATTGACCGCCGGCAGTTCTTTCAAACCGGCAATCGCCGCCTTGACGAAGAACGACATGAAGCCGAGCCGAACCGCATGCTTCTTTTCAAAATTGTCCTTATAGCGATTGCGCAGAGCCATCAGATTGCTCATATCCACCTCGTTAAAGGTGGTGAGCATCGCCGCGTTGTTCTGCGCCTCTTTCAGCCGCTCGGCAACCCGCTGACGCAGGCGGGTCATGCGCACCCGCTCTTCGCGATCTGCGCGCGGACGCGGACCCGACGGCACCACCGGCTTAGGCGGCGGCGGGGGCGGAGCCGGGCGCGGCGCGGGCGCCGCCACCGGTGCGGGAACCGGAGCGGCCTTGGCCGCCAGATGGGCCTGGACGTCTTCCTTGGTCAGCCTGCCGTCCTTGCCGCTGGCCGCAATCTTCGACGGGTCGAGCTTGTTATCATCAACCAGCTTGCGCACCGCCGGTGACAGCACGTCGGCGGCCGAACTTACCGTCGCGGCCGGAGCGGACGCCGGAGCCGGAGCGGCCACGGGAGCGGCCGCAACGGCCGATCCCGCCTCGCCGATCACGCCGAGCACGGCGCCGACGCCGACATTCGAGCCCTCCGGCGCCAAAATTTGGCTAAGCGTACCGGCGGCGGTCGCGTTAACCTCTAACGTGACCTTGTCGGTCTCCAACTCAACCAGCGGGTCGTCAACCGCGACCGTCGCACCCACAGCTTTCAGCCACCGCGCGACAGTAGCCTCGCTCACCGACTCGCCCAGGGTGGGCACCTTGATTTCCGTCGCCATCACGATCCTCTGATAGCTGGTTCCTGACGAATGCAGTTAATGACCCGAGGTGCTGCGCTCACCTTACGGTCAGCGCGTCATCCACAAGCTTGGCCTGTTCTTTAGTGTGGTTTTTAGCAAGACCGGTTGCCGGCGACGCCGCTGCCACTCGACCGGCATAACTCGGCCGCTTGGCCTTGCCTTCGAGTTCACTCAGCACGCCTTCGATCCGACGATCCATGAATGTCCAATACCCCATATTTTCGGGCTCTTCCTGACACCACACGACATCGGCGTTCGGATACTTACGCAGCTCGTTGGTCAGCGGCGTTTTCGGGAACGGGTAAAGCTGTTCGACCCGAATGATCGCCACGTCCTTGAGTGCGCGCGCCTCCCGCTCCTGAAGTAGATCATAATAGACCTTACCGGTGCACAATACCACCCGCCTCACTTCCTCGCCCGGGGCCAGATCAAGCGCGGTTTCCCGGATCACCCGCTGGAAGGCGGTGCCGACGGTCAGTTCATCAAGGCGCGACACGCACAGCTTGTGACGAAGCAAGGACTTCGGCGTAAAGATAACCAACGGCTTGCGAATGCGCCGCCGCATTTGCCGACGCAACACATGGAAGTAGTTGGCCGGGGTCGAAATGTTACAAACCTGGATGTTATCCTCGGCGCACAGCTGCAAGTAGCGCTCCGGGCGAGCCGAGGAATGCTCCGGTCCCTGACCCTCGTAGCCGTGCGGCAGCAGCATGACCAACCCGGACATGCGCAACCACTTCGACTCGGCCGAGCTGATGAACTGGTCGAGAATCACCTGCGCCCCGTTGGCAAAGTCGCCGAACTGCGCTTCCCACAACACCAGGGCATAAGGCGCCGACAACGTATAACCATACTCGAAGCCGAGCACCGCGAACTCCGACAGCGGGCTGTCGATGATCTCCAGCCGCTCCTGCTTGCTCGGACGAATATGGTTAAGCGGAATAAAGCGCGTCTCGTCGGTCTGGTCGTGCAGCACGGCATGACGTTGCGAGAAGGTTCCGCGCCCCGCATCCTGGCCGGAATGACGGATCGGCGTGTTCTCGATCAGCAGCGAGCCATAGGCCAGCGCCTCGGCGGTGCCCCAGTCGATGCCCTCGCCGGTCTCCAGCATTTCTTCTTTTTGCTTGAGCTGACGCGCGATCTTGGGGTTGAGATCGAAGCCTTGCGGCACCGTGGCCAGGGCCTTGCCGATTTCGCGCAAGGTCTCTTTATCGACCGACGTGTGGCTGCGATGATCTTCCTCGCCCCGGGTCGCCTGGAAGCCGGCCCAACGCCCTTCGAGCCAATCGGCTTTGTTGGGCTTGTACCCGTTGGTCGCCTTATGATCATCCTCCAGCCTTTTCATAAAGGCCGTGACCATCTGTTGCGCTTCGCTCTCGGTTACCACCGCTTCCTTGACCAATTGCTTGGCATAGAGTTCGCGGGTGGTCGGGTGATTGCGAATATTCTTGTACATGATCGGCTGGGTGAAGGCCGGCTCGTCGCCTTCATTATGCCCGTGCCGACGGTAGCAGAACATATCCACCACCACGTCTTTCTTGAACTTCTGCCGGAACTCGACGGCAATGCGCGAGACATGAACCACGGCTTCGGGATCGTCGCCGTTGACATGGAAAATCGGTGCTTGAACCCCCTTCGCCACGTCGGTGCAATAAGGACCGGAGCGTGAATATTGCGGATTGGTGGTAAAGCCGATCTGGTTATTGATGACGACGTGAATAGTACCGCCGGTGCGGTACCCTTTCAGCTCCGACAGCATCAGAGTTTCCGGCACCAAGCCCTGTCCGGCGAACGCGGCATCACCATGGATCAGCAGACCGATAACCTTGGTCCGGTCGTGATCTTCCATCTGCTCCTGTTTGGCCCGCACCTTGCCGATCACGACCGGGTCGACCGCTTCCAGATGCGACGGATTGGCCGTCAGCGACAAGGAAACGGTATTGCCGTCGAAATCACGCTCGGTCGAGGTACCGAGATGGTATTTGACGTCGCCCGAGCCCTGAACATCTTCCGGATTGGCCGAACCGCCGTGGAATTCATGGAAAATCGCGGTAAACGGCTTGCTGAGGAAGTTGGCGAGCAAATTAAGCCGGCCGCGATGGGCCATACCGACCACCACATCGCGCAGACCAAGCTGGCCGCCACGCTTGATGATCTGTTCCAGCGCCGGAATCAGCGACTCACCGCCGTCAAGGCCGAAGCGCTTGGTGCCGGTGTATTTCATCTGAAGGAAGCGCTCGAAGCCCTCGGCCGCAGTCAGCCGTTCCAGAATCGCGCGCTTACCGTTGACCGTAAAATCGGTATGGTTGCGCGCCCCTTCGATGCGCTCCTGAATCCAGGCCTTTTGCTCAGGATCCTGGATATGCATGTATTCGACGCCGATATGACCGCAATAGGTGCCCTTCAGGGTATCCATCAACTGGCGGAGCGTCATGCTCTCGAGCCCGAAGGCATAGTTGATGAAGATCGGGCGGTCCCAATCGTTCGGGCCGAACCCGTACGTCGCCGGATCGAGTTCCGGGTGACGCTCGCGCTTCTCCAGGCCGAGCGGATCGAGCCGCGCTTCCAGGTGACCGCGGACCCGGTAAATCCGGATCAGGATAAAGGCGCGCAAACTGTCGGTAATCGCGGCACGGACCTGATCGACCGACTGGTGAGCCGTGAAGAAGGTCGGCAAAGTGCCGACGCCCTCGGCCATCAACGCAGATGGCTGCGCAGCCGCATAGGCGGCAACGCCGGCGCTGCGTTCCTGCCCGATCACGGTGTGATCGCTGGGTGCCCAGCTGGCCCCGCGCAACTCATCCAGGATGGCTCGGCCATCCTCGTTCAGGTCCGAAAAGAAGCCAGCCCAGCTCGGATCAACCGAAGCCGGATTGTTCAGGTAACGCGAATACAACTCGGCGATGAAGGTTGCATTAGCGCCGTACAGGAACGAGGATTGTTCGAAGGTGCCTGTCATGGTCCCGACCCGAGCGTCTCGGGTCCTCTTCCAGAAGGTTGCCGGGAGAACGCGCGCGGCCCGAACACGCCCGCACAAAGCGCGGGCGCATCCGGAACCGAAAGACTGACCCGGGGTCAGCCCTTCATCAGCTTCAACATCGTGCTGCCAAGGCTGGCCGGAGTATCGGCAACCGTGATGCCGCACGCCTTCAGCTTCTCGATCTTGTAGTCGGCGGTGTCGTGACCGCCGCCGATCACCGCACCGGCATGGCCCATGCGACGGCCCGGAGGCGCCGTCTTGCCGGCGATGAAGCCGACCGTCGGCTTCTTCACCTTGTTGGCCTTCAGGAACTCGGCGCCGTTGACCTCGGCGTCACCGCCGATTTCACCGATCATGATGATGCCCAGGGTCTCCGGGTCGCCCAGGAACAACTCCAGGCAGTCGACGAAGTTGGTGCCGTTGACCGGGTCACCGCCGATGCCGATGCAGGTGGTCTGGCCCAAGCCGGCCGCCGTGGTCTGCGCCACCGCTTCATAGGTCAGCGTGCCCGAACGGGACACGATGCCGATCTTGCCGCGGCGATGAATGTGACCGGGCATGATGCCGATCTTGCATTCGTCGGGGGTGATGATGCCGGGGCAGTTCGGGCCGATCAGCCGGGTCTTGGAATTCACCAACACCCGCTTGACCGTGACCATGTCGAGCACCGGAATGCCCTCGGTGATGCAGACCACCAGCGGGACTTCGGCGTCGATCGCCTCCAGGATGGCGTCGGCGGCGAACGGCGGCGGGACATAGATCACGCTGGCGTTGGCGCCGGTCTTGGCAACCGCTTCGGCGACGGTGTTGAACACCGGCAGGTCGAGGTGGGAGCTGCCGCCCTTACCGGGGGAGACGCCGCCGACCATCTTGGTGCCGTACGCGATCGCCTGTTCGGAGTGGAAAGTGCCCTGAGAGCCGGTGAAGCCCTGGCAGATCACCTTGGTTTCTGAATTGACCAGGACAGCCATTACGCACCTTCCTTCACGGCCTTGACGATCTTTTCAGCAGCGTCGGCCAGATTATCGGCGGAGATGATCGGCAGACCCGATTCCGCCATGATCTTCTTGCCAAGCTCAACGTTCGTGCCTTCCAGACGCACCACCAGCGGCACATGCAGGCTGACTTCACGCGCCGCGGCAACCACGCCTTCGGCGATGACATCACAGCGCATGATTCCGCCGAAGATGTTGACCAGAATGCCTTCGACGTTCTTGTCGGACAGAATCAGCTTGAAGGCGGTGGTGACGCGCTCACGGGTAGCACCGCCGCCGACATCCAGGAAGTTCGCCGGTTCGCCGCCATAATGCTTGATGATATCCATCGTGCCCATGGCGAGGCCGGCGCCGTTGACCATGCAGCCGATCGAGCCGTCGAGCTTGACATAGTTCAGGCTGTGCCGATTGGCCTCGATTTCCGCCGGATCCTCTTCGGACTCGTCGCGGAGTTCTTCGATATCCTTGTGACGGAACAGCGCGCTGTCATCAAAGCCCATCTTGGCGTCGAGCGCGATGATCTGCCCTTCACCGGTGACGACCAGCGGGTTGATTTCGACCATCGAGGCGTCGAGATCGGTGAACGCCTTGTACATGGCGATCAGGAACCGGGTCGCAACCTGCACTTGCTTGCCTTCAAGGCCGAGGCCGAAGGCGACCTTGCGCGCATGGTATTGTTGAATACCGGTGGCCGGATCGATCGCAATGGTGAGAATCTTCTCGGGGGTGGCTTCCGCCACGTCCTCGATCGCCATGCCGCCTTCGGTCGAGGCGATGATGGTGACGCGCGACGTGCCGCGGTCGATCAACATGCTGAGGTACAGCTCGCGCTTGATGTCGCAGCCTTCCTCGATGTAGACGCGCTTGACTTCCTTGCCTTCCGGCCCGGTCTGCTTGGTGATCAGCACATGACCGAGCATTTCGAGGGTATCGCGGCCGACCTGCTCGATCGACTTGACCACCCGGACCCCGCCCTTACCGTCGGGCTTGTCCTTGAACTTGCCGGCACCGCGGCCGCCGGCATGAATCTGCGACTTGACCACCCACACCGGGCCACCAAGTTCGCGGGCAACGCCCTCGGCTTCCTGCGGGGTATAGGCTACGCCGCCGCGCGGGACCGCGACGCCGTATTTCTTTAACAGGCTCTTCGCCTGGTATTCATGGATATTCATGGCGACCGTCTTGTGTGGTGGTAGGAAGGAGCCAAGGTTTCAAACACATCAAGGATAATGCACCGACACTCTACCGACACTCTACAAGTAAGGCCGGGCACTCGATAAACGCCCGGCCCTATTGCATCACGCTTTTTCAGCCTGCAACTTTTTGACGACATCGACCAGGACGCGGACCGCGCCGACCGAGCCTTCAAATTCTTTGCGTTCGGCGTCATTGAGTGTGTACTCGATCACGCGCTCGACGCCGCCAGCACCGATCACGACCGGCACGCCGACATAAATGTCTTTCAACCCGTATTCGCCATTCAGATTGGCGGCGGCGGGCAGCACGCGCTTCTTGTCCTTCAGATAGCTTTCGGCCATCTGAATTGCCGAGGCCGCCGGGGCATAGAAAGCCGAACCGGTCTTCAGCAGCTTCACGATTTCGGCGCCGCCGTCACGGGTGCGCTGGACGATGGCGTCGAGTCGCTCCTGCGTGGTCCACCCCATCTTGACGACTTCGGTCAGCGGAATGCCGGCAACGGTCGAATGCCGGACCAGCGGGACCATGGTATCGCCGTGACCGCCAAGCACATAGGCATTGACGTCTTCGACCGATACCTTGAACTCGTCAGCCAGGAAATGGCGGAAACGGGCACTGTCGAGCACGCCGGCCATGCCGACCACCATGTTGGCGGGCAGGCCGGAAGCCTGCTGCAACACCCACACCATGACGTCGAGCGGGTTGGTGATGACGATGACGAAGGCGTTAGGGCAGTATTGCTTAATCGCCTTGCCGACCGTGATCATGACACCGTTATTGATGCCGATCAGGTCGTCGCGGCTCATGCCCGGCTTGCGCGGCACACCGGCGGTGACGATGACGACATCGGCCCCCGCGATGATGGAATAATCATTCCCGCCGGACAGGTTGGAATCGAAGCCTTCGACCGGCGCGGTCTGCGCCAGATCAAGGGCCTTGCCGGCCGGCATACCCTCTGCAATGTCGAACAACACGATGTCGCCGAGTTCCTTCATGCCGGCGAGCAGTGCCAGCGTGCCGCCGATTTGGCCGGCACCGACGAGCGCAATTTTCTTGCGTGCCATGGAACGTTTTCCCGAAGTTTGTGTTAGCCGAAACGCCTGCGTCGGCGACTTATTTCCCCGCGCCGGTTTGCCCTCGCAGATTGGCGGTTGGTAGCGCGTTTTCGGAAGCAGGGCAAGGGCCAACCTGTGCGCGCGCAAAAACCTGCGACAGATCGCGAACAATGCATTAAAAGATGGTAAAGTAGACTTCAAAGCATGCTGAATGCATTCACTTTTCGAGGCGATTCCGCCCCCTTGCGACCCGTTCAGTGCATGACGACGGAGGGGGCGGTCAGCTTGTCGACCTTCTTGAACACCGACTCCATCATACAGGTCCAATCGAGCAGACATTCCTGGACGTATTCGGTGGCGACACCGCCGCTCAGGCTGACATCCCGTTCAAGAATCAGGTCACCTTCGTCGTCGAGATAAAGCCGACTGAAGCGCGAGGACCGGCTGATATCGTTCAGGACCGAAAGAGTCAAACCATGGCGGGCGGTAAAGACCGTCACGAAGTTCAAGCAGCCATAAGAACGGCCGTCTTTCGCGGGCCATGCGAATAAGATGTGAAATTTATAACCACCGGCGCCGCTGCGTACCACCGGATTGCCGCTGACCGTGGTGCCAAGCTCGGCCCGATAGCCCCAACCATGGAGCAAGCGCCGCAAATCTTCCGGTGTAAGGCTTTGATACAATAAGCCGGTGCGGGCGCGTTGCTCCCGAGCCAGGGTGAAGGTCAGCGGTGCCCCGCCGCTCCAACCGAACCCTTCGGCAAGCAAAGACAGCACATCGCGGGCCGCAAGAGCGGCCTCACGGTTCGAAGCGATCCGAAAATCCCGTTCCCAACGCATGAACTCGGGACCGGGCGCAAAACCATAGCGCGTAAGGTGGTCCCGCCGAGCACGATCGACAATGGCGACATCAGCCCCGGCGTTGCGTGCAACAACTCGCCAATGCACATCCTCATCAGGTTCCGAAGAAAAGGTCTGGACGATCTCCAGGCCGTCTTCGAGCGTGGTAGTCACCTGAAAATGGTTGTTATCGCCAACCTTCCAAGAGCCGCTCCAGTTAGCGGTCTCCCGAAGATAAGCGGCAAGACGAAATGCACAATCCTCGATCCGGGCGGCAAGCTGCTCCGTACCCTCCAAGCACTCAAGCAAAGTGCCCGACAAGGAGTACGGTCGGTGTGCCGTGTCGGGCGCGGGCTGTTCCCGGGACTCGCCCCCAGGCGCCGGCCCGGACGCCGGTGCGACCGCCATTGCCGGCACCCCGCTACTTGATTTTGGCTTCCTTGAACACGACGTGTTTCCGGGCCTTGGGGTCGTATTTCCGGAACTCGAGCTTCTCGGTCGTTTTCTTGGGATTCTTCTTCTTTACATAGAAGAACCCGGTCTCGGCGGTGCTGACCAGACGAATCAGGACCGTGTTATTCTTGGCCATGTCGATAGTTCCAGCGAAAAGAAATGCGTCCGCCTGCCCCTGCGGACAGCGCGATGAAGGCGCAGAATACCCCGGGACGCCCCGGAGTCAAGAATGGAAACGCCCGACACGATAGAAGTAGGCACTTAAACGCTGATCCGAAGCTTTTCAAGCCGGCTGCGCTCAAAAGGACGCGCAAATTTTGCCCGCATTTCCGGAAATTTTCAAAAATGCGTGCAATGTTCGCCAGTGTCAACGTTCGGCGACAGCAGTGGTCGACAGCGCCAAAGCGCTCCGATAAAGCGGGGGCACGGTCAACAGCCGCTCCGCCACCGCAATATCCAGTTCCGGCTCGTGGGCATGCCACGGGCAAACCTGACGCAAACGAGCCAACGCGGTTTCGTCCTCCGGCGCCGCCTGCCGCAATCGGGCCAGAGCATCCCCCGATTCCGTCTGGCCGGTGCGCAACGGAGTGAGCACGGCGTCGGCGGAGCCTTCGACATTGCTGGTGCAGATCGTGGGCTGAACCCCTTGGCGATGCAACGTATGGCCGGAAGGCGCGTACAGCCGCGACCAGGTCAGAAACAATTCGCCGTCATTGGGCAGGCGGGTGACGGTCTGAACACTGCCCTTGCCGAAAGAGGAAGAGCCGACCACGACGCCCCGGCCGCTATCCTGGAGTGCCGCGGCGACAATTTCGGAAGCCGACGCGGAACGCCCGTCGACCAGCACGATCAGCGGCCGTTCGTGCAACAAATCTTCCCCGATCGCATCGAACCGCTGCCAGCTGTCGGGATGACGGCCGGCGGTCGACACGATCCGGCCGCGCCGGATAAACAGACTGGAAACCGCGACCGCCTGATCAAGCAGCCCGCCCGGATTGCCGCGCAGATCCAGCACGAAGCCGGTAGGCCGGTTGCCGAGCGACTGCCAAGCCTTGCCGATCGCGTCGCGTAAATTGGTCGTGGTGGCGGCGTTAAAACGCTCGACCTTAAGAATCGCGATCCCGTTTTCAACCCGGAGCTGGACGGTATTGGGAATAACACGCTCGCGGTGAACGGCATAATGACGGGCCGAGCCCCGGCCCGATTGCACGGTCAGCTTCACGACGCTGCCGGGCGGACCGCGCAGAATATCCTGAACTTCCTTGGCGCTCAGCCGAGCGACTGGGGCGCCATCGATCGTCTCGAGGACATCCCCGACTTGGATACCGACGCGATCGGCCGGGCTGGCCCGGGTCACCTCCTGAACCGTGTGGCGATCACCGACCAGATCGACCACCAGGCCGATGCCGCCATAGCCTTCCCGAACGCCGCGCTCATATCCGGCGCGCTGCGGGGTGGTGTAGCGGGAATAACCGTCGAGATCAGCAATCACACCGTCGAACACCGCCTGATAAAGCTGGTCGTTCGTCGCGTCATGAAGAGGCGGGGAAAACTGCCGGGCGCGTTCCACCGCGCGGGTGGTCACCATCGCCCAGGCACCGGGATCGTCGCCGGGCGGGGCCGAAAACTCACCGACCAGTCGGCTGCCCCGCATGATCTGCACCGCACCGCCGACCCGCTCAACCTTCAACACCGGATCGATCGTGCGCAGACCGCTAAGCCCGTCAAGTCCGAGCTTGGCCATATCGACAGGCTGAAGATAAACTTCGGCGATCCTGTTAAAACCGATGGCGAACACTTGTTCGACCATCGGTTCGGGTACCGATGCCGCCAGCGACGCGGTGTCGGCCGCGCAGCCGCCCACCAGCAGCAGCGCGGTGGTCACCACCGCTGCCCAGTTCCGCAGGGAGAAGTCGCGCAAGACCCTTGCCATCAGGCATTAACCCGTCCGAATCACCGACACCGCCACAAGCCCGCCTCTCTCGCGAATCAGTGAAACCCCGGACCGAGTCCGGTTTCAGTGATTCGCGAGAGAACCATTTGATTGGCGTAGGGAAAACGCCATGACTTTACTCCATCCGACCGCACGGGCGCAAGAACCCGCACCGATAATTTTTACTGAAGCCCGATGAATGCCCGCTCTGTTTCTGCCACGAATCGACGCTGCGGTCACCGTTTCCGTTGGCGTGAAACCTTCCCCGGCGATGATTTCCGGGATGATGTTGCGCGCTTGCCATGATCCCGCCCCTCATCGGTCTCCGCAAGGGCGAACAGGGTCGACGCGGTCAAGGGATCCGACTCGACCAGACGCACCCGCACCGGGGCCCCTTGGCGGAAGGTCCGGCCGGTGCGCCGCCCGACCAGGGAATGAGCGCGTTCGATATGCTCGTAATAATCCGCGGGCAGGGTCGAGATCGGGATTAAGCCGTCGGCGCCGCTCTCCTCCAGGCACACGAACAGGCCAAAGCGCGTGACTCCGGAAATGCGGCCGCAAAACGTCGCCCCGACCCGGTCGGCCAGGAACGACGCGATATAACGGTCATTCGCGTCACGCTCGGCGGCGGCGGCGCGGCGCTCGGTGCGGGAAATATGCCCGCCGATTTGAGTTAACCGAGCCAGTGCGCCATCCTCGAGCCCGTCGGCGCCGAGCCCGACCGCCCGAATCAAGGCTCGATGAACGATCAGATCGGCATAACGCCGGATCGGCGAGGTAAAGTGAGCATAACGCGGTAAGGCCAGTCCGAAATGACCGATATTGTCGGGGCTGTATTCGGCTTGGGACTGGCTGCGCAGAATCATTTCATTGATCGCAACCTTATCCGGGAGATCGCTGGCCAGCTTGAGTATCTGATTAAAGTGAACCGGTCTGGTGCCCTGGTCGCGCGCCAGCTTCAGGCCGATGCTTTCCAAAAACTGGCGAAGCGCCTCCAACTTATCGAGACTCGGCCGATCATGAACCCGGTAAAGCAGCGGACTGTCATGCTGCTCCAGCGTTTCGGCGGCGGCGACATTGGCGGCGATCATGAACTCTTCGATCAACCGATGGCTGTCATAGTGCGGCCGCTCCAAAATTGCCTCGACCTTACCGGTAGCCGCATTGAGCCGGATCAGGCGCTCGGGCAAATCGAGGTCGAGCGTACCGCGCCGTTTGCGCGCCGCTTCCAGCGCGTGAAAGGCGCGGTAGAGCGGGGCCAGCACCGGCTCGAGCAACGGCGCCGCCATATCGTCGGCAACACCGTCTTGCGCCGCCTGAACTTGCTCATAAGTCAGCCGGGCGCGCGACCGCATCAAGCCGCGCTCGAAATGATGCCGGCGCGCATTGCCGTCCCGGTCGATGATCAGACGCACCGCCAGACAGGGCCGGTCCTGCTCGGGTTTGAGCGAACACAACTCGTTGGATAGGGCCTCGGGCAGCATCGGCACCACCCGATCGGGAAAATAGGCCGAATTGCCGCGATCGAAGGCGGAGCGGTCGAGCGCCCCGCCCGGCCGGACATACCAGGCGACATCGGCAATCGCGATGGTCAGACGCCAGCCGCCCGGATTGGCGGGGTCGCTGTCGGGCTCGGCCGCAACCGCATCGTCGAAGTCGCGCGCATCGGCGCCATCGATCGTCACCAGCGGTACGGTACGCAGATCGGTGCGGCCGGCGAGCGTCGGCACCGGAGCCCGCTCGATTTCCTCGAGACAGGCCGCCGGAAAGATCGTCGGCAAACCGGCCGAATGGATAGCGATCAGGCTGACCGTCTTCGGTTCGTCGCTCCGACCGAGCCGCTCGACCACCCGGGCCTGGCGCAAACCGAGGCGGCTACCGGACAGCACCTCCGCCATCACCAGTTCGCCGGGTTCGGCCCCGGCGGCGTGCAGAGGCGCGACCGTCAGTTCCGCCTTGACCCGCCGATCGGTGCTCGTGATCCGGCCGCCGTCCCGACCGACGCGATACACCCCGAGCATCCGGGCCGGGCCGCCGCCCTCCAACCGGCGGATCGTGCGACCTTCATAGACCGCGCGACCTTCATACTGGGCGTCGTCGAGGCGGCGCAGGCGCGCCAGCACGCGTTCGCCCACCGCCAGCGAAGGATGGCCACGCCCCTCCGGCTGCATGAAGATTTCAGGCAGCGGCACGCCGTCCGCTTCGGTCCGGTTGACCGGACGGGCCAGAACCTCGCCGTCGCCGGTGATGCCGACGATATCAAGCACCGCGACCTCCGGCAGATCGACCGCCGAAGCCAACCGGCGCCCCCGTCCGCGCTCCAGCGCGCCGCCCGTCTCCAGCTCCTTCAACAGCAGCTTCAGCGCCACCCGTTGATCGGTTGTA
>SESF01021107.1_pt1 | contig 17791 bp, 28 predicted proteins | sample 3171521 | NCBI WGS metagenome assembly SESF01 (sample SAMN10866945, study PRJNA518727) | freshwater metagenome | biome: subpolar coniferous forest; feature: holomictic lake; material: water; isolation source: holomictic Lake 227, 6 m and 8 m depth | place: Canada: near Kenora, Ontario | collected...
CGGTAGACGTTCACCTCGGCGCGGTCGTACCCGCTGGCCTGCGCCAGCATCGCGCTCACGCGGTCGGTGGCGGTTTCTTCAATGTCGGGGTCGGGGGCGACCATCGGCAGCGCGGGCTCGGTCAAAGGTTGATCGTCGGGGTGCAACCCGGCAGGAACCAATCGAACCTCTCCAGATTCGACGTGTTCCCAACGGGTGACCTTCATGCCGTTGGACATCTCGACGGTTTCCCCGGCTTGCCAGGGGTTGTTGATTGCGTCGTTGACTGCGTTGACGACGCCTTTTCTGCGGGTTGCCATAGGTGTGTGCTCCATGAAAAACAAAGGGGTCCGCAATTCGGACCCCGTAATTCTGATCTAGAAACTAAATGCTAGATCAATTGGGCTTTGCAGCGGGCTCGGGTTCTTCGAACATCCCGCAGATGTCCGAGCGTTGGACCACCGGCCAAAGGCTGATGACTTGCACCGCCAGCCCTTGCGGGCCAGGGACAGGAATAGCCTGGGGCAGCGGGGGATTGGCGCGGCAGATCAGGCCGCCGCCGGGCTTGCCGTTTTCGGCAATCTGGACTGCGGAAAATGAACAGCTTGCACAGGTCATTCGGTCACCTCGGGAAAGTTGTCAGGGCGATCAAGGCCCCGATGCCAGCGGACAGGGACAGCAGCAACACCCAGCCCAGCGCGGTCTTGACGCGGGCGCGGAATTGCTGCCGTGCCCGCCATTCGTCGTAGCCGGTGCGGGCTGGAATGTCGTGAATTTGAAAATCTCTCATCTGGATACCTCAGTTGTGTGCACAAAATCTCCAGGCTCAAAACCGTTTCGGATTAAAGCCTCTTTCGCTAACGTGACAGCGGCGCGGCATGGAGGGTCACCTTTTCCCACGCGCTGCATGATCCGTTTTGCCCATTTCAAACCATCGAAATTTTCCTCCTTCAGTGGTGGGTTTGTCAGTGACTGCAAGAGACGCAGGGCGGCTTTGACCCGTTCCGCATCAAGAGCAGGCTCTGGAAGTCTGGGCACATCAGGCAACGGCGCCTGGCGGGCCAGATTCCGAAACTGAATCACGTTAGGAGCAGCCTCGGGCAGATGCTCAAGCGCCCAGGCCAATGCCTCGAGGTTGCGCGCGAACCCGCCCAGTTCATGCGACCAGGCCGACTTGACATCGTTGACCGGAGTGTCGGCCCACAGTGCAGACCACTGCCTGCCATAGGTCGCGGCCAGGCGCTCGAAAAGTCGATCGACTACCTTTGCGGGCAAAGTCATTTGATCCTCTTGACTTGCTCGGCGTCGATGACCTCGCCGTCTTTGGGCCATTTTCTGCCGGTCATCTGCTCCCAGCGTTTTCTCCCAGCTGCATCGTCTCGCTCTCTGAACGTGGCACCGCTGCGCTTTTCGTCAGGTTTCAGCCAGTCAGCCTGCAAAGCCTGACTTCCCCTCACGCACCAGACCCGCAGGAATTCCGCGAAGTCTAGCCCCGCCTTTGCGGCTTCGTGCCGCGCACCTTCAACAACGGTCGCCGTCACTGGTGCGCGCTTGCGGCGGCGCAGTGCGCGCCAATCTTGCCATGTCTGCTCATCTACATCCGCAGGCTTGTCAAGCGGGGCCGCGCGCGCCCGCGCGGGCACACCGCGCAGCGGTGTGCTCTCTTGTATTTCTTCTTTGGTATTGGTGTTGGTGTTGGTGTTGGTAGCTGAACGTCCGCTCAGCGTCCGCTCAACGTCCGTTGAACGGGCGCTCAACGCTCGCTCAATGCGTTCCTGGCGCGCCTCTACAGACCGTGCCGCTGCCGCCCTAGCCTGATTTTGTCGGTCTTGCATCCGCCCGATTTCAAGATCGCATCTTTTGTGCTGGTAACGCTTTTCCTGAGAGTGCTCACTAACTTGGAAAAATTCTGAGAGCATCTCATCAACAGTGCTCTTGTGATCCGTCATGCGGATCAAGCGCGCTATCTGGTCGACCGCGCCGACCAGCGGACCCTCGCGCAAGTAGTACAAATCAAGCAGTCGCCGGTATGTGATGTCCTCAAGCGGTGACAAGTGCGCGGTGTGCGCGGTGTAGTCGCCGACATGAAAAGGGTAGTAGTTCATCAGTGTCCTTGTACGCCGTTGAGCGAGTCGCTCAACGTTCGTTGAGCGGTCGTTGAGCGGTCGTTGAGCGGGCGTTGAGCGGGCGTTGAGCGGTCGCTCAAAGCGTCAGCTGTCCAATGTCGCCAAAGGTTCACAGATGCGCTCTTGAGACATGGCTGTGAGCAGATCGTTCGGATGCACCACGCCACCGAGGGCGCAAAGAGGCTCAATCCACTTGGCGGGCACTCGTCCACGCCTGGCCCAGGCACTGACAGCGCCCCTGGACAGTCCCAAATTTGCCGCAGTGCGGCTAGTCGATCCAGCCGCAGCGATTGCCATGCGGATCAGTTTCCGTGATTTCATGCTTGACCTCGTTTGTAGCCAATGATTACACTTTGTCGTCAATCGTAACATTTTGTCAAGGAAAAGAGATGTTCAAGTCTACTCATCAGCTCAGGGCCGGAGATGTTGTTCTGGCGCACGGCGGAAAGTTCAAAGTCCTGCACGACGCTATGGAATCGCAAGCGCACCGCCTCCAGCATTGGACGCCCGCGGATTCCTTTTTCACTTTGCCCGGGCCTTGCGACTGCGCCTATGCCCGCGCGGTATGCCTTGAGGGTGAAATTCCGGGTTACTTCAGGCCAGGCACCGAATGGACCTTTCAAGGGAACTTCAAAGCTGGCCGTTTGACCGTCGAGCCTGCCCCATCCGTGTAGGCGGAAAGCATGAAGACACTACGCGACGGCACCCCGACCGACAACAGAATGAAACACTGCTGCTACTGCGGCAAGCCACTGGTCGAGGTGCCGATTGAACCGGACCACGACCATGACTGATCTTCGTACCGCCGCCCAGCAGGCGCTCGAGGCCTTAAAGGCGCTGAAGAAACGGGGCGTCTTTGGAGATTTTGACGGCGTGATAGACGCCCTTCGCGCCGAGCTAGAGCAGCCGGTGCAGAAGCCGGTGGCGTGGATGTACAAGGGCATTAAGAGCGACGGCACCGAACATGGGCCGCACCTCGTTTGGGCGCCCGCCTACATGGACGCCATGAGCGCGGAGAAGGGTGTCGTTGCATCGCCCCTGTTTACCCACCCACCGCAGGCCGAGCCGCCGTTGGCGTGGCGATATCAGGCCCAAGGAAGATGGCTGTACGTTGACAAAAACCCTAATTTGTGGCAGGACAAGCCAGATGGCGAAATCCAATCCCTGCACGCTCAACAAACGACCGATTGTTTAAGCGAAGAAAAAAACGGTGCAAATTTGACGCATGACACCAATACAGCGTCAAAATAGCCATCCAATAATCTACAAGTCGAAAACGTACAAATGATTGTCGGATACGCCCGAGTCAGCACCGCAGACCAGACTGCGAGTCTTCAAACCGATGCACTGGCGTCAGCGGGCGCCGAGTCAATCTTCACCGAAACGGCCGGCGGCACAAATCAAGATCGTCCTCAGTTGGCGCAGTGTCTGAAAACACTGCGGCCAGGCGATCAGTTGATGGTGTGGAAACTCGACAGGCTCGCTCGCTCCTTGCGTCATCTGGTGCAGATCATCAGCGATCTAGACAGCCTCGAAATCTCATTCCGATCCTTGACGGAATCTATCGATACATCGAGCGCAGGCGGTCGTCTGGTGTTTCACATTTTCGGGGCGCTGGCCGAGTTTGAACATGCGCTCATCCGCGAGCGAACCCTCGCCGGCCTGGCCGCGTCCAGGGCTAGGGGTCGGTCTGGTGGCCGACCAGTTGCGCTCAACCTGGCCGACACTCGCGCCGCAGCTGCCATGCTTGGTGATCCCAGGATCACAAAGCAGGAGGTAGCAAAACGCTTCGGGGTGACACGCGCCACCCTCAACGCAAGTCTGAAAAGGGCAGGCATTCCAGACCCGGTGCCTGCTAAGGTAGATTGATGGGTCATGGCACACACAAGAAAGGTTGTTTCACGTGGAACAAAAGCACCCAATCGGGTTACGCGGTCCAGTACCCTGCGACAAATGCCTGGATCAATTCGTTTCAACTCGCCACCAGTTGCACCAGCAGATCAAACGCTGGCAGGGCGACTACATGATGGTCAAAGGAGAAAACGAACGCCTCCGCGCCCGCCTCTCGGAAATGGTTGAAGCTGAGATACGCCTGCGCCTGGATCGCCAGGACGCGGCTCCGCAGCTTCAGCCGCTGGCGTGGATGTACACAGCTATCAGGAATGACGGCACCACGCACGGGCCGCACCTTATCTTGAAGCCTGAGTACATGGATGCCATGAGTGCCAGCAAGGGCGCAAAGTCAGTGCCCCTCTACACCGCCCCACCACAGCCCCAGCAAGTCGCCGACCCCATCGGTCGACCGCACACCCTCACCCTTGGTCAGAAACTGCGCCAGGGCGTCGAGCAGCAGCGGCAGCAGGCGATTAGCACCCAGGAAGGGGCAGCATCGTGACCTGGCCCACCATTCGCTCAGACTTGCAAGCACTCTCTGCTTGGCAAGCACGATCCACCCTCGACGTTCACGGTCAGATGGTCTACGCCGAAACCATCTTCTGGCACCCAGCGAATGAGAAACCCCCCATCGATCAGGACGTTCTCGTAACCTTTGAGGATGTCAAGGGCTCGTATATCGCCGCCTGGATGGGCCCCGAAAACGGATGGATAGGGGTAGATGCCCTACCCCTGGAAAAAATCGCGTGGTGGGCCGTTTTGCCCCCTGGGCCAGCTCCTGCGATTACTGCGGCAGCATCTGGACGCGACCCGCAACCCACCGCATAATCATTGCGCTGGTCGTTCTCCTGCCAGCGGGTGAAGTTGCACCCCCGGCTCCAAAAGGGCCGGGGGTTTTTTCGTCAGGACGACAGCAGATCGTCGATGCGCTCATGCGCTCGCCGGTTCGCATCCTCGGCATGTCGCATTCGAGCCTTTAGGTCCGCAAGGTCCGACTTGATCGCCGCATAGGCAGCGATGCCCCCGACAAGGGCTGAGATCACGGTCCCCGCCAATTGCACAAGTTCAGTCATACACCCTTGGCACCACGTTTGCCACATAGTCCCGCGTCTCACGCGGCAGCGTCCCCACTCCGGTTTCCGAAACCTGCCGTAGGAACCCCCGCACGGTCCCCTCGCCTGCGTTGTACGCTGCCAGGGCTAGAGGCAGCGACCCCCGAAAAAGTCTCATGTAGCGGGACATCAGCGCCGCAGCAGCGGCGCTTGCCTGATACGGATTCGACGGGTCAGCAGCAATCCCGAACTCTTGGCGCACCTGATCCAGCGCGATCTTCCTTAGCTGAAAGATTCCCCTCGCCCCCGTCCTACTGGTCTGGTCCCGAAACGTCCCCCTGGTTTCGTACCAAGCGATTGCCTCCAGCGTCCCAGCAGGCAGGCCCCAGGAACGCTCCAGCGCGGGCCAGATGACCCGGTTAAGCCGGTCGAAGGTATCAGGGCTCAGGCTCACGGTTATCTCGTTTCGTCAACGGTGACGTTACTCAGTAGAAGATGGCAACAGCACCGCCACCGCCCAAACCTTGCCCTGCGATAATGGTTGTTAATGCGGCGGCAGATTTTGAAGCCCCACCACCGCCGCCGCCTAATCCCCCATCACCACCTCTAACTGAACCGCCGCTCGTAGAAGTGCTGTAGGCACCTCCTCCACCTCCCAAAAATCCACCACTGCCTGCGACGCCTGTAACTGTAGACGTAGAAGCCATTCGCAGACCACCACCACCACCAAAATCTCCAGCATACGCGGTGCTAACAGAACCGCTCCCAGAGGATGTGAGAAATTGTCCGCCACCTCCTCCTGGACCAGTGAATGGGACAACATAATAATTATTACCGCCACTATCGGGTATACTACCCGAGCCCGTTGAATATGCGCTCTGCATCAACGGCTCAGACCATCGATTAATGATTGATCTGGAAGCACCTACATTCAAAGCAGTAAATAAACTTGAATTTCCCAACGAGGAATTTGATCCTCCACCACCAGAACTAAAGGCAGCAGCACCAGCACCACCGCCACCGCCGCTTGAGCTGCCAGCCCCACCAATACCAGAACCGCCCGGGCCGGTTGTGTCGTTGCTGACACCATTTTTCCCAGCCCCAAGAGGTGAACCGGCAGATGCTCCGCTTCCCACTTGGTTGTTCGCGCTGGTATTCCCACCCGTCCCGCCTGAGTACGCATTCCCGTTTGTCACGCTCGCATCAATGCTCGCAGTCCCACCAGCAGCAGCTGTGCCTGCAACCGTTGGCGTTGACCCTGCGTTAGCTGTCAGCATCGTGATACCGCTTGCAATCAGAGTGGTCGATGATCCGGTGATTGTGATCGTGACGCTTGATCCGGGAATGACCGGAACATCTCCGTATGCAAACCCACCGCCACCGCCACCCTGGGCGCGCTCAAGTGAAAAAGATGCAGCATTTCCTCCAGCTCCAACCGCATAGGCTCGAATTGAAGTTACTCCGCTAGGAACCGTGAATGTCGTGCTACTGGTAGCAGAAAAGAAATTCTTGTAGTAGTTCGTGTACGGTATTGACACCGGCTGAATAATGAAACTCATCTCACCCCCTGCGATCCGGCACAAGCGCACCGATCAGCCCCGCCACGCCGAGGCCAGCGGCGATGAGGGCATCAGCCACGCCAGGTGCCAGCGGGATGCCCAGCGCGGTGAGCAGCAGCGCCAGGCCGCGCCACGTTGAGGGCTCGCGCATACGCTCAAGCAGATAGTTCTTCATGGTCTACATCCTCCAGTTGAATCTCACCCAACAATCCCGGGCACCGTTCCGCGACTGCTCACCGTAAGCACCCGGTTAACTACTGAGGCGGGAGTCTGTACCGAGACATGCACCCACCCATTGCCATCTGGAAACTCGTTAATGAGCTGCCCGATGCCCATTTCGTCTATGACATCTTCCAAGGCGCGGGCCACATCAATGGGCCGACCAAAAGCAGGGGCGCGAATGTCCGCAGCCAGAGCCTGCATGTGATCGGACCTGGGCGACCCTCCTACGGTCGCGTTCAAAAACTCCGACCGATAGCCCGACTGAATGAGGATCGGCACCGTGAACCCCTTGAGGTCCGACAGATAGGACCGGATGCGCTCCAGCATGGCGGCGGTTGTTTTGGCATTGGCGAGCAGCTCAATAGGCAGATCATTGTCAATCGCTCGCGCCTGGGCGGTGCGGCTCGCGGTGAACTCCGCAACCGTGAAATGTTCAGACAACCGCGTCGATCCAGATGTGTCCACCGATGCAACCCCCTCATTGCCGATTAGCGGATTCTGCTCCGAATGATCGTCCCCAGGAACACCCCCAGGAAGCCCCTCGCCAGGCCCGCCACGCTCCCAGGGATCAGCGCGGGCACCCGACACCCTCAGAAGCAGGAACGCGGCCGCAAGGGCCGCGATCCAGGCACCGGCAGTGCTCCTCACGGATCACCCCGGATAGGTCGAATAGACGTAGGCCAGCGTCCCGCCCGCAGCCGATGAAATGACATAGAGGTCATCCTGGCTCACCACCGTGTCGAAAACCACCAGGGTGCCCGCCGACAGCGCCAGCCACGATCCGGTCGTGGCGTTGCTGTTGAAATCGATGTAGAGCACCTGGGTGCCGGTCGAAGCATTCCGAAACCCGAGGAAGTTTCGTTTGCCAATCGGCGCATCCAGAAACTTGATCGAAGTCGTTCCGACCGTCAGCGACAGGGAATTGTAGGAAGCGAATCGATACGCATCCCGAATATCCACACCCCCGGCGGGAATGTCCCGCACGGTGTTGTTCGCAACCGCAGGATCAGGCCGCGAGGGCAGATTATGCGGGCTGGCAGCGATGAACTGTGGGTTCTCCCACGGACGTCTCTGCTCCAACCACTCGACCGGATCAAACATGGCAACCCCGATCAGTTGGAGTAGGCGCGGACCAGGACACCCTCGAAAAACACATCGATGTTGTACGTCTGTGCCGCATCAAAGTTCGTCAGCGTCACCGTCAGCGTGGACCGTCCCGAAATGATGCGGGGATAGGACAGCGTATTGATGATGTTGCCGTTTGTCGAATAGTTTTCCAGATCAACAGCAGAGTTAGTGAACTGCTCGTTAGAACCAGAATCGACTACCAGAATCCGTGCCAGCGGAGCGGTCTTGGTGCTGACGTTCTGGCCAGCGGCGGCGACGTTGGCGCGGTGGTGAACAGTCAACGCAATGAAATCAGCATTGGCGGCGATGTTCAGCGTTTGCGACGCACTACTGCCAGCCGTCAACGCTGAGAACGTGAGGTTATACCCGTAGGGCGTCAGCAGGAGCGGACGCCCGTTATAAAACTTAGAGGCGAATGCTTCGATTTCGCCTATTGAAAACGTCTGGCTCTGCATTTGCAAACCCTCGAATGTTAAATGGTGCGGGATTAGTTTAAGAGCAACCCCGCAAAACTCAGGCACACACCCGAGGGTGTATGTATGCAGTGAAGATCACTGCGAAGCGCGCATAAAGTAACCGTCCAGAATCACACCCACGCGAGCATTGAAGCCGCTAGGCGTGGCAACCGCAGCCGGGAAGCGCAAAAGAACCTCAAAGTTCACGGCGGGCTGCAGGGCGATAGTGGGATCGATGTAATACGGGCGACCAGCGGCTCGCATGTTCATCGCGGCGACCGAGAAAGTCGTCGCGGAGTTGGTCGCAAAACCCGCATCCAAGTTAAAGCAGGTCTTGGGCGGGAACGCAATCAGCGGGGTTTCGCGCAAGTAGTTCTTGCTCAGGATGTTGAGTTCCAACATGCCCGACTGGTAGAACGAATTGACATCGCTCAATTGCGCCAGTTGAGCAGCAGCAGCCACCGCCGTGCTGGTGCTCGGGGCTTGCAGCGTGTAGGTGTTGGCGGTTGCGACCGATCCCGGGAAGAACAGGACTTCGATGCTTTCAATCATGAAAGCCTTGCCGGACGGCAAAGTTCCGCCCAATTCGAGGTTAGTATCCCAAAGCGTCTTACCAGTGCCCACAGTGCCGCCCAAAGCGGTCGTGATGCCCTGGCCGATAGGTTGCTGGAAGAAACTCAGTTGCGTAACACCGGCAGTTGCGTACAGCTGATAGTCATAAAAGCGTTGACGGACGATTTCAGACTGGCCGGGATTCGTGACACGGCGGGCGTTGAAATCACTTGCGGTAGGCAGACGTTCCATTTTGGAAACCTCTCAGAAAAGATTGAAAGAAAAACAGGTCAATGATAGGGGCCGATCAATTCAGAATCAACCGGCCCCAGATTCAGATCAGCGAATGGTTGTCACGCCTTCGCGTGAACGGGCACCGTTCAGCAGCTGCGACGGCCCGCTAGTGTAGGCATTCAGCAGCGGGGTGCCTTGCGTGTAGGCATTCATCCCGCGTCTGATCGGGCCAACCCGGTTGGTGCCCATGCTGATGCCAGCAGGAGACATGAAACCCAGGCCGCCAATCGGGAATTGCGCCGGAACCTTGCTCTTGAGCAGTTCGTAGGTCTGCACAGTCAAAGACGCAGCGGCGGCCTTCTTGCTGTAGCCACGGGTCACACCGGACAGAACTTGACCCAGGACCACGGTAATCAGCGCCTTGACGGCATCGCCAGCACCGATCTTGCCCGGGATAACCTTCAAGCTATCGGGCAGGTACTTTTGAATCTGACCATGCACCACGCCGAAAGCGACAGCGCCGACCCCACTCATCACGCCTTCGCGGATCATGCCCACAACGCTGGACATGCCCAGGCGGCCACCCATGCCGATGGGGTTGCGCCTGCGGCGCATCACGCGTCGCTTCATCATGCCGATGGGATTGCGCCGACGCGCATAACGGGCGACAGCGGCAATGGGGTTGCGCCGACGCGCAGAAGCGCGACGGACGCGCCGCTTGGCGGTTGTCTTGCGAGCCGCCTTGCGGCGGCGGGGATTGATGAGCAGCATTTCTGCCATGTGTAACCTCACTCAGTTGGAGTATCAGAAACCGGCTCAACAGCCGGGATAGTAGCCCCGATGGTCGGGGCCAGGGGCACATCGATCTGTGCAGCGGAATGGCTGAACGTGACGGGCTGACCCTCCACGCTCGCCAGGACAGTCTCTCCGGGCTCGAGCCCGTAGCAAAAACAGCGGATGAACTTCATGTGTGTGCCTTGTTACTTGTCTGAACGATCAACGATCCCGCGCTCGGTGAAAGTGTAATTCCCGCCTAGCAGAAACAACGTCTTGCCATCGGGCGAAACCACAAACAGCGGGCGGTCTGCCTTGTGGAACTTGTGAATGTACTTTTCGAGCTGCCCGTCACGAACCGTAGAGTACAGGATTCCGTCCACCTCGCCAATCGCCACGCCCACCTTCGGCATTGGATTGACCCGAACCCGCCCGAGTTCAACAGCATCATGCCCGCTAAAACGCTCGTACAGGTCCGCAGCCGCCTCGACCTCGTTGCGGGCAGTGCGCGACATCCCGGCTCGGCTGGACGCGGGAACCGGGTTCAGACGCACACCCTTGGCGACGTTCTTGGGCTTGAGCAGGGTCGGAATATCACAGTCCCAGGCGGCGAGCGAGCGATTGATGCGCGAGCCCGGATCGGCGGCCTTCTTGGCACCCGTGAGTTTCTTCTTTGCCCCACTCATGCGGGCGCAGAACGATTCACGCCGCGCAGCAGCTGCGGGCGAGCGTTTCGCGGCCTTGACGGTGACGGGGCGTTTGAGGGGCATGTCAGCGCTTGATCCAGCGACCACCGGACATCACGCGAATGGTTCGGCTTGGGTACATCTTTGCCAGTGCGCGGGCGTATTGCTTGGCATCAGGCGCGGTCTTGAAAACCGCCTTTGTCACAAACAGACCGGATTTTCCTGGGCCTTCCATGTCCACCGAATACCCGTAGTCAGCAGCAGGATTCCTCTTCACCCTCCCGCCCGCAGTTGACGGGCTTTTGGCGGCGGGGTTGGACCTCAGAGCAGCACGGCGCGTGGTGTAGATGGGTTGATCGCCATAGGTTCCGGCGCGATGAATGCCGGAACCGTCAAACCAGAATTCAAGCCGTTCAGACTTGGGCAGGATGTAATGAATCTCACCCGCCATGTTGGCATCGGCTTTGCTCTTGGCATACAGCAGTGCGCCTTGCTCCTCAGAGTCGGTAGTCACTTTGGCCGGTCTGCCGTCATCATCAAAAACCGTAATGCGCCACACATGCGTTTTCTTCGCAGGATTCGCCTTACGCCCGCCCGCCTTCTTGAAAGCCCCGCTTCGCGCAGCCTCAGCAAACCGCTCACGCGCAGCCAGCTGGGCAGGGGTAGGGGTGCGCTTGGCTCGGGTAGTTTTCACGGGGTTTCCCTTCAGATTTTTCCAGGATTCATCATCGACAACAATCTCAAACCATGCCTTGGCACCGCTGGCTTGCCCATTGTTTGAGTCCCAGATGCCGAGTGGGGTTCTGGTTTTGTTGTCCTTCATCAGCAGCAGCGACCACACGCCACCCTTCTTGCGAACCGTTGCAAGATAGCCTTTGTATGCACCCTGATACACCGTGTCCTCTGACCCTGGGATGGTGTAAGACTTCCACTGGATTTTGGATGACACGGTGGGGTTTTCCTCATATCTCGGAAGTGTCTTGTGCGTGAGCCCAAACCGCTCCCAATCGTGATTGGTGAGCGCGAACTTGGTCATTGACAGCAGAAGCTCGGCGCGGGATCGGTCGATAGTGTCAGCGATGCGGTCCAGGGTTTCAACGGTCTTGGGCTCGGCTCTGAAGCACACCTCGGGCGCACGGTCCCGGTAAGCGGCCTGGCGCTCGGATGCGCTCGCGTACTTGCGCGGGCGTGGGTTGGTCTGCACTCCATCATAGAAACGGTTTGCCAGATCAAGCCACCGCCTGCGAAAAACCGGGTCTTCTGACCCATTGGTGCCCTTCTGTGCAATGTCCATCGCTTTGTTGAGCAACCGGGTGTATTTGCGCTTGTCTGCCGTTGTCGCGCCTCCATAACCGTAACGGTCCAGAGTGTCACGATGGACCGCGTAACGGTTGAAAGCGGCAATCATCTCAGGGGTTAGATCGCTCATAACGTCACCGTTGATGAAACTCGACTTCTCACGCCCAGCACCTCAGGACTTGCGACCCTTGGAGAATCCCTCCACGGCCCGCCAGATGAAGTAGGCAGCAACCGCCCAGCCAATCCACTTTGCAGCACCCGCAATCGCGGTGATGGGTGACCCTTCGGCGCGATTTTGCGCGGCCTCGAGTTCTTGCTGGCGCGTGATGACCCGCTCGCGGGCCTCGGGGCTCAAGGTGGCAAGTCGGGCAGCTTGCAGGGTGCGCTGGTTGATCCCGGCGATCCAATCACGGCCCCAAATGATAAGCCCACCGGCAACAGCCACCGCAGCGGCAACCCCGGCGATCACGGCCACCGGCAGCGCGGCGAGTTGCCCAGGCACCCGCACGGGCTTGAACCCACCACCAACCAGATTGGCCCCGGATATGGCGAAGTTCAACGCCTCGGCAGCGGCGCGAAACTGGCCCTTCTTGGATTCGAACGCTTGGATGTCGGCCTGATAGCCCGCAGTGATTTCCGGGCTCACATCGTCCTCAATCATCTGGCGGGCGATTGCTGCGCTCGCGTCCATCTCCAGCAACACGCCTTGAAACTCCGCGACCTTGTTGCGGTAGTAGTCCAGGCTGAACACCGTGGGCGACCCAGGCGCAGCCACCACCGGCGCGGGCTCAGTTTCCGAAATGGGATTGCCCCACTCGTCGGTGATGTAGTCGCCAGCGGATGACATTTCACCGGCCCTCGAAAATGAATCGCGCCACGCTCAGAACGTCCATCGCATCAGAGAACCCACCCAGGCGGGTAGATGCCTGACGCCCTGTGCCTGGGCCAAAGATGTTTTGGGTGGGCGTAAACACATCGGACGGAAACAATGGATCGGTTGGCGAAGCTCCCAGGGTCGTGACGCTGCCCATGTCTTGCCACATATCGATGTCAATCCCGTTGAACCCGCCCAGGACGTTGTCTCCAAAGTCGTCGAGCATGTCCAGGTCAAACGATCCCAGACCCACCTCATAAGCCCCACGCTGGTAACCGTCCTCGACCAGCAGCAGCGGATCAATCGGGCGCATGACATCGCTTTGAATGTCGGACATTGGAGCGAAAAAGTCAGCCATGATTTACCCCAGCAGGAAGTAGGCCGCAGCGGCGGCGATGAGCAGGCCAGCACCACCACCAGCACCGCCAGCGGGCGCGGCCTGCGAAGCCTTGGCGCGCAGGTACGTCCAATCCGAATCCGACTGCCGACCGTAGCGGGCTTCGACTGCGGCGCGGATAGCCTCGTTCGTGAATCCAGCGGCGAGCGTTGCCCGATACCAAGCGATCTTTTGGGCCTCGGTCATGGTGCCGAGGTTGGCGGGTAGTTGCGGCATGGCGGGGGTTCCGGTTGTGGCGGTTGTGGTGTCGGTTGTGGTGTCCGGCACAGTCAGAGGCATTGTGGTCCCCGGCCCGGGAATCTCGTCCTCTGCACTCTGCGCGGCCACCTCGGCAGCGTTTGCCGCGTCAGTAGCAGCGGCGGCAGCTTCGACCACTTGCTCGACCGTCACCGCAGTTGCTGCGCTGGCGGCGGCGGCTCCGGCAGTGGTCGCGGCCTGCGCGGCACTTGCGGCGGCGGCTTGACTTGTGACGGTCAGCGCAGCAGCGGCGGCAGCGGCAGCGGCAGCAGCAGCAGCGGCAGCAGCATCAGCAGCGACCAGGGCGGCGGCGATTTGTTGCAGCGCGAACCAATCCGAATCCGACTGTGGTCCGAACGTCGATTCGGCCGTGATGCGAATCTGCGCGTCGGTGAACCCCTGCGCCAGCAGTCCCAGGTAAAAGCGGGCTTTTTCCTCTGCGCTCAGGCTTGAGAACCCTGCGGGAAATTGAAAGTAGAACACTTGCGCCACCGGCTCCAATACTTGCTCAGTAGGCCCCACCAAAGCGGGCAGCTCGGTAGGGAGTTCAACAACCTGCCGGGTCTCATTGATCCCGAATCCGGCAGCGTCGAACACATACGCGGCGCGGAACTCATCCAGGCTCAGGCCCATTGCCAATGCAAGCTCGGTTTCGGTAAAGCCGAGTTCATCAATCAGCGCGGCGGCTTGATTTAGGTACAGGTCCAGATTCTGCGTCTCGCTACTGGTGATGTTGCGTTGGCGCTCACCTACCAGACGTTGCACCATGCCCAAAAAGTCGCGCAGCCGGGCCAGCTTGCTAGGCATGATCGGGCGATCCAGCGGCGCGGCGTTGGGATCGATGAAGTAAAGCTCGACCCCGCTCGGTATCGAGTAGGTCAGCACCAAGCGGCGGCGGCCTGATGCGTCATTGCTGAAAGCAGCGTCAGTAAACGGCTCGGACCCTGCGGGGATGACGGCCACCTCACCCGTGCGAGTCTCGACCACATAGCCCGGGGCGGTGGCGGTGGCTTGCACGGCGGGCACCACGCCACGCAGTGAAGTTGCGGCGACGGTCGGAACAGGCACATTGACCACCTCGACAGCGGTTGCCTCATCCAGGCCGACCACACCGGCCCACTCCCACGGGGACAGGCCCAGGCGCTGCACGATCAAGCCCAGCGCGGATCGTTTGATCGTGTCGGGGATGTAGCGGTTTTGCCAGACTGCCCGAACGATAGGGAAGGCGTAACCGTTGGCGCTGCGAGCGAATGCCTCAATGGTGGACAGGGGCACCGCATAGGCCAATGCGACGTCGTTCCATGTTGAGCCTGCAAACCCCGACAGAACCCGTTTCCAATGCGCGATCAGATCACGCTGATGGCCCGGCACGTTGCCACCCCACCGGGCGGGGTCGTAATAGCTGCCCTGGATGTTGGCAGGGTGTACGTCAGCGGTGCGGTTTGCCAAGTCACCGAAAAACAGGTTAGACCGGAAGATGTCCCAATCGGTCGGGGCACCGATGTACTGTGTGCGCGGAGTCACCGAATCCACATAGCCGAGCCCGCCCACCGCAAGCGTAGGCGTTCTGGGTGGAGAAAGAATGTCGGGCGAGCCTTGAATCAGCATGTCAGCGTCCAGGGTTTAGCGGCGGCGGGCCAGGGTGTTGAACACCAGAAACGCGAGCAGGGCCAGCCCGCCATAGGTCACCAATGCTTGAGTCTGCGAGGATAGACCCACGTTGACACCAATCCCGCTATATGCGGCAACGTCCAGCGGCTTTTCGCCACGCTTGGCGCGCTCCACGTTGATTTGCATGAGGTCGTACTGCTGCTTTGTCATCACCACGCTGGACGCAATGCGGCTCCACGCCTCCCACCAGGGTTCATCCTGCTGTTGTTGGCTTTTGATTTTGGCGGTGATGGTCGGCGCGAGGGTTTCGAGCGAAACCGTCCATGCGGGCGTCAGGTCGGTATCAACGACAAGGCTGGGGTCGTCAATGCTCACCATCGTGCCGTCGGGCATGATCTCCCAGCTTCGGCCCAGGTTGTCGGTGTAGGTGTTTCGTGATGACATTTTGAACGCTCCAGAAAATCAACGACGGCGGGCCAGCAGTGCCACCGCCAGCAGCGCCACGCCACCGATCAACAACACCTGATTCGACACGCCAGGAATCAGACCACCCCCACCTGCGCCACGCTGGCCTGCGTAACTGCTGGATGTCGTGGTGATGGTGCCATCGGGGTTGCGGATCGTTTGAGTGCCGTTGCCGTTGTTGACCACCACGCGACCATCGGGCAGGGTCACGGGTACTCCCACCGGAGTATTGCGCGGAGTGCCCGCACCACCAGACGGCGGGCGATAGGTGCCCGTTTTCACTGCGTTGACCGTGGACTTGAGTTGCGCGGCCAGCTTGCCCACTGCGTCGAGCAGTTTCGTCGTGTCCTCGGCGGTTTTCGTCGCGCCCGTGCTGCCTGGGCCTTTGGTGCCTCCAGCACCACCACCAGAACCACCGCCAGCAGCGCCGCCGGTCGGCCTGGTCGTCTTGCTGGCGGGCGGCGGGATGTCTGCGGGCCGGCCGGGCGGGGCGGGTTGGGAGTCCACTACCGGGGTGCGCCTGGATTCGCGCAGCAACTCTGCGGCCAGCTCGTCCTCGGTCATCTGCGCGGCATCGTCTACGTTGACCAGGATGTTGTTGTCGGGGGCGCGCACGTTGCCGTCAGCATCGACGTAGATGCTGTCATAAAAAACCTCTTCGGTCATTCCGACAAATGACCCATTGGCCAGGAAAAGGCTCCCGTATTCGTCCGGGTAGAGGCTTGACGGATCAATGTCAACGTAGTCCAGGGTGATGTCCAGAATTTCCTGCACTTCGCCGCTGTCAAGTTGGACACCGAGGTCGTCCAGGGTTACAGATTCACCCTCGCCGCCACCGAAGTCACCATCGAAAAATGGGTCATAGCCATAGTCTTCGTATTGCCCCTCGTACTGCCAAGCGTCATCCATGTATGTATCTCCGTAGCCCGTGAGCGTTGCGGAGTCTAGACCAGACATCGCCGTATCGCCAAATTGTCCAGGGCGCAGAAAAAGCGCGGGCACTTGGGGCATCAGACGCTCTCCGCTGCTTTGACGGTTGCGCCGGGAGGCTCCCAACCCATCTGATGCATCTCGGTAGGGTCCATGCTGACCCAGCGACCACCGACCCAGGCTTGAACATAGACGTGCTCGAAACCCCCACCGTTGTACCCGGCAACTACAAACCGGGTGGGGTAACCGATGGATTCCAACATGCAGGCCAGCAGGCAGGATTGATCGTCGCAGTCCCCCAGGCGCGAGGCCAGGGTCTGGACCGGGGTCATTAGGGTTTCAATGCCGTTGATGTCACGGGTGTAGCGGATGTGATCCCGCACATAGTCAAAAACAGCCTGCGCCTCGGCGTATTCGTCTTTTTCTGGTTGCAGAAATGCAACCGATGTGGCGGTTTGCCGAATGCCGAGATCAGTCTTGCACTTGTTCACCAGCGCCCGCATGGCGCGTAGGGTGTCGTCTACACCGGCCACACCGTCAGAAATCTGAACGATGGACCCCGACAAATAGGGGGCAGGGGCAAGCATCATGCGCGGATGATAGCCGACCCCTGCGGGGCGTCAAATTACGCAGCCTTCGGTTCGTCGTCCTCGGGTTGGTTCAGCAGCGCCAGGGCGGCATTGCGAACCTCGGTGATGTAGTCCCGATGATCGCGCACTTCGGGGGCAACGCTTGCGAGCATGTCAAACCACGCGGGCAGCTCCATCATGTCCAACAAATCGTCGGGCAACTTCTCGTAGACAAACTGCGCGGCCTTGGAAACCGGGTCTTTGTTCTTCGCCATATCGACCAGGGCGCGAAGGTAGGCGCGCAACTTGAATGCGGTTGTCAGTTTCACGGGCTCATCCTCCGGGGTTGAATTGGCGGGGGTCGGGATCATTGACGGTGGAATCGTAACGGGTGACAAAACCGCGCCAGGGTCAGCCTGGGGGATCATGCCACCCAAGCCCGGGTCGATGCCTTGCTGGGCTTGCTGCCCGCTTTTGACCAGCTCTAGCACCTTGGGCAACATGCCAATCAGGCTTTCGGGTTCTTTCTCGGTTTGCGGGGTCAACTCCTCGGCCGCGCCGCGCAGCTCGCGGATCGCGGAGACGATCTCTCCAATGCTGGACTTCTCGCGGCCCTGGGGCTGCTGGTTGAGTCCCATTGCCTCCCTCATCGCGCTCATCATCGTGAGCATTCGGGACATTTCCTCCATGGGGTCTTTTGCCGGCGCGGACTTGATGTCCACCAGGGCTTGCAGCATCTGCTGCTGGCC
>SESF01020516.1_pt1 | contig 17786 bp, 9 predicted proteins | sample 3171521 | NCBI WGS metagenome assembly SESF01 (sample SAMN10866945, study PRJNA518727) | freshwater metagenome | biome: subpolar coniferous forest; feature: holomictic lake; material: water; isolation source: holomictic Lake 227, 6 m and 8 m depth | place: Canada: near Kenora, Ontario | collected...
GTATGATTGCCCGCGTCACCCTGGAAATCGCGCTCCGCAAGGAGTTCGATTACTTCATCCCGCCCGAGCTGGCGGACCAGGTGGACGTGGGCAGCCGCGTGCAGGTGCCCTTCGGCTCGCGCAAGGTGCTCGGATGCGTGACCGGACTGGCCGAGGAGTCAGCCCATGCAACCCTCAAGCCCATCCTGAAAGTCATCGGCGCTCAGACGCTGGTCACGCCCAAGATCCTCAAGCTGGCGCGCTGGATCGGCGAGTACTACTGCTGTGCGCCGGAGACGGCGCTCAAGAGCGTCCTGCCGGAGGCCGTCCGCCACGAGCAGGCCAACTGGCGGGAGCGATTGCATGTCCGCGCCTTGCCGGTCACGGGCGAGTTGCCGAAGTTGCCCAAGCGGCAAATGGAAGTCTGGCGCATCCTTGAAGCACGGCCTGAGCTGCCGCTGAGCGAATTGCTCGCGCTGGCCAAGACCACGGCGGCGACGGTCCGCCATTTGGAAGACCGGGGCCTGGTCTCGGTCGCCGCTGAAATCTCCGAGCGCGACCCTTATGCGCGCGAGCAGATCCTGCCGACGCAGCCGCTGCCGCTGAACTCGGCGCAAGCCAAGGCGCTCGCGGCGATCATCTCAGCTATGGATGGAGGTCCGAGGCCAGAAGCCCCTCGTTCCTTGACCTTCCTGCTGCACGGCGTCACCGGCAGCGGCAAGACGGAGGTCTATTTGCAGGCTATCGCCCATGCCCTGGAGCAGGGCAAGGGCGCGATTGTCCTCGTGCCTGAAATCTCGCTCACGCCGCAGACCGTCGAGCGCTTCAAGGCGCGGTTCAGTTCCGGTCGGCTGCAAACGCTGGTAGCCGTATTGCACAGCCATTTGTCGGCGGGGGAGCGGCATGACGAGTGGCACAAGATTCGCCAGGGCCGCGCGCGGATTGCGATCGGCGCCCGCTCCGCGATCTTTGCCCCCGTCGAGCCGCTGGGCCTCGTTATCGTGGACGAGGAACACGAGCATTCCTACAAGCAGGAGGAAGCGCCCCGCTACCATGCGCGCGACGTGGCGATTGTGCGCGGCCAGATGGAAGGGGCAGTGGTCGTGCTCGGCTCGGCCACGCCGTCGCTGGAAAGCTACTACAACTGCGGCAAGGGGAAATACACGCTGCTGCAGTTGCCGGAGCGGGCGGACGACAAGAAGATGCCCGTCGTGCGCATCGTTGATATGCGCCAGACAGTGCGGCCGGGCAAAGCGATTCCCATCTTCTCGCCGCAGCTCAAGGAGGCCATCGCCCAGCGGGTGGAGCGGAAGGAACAGGTCATCCTGTTCCTGAATCGCCGGGGCTATTCCACCTCGCTGCAATGTCCTCTCTGCGGGTTCGTGGCCGAATGCCCCAATTGCAGCGTCTCGCTAACTTACCATCGCCAGGAGAACAAGCTCTGCTGCCATATCTGCTCCCATGTCGCTCCCGTGCCGACGGTCTGCCCCAATGAGAAGTGTCGCAATCCGGCCATCCGCTTCTCCGGCCTGGGCACGCAGAAAGTGGAGGCCACCCTGGTCAAACTCTTCCCGCAAGCGCGCATCGTGCGCATGGACTCTGACTCACTGAAGCGGAAGGAGGATTACCGCCGCATCCTGGGCGACTTCCGCGTGGGCAAGATCGACATCCTGGTCGGCACGCAAATGATCGCCAAGGGCCTGCACTTTCCCAACGTAACGCTGGTTGGCATCATCTACGCCGACCTCGCGCTGCATCAGCCGGACTTCCGAGCGGGCGAGCGGACTTTCCAGTTGTTGACGCAGGTGGCGGGCCGCGCGGGCCGCGGCGACATCGAAGGCGAGGTGTTCGTCCAGGCTTTCACTCCCTTCCATCCGGCGATTCAATTCGCCCGCCGGCACGACTTCGAGGGCTTCTACGAACAGGAGATCGGGTTCCGCGAGCAACTGAAATACCCGCCCGCCGGCCGCATCGCATTGCTGACGCTCAAGGGTCGCAACGAAGAGAAGGTGAGATTCTCCGCCGACTACTTGAAGCGCGAATTGGAAAAGGCGGTGGGCGACATCAAGGACCTGGTGATCGTGGGGCCGGCGCCCTCGCCGCTGCTGCGTGCCGAGACCTATTACCGTTACCAGATCATGCTGCGCGCGCAGCGCATGGCGGCGCTCAGCCAGCGCCTGGCGCTGCTCATCCGGTCGCTCACCCTGCCGCAAGACGTGTCGCTGGCGGTGGACATTGATCCGGTGGATTTGAACTAAAACGCGAGCGGCAGGTTCGCTGGCACGGTTACCCGAAGTGCAACTGATTTCATACTGACACCTGTGGCCTGCTTGCTTGCGGGGCCTGGACGAACAACGGGCGGGTCACTTTCGCCACGGCACTTGTTCTCTGATTGCGGGTTGCAGCCACCGCAGCACAAAGGCAACTGGAATGCCAAAACTGACCGGAAATTGAAACTGCTTTCGCTTTCCGCTCATCGTCCAGAAAGGGGTGTTTTGGGGCTTACCGTAATCATGCCCCGCCAGGTTTCCCGGTCGAAGTGGTGAGTGTCAAACCACATCCAGTAAAACCGGTTGGCGTTGACGAAGGTGTAGCCGTCCCGCACATCGTCATACCGGTCATAGGGGTCGGCCAGGATCAACACATCGTCCCACGGATCCTCGTTTTGGCGGTCGTCATAGCCCACGGCGACCGCCCAATGCCCGCCCAAATCAATCCAGGCCACCAGGGTGGGGATGCCCCTGCGGATGTTCTCCCGCAACCGGCGCAGCGCCGCGCCGTCATCCCCGGGTTTAGCCTCGAATTCGAGCTTCGCCTCGAACCCGTTCTTTTCGAGCCAAGCCACCATTTCTTCGGGCTTCGTGCCCAATTTGCCGCCGGGCGGGAGACCTTCAGGAAAGCGCGTGCCGGCTTCTCGGGCAATGCGCATTTCCGTCGCCGCGTCCTCGGCGATGCCGCCCCGGTGATAGAACCGCGCCACCGACAGCAGCGCCGCCGGCCCGCAGGTATAGTCCGTCGTCTGCTGATAGCCGCGCAACCCCGGAATGAAATCCACCCCTGGCCGCGCGGCCAGGCCGGCGACGTCCGCGCCGGGAAACCACGAGCCTCCGCCGGCGCGCGGCGACGATGGAGTATGGGTGCAGCCTGCCACCAGGCTCAGGACGGCCAACCCCAGCGGCTTGATCCAAAGCAGGAGGCGGTCAAAACTGCTTGCCCTTTTCCTAACCTGGGTGGCGGCTGTCGGAGGGAATGGGGCATTACCCTGGCGGGGACCCCGGGGGGTCGTCATCTGCGATGTCCGCGGCTGAGCGAAGCTGCGGAGCAGGGGCCTTCTCGGGCTGGGAAGACATCCACGTCCTGAGTTGTGCCCGGGAAGCCGAGCAAGATGGCACCACTCTTGCCGATGAACAGGTTTGATGCGCACTTCCAGCGGGCGCTGCAGTTGGCGACGGCATTGCTCGTGGAATTCTTCCGCTGCCTGCGCTTCATTGTCTATCATGGCCAGCTATCCTTAGCCGAACCCCAGGAAGGTATCAACGTTTACCCGGTGGATTTGGCATAGGCGTTTGGGTGATTGCGCAATGCCGGATTTAGTCCAGAATTGCCCTGCCTATGAAATCGAACTACAACCGCCGTGAGTTTCTTGCCACCTCAACCGCTCTGGCCGCCGGGCTCGGCTTCGGCCTGGGCGCCGTTCCCGTCCGCGCCCAGGAGAGTGCGCCTGCCTTCAAGACCAAGCTCCTCAAGGCCCTCATTGTCGGCAAGCCGTCAGAAGACGAGCTGAAGCGGTTTAAGGACGCCGGCTTCGACGGCGTCGAGGCCGGTATCGTGCCGCCGCAGGAGGCGGAGGCCTGCCGCAAAGTCGCGGAGAAATGCGGTATGCGCATTCACTCGGTGCTGCGCGGCTGGGCCGAGTTCAACAGCGACGATCAAAGCAAAGTGGACAAGACGCTTGCCGTCACCGAGGACGCTTTGCGCGCCGCGCAAGCCTACGGCGCGGATGCGGTGCTGCTGGTGCCGTGCCGGATCGGCGGGATGAAGATGCCCTCGCCGCGGCAGTTCGCCATCGAGTTTGATCCCCAGACCAATCACCTCACGCGGGTTGTCGCCGGCGACAACGCCCCTTACGCCGACTACCTCAAGGCCCACAATCACGCGATTGATACCTCGCGCGAGGCGGTTAAGCGGCTCATCCCCGTCGCCGAGAAGTGCGGCGTCGTCATCGCGCTGGAGAACGTGTGGAACAACCTCTGGGTGCAGCCGGCGGTCTTTCAGAACTTCGTGGCCTCGTTCAACAATCCCTGGGTGAAGGCCTACTTCGACATCGGCAACCACGTGAAATACGCGCCGCCGGAGGAATGGATTCTCACGCTGGGCAGCCTGATGGCGAAGGGCCATGTGAAGGATTTCAAGCTCAGCGAGAACGACCCCGGCAACGGCAAATTTGTCAACATCCGCGACGGCAGCGTGCGCTGGCCGGTGGTCCGCGCCGCGCTGGACAAGATCGGCTACAACGGCTGGCTGACGATCGAGGGAGGAGATCTCTCGACGGCGGAGAATAGCCGGCGGCTGGACCTTATAATTGCCGGAAAGTGAGGCCGCCGGAGCAAAAGTTGACCACCCAGTGTCCTCAGTGAAACCGAAACTCCTGGTGGTGGAACTTTGGGGCCTGGGCGATCTGATCATCGGCACCCCGTTCCTGCGAGCCGCCAGCCGGCAGTATGAGGTGACGCTGTTGGCGAAGCCCTATGCGGTAGATCTGCAGCAGCGTTTCTGGCCGGACGTCAGGGTGGTGCCGTTTGTGGCGCCGTGGACCGCGTTCAAGCACAAGTATCGGTTGTATGCCTGGCCGTGGTGGCGAATGCTCCGTTTGCTCAATGCCCTGGCTAAGGATCGGTTTGACTTCGGCCTGTCGGCGCGAAGGGGGGCAGACGGGGGCGGCGATCCACGCGATCACCTGCTGTTGCTGCTGGCCGGCGCGAAGACCCGTTTAGGTTTCCCGCATCTCGGCAGCGGGCTTATTCTGGCAAAGCCCGTGGTCCAGCCGGAGCCGCAGGCACATCGTTACGAAAACTGGCGCGTCATGGCACGGGCCCTGGGCTTCGACATGCCGTCGCGCGAGAGCCTCGCGCTGCCGCACTCCCATCCCGCCGGCGAAATCCTGGTGCATACCGGCGCGGGTCAGTCCGTGCGGGTATGGCCCCTGGAAAGGTATCGCGGGTTAGTCGCGTGGTTGCGCCGCAAGCACTACCGCGTGCAGGTCGCTTGCGATCCGGACCAGCGGGATTGGTGGCTGGCTTCGGGCGAGCCGGACGTTGCGACGCCGCGCACGGTTGCCGAATTGCTCGTGCTGACGGATCGCGCGGGTGCTTTCATTGGCAACGATTCCGGCCCGGGCCACCTGGCCGCGTTTTGCGGCGTGCCCACCTTTACCCTGTTTGGCCCGCAAGTGTCCGAGTGGTTTGCGCCGCTGCATCCGGCCTCGGAATGGCTGGAGGGCAAGGCCTGCCCGTACCGGCCCTGTTCCGACTACTGCCGTTTTTCGGTCCCCTGTTGTATGACGAATTCAAGCGAGGAGGAAGTGTGCGCGCTGGTGGCGTCATTCGTGGCGCGGACCCTGCCTGCCGGTAAGCACGGGTGATTTTGTCTGGCAAGCCGGCGCTTCCGAAAGGCATGCCGCCGCTACGCGCTGTCGTGGTGCGTCCCGAGGTGCGCAATCGGCTTGACAAAACGCTGGCACCTGATATAAGAATAACAGCGCGCATGGAAGCATGTAGTGCAGGCCCAAGCACAACAGATCACCGTAACAAACCGAGACGGGAGCCTAAGCTCTATGAAGATTCTCCATATAATCCATAGTACAAGAGTTTTCCTCAAACAATCACTGGACGGAAGAGCCCCCATCCTGAAACCGAGGTGCAGGCTTCCGCACCAACGGTTCGTCCTCGGTATGCTGGCGGTGCTCGGGATGTTCTTATCCCTGGGCAGCACGGCCCAGGCGCTGGAGATTATCAGTCCACCAACCAGCCAAACCGTTTGTGCCCCGTCACCCGCCACCTTCACGGTGGTAGCCGCGGGGATTCCCGAGATGCTGTATCAATGGTCAGTTAGCGTGGATAACGGCAACAATTGGGACGCTATCGCCGACGGCAACGATGCCAGCTACACGATCGCCATCACCTCGCCGGATCAGAACGGCTGGCAGTACAAGGTCGAGCTCGCCGACGATAACGGTGGCGGCGAATACTATCAATCCGACCCGGTGACGCTGACCGTTACGGCGCCGGCCACGGCCAGCGCGGGCGCCAACCAGACGATCTGCGCGAGCAGCAGCACGGCGGGGTTGGACGGGTCCGTGGGCGGCACCGGCACGGGCGGCCTCTGGTCATCCTCTGGCACAGGCACCTTCGCGCCCAACAATACCACACTGAACGCTACCTATAGTCCGTCAGCAGCCGATAACACTGCGGGCACAGTGACCCTGACGCTGAGCTCGACGGGTCAGGTTGCACCTTGCCTGCCAGCCACGGCGCAAGTGGTCGTGACCATCCGCGCAACGGCTACGGCCAGCACGGGCGGCAACCAGACGATCTGCGCGGGCCACAGCACCGCCGGTCTGGGCGGCACGGTGGGCGGCGGCGCCACGGGCGGCACCTGGAGTTCTTCCGGCACAGGCACCTTCGCGCCGAACGCGACCACCCTAGACGCGACCTATACCCCATCCGCTGCCGATATCACCACGGGCACGGTTACATTGAGCCTGACGGCGCAACCTTGCGGCGACGCCACAGCGCATTTGACTCTCACCATCAACCCGGCAGTGGCCACGCCGACGACAATTGGGGGCAGCCGCTGCGGCCCCGGCGTGGTGAACCTGAGCGCGAGCGGCAGCGGTGGGACCTTGAAATGGTATTCGGATTCGGCCCGGACCACGCTGGTCAACACCGGCCCGGCCTACGGGCCTGCCGTCAGTGCCACGACAACTTACTACGTAAACGAAACCAGCGGGTTAGAGTGTGTGAGTGCAGCCAGCCCGGTCACCGCCACGGTTTACGACGGCCTCACTACCGTTAGCGCCGGACCGAACCAGACGGTCTCCTCGATCGCTACCATGATCCAACTGGCCGGGAGCGTGGGCAATGCCGCGGGGAGCATCTGGAGTGGCGGTTCCGGAACCTTCAGCCCGAATGCCAGCACGACCAATGCCGTCTATACCCCCTCGGCCGCTGAGCGAGCCGCAGGCTCCTGGGCGCTGACCCTGACCAGCAGCTCGCCGTGTGGTAGCGCGTCGAGCACCATGAACCTCACCTTCATGCCGGAGCTCACCCTGCCGGTGGACACCAACACCTCGACCCTGCAAATCGATCTTTGCCTCCAGCCGTACGCGGCCGGTATCCCCTTCCTCCCCCAGAACCAATGTCAGCGCCCGATCAGCGCAATTAAGGGCTATATGGGCGTCGAGCTTGACGATCCCAGTCACCCAACCCAGATCACCTTGCAGGACTTTCAACTGACGGCTATGAGTCCCTATATCCTGAGTTATTCCTGGACCTTCCCCATTACGCTCCAGGCGAGTGTTACGATCGGCACCCTGGACCAACCCGCCAGCATACACGATACCTACCCGGGCACCGGAACCACAGTTCCTATCAACCCTGACGGTTCATTCACTTTAGCAAATGTGCCCTTAACGAGTTCCGGCCTCGCCGCTTATTTTTACAATCTCTTTGGGACGAATAGTGGCAGCGGCAGCACGGGCTTGAACGCTCAGACTACGGTTCCCACCTTGCTGGGCATGATCCATGTCACCAACGAAGTGGCGACCCTCCATATGGAGTTTTCCTTCGCGACGAACCTGGACATCACTACCAATATTAGCGGCATAGATGTCAGGCTCGTGGCTGACGGCTCGGTCAACGGTGTCGTCAATGCCGTCGGCGGGACAATCATGCCCCGGTATATGATCTGGAACAACGGCGCCGGCACCGGCAACTGGAATACCAGCGACCTCAATTGGAATAATGGCTCGGCCAAGTGGGAAGACCGCAGAGGCCCGACCGACTGCGCCATCTTCGGGACGACCGGGATCGGCACAGTGCATATGAGCCAGCCGGTCACCGCCAGTTCGCTGTGTTTCCGGAGTCCGGGCTACACGATCACCGGCAGTTCACTGGCGCTGGCAAACGCGAGCGCCATCACCAACGATGCCGACTCGGTCATCTCCGGTGCGATCATCTCGGGCACTCTGAATAAATGGGGTCCCGCCATGTTGACGCTCTCCGGCGCGAACACCTACGGCGGCGGCACCTTTGTCAACGCCGGCACGCTCCGCATCTCCAGCGACGCGGCGTTGGGGGCCGTGCCGGGCATGCCGGCTACTAATATCACCCTTCGCGGCGGGCAACTGCTCAACAACTCATCACCGTCACTGGCTGAGAACCGCACCATTTTGCTCGAGACTGGCGGTGGGTTCGTCGAGGCGGCTGGAGGTCAGGTCTTTGCGATCAATGGCGCGATTACCGGGCCTGGCGCCCTGGGCGTCGTCTGGGATAGCGGCACTGTCGTCCTGAGTGGCGTCAATCACTACGCCGGAGCCACTATTATCGGCGTCACTGGAAACGCATATAACAACAGCCCCGGTGCCAATCCCACCCTGCAACTGGGCAGTTCCACCGCCCTGCCGGGGGCCGATCTGATCTTTGGCACCAATGCAAACAACAACACGGCGACACTGGACTTGCATGGGTTCAATGGCACCGTCGCCGCGCTCACCGGCGGCGTCAACGCGATCGTGGATATCTCGGGCGGCGGCGCGGGCGCGCTAACTGTGGGAAACAACGGTGCCAGCAGCACCTTCAGCGGCGCCATCCGGAACACCGGGGGGACGGCTTCCCTCACTAAGATTGGCAATGGCATACTCACGCTCTCGGGCGCCAACACATTCACCGGCATCGCCACCGTCAGCGCGGGCACGCTAGCCTTGAGCAGCAGCGGTTCGCTGGCCGGCCCGGTCAGCATTGGCGCGGGCGGCACTTTTGACGTGACCGCAGTTGGCGGCGGCACATACAGCCCGCCCAGCGGTGTCGCGGTCATGGCGAGCGGAACAGCGAGCGCCGCCAATCTTAGAGGTGCTCCCGGCGGCACCGTGAATCTGGGCTCGAATCCCGTTATCCTTGGCTACGATGGCTCTGATCCCGCCCTGACCATTTCACAAGGCGCTTTGTCATTGAGCAACAACACCATCACCGTGAACTCCCCCGCCACTTTGGGGGAGGGCACTTACCCGCTCATCCAGGTAACCGAGGGCACCCTCGTCACGAACGGGACTTTCAAGGTTAACGGCACTGCCATTGCCCATGGGTATCGCGCTCGCCTCTCCGTCAGCGGCGGTCAACTACTCGTCAACGTGGTTCAAGTCTCGACGCCTTCGACCACAACGGTGGGCCCTTTTGCGCCCTCGCAGACCTACGGCTCTGTGAGTCTGGGCGCCACCGTTTCCCCTGCCGATGCGACCGGCGCAGTCACGTTCTACGACGGTAGCACCCCCGTGGGCACCGGGAGCTTGGATGGGACCAGCGGAGCCGCTGTCTGCACGCCCGTTGCCAGCCTGCTTCCAGTGGCCGGATCGCCTCATCACATTAGCGCGGCGTACGAGGGCGACGATAATTATGCTGGCAGTTCTTCTTCCGCGAGCTCCAATCTGACCATCACGGCCAGGGCGGTAACGCTGGGTGGCAGCAAGACCTACGATAAGACGAAGACTGTAACGCCCTTGCAAGGTTTGTCCCTGGTAAACAACGTTGACGGAGCGGATCTCTCTTTGTCGCCCTCGTCGGGCAGCGCCTCGCTGACCGGCTGGAATGCCGGGGCAGAAGACATTGTCTCGATCATAACCACGAATGGTCCGTATTATCACACACCTGCTCGCGTGCAGACCGCAAGCGGTGACGGTGGCACTTGGCTATACGGCCAGACTGGTTCATTCACCGTGAACCTGGCTACTCCCCACAATGGAAACACGCTGGTGGCGGCGATCACTACGGACGGGCTTAATAAGCCCACAATAACCGGGGTATCCCAAACCGGTGCGAACTGGCAACGCCTGGCTCAAGCGCAGAACAATGGCACCGTGATGGGTGCCGAAACTGAGCTGTGGTATGCACCTAATGTTTCGGGCGCGGGAACAACCGTGACAATCACTCTAGCCAAGATTACAGGAGTCTCGCAGTTTACTTGGGTTTATCAGGCGGCGGCGGTTGTTACAGAATACACTAACCTGATGAGCTCCCCGTTGGACGTGACCAGTCAAGCTAACGGGAATAGCGGCAGCTTCTCAACCGGCAGTGCGTCAACCAGTCAGGCGAACGAATTGTGGGTCGGCGCTGTCGGCATCGAGGCATTCTCGTCGTCGGCTGCCACGCTGTCGGATCTAACTGGCGGGTGGAGCGCGTACAACTCCGCGAGCCACAATGCTGCCCTCCTTGGTTACGGCGTTTACAGCACAGTGTATGCGCTGGAGAGTATAGTCACATCACAGGGCTCAGCCAGTTGCAGCGGCAGCCTCAGCCCGAGCTCGCCTTGGGCCGGCGTCCTCGCGACTTTCAAGGCGGCCTCTTACTACACTTACACCACGAACCTCGCCCTGGCCGGAGCGGCGGCACCCAATTACATGCTTACGCCAAGCGGCACCGTGACGATCAACAAGCGCCCGGTCACGGTGGCGGCCGTGAACGCCACCAAGACGTATGACGGCATGACCACCGCGTCTGGAACCGCGACCGTCTCCGGGTTGGCGAGCGGCGATACCTGCAACCCGGCTTCTCCGGGCCAGTCGTTCTCCTCGCGCAATGCCGCCGCAGGCAACGCGGTCATTATTCCAGCCACCGTCACGATCACTGACGGGAATGGCGGCAACAACTACAGCGTAATCTACAGCAATTGGACCACAGGCGTGATTGCTCAGACCAACCTGATGATGACGGCCGCCTCCAACAGCAAGACGTATGACGGCACGGTCACCGCCGCAGCCGCGCCCACCATTTCCTCGGGCCACATCCAGCCCGGCGATACCGCGGCCGTTTGGACGGAAGCCTACGACAACCGAAACGTGGGCACGGTCAAGACGCTGACACCGGCTGGGCTGGTTAATGATGGCAACGGCGGGCTGAATTACAGCTACACCTACACGCCAGTGACTACAGGAGTGATCGCCCAAACCAACCTGACCGTGGCAGCCACCTCCAACACCAAGTCGTATGACGGCACGACCAACGCCGCAGCGCATCCCACCATCACCGGGGGCAGCATCCAGCCCGGCGACACCGCACCGGTCTGGACGGAAACCTACGCCAACCAGAACGCAGGCACGGGCAAGACGCTGACCCCCGCGGAGCTGACAGTAGCTGACGGCAATGGCGGGGCGAATTACAACTATACTTACGCGCCAGCGTTCACCGGTGCGATTAACGCCCTGTCCACCTCAACGCTCCTCAGCTCAGATAGCAACCCCTCGGGGCTTACGACTAACGTGACGTTTACCGCCACGGTGAGTGGAGTGCCGCCCGCGGCCGACCTCCCGACGGGGGACGTGATCTTTGCCGCCAATGGCGCGCCGTTTGCCACCAACGGGCTGATCAGCGGGAGCATCACCGCCAGCACCGCCTCCCTGCCGGCGGGCACCAACACCGTCACGGCTCAGTATGTGGGCGATGGGAATTTCGAGACCAGCTTGTCCAGCACGCTGGCTCAAGTGGTGACGAACAGCGTGATCTACAGCCAAACCAATCTGGTTCTTTCCCTCGTCAACAACCGCAACGGCACGTTCACCCTGAACCTGCGCGGCACGCCTGGCGCGCAGTATTACCTGGCGGCCAGCGGAAATGTCAAAGCGCACATGGCGGACTGGATACCGGTGGCGGGTAGCACCAACATAACCGCCGACTCGGAAGGCAAGTGGTCCTGCTTGGTGAGCAACCCTGCCCCCGCCTACTACCGGTCGATCGCGGTTAACCCAGCTCCGTAGAACAGCGGCGTGCTCAAATAGTCTCTCGCTCTACTGCGGCCGCCCTTTGGGCACGAACTTGTGGGGCAGCACGTCGGGCACCACACGAACCTGCGTCGTGAACTTGAACGGCGGGGACGAGTTGCCGTTCGGGAAAGTCAGCTCGACAAAGAACGCCGTCCAGCCCTTGGGCGGCTCGGGAACCTTCCCGATATAGACGCCGCCGCCCTGATCGGTGAGCGTGCTGCTCTTATACGCCGGGCCAATCATATCGAGCCGGAAATCACGCGCCTCGGGATTTGTCGCCTGCCAAAGCTTCACCTCGGTGGGCGTATCCTTAGTGGTCACGCGCATTGAGCCGTCCTTTTCCAGCGTCCATGAGAATTGCGGCAAGGGCGAGTTATTGAGGACCGCGCTGTAGCAGGCCTGCAGCGTCTCGTAGGCGTCGCTGCCTTTAAGCGAGTGATCGGCGTTGGGCACGTAGCGAAGATATTTCACGCCCGGCAGATCGTTGAAATAGAACTGCGACGAATCCGGCAGGAAAAACTGGTCGCCGGAGGCGTTCACGATGAACTTCGGCATCGTCAGGCGCTGCCGATACTGATACGGCTCGACGATCTTCATCAGCGCCTTGTATTCCGGCGTGCCATTCCATTCCATGATCCGGAACACCGTATAGTCACCGATGGCCGGCGCCCAAAAGCCGTAGGCGCCGTAATGGTGCAGCATGGAAGGCTCCATGTTAAGCAGGTCAATCACGCAGGGAATAATCGCCACCACACGCTTGTCAACCGCCGCGGTCGTCCAGGTCGTCCAGCCGCGCTTGGAACCGCCGGACACGACAAAGCCGTCCACCTTCACATTGCCCCCCTCGCTACTGCCGCAGAAGGCGGTTACCGTATCCATCGCGCGCACCGCCGCTTTGGTCATCGGCAGCCGGGCAGGCCATTTGGCGTCCCCGGTTCGGAGAAACTTGTCCCAGGTATAAGCAATGAGGGAATCCTCCTTTCGGCCTTTGGTTTCACCGGCAAACACCAGCGGCTGGTTGGGTATCATCTTCAATTCCGCCACCACCGATTTGGTCGCGCGGGCAATCCCGACCATGTTGCCATCGGCTGACTTGGGCGCTTTGCCGTCATTGCCACCCCCGCCAATAAACAACAGTGCCTTAGGATGCACTACCGAGTCCGGCCGGACGATGTTCACCCAGTGCTTCCAGAGGGGGCGGTCCACCTCGTTGGTCGTCAGCCAGGCCTGTGAAGTCATTTCCAGAATGTAGGTCGTGAAGTCCTTCCCCCGGATCGTGTCCACGACGTGGAAGCTGTAGTTCGTGTCGGGCGCGGCGACGTATTTATCCAGCGCCGTTTGCTCGTCCTGGACGGCTTGCGGTGCGGCGCCCTTTTCGTCCCGCGAACAACCGGCCAGGGCCAATCCGATAAGAACCACCGGGAGGGTGCGCTGCCACCGGATGGCGAGATACTGCATGTGTGCTTTGATCATATTCTTTTGAACGCGGTCTGCTTCCGACCGCATTTGAAGTGCGGAAGAATACCGTATTGCCGCCCCGGGCTAAAGCCTTATCCGACTCGCGTGCGGACCGGCGGACCTGCATTCGGAGGCGGCCTTGCAGAAGGACCTTTTCGATGCGCTGCAGAATCTCCGGTTCCGCCCCCAATAGCCCCGGTAACGTCCCGCTACGCCCTTCGGATACCCTTCGGATACCCTTCGGATGCCCTTCGGATCAGTTGGCTATTAGCCTTGGATCACTTCCCAGGCAATGTCAGCTTGGCAACGATGCTCTGCGGCAGGTTTGCTGTGCTCTCCGGCCTTCCTCAGTTGACACCCCGCCTGCCCTCGCTGTAGAAATGACCCACACTTGCAACCGCTGGAGCTCAGTGTTCGGCGAGCATCGCATAGCGATGCCGCGATGGTCGCCGTGGGGCTTCAGCCCACGGGCAGGATTGCGCGCCTGGCCCGCGCCGCGTTAGCTACGCCCGCGGCGCCGGATCTCCACACTAAACCATGACCTCACGCGAAAGAGTCCTTACGGCCCTGCGGCACGAGCAGCCGGACCGCGTGCCACGCGATTTCTGGGCGGAGGAGCCGGCCTGTAACCGCCTGCTGGCCCATGTGGGCTATGCGGATAGAGAGCGGCTGCTCCGGCAGCTTGGCATTGACGTGCGCCATCTCGACGCTCAGGGTCCGGCCGATCGCCCCGTTGGCGATGGCGTCTTCCAGAATCCCTGGGGCGAGCGCTATCTCTATCAGACCACGCCCTGGGGGCCGATGCGCGAAGATGTTCCCGGCGCGCTCGCCCGGGCCGAGAGCCTTGCGGACCTGGAGGCATTCGAGTGGCCGACGCCCGATGACCGGGATTACTCCGCCCTCAAGCAACAGGCCTCTCAGCACGAGGAGTTTGCTCTGGTCTATGGCTTCGCCGATATCTGGCAGCGCCCGGCCCTGGTGCGCGGCTGGGAAGGGATGTTCCTCGATATGGCGGCGAATCCCGAGTACGTGCATTACCTCTGCCGGAAATTCACAGACTTCTACCTGGTGGACTACACTCGGGCCGCGGAGGCGACCAACGGGCGGATCGACCTTTACTTGCTGATTAGCGACCTGGGCAGCCAGCGCGGGCCGCTGATCTCACTGCCGATGTTTCGCCAGTTTGTCGCGCCCTATCTCGGGGAGATGGCCCGCCGCATCCACCAGTTGGGCGGGCGCGTGCTTTACCACTCTTGCGGCGCCATCGGGCCATTCATCCCCGACCTCATTGAACTGGGCGTGGATGTGCTGGATCCCATCCAGCCGGTTTCGGCCGATATGGCGCCCGAGCGGCTGAAGGCCAAATACGGCGACCGCCTGAGTTTCCACGGCGGGATGGACATGCAGAAACTGCTGCCGTTCGGCACGCCAGAGCAAGTTCAGACGGAAGCGCGGCGTTACTGCGAGATTCTGGGGAAAGGGGGCGGCTACCTGCTTGGCCCCGCCCATCTCTTCCAACCGGACGTTCCGCCGGAGAACGTGCTGGCGGTCTATTCGCATTCGGCCCTTTAATCTTTGCACTATGAGCGCCCTGCCAATTCCGGACCCTGGCCACTAACGGCAGGTTGACGCACCACCGCCACCTGGCTTAGAATTCAGACCGCAATGTCAACCATGCCCGCCTTACGCGCCAACCCAACAAATCACACTATGAATCGTGCCTTATCCTCCGCCCTGACCCGTCGCGAGTTTCTGGGGGCTGTCGGCGCTTTAAGCGTCGGCCTCGGCCTCGGTGCCGCACCCGCGGCTCACGCCGCCTCTGGCGAGAAGATCCCCGTCGGCCTGCAACTCTACTCGGTGCGCGATCAATGCAAGAACGACCTGCCCGGCACCGTGGCGGCCGTGGCCAAGATCGGCTATCGCGGAGTCGAGTTCGCCGGCTATCATGGCCGCAGCGCCAAGGAATTGCGCAAGCTGCTCGATGACAACGGCCTCGTCGCTTGCGGTACCCACACACCGTATGAGTCCGTCCTGGGCAATAAGCTCAAGGCTACCATCGAATTCAACCAGACGATCGGCAACAAGTTCCTCATCGTCCCGTGGATGAACGAGACCCAGTCCAAGCAGGTCTGGCTTGACCGGGCGAAGCTCTTCAACGAGCTCGCCGACCAGGTCAAGGCCGATGGCATGTGGGTCGGCTATCACGCCCACGCGCACGATTTCAAACCAATCGACGGTATCTCCGCCTGGGACCTTTTCTTCGGCAATACCAAGGCTGATGTGGTCATGCAGCTCGACACCAGCAACTGCTGCGACGGCGGAGCCGACCCGGTGGCCATCCTGAAGAAGTATCCTGGCCGCGCCCGAAGCATCCATATCAAAGCCCACGGCGGAGGCCCCGAGGCCGTCATCGGCGAGGACAAGGTTAACTGGGCAGATGTCTTTGCGTTTTGCGAAACCAAGGGCAATACCCAGTGGTATGTCGTCGAGCACGAGAGCGGCAAGGACCCGCTGGATGCGGTGCGGCGCTGCTACGAGGCCCTCAAGAAGATGGGCAAGGTGTAGCGGTGGGCCTTCTCACCCCACGCCCTAAGTTTTAGACCTTTAGCGTTCCGGCACCCGGGCGGGTGTGCGGTTAAACCACCTGCAAGGCAAGATGTGTAAGGCACGCCGTGTCCCAGCACAGGACCGGCGCCAGCTTGACTCCGGCGTATACCCCTTCCATATTCTAAGTCCTGATTCCATCGTTGGATGACTCGCATTTGATGCACTATGGCCAGATTGAAGCTGAAACGGACTCCGCCCAAGTCCAGCCCCAATCCCGCTTCCGCCCTCAACGCGCCTGGCTTGGAAATCTCGCAGGCGCTTAAGGAACTGGTCCGCCTGGCCCAGGAGCAGGGCTACCTGACCTACGGCGATATTAACGATGCGCTGCCCGCGGCCCTCAGCGGGCCCGAGGAGCTGGATGAGATCTACGTCAAGCTGCGCAACCTGGAGGTCGAGATCGTGGATCAGGCGGAGGTGGACCGTATCAAACAGCCCGAGCCGGAGGGGGAAGACGAGAAGGTGCGGCTCGACATCCTGGACGATCCGGTCCGCATGTATCTCAGACAAATGGGCCAAATGCCTTTGCTGACGCGCGAGCAGGAGGTGGAGATTTCCAAACGCATTGAAACTGCCGAAAACGAATTCAAGCTCGTCCTCTACCGTCTGGGCTTTGCGGCCAAAGAGCACCTGGCGTTGGCAGAGAAGCTGGTTTCCGAGCCGCCCAAGGAACGGTTCGACCGGGTGGTGGTTGACAAGCAAGTTGAGAATCGCGAGAAGCATCTAAGAGAGCTACGCAAGCTGATCAGCGTGGTCCGCAAGACCGATCAACAGGCCGATACGGCTTACGCGCAGTGGCAGGAACTTGCGTCCGCGGCTACTAACGGCAACCTGCTTCATGACGGCTTCCGAAAACTCGACGGCCGGCTCCAGCAGACCTTCCCCGGATTCTGCTACAAGCACAAGGTCCTCGAAGAGATGGCGTTGGTCGCGGAAAACGTCCACGATAAGTTCCAAGCCAGCGTGCGCCTCGTCCAGGAACTTGAGGCGCAGGACAAAATGTCCCAGTCGCGAGCCTTGCTTGAATCGGAGCGGCGGAAGCTTCAAGCGCTGGAGCAATTCGTGCGGATGTCCCAGGCGGACTTTCTGGCGGCCTGTGCCCAGATGAAACAGTTCGCGGCCCAGGCGCTACAGGCAAAAACCGAGATGATCGAAGCCAACCTGCGGCTCGTCATTTCCATCGCCAAGAAATACACCAACCGCGGCCTTTCCTTCCTCGATCTGATTCAGGAGGGTAATATGGGTCTGATGCGGGCCGTCGAGAAGTTCGAATACCAGCGGGGTTACAAGTTTTCAACTTATGCCACGTGGTGGATCCGCCAGTCCGTTGCCCGTTCCATTGCCGACCAGGCCCGCACGATCCGCCTCCCGGGGCACATGATCGAAGCGCTCAACAAGCTCATGCGCACCCAAAAGCGCCTGCTTCAGGACTTCGGCCGCGAACCGACCCCCGAAGAGATTGGTGATGAAATAGAGCTCTCCGTCGAGCGGGTTCGTGCTCTGCTGAAGATGGCCCAGCAGCCCATCTCGCTCCACTCACCCGTTGGCGAAAGCGGGGAAACCAGCCTCGGTGATTTTATTGAGGACAAGACCACGGAGGACCCGGCCGAGCGGACCAGCTTTAGTCTGCTGAAAGGCAAATTGAGCGACGTGCTGGCCAGCTTATCCGAGCGTGAGCAGAAAGTCCTGGAACTCCGCTTCGGATTAGTGGACGGCT
>SESF01000082.1_pt1 | contig 17784 bp, 9 predicted proteins | sample 3171521 | NCBI WGS metagenome assembly SESF01 (sample SAMN10866945, study PRJNA518727) | freshwater metagenome | biome: subpolar coniferous forest; feature: holomictic lake; material: water; isolation source: holomictic Lake 227, 6 m and 8 m depth | place: Canada: near Kenora, Ontario | collected...
CGGATAACTAGTTGGCCAGTTGACAAGGAAGACAAAGACACCGTGCAAAGGTGAGAGATAGCGTGGCGGGTGGCAGCCCCGAGGCTCGGGTGGCGGGTGGAAACCATCTTCAGGCTTTGGGTAAGATTACAGCATTCATTCCGGTCTCGGCTTCCCCGTGAGTGAAAATCCTCCCGCCACCCGCACCTGAGAGGACGCAGCCCTTCCAATCAACGACATGTTGCGGTCTGCCGGGCAGAGGTCTTATCTCGGGGAGACCCCATGTTGCGCGCGACTTTCATCGCCCTCGTCTGCCTGCTTTGTCTGCTCGGCCAGGTCGAGGCTGCCGACATCAAACCCGCGGAGTCCGCAGCTATTCCCGATTCGGGCAAACGCCCGACGGTCGTGAGACTGACGCCGGAGCAGGTCGATAAAATCAAGCGGAGCAAAATCGCCGCCGAGATCAGCACGGGATTCAAAATCGAAGTCGCCGCCGAGAGCCCACTCGTCACCCACCCCATCATGGGTTGCGTCGATGACCGCGGGCGGCTGTTCGTGGGCGACGCAGTGGGCGTCAATTGGAATAAAGCGCAACTCGATGCGAATCCGCCCAACCGGATCATCATGCTCGAGGATACCGACGGCGACGGCATCTATGACCAGAGCACTGTCTTCGCGGAAGGACTCACCTTTCCGCAAGGTGCGTGCTGGCATAACGGCAGCCTCTATGTGTGCAGCCCGCCCTCGCTCTGGAAATTGACAGACACCACCGGTAATGGCGTGGCGGATAAACGCGAAGTGCTCGTGACCGGATTTGAATACACCGGCAACGCCGCGGACACCCACGGCCCGAAGATGCATCCCAACGGCCGGCTCTATTGGTGCCACGGACGCAAAGGACACAAAGTCGTCGGCAAGGACGGCGTCATCGTGCACGAAGGCCTCGCGAGCGGCATCTGGTCGTGCAAGCCCGACGGCACTGACGTCCAGTGGCATGCGCTCGGCTGCGCCGACAACCCCACCGGCCTGGCGATTACGCCACAGGGCGACCTGCTCGGCACCGTAAATCTTTATTACAACGGCCCGCGTGGCGACACCTTGATGCATTGGTTGGACGGCGGCGTCTACGAGCGAGGTGATGTCATGAACGCCATCACTGGCCTGCCCCGGACGCTCGATAAAATGCCGATTATCCACAATTTCGGGCACGTCGCCGTGAGCGGCTGCTCCCTCTGGCAGCCCGGCGAGGGCGTGATCGACCTCTTCGTCACCCACTTCAACACCCAGCGGCTCGTACGCATGGAACTCACCCCCAGCGGCTCCAGTTACCTGGCCACCGAAAATGAGTTCCTCAAGCTCCACGAGAACGATACGCACCTCACCGATGTCTTTGAAGACGGGCGGGGCGGATTAATGCTCGTGAACACCGGCGGATGGTTCCGCAGCGGCTGCCCTTCCTCGCTGACCGCACGTCCGGACGTGCTTGGAAGCATCTACCGCATCACGCGCAACTCTCCCCTGCCCCCGGTCGGCAATCTCCGTTGGCGTGCACCGCTCGCCGACGATATCCTCACTGCTGACCCCGTTCGCCAACTGCGAGCCCTCGCCGTCATCGCCCGCGCCGGCGAAGCCACCGATGAGCAATGCGCCAGAATACGTGCCTTACTCGGGGGCGCGCTGGATGCATCCCTCGAACACGCCGTCATCCGCGCCGCGCAGAAACTCGGTGCCCGTGTGCTCAACGAAGGGGACCTCGTCCAGGCCAAGTCGCCCGCCGAAATTCGTCGCATGCTCATGAGCGTCGCCACGGACATGCCCGCCCGGGCGCAGGTCGCCCTGCGAAATCTCGCAAGCGAGGACGCCGCCCTTGCCGCGACGGCTACGCAAATTGCCGGCGAGCCCGCACAGCAGGCCGCCGCCCTCGGCGAGATCGGACGCTGGCTGGACGCGCCCAGCGTCACCCCGAGCCAACTGGCCGCGACCGGTCGTCTCCTGCAGCGACTCATTACCGACCCAGCCGGCCAAGCCATGGCCACTCGGATGCTCCGACATTCCGACGCAACCATCCGCGACAACGCCCTCGGCCTCCTCGACCGCAAGAGCGGCGCCGCCACCCCCACCGAGTGGGTGACCGAAATCCTCGGTCGTCTGCACGAGGGCGACCTTTCGCTCCGATTGGAGACTATCCGCAAGATCAAGGATGCGCGCTTCGACCCCGAGCTCCGTCAAATATCAGGTGACAAACAGGTGGCCATGATTTTGCGACTCAAGGCCCTCGACGCCATGAAAGGCCTGAAACTCGACAGCGAAACTTTTGACCTATTGCTCACCACGCTGACCGAGGCGGGCAGCAGTGCGGCCGCCCGGATCAAAGCCGCAAGCATGCTGGCCGCCTTTACGCCCGAGGCGGCGCAGGTTGACAAACTCGCTGACGCCGTCAGCAACGTCGGGCCCATCGAACTCCGCGAGCTCGTCCCGCTCGGTCGGCGCATCAAACCTGCATCCGCCGGTCGATTCGCCGGCGCCCTCGCCAAGAATCCTGCGATCATCAGCATCCAGGAAAGCGTTTTTCGCACCGCTTTCAGCGCCCACGCCCCGGAAGTCCTTGAGAAGGAACTCCTCCCGGCGCGGCGCCAAGCCGAGAAGCAACTCGATGCGCGCAAACGTGAGATTGGGCCCCTCGCTGATAAAGCCGCTGCGGCCGGCAGGCCCCAAGCGGGCCGCGAACTCTTCGCCGCCGGTAAGGGTAGCTGCATCGCCTGCCATCAGATTGGCGCGGTCGGACGAAGCATCGGCCCCAATCTTTCGCACATCGGGGGCATCCGAGTCGAGCGCGACCTCGTCGAAAGCGTCCTCTTCCCCAGCAACACCTTGGCGCGCGATTATGAAACACACCAACTCGAGACCACCGACGGGCAGACCGTGCTGGGCGTCATCCGCAGCCACACCGCCGAAGGCCTGCTGGTCGTCGACGTCGGTGGGCAGGAACACAACATTCCCAACCACCATATCATCGCGGACACCTTGTTGCCCACGAGCCTCATGCCCATGGGCTTGGACCAGACCCTGGCGCCGCAAGAGTTCTCGGACCTAATCGCCTACCTGCGCTCTCTCAAATAACCCTATGGACCGTCGCCAATTCATCGCCGCCACCGGAGCTGCCGCGCTCACCACCCAACTGCCGCTTGCCGCCAATGGTATCCCTGCGCGACAGAGTGAGCTCATCCGCCAGGAGAACGCCCAGCCCGGCTCAACGGACTGGCAGCTTACGCGCGTTCGCACGGATGCGCCTGGTTTCCGTTCGCCATGGGTCGAAGGCTACTGTTCGCACCAGAGCGTAGGCGCCGGCGACACGCTGGATATCTTCCTCTCCGCGAATCCGGCCCGGAAAGTGAAACTTGAAATCTTCCGCCTCGGTTATTACGGCGGCCAAGGCGCGCGCAAGATCACCGAACTCGCCCCCTTCGACGTCAAAGCCCAAATCTCGCCCAAGCCCGGCGAGAAGAACCTGCATGAATGCCGCTGGGAGCGGACGACGCAGATTCAAATCCCGACCGACTGGGTCAGCGGCGTGCACGTCGGTCGCCTGACCACCCTTCCTGAATCGGCCGACGAACCCTACTGGCAGAGCTACATCGTCTTCATCGTAAAGGATGAGCGCCCGGCGGATATCCTCTTCCAGTGCAGCGACAACACCTGGCAGGCCTACAACCGCTGGCCCAATAACTTTTCCATCTACACGCACCCCAAAGGCACGCAGGGTCCCTGGGCGGACGTCAGCTTTGATCGCCCCTATGGGCGCGAGTCACAGCATGCCGGGATTGTCAACGACCCGCTCACCGTGGGCGCCGGCGAATTCATCCCCTTTGAATTCCCCATGGCCTACTGGCTCGAGCAGCACGGCTACGACGTCAGTTATTGCTCCAACAGCGACATGGTCACCCCTGAGCGCGGCCTGCGCTGCAAAGCCTTCCTAAGCGTCGGGCATGATGAATACTGGGACATCCGCCAGTTTCGCAGCGTCGAGAAAATGCGCGACGAAGGCGTCAACCTGCTCTTCTTCTCCGGCAACGCCATCTGCTGGGTCACGCCCATGCGAGCCTCGAGCAGCGGTGCGTCGAACCGGATCATCTTTAGAGGTGGACCCTATGGCGCGAACCAGGATTACGCCGAAGAGCGGCAGAAGACACACGGACCGTTTCCCGAGCGTGGACCTGACGAAGGCCTCCTCATGGGAGCACGCAACGTCGAGCCCATCAACGGGTGCGGCGACTGGACGTGCCAGCTACCGGAGCACTGGATGTTCGCCGGCACCGGCATGAAAAAAGGCGAGTTCATCCCCGGACTCGTCGGCTGGGAATATCACGGTAAGCCCGCGACCGAGATTCCCGGACTGGAAGTTGTCGGCTCGGGCACCGCATGGGTCGGCGGAGTCAGACCCCAGCAATGGGCGGCGACGATTTACCCAGGTCCCAAAGGAAATTTCGTGTTCAACGCCGCGACCATCTTCTGGTGCCAGGGATTGTCGACCCCACCCGGACATATTTTACCGTGGTCGCATCACGTGCGGCCCCACGGCCCGGATCCTCGCGTGCAGAAGATTACGGAGAATTTGATGCAGCGGGCGGTCAGGTGAACTCGCACGGAGTGCAAGGGGGCGTGGAGACGGAGGGAAGGGAGAGGCCCGGAGGCTCAGAGGCTCGGTGGATCAGAAGTTACGGGAGTATCGAGTATGGAGTATTGAGTATAGCGAGAGGCGGATAACTAGCTGGCCGGTCGACAAGGGAGGCGAGTGAGAGGCAGAACTCAAAGGAAGCAGCAGAGGGGAGCCGGATAATTGGCTGGGGGGAATTAAAGGTAGGGGCGTGCGGCCCGCGCGCCCGCGGATGACTCAAAACGGATGACCGGGCCGGTCATCCCTACCAAACGCAGAGGCAACGAGGGCAGCACACGGTGCTCCCCCCTTCCTCGAGACAGCGGTTGGCCAGCGATGGCGAGCCCTACCTGAGGCAGAGTCAACCAGGGGATATATTGTGACAAATAAGGCGAAAGGGCGTCATCCGTTGACAATATGTGAGACGTTTGAAACCTTTGAGACTTACGGCGGTTATCCTACTGTCCACCCCATGAATTTGCTCTCCCTGGTCCTACGTCGGCCGGTCACTTTGGTTGTCTTCGTCGTCGGGCTCGTGCTCGCCGGCCTCTTCGGCCTCCAGCGCATGGCGAAGGACGTCTTCCCCCCGCTGAACGTACCGACCATCTACGTCGCCCAGCCGTTCGGCGGCATGGACGCCGCCCAGATGGAAGGCTTCCTGACGTATTATTACGAATATCACTTCCTGTACATTACCGGCATCGAGCACGTCGAATCGAAGAACATCCAGGGGGCGGCGATCATGAAGCTCCAGTTCCACCCCGGAACGGACATGTCGCAGGCCATGAGCGAGACCGTCAGCTACGTGAACCGGGCGCGCGCCATGATGCCGCCCGGCACCGTGCCGCCGTTCGTGATGCGTTTCGACGCCGGCAGCGTAGCCGTGGGCCAGCTCGTCTTCGCGAGTGAGACGCGCAGCGTCGCGCAGCTGCAGGACGCCGCGCTCAACACCGTGCGCCCACTCTTCGCGACCCTCCCCGGCGTCTCCGCGCCCCCGCCCTTCGGCGGCAGCGCCCGCTCCATCCTCATCAACCTCATCCCCGACCGGCTGCGCAGCACCGGCGTCACCCCGGAAGAGGTTGCGCTCGCGCTCGCGGGCACCAACACCATCACCCCCGCCGGCAACCTCATCCTCGGCGACCAAAACCTCATCGTCCCGGTCAATTCGACGATTAAGAATATCAAAGAGTTCGAGAACGTCCCCGTGCGACCCGGCCAGAATCCCGCGATTCTCATCCGTGACATCGCGCAAGTCGTCGACGGGGCCGACGCCGTGACCAGTTACGCGCTCGTGGACGGCAAGCGTACCGTCTACATCCCCGTCACCAAGCGATCGGACGCCTCCACCCTTTCCGTCGTCAGCCTCGTAAAGCAGAACCTTGGCGTCTTCCAGGCCGCCGTGCCCTCCGACATCAAAGTCTCCTATGAAATGGACCAGAGCGGCATTGTCTCGCGGGCCATCGACGACCTCTTCCTCGAAGCCGTCCTTGGCGCTGTGCTGACCGGCCTCATGGTCTTGATCTTCCTCCGGGATGCGCGCAGCACGCTCATCGTCATCATCAACATCCCGCTGGCGCTGCTCATGGCCGTGCTGGGCCTCTGGCTCTGCGGACAGACCATCAATCTCATGACCCTCGGCGGCCTCGCGCTGGCCGTGGGGATTCTCGTGGACGAAGCGACCGTCGCGATTGAAGCCATCCAACAAGAACGCGAAAGTGGCCTCCCCGTGGCGCAGGCCGTGCGTAACGCCATCCGCACGACTGCCTTGCCGCGTTTCCTGGCCATGCTCTGCGTAGTGGCCGTTTTCTTACCCTCGTTATTCATGGAAGGCGCCGCTCGAGCGCTGTTCCTACCCCTCTCCTTGGCCGTCGGCTTCAGCATGATTGCCTCCTATCTACTGTCGTCGACCCTGCTCCCCGTACTGGCCATCTGGCTGCTGCGCGCTGGTGCCACGCATCAGGTCGGCTTCTTCGACGCCCTGCAGACGCGCTATGCGGGATTGCTACGCGGTGTCCTCGCTAGGCGAGGCCTCGTCGTCCTCGGCGGACTCATCGGAGCGATTGCCCTGCTGGCTTGGCTCGCTCCGACTATCGGGCGAGAAATCTTTCCTGCCGCGAACAACGGACAGCTACAGGTCCGCCTGCGGGCGCCCGCCGGCACCAAACTCGAACGCACAGAGCAATACGCCCAGCAAGCCCTCGGCGTCATCAAGAGCGAGATCGGTGCCGACAACATCGGCACCACGCTCGGACTCGTCGGCGTGCATGCGCCGAACTACCCCGTCAGCCTGATTCACGCCTGGAACAGCGGCTCCGACGAAGCCACGCTACAGATCCAGCTCAAGCCCGGCGCGAAAGTGGACCTCAACACCGTGAAGGAAAAACTCCGGGCGCGATTGGCGACCGTGATGCCCGACGTACGCCTTTCTTTCGAGCCGGCGGATATCGTCAGCCGCGTGATGAGCTTCGGCTCGCAGACTCCGATCGAAATTGCCGTGAGCGGCCCCTCGGTGACGGACAACCGCGCGCATGCGGAAGCGATTCGCAAGGAACTGGCCAAGATTCCTGAACTCCGGGACGTGCAGTTCGCGCAGGTCATCGACGCCCCTTCGCTCGACGTGAACATCAACCGTGAGAAAGCCGGCCTCATGGGCATCAAGCTCAACGATGCCGCACGCTCCGTAGTGGAAGCCACGGGCTCCAGTCGGTTCCTCCTCGCCAGTTATTGGGCCGACCCCAAGACCGGCGTCGCCTTCCAGGTGCAGGTGCAGATTCCGGCCGCCCAGACCAAGAGCATCGAAGAACTCAGCAATCTTCCGGTGGGCGGAGCGAACCAGCAAACCGTCCTGCTGCGCAACATCGCGACGCTCAAAGAAGGCACCAATGTGGCGCAGTTCGACCGCTACAACATGCAGCGCCTCGCGACCCTCACCGCCAATTACGCTGGCACCGACCTCGGTCACCTCGCTGGGCGAATCGACGAAGCCATCGCCGCCGCGGGCAAGCCGCCGGCCAAAGTCAAAGTCGACCTTCGCGGACAAGTCACCCCGTTGCGCGAGCTCTTTGCCGGGCTTGGGCGCGGCCTCCTCATCGCCTTGTTGCTGATCCTGCTGCTCCTCACGGCTCATTTCCAGAGCCTCCGCCTCGCTGGTGTCGTGCTCGCTTCGCTGCCCGTGGTGGTCGCAGGGGTGCTCGTCGGTCTGGTCGTGACGCTCTCCACCCTGAACATCGAAAGCTATATCGGCGCCATCATGGCCGTCGGCGTCGCCGTCGCGAACTCCATCCTGCTCATCACCTCCGCCGAACAAGCTCGCCGCGCCGGCAATCCAGCCGCCGTGGCCGCCCAGGAAGCCGGCAGCGCCCGACTGCGGGCGATCCTCATGACCTCTCTCGCCATGTTGGCAGGCATGATTCCCATGGCGCTCGGTTGGTCCGAAGCCGGCAGCCAGACCGCCCCCTTGGCCCGCGCCGTCATGGGCGGACTGATTTTTGGCACCTGCGCCACCCTCACGCTCGTCCCGGCCCTCTACGCCTGGGCCATGAGCAGCGTCTCCCGCGACTCCCTTTCCGTCGACCCTGACGACCCCCAAAGCACCCATTACCAAAAAGACCATGCCGTCTCCTAAACTCCTCGCCCTCCTCCTGGGCGCCGCCTCGCTTCAAGCTACGGACCTCACCGTCACGCGTCTCAAGACCGGTGACATCACGCGCAGCGTGCAGCTGCTCGGCGAAGTGCATGCCAACCAGCAGGTCGCGCTCTACGCTAAAGTCGGCGGCTACGTTAGCTCGCTCAAGGTCGACATCGGTGATCACGTCGCCGAAGGCGCCGTGCTGGCCGAGCTAGAGGTGCCCGAACTGGTCGCCGACGAAGCCCGCACCCGGGCGGAACTAACCGTGGCCGAACTTGAATTTAAGCGCATCCAGGAGGCCTTCAAGCAGGCGCCGGACCTGGTGATGCGGCAGACCGTCGACAACGCCGCGGCCAAACTCGCCGTGGCCAAGGCCCAGCAGGAGCGCAACGCCACCCTGCTTGGCTTCGCCAAGATCAAAGCCCCGTTCGCGGGGGTCATCAGCCGCCGTTCCGTGGACAAAGGTGCTTTCGTGCCGGCCGCCACCGGAGGCAGCGCCGGCGGGCAGGCCGCGCTCTTCGTGCTTACCGATGCCGCGGTCGTGCGCGTTCAGGCTGCCTTGCCGGAATATGAGGCCAACCTCGTCGCCGTCGGCCAGCCCGTCACCGTCAGCAACGAATCCAACGGTGCCAAGAGTTACGAAGCCAAGGTCACGCGCCTCTCTGGCGTACTTGAGAACGCCAGCAAGACCATGGTCGTCGAGTCCGTGATTCCGAACCCCCAAGGTACCCTCAAACCTGGCATGTTCGCCAATGTGAAACTCGGCATCGAGACACACAAAGCCACCACCCTCCTCCCCCTGAACGCCATCGTCATGGAAAAAGCTGTCGCCACCGCTTACGTCAACGAAGGCGGCAAGGCCCGCCGCCGCGTGCTCAAGGCCGGCTTCAACGACGGCCAGAATCTCGAAGTGCTTGGCGGTGTCACCGCCGGCGAGGACATCCTCGTCGTCGGCACCACGGCGATCACCGACGGCCAGGCCGTTACCCTCGCCAAGTAATGCGCCCGCTCGCCACCACCCTGCTACTCCTGGGAGCCGCCGTCGGTGCCCAGGAGCTCGCCCCCACGCCGATTGACCTGCCCACCGTCTTGAAGCTCGCCGGCGCTCAGGGAATTGAGATTGAAATCGCTGAGGCTAAGTTACACGAAGCCCGGGCGAACGAGGACGGCAGCCTCTGGCAGTTCTTCCCCGTCATCGCGCCAGGCATCGGCTACATGAATCACACCGGTCAGGCCCAAAGTTTCGCCGGGTCCGTGTCGGATATTAACAAACAGTCGACGATCGCCGGAGCCACCGTGCTCATGAAGCTCGAGATCGGCGAAGCCATCTATCATCGCCTCGCGGCCAAACAGATTGCGGTGGCTGCCGAGCAGAACGTCGCCGCCCAGCGCCGGCAGACCACCCTGCAGGCCAGCCTGAGCTACTTCGACCTCGCCAAGGCGCACCATGCCGTGCGCCTGCACGAAGAAGCCTTGAAGGTCGCCAAAGATTATCACGACCAGATCGCGCGCGGCGTGCAGGCCGGCGTCGCCTTCAAAGGAGACGAACTTCGTGCCGACGCCCAGGTCACCCGCCAGGAGCTGCGCCTCAGCCAGGCCAAGGACGCCCGCCGAGCGGAAGCCGCGCACCTCGCGCAGATTCTGCGCCTGAAGATCACCGAGAGCCTTACGCCGGCGGACGATCACCCCCTCGCGCTCACCTTCGTGGAACGCGGACGCAAGCTCGACGACTTTGTCCAGAACGCGTTGCAAAAGCGTCCCGAGCTCCTGGAAGCCGGTGCCCTGCATGAAGCCGCGCGACACAACGACGACGCCGCCACGTATGCCCCGCTCTATCCCACGCTCGGGGCGCAAGTCTTCGCCGGCGGCCTTGGCGGCAGCACCAGTTCAGCGCGCCAGGATTTCGGCAATAGCACCGACACCATGGTCACCCTCACCTGGAAGATCGGCGCTGGCGGACTCTTCGACAGCTCGCGGACGGAAGGTGCGCAGGCCCGCCTGAAGCAAACCCAGCTACAGGAAACTCGCACGCGCGAGGACATCATCCGCCAAGTCGTCGAAGCCCAGTCGCACGTCCAGTACCTCGACCAACAGCTCAAGGTCGCCGCCGCCGGCGTCAGGGCGGCGGAGCAAGGCCTCATGCTTTCGCTCGCGCGCAGGGAATTCTCAGTCGGCATCGTACTTGAAGCCCTGCAATCACAGCAGGACCTGATCCAAGCCCGCCTCGATTACGCCGGCACCATCGCCGAATTGAACAAAGCGCAGGTGCGACTCAAGAGCGCGGCGGGGGAGTGAGCGAAATAACGCGGAGCGCGGCCAAAGGCCGCGAGCAAACAAGTTAACCGGTTGATCAGTGGGCCGGTTGGCAAGGGAAACAAGTTAGAGGCACTGAGGCTCAGAGGCTCGGTGGATCAGACGATACGGGAGTATCGAGTATGGAGTATTGAGTATAGCGAGAGGCGGATAACTAGCTGGCCGGTCGACAAGGGAGGCGAGTGAGAGGCAGAACTCAAAGGGGGCAGCATAAGGGAGCCGGATAATTGGCGGGGGGGAATTAAAGGTAGGGGCGTGCGGCCCGCGCGCCTGCGGATGACTCAAAACGGATGACCGGGCCGGTCATCCCTACCAAACGCAGAGGCAACGAGGGCAGCACACGGTGCTGCCCCTACCCTCGATGCAGCGGATGCGATGTCATCGCATCCCTACCCTGCTTCACAGCAGGTCACCACGCGGGGCGCAGCGTCGCGTTTACCAACTCACGCGGAAGCCGCTGGTGAAGCCCCAGCCGGCGTAAGCGCCGCCGTCGGCCGCGGAGTCATGCATGTGGGCGTGTTCGACGGCCAGCATCCACTTGAGCTTATGGCCGTAGAAATAACGGTTCAGCCCGAGGTAATATTCCTGATAACGGTCGCCGCGTCCGGGCGTGACCCAACTCTCGTAACGAATCGGGTAAATGCCGTTGGCAAGTTTGCTCTGCAGATAGGTGTAGCGGAAGACCAGCTGCCAGTCCTCGTTGAAGTTATAGATCGGCTCGAACTCGATCCCCTTCAGGTCGGACTGGGTGCCATTGCCTTCCGAGGCGGCGAGGTCGACATTCAGCATCCAAGGACCTTGGGCGAACTGGCCGCTCAGTGAAAGCGCGTGGTCATGATTACGACTGAAGGGCTGCGGTGAACCCGTCGCGTTCTTCGGGTCATCCGATTGCTTCAGAAAATCCAGGCGCACGAAGGCCTTCTGCAGGCCCCACTGCTCGTCGAAATGCCAGCCCGTCGAGACGAAGCCGATCGTACCCGCGTCGAAGCGGCCGAAAGTGGAATTAGCAGAACCGGCGGTAAAGACACCCGTGCGATAGAACCACTTGCCGCGATCGCCTTCGAAGCTGATGCCGGGGATCGATTCCTCGATCATGCCGATATTATTCGAAATCGCGCTGCGATCAATCGTTGGCAGCACCAGCGAAGACGTCGAACCATCGAGCGTGAAGCGAACGCCCTGACGGCCGACCGTCCAAGCCGCCTCGGGGCCCGGAGACCACTTCACATAGGCGTCGGTCACCTTGTTAAAGAGAGGGTGCGGGGCGCCGAGATTGAAGTCGAATTCCGTGGAGAAGTACCAATCGCGGAGGAACTGCCCTTTCAGGCCGAGGCGCGAGCGGCGATTACCCCAGCCTGTGCGGTCCTGTTCGCCATTGCCAAAGCAATACCAGTCGAACTGCTCCCGGCCGATAAAGCGGAGCTCCTGAAAAGTATCGTCGGCACCGCCTTTCAGGAGCACCGAATGATCCCAGAGGCGGTCGTAGGCCGACGGCTCCGGCGCGACAGCGGACGCGGCGAGAGGCAGCGAAGCGGCGAGCAGCAGGAAAGCGGTAGGCTTGAGCGACATGGGCGAGGAGTCAGAGAAAGCGGAGAAGCGGCGGGAAACGAGAATTAAAGAGCAGATATATGTCATATCCACTGGTTGCTTCATATCCCGCTAGGTTTCTAAATCAACCCACCCCACCCCCACCATGACCATCTCCCGTCGAAACTTCCTGCGTACCGCGGCGCTCGCGACCCTCGCCTTCCCCGCGATTGTCCGGGCCAGGAACCTGAACTCCCAGGTCCAGATCGTCGCCGTCGGCGTCGACGGAAAAGGCGAATCCGACATCAACGAATGCGCCTCGCACCCCAAGGCCCATTTCGTCGGCTTCTGCGATATCGATGCTGGCCGCTTCGCCAAGATCGACAAGAAGCACCCCGGCGTGACGCATTACACCGATTGGCGTGAGATGTTCACCGGGCTCGGCGACGGCTTCGACGCCGTGACCGTCTCGACACCTGACCACATGCATGCGTTGCCCGCCATCACCGCCATGCGCATGGGCAAGCACGTGTATTGCCAGAAGCCCCTCACGCACACCGTGTGGGAAGCACGTCAGCTTCGCCTGCAGGCTGCGAAATCAAAGGTACGGACCCAGATGGGTAACCAGATTCACTCCGCCAAGGAATATCGCACCGGCGTCCGCCTCATCCAGTCGGGTCGCATCGGCAAAGTCCTCGCCGTGCATTCCTGGCACCCGAACATGGGCAACGGCTTCACCAAGCGCACCACCGCACCGGCTTCGGGCCCCGTGCCGGCCGGCGTCAGCTGGGATCTCTGGCTCGGTACCGCGAAGGCCCGCGACTACGCACCTGCCGTCTACCACCCCTTCAACTGGCGCGACTGGGTCGACTTCGGCAGCGGCACCATGGGCGACTTCGGTTGCCACCTGCTGGATCCCGTCTTCACCGCCCTTAAGCTCGGTGCGCCGATCAGCGTCAAAGCGGACAGCGTCGGCGCCAACCCACAGACCTGGTGCGCGCAGCAGACCATCGAGTGGGTCTTCCCCGGCACTGAGTACACCAAGGGCAACACCGTCCCCGTCACTTGGTACGACGGCGGCCGTTTACCGGACGCCACCCTCGCACTGCTCCCGGCTGGCAAGACCTTGGTCAAGGGAGGCTCGATCTTTATTGGCGAACTCGGCGTCATGATGTTGCCCCACGTCGGAATGCCGCAGCTCTTCCCTGAGGAGAAGTTCGGTAAGAACCTCAACCCCGGCGACCTCGCCCGACGTGCCCGCGCCAAGGACAAGCCCACGGACAAGGTCGCGGTTGACCTCGCCGACTTCATTGAAGGCTCCAGCCATTATCACGCTTGGGTCGACGCCATCGCTGATGGCCACGAGACCACGGATAATTTCGCCTACGCCGGCCCGCTGACCGAAGCCGTACAGCTCGGCAATGTCGCCTCCCGCTTCTCCGGCGTGAAACTCGACTGGGATGCCGCGAATATGAAGTTCCCGAATAAGCCCGAAGCCGAAGCGCTGCTCACGAAGCAGTATCGGAAGGGTTGGGAGCTGATTGCCGCTGATCGCTGAGGGCGGCGATGAGAGGGGGCGACACAGCGGAACCGGCTGATCGAATCGTTCCGGGTGGCGGCGGGCGGGAAGACACCGTCTCAGGTCGCAGGCAGGGGCGCGACGTCGACGCTTCCCTAGCCGCGGCAATCCCGCCATCGGGGACCGGACATGCCCTGAGGCAATGCCCTCACGACGTCGGGGCTTCACACCGCGGCGATCCTGGTCATACTTTTAACATACCCCCATGAGAACCCGATCGACCATCGCCTGCGGACTCCTCCTGCTCCTCGCGTTAGCCTCGCTCGGCAAGGCCGCCGCGGAGGACAAGACGGCGCCGACGGCCAAGTACGTCTCGAAGTTCGGTCATGACTTCGAAACCGCGGACACCCTGGTCCTCGTCGACTCGTTCGTCGCGGACCGCGAACGATTCACGCCGCTCCTCGACAAGCAGTTCCCGAAATCCAAGGCGCTCTACACGTGCATCGACGAATACGTCGGGAAAGACCCCATCACCGAGATCGCGTTCGGGACCGGCCAGGGGATCAAGGAAGTCCACCACCGCACCTTGGTCATCATCAGCGGCTTCAAGGACGCGTCGCTCAGCTTCGCCCGCCGGTCGGAAGCGGAGGCCATGAAGCATTGGCTCGAGACCTTTACGCCGACCCGGAAACATAAGCCCATCAGGCTCATCCTGCTCTCCACCGACCAGGAACCGCCCGAAGAATATTTCACCTTCGCCCGACTCTCCGGCGGCTATTACCACAAACTGACGCCGGGTAAGGACGGAAATTACGAATAAGCCGCAGGGACACGGGTGAAGGTGAAGGCACGCTGTCGGGCGACCGGCGAAGGCAGCCGTACGAAGGTGCCGCGACCGCGGTTCCAGGGCGGACAAGTCGTTGACGATTCCCTACCCGTGCCGCGGCCGTTCAGGTTGAAAAATCGGCACTCCTTAGCCTGGCCGAAAACGCCTTACTTACATCCTTGCAACCTTGCCCAGTAAAAGGGGTTACTTGGTCAGATTACCATGAAAATACCCCGTCTCCTGGCCCTTGGGTTCCTCCTGGCCTCCTCGCTCCAAGCCGCCGACGAGAAGCACCCCAATGTGCTTTTCATCGCCATCGATGACCTGCGCCCCGAGCTCGGCTGTTACGGCAACACCGTCATCAAGACCCCGAATTTCGATCGACTCGCCCGGCGTGGCATGGTGTTCAACCACGCCTATTGCCAGCAAGCCGTCTGCAGCCCCTCCCGCGCCTCAATCATGACGGGCAAGCGCCCCGACGCCACGCGCGTGTGGGATCTCGAGACGCACTTCCGTGTTGCCCTGCCAAACGTCAAGACCATCGGCCAATACTTCAAGGAGCATGGGTACTTCTCCCAAGGCATGGGAAAAATCTACCACGGCGGCTTTGATGATGAAGCCACCTGGTCGACGCCATGGATGACCCCGAAGGCTCCGACTTACGCCAAGGACCCCACCGCCGCCGACGTCGTCAAGGAAGACGCCAAGGGCAAAGGCAAGGGCGTCGCTTTCGAAGCCGGCGACGTCGCCGATGACTTCTACACCGACGGCAAGACCGCGCGCCTCGCCGCGCAGACCATCGCTGAACTCAACAAGAAGGGGCAGCCGTTCTTCCTCGCCGTCGGCCTTTCTAAGCCGCACCTCCCGTTCGTCTCCCCCAAGAAATATTGGGACCTCTACGATCCGGCCAAGATCCCGGACACCGCCAGTGCGTTCCCCGTCGGCGCCCCGGCCTACGTCGGTGACAGCGACAGCGGCGAATTCCGCGCCTACACCAACGTCCCGCCCAAGGACAAGAAGCTCGCCCGCACCCCGCTGCCGGCCGCCTTCGCCGCGCAGGTCCGCCACGGCTATTACGCCGCCGTCAGCTACACCGACGCCAATCTCGGCATCGTGCTCGACGCCCTCGAGAAGGAAGGCATCGCGGACAACACCGTCATCGTCCTCTGGGGGGATCACGGATGGAAACTCGGCGACCACGAGGAGTGGGGCAAGCACACCAATTTCGAAGTCGATACGCGCGTGCCGCTGATCTTCAGCTTCCCCGGCCAGAAGAACGCCGGCCAGAAAACTAACTCCCTCGTCGAGTTCGTCGACGTCTACCCCACCCTCGCGGACCTCTGCGGCTTGCCTAAGCCTGACGTCGACGGCGTCAGCCTCCGCCCCGTGCTCGAGAACCCTGCGGCCACAGTCAAGCAGGTCGCCATCAGCCAATACCCCAAGAGCGCCGGCGTAAACAAAAAGGAAGGTGCCAAGGGCACCGCCAAGCGCGACGTGATGGGCTATAGCATCCGCGACGATCGCTGGCGACTGACCCTGTGGCGCAGCCTCGCGGACAATAAAATCGTGGACACCGAGCTCTACGACGAAGTCAACGCCCCGACCGAACCGGAGAACCTCGCCAACAAGCCCGAGAACAAGGAAGTCATCGAGCGCCTCTCCAAGTTCCTGCCTCCGCCCATCCCGGCGGCCGACCCCAACGCCAAGAAGATCGCCAAGGGCAAGAAGAACCTCGTCGACATCGAAGCGAAGAACAAGGACGAGGACGCCACCGCGCCCAAGATCGTCGCCCCGACCGAGCAGCACCAGGACCGCGGCGCGATGTTCGACCGACGCGACGTCAACAAGGACGGCAAGCTCTCCAAGGAAGAGTTCATGGACAAGCAGAAGGACCCGGCCCATGCCGCCGAGAACTTCACCAAGTTCGACAAGGACAAGGACGGCTTCCTTACCCGCGAGGAATTCGTCAAGATGGGCAAATAAGCCCTCCCCTCTGTCTTTAAAAGGCGAGCCACCAGGCTCGCCTTTTTTATGCCTTCCTCCCGGACGGGCCGCACCTAGTCTCCCCGCATGTCCGTCGTCCTCCGATCAATCGCCCTGCTCTGCGGGCTCACACTCACCGCCGCCGAAAGTGTGCCCGCCAGCGTCGTCGTGGACACCACCCAGCCTGGGCTCACGATCCCCGCAGACTTTCTCGGCATCAGTTATGAGAAGAACGCACTCGTCGAGCCGCACTTCAAATCCACCAACTCCGTCCTCATTCACCTTCACCGCAATCTCGGAGCGGGCACGCTGCGCCTCGGCGGAAACAAGGTCGAACTCACGCGCTGGCAGGCCGATACTCCTGCGTCGTTGGAAAAAGCGACCGGCCTCGCCGTGATCGGACGCGCCACGCTCGACGACCTTTACGGCTTCCTGAAGGCGACGGAATGGAAATGCTTGCATGGCATAAACCTCGCCGGCAATCAGCCCGAGGCGTCCGCCGAGGAAGCCGCCTATGCGCTCAAGATCGGTGCAGCGTCCGTGCTGGCGTTCGAAGTCGGCAACGAACCCAACCTCTACACCAACCACGACCTGCGGAAGAAAGGCTACGACTGCCCGACCTACCTCCCTGAGGCCTCCGCGGCCATCAAGGTCATCCGCGCTCGCAATCCCGGCATCGTCCTTGCCGGCCCCGCTACGGCCCGCCGCACGGATCATTGGTTCGAAGACGCTGTCACCGGACTCAAGGGCCAGCTCGAGATCGGAACATCGCACCTATACGCCCTCTCTGGCGGCTCGACCAACGCCAAGTCGGCGAACTTCCCCAACATCGAAAACCTCCTGCTCGCCGCCACCATGGCCAAGGATGTCGCGATGGTGGATGAGCATCGCAAGGCCGCGCAGGCGGCCGACATGCGTTACCGTCTTGCCGAATGTAACTCCGTGTCGAACGGAGGCCGCACGGGCGTGAGCGACACCTTCGTCTCCGCACTCTGGGCGACCGACTTCCTCTTCTCCGTCGCCGAACACGGCGCCGACGGCATCAACTTCCACTGCAACCTCAAGCCCGGCAGTTACCCCCCCCTCTCTTGGTCCAAGCCCGAGAGCACTTACTCCGTCCATCCGCTCTACTACGCCATGCTCGCCTTCAAGGAAGCCGGACATGGACGCTTCCTGCCGACCGCCGTGAAGTCAGCGGCAAATCTCACCGCCCACGCGACACTGGGTGCCGACGGCAAGATACGCGTCGTGCTGACAAACAAAGACCTCACCCACGAAGTCATCACCCACCTTACGGCCGGTCGAGCCAAGGGCACCGTCACGCGGCTCAGTGCGGCCAGCGCCGACGCCAAGAA
>SESF01030771.1_pt1 | contig 17768 bp, 19 predicted proteins | sample 3171521 | NCBI WGS metagenome assembly SESF01 (sample SAMN10866945, study PRJNA518727) | freshwater metagenome | biome: subpolar coniferous forest; feature: holomictic lake; material: water; isolation source: holomictic Lake 227, 6 m and 8 m depth | place: Canada: near Kenora, Ontario | collected...
CCATTTTGAATTTAGACGAGGCACAACTCAATACCCCTTATCGGGAAGGAGGGTGGACTGTAAAACAATTGGTACACCATGTAGCTGATAGTCACATGAATGCCTATATCAGATTTAAGTTGGGATTAACGGAAGTGAATCCTACCATCAAACCCTATGAAGAAAATCAGTGGGCTTTGTTAGCCGATAATGATACTGTTCCTATTAATGTATCCATTACGCTCTTGCATGCATTGCATCTTCGCTGGGTTGCTGCGATCAAAGATCTTACAGAAGAACAATGGAATAGACATGTGTTTCATCCGGGCAGTAACCGCGAAATGACTTTATGGTTTTTACTCGGCTTATATGCATGGCATAGTAACCACCATGTGGCACATATCACAACATTAAGAGAAAATAAGCATTGGTAATGGACAGCAGAGAATGGAAATTAATTTCATCTGAACAATTGTTGAAAGACAAGTGGGTTGATGTTAGATCAGAAACCTGGCAAAAGCCCGACGGTACCATCATTACACCATTTTATAAATATGGTTTTCCTGATTACGCCACTGCTTTAGCAATCACGAAGGATGGTAAAGTGATTCTAGAAAAAATGTTCCGACAAGGTTTGGGTGAAAATTGTATCGAGTTGCCCGGCGGATGTATCGATCCGAAAGATGCTTCTAAAACTGATGGCATGGCTCGTGAGCTTTTAGAAGAAACGGGCTATCGTTTTGAAAAAATTGAATATCTCGGTAGGATTTCACCCAACCCAACTACTAATACCAACCTCATGCATATGTTTATTGCTACAGGTGGTGAGTTCGATCCGAGTCAACAATTAGATATCGAAGAAGATGTGGAAGTGGTACTTGTATCGATGGATGAACTGATCGAATTAATTCAGACACAACAGTTCGTTCAATCCATGCAACTAAGCACTTTATTTTATGCTTTACAAAAACTAGGAAGGATCATTGTTAAATAATTAAAAATGGGAATGGACTGGAAAACCTTGGAGTCGAAATATGTATATCACGATCGGTGGTTAAAAGCGCGTGCCGATAAATGTGAGCTTCCCGATGGCAGGATCATGGAACCTTATTATGTGATCGAAGTTCCTAACTGGACCAATATGGTGATCATTACAAAGGATGAACGAATTGTTTTAGTGCGTCAATTCAGGCAGGCTTTTGGTGCCACCACACTCGAATTGCCAGGAGGTATTTTAGAAAAAGGAGAAACACCAAAAGCTTCAGCCATCAGAGAAATGCAAGAAGAAACAGGCTATGTCTCAGATGATGTGGAATTTCTGATGCAGATCTCTCCCAATCCAGCTTTGAATAATAATACCGCTTATTTTTTTCTGGCTAAAAATGCAGAAAAATTATTGCATACCAGCTTTGATGCTTTCGAGGATCTTAAGATTGAGACCTATAGCAAAGAAGAATTTAAACAATTATTAATTGAGGGAAAATTGCAACATGGTGTGCAACAAGGAGCCATTTATCAGGCCTTGATCAAATTGAAATGGTTGAACTGGGAATTTTAAATATGCACTTCACCCACAACAAAAACACTGCCGCAAACTAATACCAGATCATTTTCATTTGCATGAAATAATGCCTGATGCACTGCATCGTTTATTAGCGGGTAACATTTTCCGTGCAACTGTTTTTTTGCCGCTGCTTCCATCAAAATATTTTCATCTAATGCTCTAGGAATAGGGGCTTTAGTAAAATAGTAATGTGCGTGTTTTGGAAGTAGATCAAGTACGCGATCTATTTCTTTATCCTTCACCATCCCTATTACAATATGCACTTCTTGCGCACCAACTAATTCAATTTGTCTGATCACTTGCTTAATACCATCTTCATTATGTGCCACATCTAAAACTAATAGGGGATGCTCTTTCAATACTTCCCATCTGCCATGCAAGCCAGTTAGTTTTTTTACATGCGCTAATGCTTTTTGAACAGTAGCTAAACTGATCTTCCAGTCAAGCTGATTCAGCAAATCAATGGCTTTAAGAACGGTAATTATATTTTTAGCCTGATAAATTCCTGGTAAATCCAATCTATAATCTACATGTTCATCATTTCTTTTTTCAACAACAGTTATATCTAAATGATGGGCTGCAAAAGTAAAATCACTGACCCATTTTTCATCGGTAGCCCAATGAATTGGTGCGGCATGATTTATAGCAAACTTTTCAAAAATAGGTTTAGTGATGTCGGTGTATTCACCAATCACAACAGGCGTATGCTGTTTAATAATGCCAGCTTTCTCACCTGCAATTTCGGCTAATGAATTTCCTAAAAGATTCATATGATCCCATCCAATATTGGTGATGATACTTAATATGGGATCAATAATATTAGTACTATCTAATCTACCTCCTAAGCCCACTTCAATAATCGCAATATCAACTTCCTGTTGTGCAAAATATTCGAAAGCCATGGCAACAGTGATCTCAAAAAAAGAAGGTTGGATTAGTTGAATCATGGGCTCGATGCGTTCTGTAAAATCAATTACAAAAGCTTCCTCACACATGGCACCATTCACTTTAATTCGTTCTCTGAAATCTTTTAAATGTGGGGATGTATAGAGTCCGGTTTTATACCCAGCAGTCTGTAAAACCGACGCCAACATATGGCTGGTAGATCCCTTGCCGTTGGTACCTGCAATATGTATCGTCTTGAATTTCTTTTGCGGATTGCCAATTGATTCGCATAAACTCAATGTATTATTCAAGTCTTTTTTATAAGCCGATTCGCCAACTCTACTGAACATTGGAAGGGCCCTAAAAAGATAATCCAGCGTTTCTTGATAAGTCATAATCAACTGCAAATATAGAAGAAATCTTATCCGCGAAGTTTGAAGCTAAAAACAAGTGTGCCCACTTGTTCCCCATCACTGCCAGCATTGAGTTTTAACGTTTTTGCTTTCTTTAAAGCAATATTGCGGATAGTCTGATTGGTAGTGGTTGTTCCCTTAGGATTTACGGAAGCAGCAATTACATTTCCAGATTCATCAACAGTAATATCGATGGCTACTTTTGCATTTTCATTGAACTCGTCTTCGAAGCTTGGCAATTTTGTAATTCTTCTGCCATCTAGTCCGCTTCTAATACTCACCCCATTACCTGCAGTGCCGCTACTTGAATTGCCCTTATAACTATCTGAATTTGGATTCCCATTTGGATTGCCCTGATCTCCTTTGCCACCTGCAACACCCTGATTTTTTACGCCATTGTAACTATCACTTTCATTACCACTGCTAGTAGTGCTTTTACCAGCCTTAAATACCGCTTTGGGCTTGGGTTCAACAGGTTTTGATGCTGTTGCAGTTGTGGTAGGTTTGGGTGTTGGTTTTAAGGGAGTAGTTGGCTTGATCTCGGGTTTTGCTTTTGCCTTATCTGGGGCATTTACTGCTTCATCACCATTTTCATCTGCATTGATCTTAGTAGTGGAAGGAGTGGGGTTACTGGTAGCGGGATTAGTCTTGTTATCATCTTCCTTAACGGAGGGGGTTCCTGGAATCGTTGGAGCCACATCACCAATACCTGTTTCACTATTACCCAGATTTACTTCTATACCTTCTCCGGTAACCGGAATGGGAATCTGTGGAAGCGTCCATTGTAAATAGAAGAAAAGTAGAAACAATAAAAGGCATACGGATGCCGTAACGGCTCCAGCCTTCATATTTTTCTCTCTTTCAAAACCTATTTGCATAGAAGCGGAATGATTCATCTCAAATGTATCGTTATTTAACGCCAGAAAATTTAATGTTGAAAATTACCTATTGACTGCTTACTTAATCCACTTTGGGGGTATAAATAAAGGTTAATTCTTGCATTGCAGGATCTGTTAATGGCGCCAAAATACATCGTATGAAAATCGAATCAGTGTGGCCATTACAACAAGCAGGAAGAAAATTCGAATAAACTGATTTCCTCTTGCTAATGCCAGCCTAGCTCCAAATACACCACCAATTGCATTGCAAACTGCCATTGGGATAGCGAACTGCCAGATAATATGTCCTTTGATAAAGAACAGTAAAATGGAACCAAGATTGGTGGCTAGGTTGATCAATTTGGCGTGGGCCGATGCTTGTAAAAAATCAAAGCCCAATAAGCTAATAAATGCGAGTACTAAAAAGCTGCCGGCACCCGGACCAATGAAGCCATCATAAAATCCAATGACTAAACTAATAAGGATCGAAAAAATCAATTGTTTTTTTGGAGGGATGAGTTGATGTTTCTGCTCACCAAAATTCTTTTTTGTAAAAGAATAAATGGCTACAAAAACCAGCACAATCAAGATGATTGGTTTCATGAAACGATTACTCATTTGTGTGAGTAAATAGGAACCCGAAAAGGATGCAATAAATGCAATTGCACACATGAGTATCATTCTTTGCCAATTAATTTTTACCTGCTTTACATATTGTTTAGCGGCAAAGAATGTTCCACTAAAAGAAGGGATCTTGAGAGAACCAATTACAGTTGCTACTGGGAGTTGTGGTAATAAAATCAGAGAGGCTGGTGTTTGAATCAAACCGCCACCACCAACGATTGCATCAACGAATCCGGCAAGTGTAGCAAAGGAGCATAATAAAATAAGGGTACTGTTATCCAATGAATCGCTATTTTGAAAAGTTGGTTTGAAGTTTCATTTTACTGAATGTGCTTGCTTGTAAATTTGCAATTACCAACCCAATAATAACTAGGAGTCCGCTTAACAAATGAATGCTGCTGATCTTTTCGCCCAGAATTAATACTGCTTCAAGGGTGCTAAAAATGGGGGTTAGGTTTCCGAATAATACGGTTCTAGAAGTACCCAGTTTTTGAAGCGCAATATTCCAACAAAGAAAGGCAAGCACAGATGTTCCAAATCCCAAATACAAGATAGAACCGATCAGTGGCGCTGTAAATTGGGGCTTGGGTAAATACCAACTTTCGATTAGGAAAAAGGGAAATAACATCAGGGCCCCCATCGAAAAAATGAGCATTAAAAAATGTAGACTAGAAATGGTAGCAGGTTTTTTTCTGACCAACACACTGTAGACAGCAAAGCAAAATCCTGCTGCCAAGATCCAAAGATCGCCCACTCCAAAATGCAATGCTAAAAGCTTTTCAAAACTTCCTTTAGAAAGTAAGATTAAGATTCCAATGATACATATGATCAGTCCGATCACCCTACCCAAACTAATTTTCTCCTTCAAAAAAACGATCGCGAAAATGGTCGCAAAAATAGGAGAGGAAGTTGTTCCAATCAATGCCATATTTATGGCCGATGTAAAATGCCCCGATACATAGATGCAAGTATTAAACAATGCAATGCCAGATAAAGAAACCCAGAACAGGTACTTAATATTTTCTTTGATATATTGCTTTTCTCTTTTGTAGGAAGACCATGCAATTGGGGTAATGATCAGGGTAGCTAATAACCAGCGAAAAAAAGCTAGACTAATCGGACCAATCAGCTGATTAACTCCTTTTGAGATCACAAAATTTCCTGCCCAGACCATCGTGGCCAGCACCGCTAAACAAATCCCCAGAATATGATCTTTTCTTAATTGTGATACACTCATTTAGTTGATACTAGTAGTGAGCAAAATCGGCCGTGAAATTTCCATTAATCCTTTCGATCGGTGGATTGAAATAACCGAAAGCAAGTTTAGGGAATTCTTCTCTCAATAAATCCATCATTTGTTTTACGCCAAGAATATCGCCAGTTTCATAAACACCTATTTTACCCATATACCAATCCGGATCGATATTAAAATTGCGCCATTGGATCATATTAATATCTGTGGCGATAATTAATTCTCTTAAGGCCTCATATTCTTCCACAGTGTCTGTCATTCCCGGAAATACAAAGTAGTTGATACTAACCCATCCGCCATAACTACGCATAACTTTCATACTCTCAATGATGTCTTCAAACTGATAGTTGTTAGGACGATAATAGGGATCGTAAATATGTTTACGTGCCGAATTGGTACTTACACGAATACTGTCCAAACCCGCTTCACACAAGGCTCTTACGGCATCTGGTTTTGATCCATTGGTATTGATATTGATGCTGCCCTTTGGGGTATGTTTTCTGATTTCAATAATTGCTTCGCGAATTGTTTCCCACATTAATAAAGGTTCACCTTCGCAACCTTGGCCGAAACTAATGATCGGAAATGGGGCCTGCATCAGATGCGGAACCGTGAACTCAACAATCTCAGCAGCAGTTGGCCTAAAAGTTAGGCGGTCCTGTGTACTTATAATTGTTTCAGATTCAGGTTGAAAAGAAATACAGCCAATACAATTAGCATTACAAGCAGGTGAAGTAGGAACGGGGCATTCCCATCTTCCTAATGAAAAGTTTTTTGCAGCGGGACAATCGTAGGTCATGCAGCAATTTTCCATCAGGTGTTTCACCAATCTATTATCCGGATAATTTTTCAAAAGGCTCGATGCACCAATTTCAATTTCATTTTCCTTATAACCAACAGATTCCTGACGGATATCCTGTTCAATTCTTAAAGCAGTTACATAAAATTTCTGATCAAGCCATCCAGCAGCAGTATAGCAAAACAAGGGAAGTGTAGGTGCTTCGGGTAGGGTTTCAAATGCGGCAATATATAAACCAGTATGTGCAGGAGGAATAAAAGCAGCAACAGCCCATCCTTTATCACATAGACGCATATCGCCAGTTTCTGTATCAATCCCAATTCCACGTCGGCCGGGTAATTCATAGAGGTTGCCACCTGAGGGTAATTCGATCCAATCTTCCGTTGGAACAGGTAATGCATCCCAACCTGCTCTGCCTGTTGCATATAAGCTTGTGTCTTCAAAAATATTGCCTTCCCCGTCTGAATATAAAAGATAGGGTGATGATGTTATAGTCATATCGAGAAATAATAATGTGGGTGAATAAGAGCTTCCCTAAAATTTGGTCACAGCGTTTAGTTGATTCTTACAAAACTCGTTAAAATCTAGTTCATCCTGCAAAGTAGAACCAGATTGTATTTCTTTTTGAAGGAGTTTGTTGTTTTTAAAATCGAGTGTAATAATTCCATCCTTAATAATTGCATTATTTAATTCTCCCCATTGATAGATTTTTTTTGGGAAGCTATTGATTACAATTTCATCCTTTCCAAAAGCAATTTCCTGTGGAAATTTTGCTTGCTTTTCTAGGAATGCAGCAATGATATAAATCCCAAAAATCCAATTGCTATTTGGGATCCAAAACCAACCTGCAGCTGCGAACAAAAGTCCGATTCTATAAAAAGGAAAATTCCCTTTCTTTTCGGCAATCAAACAATAGATCCACCAGCCAATAATACCAATTATAGAAATATAGAGAACGGCAGGAAGGATGTCTTTTTTTTGAAAGAACAGCATACTACTAAAGACTATGATACTTAATAGATACATGAGTTGACTGATCGTATTAATCTTACGATAACTGGGTCTTTTCAACTCAATGATAAAATCGTATACTTTCATTTACACAACAAATTAAATAGATTTCTTTACCATCAGATTCGATAAACGCCAAAGGAGATGAGCACCAACATTACTGTCCCAATCGGTCTGACCAACACCAATTTCTACAAGGTCAAAACCAATCAGCTCTCGGCCGGATTCAACAATTTTTTTAACAAGATATAACACTTCTTCGGTCTCAAATCCGCCCTGAACAGGCGTTCCGGTATTCGGACAATATTTGCGATCTAGTCCGTCTACATCAAAACTCAAATAAACTTTTTGAGGAAGTTGATTAATGATCTCTTCTGAAATATGTCTCCAGGTTTCACCTTCAAATTGTCGCTCTTTAATGGATTGATCCAAATAAGTTACCACTCTGTAGTTGCTATTGCATACATAATTCCATTCTTCCTCACTATAATCGCGGATCCCAATTTGAATTAGCTTTTCGATGGATGGAATTTCTTCCAGCGCATTGTACATCACAGAAGCATGCGAATAATTAAAATGTTCATAACAATTTCGTAGGTCGCAGTGTGCATCAATTTGTAACACACCAAATTTTCCATGAGTTTGTTCCAAGGCTTTTAGGAAGCCAAGAGAAATGCTATGGTCGCCTCCCAATAAAGCCACTTTTTTGCCATTCTTCAAAAGCTCCTGGCAGCGATCAAAAACCCATTGATTCAGATAGAGGCTACCCTCGTTGATATCTTTGAGACTTTTAGTCATGAATTTATTATCCTCTACTTTAGCTCCCTTGCTGATATAATCGATATAGAGCTCAGCTTCTTTACGCAGATAATCGCTTTTTAGAAGAAGCTTTTTATCTACGGGACGCATATAAAATCCTTTTTTCCAGCCTTGATTTACATTGCAATCGAGGAGATCAACTTGAATACTTGCACTGAACACATGCTCCGGAGCCCTGGCGGTACCTGCCCCATAACTTACGGTAACTTCCCAGGGAACGGGCAAAATTACCAGACTGGCTTCCTCTTCTGTAAAAGGGAGACCGAATATGTTATTGTTTGGATTTCCTACGGAATTGCTATTAAATAAGGATATGTCGGACATGGTATAATGATTGCAAACTGCCTGCAAATTACCTGCAATTTTTGATTTTTGGCTAAAAATATCCACGGTTTGTGCATTTCATAATAAGCTGACCCTAAAGGTTTTCACAATTCGAAACAAGACCTGACAAACATCAGTTGTTGCTCCACTATTTTGGTCTATTTTTGTGTCTGAAAATCACAAAATGAAAAAGACCCACATTATTTTCCTTATCCTAATAGCTGTTAGCATAGTAGTATTGATCAGCTATACTGGCGATTTGTCAACTTATGAAACCATTTCTTCGGCAAAGCAGAAGGAAGGTAAATTCGTTACACTGATCGCAAAAGTGGATAAAAAACAGCCAGTTGAATATGATGCTGTTAAAAATCCGAATTATTTAAGCTTCACAGCCCTTGATTCACTTGGAAATAGTATCAAAGTGGTTTATCATAATAACAAGCCTACTGATATGGAGAAAAGTGAAAGAATCGTTTTGAAAGGTAGGGTACAGGGTGGTCAGTTTGAATGCAAGGATATCTTATTGAAATGTCCTTCAAAGTATAAAGACGATCCGAATTCGACCCAGAAATCCATGCAAAGCGCAGGGAAATAAAATTATATTAAGAACGATTTCTCTTATCCCAATCAGTATATATGAAGTATGTAGGTGAACATTTATTGCCAGGACAGATCGGCCATTTATTAGCTATTCTGAGTTTGGTATCCTCTTTGATTGCAACATATGCTTATTTCAAAGCCAACAGAATCACCAATTTAACAGAGCGCCAGACTTGGATCCGATTTGCAAGAGCTGTTTTTGCGATTGAAACGATTTCTGTTTTTACCATTTTTGGTTTGATCGTTTATATTGTTTCGAATCATTACCATGAGTATTTTTTTGCATGGAACCACTCGTCAAGATCATTAGCCCCTAAATATTTATTGAGTTGTATCTGGGAAGATCAATCAGGTAGTTTTCTATTATGGAGCATCTGGCATTGTGTTTTAGGATGGGTTTTGATCTGGAAAAATAAAGAGTGGGAAGCAGGCACCCTGTTTGTGATCAATGTGGGGCAGGTCTGTATTTCTAGTATGCTATTGGGCATCTATTTCTTCGGCTCAAAAATTGGAAATAATCCGTTTATATTATGGCGAGAGCATATGCCAGATATTCCTATTTTTTCCAATCCAGATTATTTGAAATTGCCAAGGGTATATGAAGGCAATGATCTGAATACTTTATTGCAGAATTATTGGATGGTTATTCATCCACCCATTTTGTTCTTAGGATTTGCATCAACCATTGTTCCATTTGCATTTGCATTTGCAGGTTTGATGAATAAGCGCCATGATTGGGTAAAACCCGTTATTCCTTGGGCTAGTTTTTCGGCTGCAATTCTAGGGTTAGGCATTATGATGGGAGCAGCCTGGGCATATGAAAGTCTTTCATTTGGCGGATATTGGGCCTGGGATCCGGTTGAGAATGCATCCTTGGTTCCTTGGCTAACGTTGGTTGCCGGTTTACACGTAAATCTTGTTTATAAGAATACTGGATTCTCATTACGCACTACTTATTTCTTTTACTTTATTACATTCACGCTGATCTTATATTCTACTTTCCTAACAAGAAGTGGTGTGCTGGCAGATACTTCTGTGCATGCATTTACGGTCGATGATAAAAATTTACAAGCGATCTATATTCAGCTGATCGGATTCATTTTGGTATTCTTGGTGCCAGCGATGTATTTATTTTTCAAAAATTATAAAAGCATTCCAAGTATTCAGAAAGAAGAGCAAACTTATAGCAGAGAATTCTGGATGTTCATTGGCGCATTAGTGCTGTTTCTTGCAGGGATTGTAATTATTGCAAAAACATCTACACCAGTATTCAATAAAGTATTTGGTTCTAATATAGCACCTGCAGAAGATGCGGAGTTTGCACATAATCAGATCCAGGTTTTCGTAGCATTAGTAATTGGTTTGCTAACTGCAGTTACACAATACTTTAAATATAAAGACACTGCAAAAGATCAGTTCGGAAAGAAGATCCTGATTCCAACGGTAATTGCGTTGGTGATCAGTTTATTGATCAGCTTTTTTGGAGGGGTTCATTACGATAAAAAGGGACCAGTTTTCTTAGTAGCCATTCATCTTGCCATTTTTGCTGCAGTGTATTCCATTGTGGCTAATTCCAATTATATCATCACTGCATTGAAGGGAAAACTCAAATCGGCTGGAGCAAGTGTGGCGCATATAGGTTTTGGAATGGTGTTATTGGGAATCCTAATTTCCTCTGCTAAAAAAACAGTGTTAAGCTGGAATACTACGGGTGTTTCTGTTTTGCAAAAAAATGAAAAAGGAGCACAGGGCGATCCGGCAGAAAACCTAACCTTGTTTAAATCTGTGTCAACAGATATGGGTAAATACATGGTGACCTATGTGAAAGACACGATCGACGAAATTGATCATAAACGATATTTCGAAATTGATTTTTCTGCGAAGGATAAATCCGACAGCTTTAAACTCTATCCCGATGTAATGAAGCAGAACAAAGGCATGGAAGGCTTTTCAGCCAATCCTTCTGCGAAACATTATTGGAGTAAAGACGTATTTGCTTATATCACTTCTTTCCAGGAAAACAATGCAGCAGATACTACCACATTTAGAAATAAAACAATTAAAACAGGCGATTCTGTTTTTTATAGCAATGGTTTAATGATCTTAGATAAAGTGGAAGTAAATCCGCCCGTGCAGCAATCTAAATTGTTAGAAGGTGAGGTTTCTTTATTCCTAAGCATGACAATTATTTCTAAAGAAGGAAGAAAATATCAGGCCAATCCGGGAATCGCAATCAAGGGTCAGTCGCTCCGTTTTATCAACGATACCATTCGTGCACAGAGTCTAGTGTTGCAATTCAATAGAGTAATTGATCAGGCAGGCGGCAGATTAGAAATTGGAGTAAAAGAGAGTGGTGCTATCACAGATCTCATTACATTGAAGGTCTACGAGTTTCCTTTGATCAATATGTTATGGTTAGGTGTGGTAGTGATGACAATTGGATTTGGTATGTCGATCAGACAAAGAATATTATCAAAATCAAAATTAACAGCAGTCTAATCATTTTGGGTTACTTTTTTTGATCAGGCAGCATTAATGCAAGAGAAGAAGTCTATTATGTAGAAGTTGAAAAAAGCAGTACAATATATTATCCCAATTTTTGCTTTCCTGATTTTGTCAGGATCAAAAAATCAGGCCTCCGCCCAAACTATTGGGGCTTATGATACCGTACGTGTATATGCTTATATCACACCAGAAGGTGATACTGTACCCATGAGTTACTTGCCCAATGTAGAAGTATATGCAAGGATGACTGACAGGTGGAAAAGGTATTGGGCAGATTGGACCCGGTTAAGAAATGCAGTATACGTTACTTATCCCTATGCCAAAGCGGCTAGTAGGATCATGAATGATATTAATGCTAAATTAGTAAACGTGACTGATCGAGCAGAGCGACGAAAAATTATTCATGCGCGAGAAAAAGAATTGAAGAAGGAATTTACTGATAAGCTTACCCAGCTATCGATCTATCAGGGAAAGGTTTTGATGAAATTGATCTACCGAGAAACGGGTAATAATTGTTATGAGATCATTGATGATTATAAAGGGTTTGTAAATGCTGCTTTTTGGCAAACCGTAGCGATTATTTTTGGTAGTAATCTGAAGCAGAAATACGATCCAAAGGGAAATGATATGGATATGGAAAAGATTGTGATCGATGTTCAGAAAATGTATGGATACCACAGTTAAATAAGCTTATTAATCGTTTTAATAAACGCTTCCCGGTCAATCATTTTAGCCCCCAAACTTTCTAAGTGTGCCGTGTAGATCTGGCAGTCAATTATTTGAATCCCTTCTGCTTTTAATTGCTCCACTAAAGAGATAAATGCATATTTACTAGCATTACTCACCAGGCTAAACATACTCTCACCAAAGAATACTTTTCCCATTTTAATGCCATATAAACCGCCAACTAATTTTTTGTCCTGCCAGACTTCGGCGCTATGTGCAAATCCAAGTTCATGTAATTCTATATAGGCTTTCTCCACCTCGGGAGTGATCCATGTGCCATCCTGATCCCTTCTTTTCACGTTTTTACAGTGATTGATCACTTCTCTGAATGCCTTATTGGTTGTAAAATAGAAGCTTCTTTTTTTCAAGAGCACTTGCATGCTCTTACTAACAATCAATTCCTGAGGATCTAAAACAAATCTGGGATCGGGGCACCACCAAAGTGGGATATCGCCATCAAACCAGGGAAAAATACCATTTTTGTAAGCGATCAATAAACGATCTACACTCAGATCGCCTCCCATTGCTAATAAGCCTTCTTCGTCTGACTCCTGCACGGAAGGGAACCTTAGGTTATGGTCTAGAATAGGTATCGGCATAGTAAGCTTGATAGTGGGTAAAATCATGCAAAACAAATGCACGTATGAATCTATAGGTTAAACGAAAACTTCAATGGTAGCGCCAATGCCACGATCTGTAATGGCATCGCACATAGGCTTAAGAATGTCGTATTCGCCTTTTTTTACGGCGTACTTTCCTTTGTAATGTATGAACATAGCGCATTGTTCAGCTTGTTCTTCAGAATGTTCGCAAACTTCCATCAGGGTTTCAATCACCCAATCGAAAGAGTTTACTTCATCATTCCAAACAATCAGGCTGAAATTGGGGGAGAATTCGGTGATTGTATCAACCGAAGATTCTTCCCGAGGAAGAGCCGCTTCGTTATTTGCTGACTGAGGCATAAATCAAAGGTAATTGATGAATCTTTAATAGAAACGCAAAAAAATGAATTTCATTTTAATGGTGGATAAAATAGTTTTTTATAGAAAAGCAAAAAAAAAATTTGGCTATATTCAATCAAAACCTATTTTTGCACTCCCAACAAAGAAAGGGAGCATAGCTCAGCTGGTTTAGAGCATCTGCCTTACAAGCAGAGGGTCCGCGGTTCGAACCCGTGTGCTCCCACAAAATAACCCCAAGATTTTCTTGGGGTTATTTTATTTTGGTACTACTAGAACTGTTTAATTCAATTGCAAAGCAGGTAGTCGATAATGCTGACTATCATATACAAATAGCTCCTCGATTTCGTAAGTCCAGTATTTGTATAGGGGTGATTTAGCTAAATAAGTATCCGCCTCTGTTTTGTCCTCCGTGTTCATGGTAATCCAACAGGTTTGTGATTCCATTCCAACAGCATAACTATCAATGATTCCTTTATTCATTAAGTAATTGATATAGGTACGATGAGGCGGAACGAAGGACATGAAATTCTCGTCCATTGTAAATTTGATGACTGCTTGAAATTTTTTCATGAACTTCTTTTATAATTATGAACTATACAAGATTCGTGCAACTTTATTTCAAATGCTGACTGTAGTTGAATTTAGTCAATTAGTTTGGCAATTCTGCCATTTGAACCTGCCAAATATACAGATTCACCTTTTTTGGCTTTTTGAACCACATGAAAACTTTCTTTTGAAATAAGTTCCCAGTTTTTACCGCCATCTTTCGAAAGATCAACACCCGATGTGCCGCAGGCAACTAATACATTCTTAGATAAATAGATCACACAGGAACGATATCCATGCGGAGCAGTTTGGGGCTGAGTAAATATTAGATCCTTACCTAAATTAATCAATACACAGTTTCCAGCTGTAATGGTATCTTTTGAAAAATCGCCACCCACAACTACGGCATCACCATGATTCACTGCAATTGAATTGCCCCCTGTTGATTCTTTGCCTTGTAATAATGGAATATCATACCATTTATTACTATAAAATAGGCGGGAACTTTTTCCGCCAGAAACAAATGCAACCTGCTTTCCGATCAATTTAATATTTGTACCACTTGATGCAAAAAAAGCTTCCCCATCTTTGTTTGCGTAATCATTAGACTCTAATCTTTTCCAAGTGTTTCCTTGATCGGAAGTTTTTGATAAATAAACTCGTTGATCAATTGGATCGCCTATCACCACGCCATTATTAATATCAGAAAAATCCATTGCATCTAAAAACATCCCCTTGGTGCTATCATCTAAAACTTTTTTCCAGCTTTTTCCGCCATCGATCGTTTTGAGAATAATAGCAGGTGCATCAACCCCCATTATGATCGCTGTATTTTCATCGAATGCTTCGATATCTCTGAAGTCGCGCTTTTCATATCCTATCACTTTGATCCAGTCAAAATTCTTTCCTCCATCAACTGATCTGGCAACATTGCCGTTATTGCCACTGGCCCAAATGAGCTGATTGTTTACAACGGAAAGTCCGCGTATACTAACTTTATTCCCAGATACCAATGTGTTGATTTGTGCAGTCTGAGCATGACCATCAAAAGCTGTTGTCAAAATAAATAGTATAGAAAAGATTTTTATTAAGCGCATATTCGGCATTTTTGCGCTCTAAAAATAGGTTTCTATTTTAGAAATCTTACCATAAAAAATTTTCCATGATTCCTTATTGGATGAGTCGTACCCAGTTACTTTTAGGAGATGAGCCGCTTGAACAGCTGCGATCTAAAAACGTATTGGTGGTGGGTTTGGGTGGAGTAGGTGGGATCTGTGCCGAAATGATCGCGCGTGCGGGCGTGGGTAAAATGACGATCGTTGATGCGGATACGGTCGACCTTAGCAATACCAACCGCCAAATTCAGTCGCTCCATTCCACAGCAGGTAAATTAAAAGCCGAGGTATTGGCAGAAAGATTGCGCGATATCAATCCACTAATTGATTTAACGGTGTTATGCATTTATATTAAAGAAAAAGAGACAAGAACAATTCTCGATGAAGCCAATTTCGATTATGCGGTTGATTGTATCGACACTTTATCTCCGAAAGTGTTTTTCATTAAAGAATGTATTGATCGAAATATCCCGCTCGTTAGTTCCTTAGGAGCAGGTGGAAAATTAGATCCCTCACAAGTGATGATCACCGATATTTCAAAAACCTATGAATGTAATTTAGCCAGATATGTGCGCAAGAAATTACATGCATTGGGGATTCAAAAGGGATTGACGGTTGTGTTTAGTCCAGAGAAAGTGGACCAATCAAAAGTTATTGAAACTGAAAAAGCCTTCCCGAAAAAATCTCTGATCGGCACCATCAGTTATATGCCCGCCATCTTTGGATGCACTGTTGCGAGCGTTGTGATCCGTGGGTTAATAAATACTGAAAAAATCTAGTAAATTAAAAAGGGCGCTATTTCTTTCTGCCACTGATTTGTATTTGTGATCTTAATGACGGTGGGAAGAAATTGTTGTAAGGGCAAATTAAATAACAACTCACTGTTTTCTAAGCCTAATAATTTATCGAGGTGATTGCTGCCTGTAGGATTTATTGCTGTTGGATAATTAGCCCATGCAAATTGTTTCGGATAGATCGACTTGATCAGATTGATCAATAACAATCCATTAGACACTGATTGAAAATAATTCCGGTCCTGAATCATAAATTCAACGCCTTCACAAATTTGTCCCTCGTATTTTCCATGTGTTGGTTTGAAACTGATAGCCTTTGCTTTAATATCTTCTAATCCTAATTGATTAAATAAATTAGCGATGATTCTTCCGCTCATCCATGGTGCTCCTGCAATGCTAAATGCACGATCCGTTCCTCGTCCCTCACTTATATTAGTAGCTTCTAACAAACATAAACCCGGATATAAAAGCATACTATCGAAATGCTGAATGGCAGGTGATGTGGCAACAAAATCTGTTCCCCAATCTGGCTGAAATTCATTTCTATTCCAATTTCTGCAGAGGATGATAGAGAAATCAACTTTAATATTTCTAGTACTTATAAAATACGATGCTAATTCGCCAAGTGTACAACTATGACGGATTGGGATGGACCACCTGCCAATAAAAGAGGCAACTGAGTCTTGTAAAGTGGGGCCCTCAGACAAACTCATATTTCCTGAAATAGGATTTGGCCGATCCAGAATAATTAATTTTTTTTCAAATTTTGCGCAGGCTTCCAGCAAATAAGTAAGCGTTGATAAATAAGTATAAAACCTAGCTCCAATATCGGGTACATCAAAAAGTACAAGATCTATTTCTGCTAAATCTTTTTCATCGGGGGCTAATTTTTTTCCATACAAACTGATCACCGGTAAACCCGTTAACTGATCAAAACCATCCGGCATTTGTTTACCATCTTCCCCCTTTGTGTCTAATCCGTGTTCTGGAGAAAAAAGCAGTTGCAGTTTATAACCATGATCCAACAATGCCTTTCTTGTGGGAACCCCCTTATTCGACGTAGCTGCATAATTTGTTAGCAGTGCTATGCGCTGGTTTTTCCAGGATGGATCTTGAGAAAGTAAATGGTCAATACCGTATTCAATCATGCTGACTATCGTTTAATTCAAATCTTAATTCAATTTTCAATTGCTCGATTACATTAAATAAAATGGGACAACGACTGTAATGCATAAAATGCGAAAATAGGCGCTTCTTAAAATCATTTAGGTGCAAAGCAGGAAATTCTCTGCATCCTTCGAATCTTTGGTCATAAATAGAACAACTATCATCCATTAAAAAACTACAAGGCATGCTATTCATCAGCATCAATTCAAAACCGCCTTTTTCTAAATATGCTTGATCAAAACTTTTCCGGGTTATTTGTAGCTTTTTTGAAACGGTATTCGCTTCCTCATCGGTGACTACAATCATCAATGATTTACAACAGTTTCCACATTGTCTGCAATCGATCAGGGAACTTATTTTATGATTCAGATCCTGCACCTTCTGATCCAGATCAGGGATGGTTGCATGTTTTAAAAAGTTATTAAACCGCTCATTTGCCTCTGAATTTTCCAGACTAAGGGTAGAAATTGCGGAAAGATCCGTTATGATATCGTGTTTTTGAGTAGGGATACCGCAAAAATAGCCCTGAAATGGTAGAATAGGCGTAAAAACTGGTAATAATTAAAGTTTATCCACAATGTGCATCAATTTGTAGAAAAGTAAAATTTTGTGAAGGTAGGAGGTGATTAGATTTGCGGGTTGTAGCTTGCCTAGCAGGCATTTAATTTGGAAGGAAAATATGGCAGTAGAAAAGAATTTATCAGAATATAACGAAGCATCGATACGCTCGTTGGATTGGAAAGAACATATACGTCTTCGCCCGGGTATGTATATCGGAAAGCTGGGCGACGGATCGGCTCCTGAC
>SESF01016760.1_pt1 | contig 17767 bp, 15 predicted proteins | sample 3171521 | NCBI WGS metagenome assembly SESF01 (sample SAMN10866945, study PRJNA518727) | freshwater metagenome | biome: subpolar coniferous forest; feature: holomictic lake; material: water; isolation source: holomictic Lake 227, 6 m and 8 m depth | place: Canada: near Kenora, Ontario | collected...
GAAACTCGAACAAACCTTTTCTTTATCAAAGTTAAAAAAAACCACATCCAAATAATGTGGCCAGACAAAAACCCTTAACGGATTAAATTTAATACCTCTTCAACCACGGCATCGATAGTCATATCAGAAGAGTCAATGTAAAGCGCATCACTCGCCATAGCTAATGGAGCGGTTGCCCGTTCCATATCGCGGCGATCACGTGCCTCAATCTCGTAAATTATCTGTACAAGATTAGCATCAATTTCTTTTTCTATCAACTGTTTATACCGTCTTTGTGCTCTTTTTTCAGCACTAGCCGTCAGAAACACTTTATTTTCGGCGTCTGGAAAAACCACTGTACCCATATCCCTGCCGTCAGCGACCAATCCAGGTAACTGTTTAAAGTCTTGTTGTTTCTTTAATAATACTTGTCTTACCGCAGGCAATGCCGCAATTTGAGAGGCAATTCCACCGGTCTGTTCAAGACCTAATTGACTAGTGATGTCTTCACCATCAAGCTTAACTACCAACTCATCGCCACACTCAAACTCTAACACCAAGTCCTGAGCTACTTTAACAATCTCATCAACTGCTTCTAAACCAACCGATGCCTTTTGTACGGCAATAGCTAAGGAACGATAAATTGAGCCACTATCAAGATAATGCCAGCCTAATTTTTTGGCTATCAAGCGACTAACAGTACCTTTACCGGCACCACTAGGGCCATCAATCGTCAAAACAGGAATTAGCATTATGCTTCCTCGCAAACTAAATCCAGGCCCAGACGCTTAACCAAATCTTTAAACTCTGGAAATGAGGTATTTACGTTAGCGCAATCCAGTACCGTAATAGGCGCATTAGCACGTAAGCCAGCAATTGAAAATGACATAGCAATACGATGATCACCGTGTGATGTTACAACCCCGCCACCTATAGGACCACCTTGAATAACCATTCCGTCAGCAGTTGGCTGAGCATCGACACCTAATATTTGCAATCCATCCGCCATGACCTGTATACGGTCAGACTCTTTAACCCGTAATTCTTCTGCACCACTTAAACGGGTTTGTCCATCTGCGCAAGCTGCAGCCACAAACAACACAGGAAACTCATCAATCGCTAGCGGAACTAAGTGTTCAGGAATATCTATGCCTTTAAGTGGACTATAGACTACATGTAGATCGGCAACCGGCTCACCGCCCACCTCACGCTCGTTAAGCACTTCAATCTTTGCACCCATCAATCTTAAAATATCGATAACACCGGTGCGCGTAGGATTAATCCCCACATGTCTCAATGTAAGATCAGAACCCGGAGCAATTGAAGCCCCTACCAGGAAAAATGCGGCCGATGAAATATCACTAGGCACATCAATATCAGACGCGGTTAAGTCTCCATTTGCATTGATGGTAACCTTACTACCTTCTTTGGTCACTGGATAAGAAAACCCGGATAACATCCGCTCGGTATGATCACGAGTTGGCGCAGGCTCGGTAACACTAGTTTCTCCATCTGCGTACATTCCAGCAAGTAACAAGCAGGATTTAACTTGCGCGCTCGCCATTGGCATCACATAATCGATCCCTTTTAACTGGCCTGATTTACCTGTAATATAAAGCGGAGCAGTGCCTTGTTCTGTGGTTTTAATATCTGCACCCATGGCAGCCAAAGGCCCTGTAACACGTTTCATAGGTCGACCAGATAAAGATTTATCACCGGTTAGCACGGAATCAAAAGGCTGACCCGCTAACAAACCACTCAGCAAACGCATAGACGTGCCTGAGTTTCCTAAATACAACTCATTTTTAGGCGCCTTTAAGCCATGTTTGCCAACACCCTTTATCGTTAAGCTACCATTGACAGGCCCTTCAATCTCAACCCCCATATCCCGAAATGCCTGTAATGTTGCCAAGGCATCTTCTGCTTCAAGAAAACCTTTAACATGAGTAACGCCATTCGCTAATGAGCCCAGCATAATAGAACGATGCGACATGGATTTATCACCAGGAACACGTGCTTCACCCTGTAATAGGCCGCCTGGCTGAACTTGAAATGTGATTGATTTTGACATATTTCCTTCAAACTGAGTAAGAAAGCGCTGCCTCGCTGTGTTGGCATACGCAAAGATGGTTAAAAGTTGCTGGCTCTCATCATTTTCCAGCAAATGCTGTAGTGTATCCAGTTGTTCCCTTGTCTGTTGTAACAAGGGGATTATTTCGCTTTTATTGGCTGAACAGATGTCCCGCCACATAGCTGGATCGCTGGATGCAATCCGCGTGAAATCTCTGAAGCCACCTGCAGCATATTTAAAAATTTCACTTTGTTCATCTTTATGCCCCAACATATTAACTAATGCAAAAGCTAAAATATGCGGCAAATGACTGGTAGCGGCTAATATTGAATCATGGTGTTTAACATCCATGACCGAAACCACCGAACCACACTGCTCCCAAAAACATTGGACTTTATTTAAGGCTTCTTTGGATGTATTTTCGAGGGGTGTAATTATCAACCGTCTATTTAGGAATAAGTCATAAAAAGACGCCTCCACACCACTTTGTTCTGCACCGGCAATGGGATGAGCTGGCACAAAATTATCCGGCACCTCGCCAAATACTTGTTGAGCAGCCTTTACAACACTGACTTTAGTGCTGCCTACATCCGTATAAATAGTAGTCTCAGACCAATAAGGTTTAAGCGCTGCAAAAATACTTTCTAAGGATGCCACTGGCGTTGCAATAACAACGCAATCAGCGCTTGATAATGCGGGCTCTATCTGCAAATAGTAGTCATCAATAACGCCTAACTTTTTTGCTGTTTCCAAATTGTGTTTATCTTCCGGACGACCATATCCGATTATCTGCTTGCATAACCCATAATGCCTTGCAGCTCGTGCAACAGAACCACCAATTAAGCCGACACCGATAATACAAAGCCGATCAAACATTAGCCAACGTATTGGTTAACGCTTCAAGAAACTGTTGATTTTCCGCCGCAGTCCCTATACTGATACGCAAATGATTTGGCAATTCATAATTACCTACCGGCCTAACAATAACACCCCTGCGCAATAAGGCATCATAGACAGGTTGACCCGCCTGCTTTAAATCAACCAAAACAAAGTTTCCCGCCGAAGGAATCCATTCAAGTCCCAATTGTTTAAATCCTTCTGTCAATTGCTGCATACCTTGTTCGTTCACTGCAATGGTTTGCTGTAGATGCTCATCATCACCCAAAGCTGCCTCAGCAGCGACAAGTGCCAAGGTATTGTTATTAAACGGCTGACGCACTCGATTAAGAATATCCGCCATTTCTGGACTGGAAAAGCCATAGCCAATACGTAATCCGGCCAAACCATACGCTTTAGAGAAGGTGCGCGTGATTAATAAATTGGGAAACTTTTTCAACCAATCAATGGAGTTAACAGTCTCTACACGATTAACAAATTCAAAATAAGCTTCATCAAGCACGCAGACACAGGTATCAGGCAATGCACCAATAAATGACTCCAAGCTCGACTGACTGAGTAGGGTTCCAGTTGGATTATTAGGATTTGCTATAAAAACCAGACGTGTTTTTTCGGTGACGGCTTTTAACATCGCATCCAAATCATGCCCATAATTAAGCGCTGGCACTACTACAGACTTTGCACCTACCGCTTGAGTAACAATAGGATAAACAGCAAAAGCGTGCTGAGAAAAAACAGCCTCAAACTCAGGCGTTAAGAAAGCTCTTGCCACCAGCTCAAGTAGCTCATTGGAGCCATTACCCAAGGTAATCTGACTTTCGACAACCCCATATTTGTTAGCTAATGCTTTTTTTAAAGAAAACCCACTACCGTCTGGATACAAAGCTAGAGTCGATAGTGTTTCCTGAATTGCGGCCAATGCTTTTTTACCAGGCCCCAAAGGATTTTCATTAGATGCCAGTTTAATGATTTCTGTAAGCCCTAACTCTCGCTCCAGCTCTTCAATTGGCTTACCCGCTTTATAAGGGATTAACTGTTGGACACCCACTGCAGCAAGATTGTAAATGTTATTATTGCTATTCATACGTTTTAAATTAAGATTTGATTATTACTGCAGCAAATAGAAGTTAAAGTACTGCTTTAGGATAAGACCCTAACAATCTAAACATTTTGACACTGTCTTTGACTATATCTAATGCTTGAGATACCACCACATCATCACTATGACCCTCTATATCGATAAAGAAGAGATAATCCCATAAGCCTTGGCGTGAAGGTCTGGATTCAATATTAACCATACCAATACCTAACTTGGCAAACGGTTCAAGTATTTTATGAAGCGCCCCAGGTTGATTGCCTGTTGAAACAAGCAACGAGGTTTTATCATTACCCGTTGGCGTTGGAGATTGTTGCCCAATAATAATAAATCGGGTGGTATTATTTGGCTCATCCTCAATGCTTTTTTCAAGAATTTCTAAGTGATAGACTTCAGCAGCAACAATTCCGGCAATGGCAGCTGTTTGCTTATTGACTGACGCCAATCGAGCTGCTTCAGCATTACTACTTACTGCTGTCAGCTTGACGCCAGGCAAATGATTATCTAACCACTGACGGCACTGAGCTAATGATTGCTGGTGAGAATATACCTCTGTAATTTCAGCTAAGCTGGTTATATTACCCATCAAATTTTGATGAACTCTAATTTCAACTTCCCCGCAAATTTGCAAGGGCGACGTAGAGAAACGATCCAGCGTATGACTAATCACACCTTCTGTCGAATTTTCAACAGGAACCACACCAAACTGGCAGTTATCTGATTCTACTGCACTAAATATCTCATTAATGGTTGTGACCGGGATGGTCTTAACCGCGTGCCCAAAATGCTTAAATACCGCTTGTTGAGTGAACGTACCTTCAGGCCCTAAAAAAGCAATATCCATTGGCTTTTCTAAGGCTAAACAAGCAGACATCAACTCTCTAAAAAAACGCACTGCCGTTAAATCAGGCAATGGCCCTTGATTTAATTCCATGATTCGTCTTAATACCAGTGACTCTCTGTCTGGGCGATAAAAAGTACCTTGTTCTCCTTGAGCAATTTTGGTTTTAGCAACGTCAATTGCATAGGTAGCGCGTTGATTAATCAATTGCAAAATTTGCTCATCGATTGCATCAATTTTATCTCTGAGTTCAGAAAGTGGCGTGACTGATAACATGATTACAGCTCTGTAAAAGGTTGCTTCGTTTAATGGGTACGTTCAAATTCAGCCATAAAATCTATTAATGTCAACACACCGGCTTCTGGCATGGCATTATAGATACTTGCTCTCATACCGCCAACCAATCGATGACCTCTTAGTTCAAACAAGCCATTCGCTTCTGCAGCAATAAGAAATTGCTGATCTAAGCTTGTATCCTGTAAATTAAAGGGCACATTCATACGTGATCGATAAGGGGCTGCAACAGGATTAGAATACAAAGAAGACTGATCAATGGCTTGATATAGCTTGGCGGCTTTTGCAATATTAAGTTGCTCCATTGCTTCAACACCACCCTGTGCTTTTAACCATTTTAAGACTAAACCCACTAAATACCAATTGTAAGTAGCGGGGGTATTTAACATGGATTGACTTTTAGCTTGCTCTGCATAATCAAAGACTGCTGGAGTTGTTTTACTTGCATTTCCGATTAAATCATCTCTAACGATAACAACTGTAACGCCTGCTGGCCCCATATTCTTTTGAGTCCCCGCATAAATCAAACCATGCTGGCCCACATCAATCTTTCTCGATAAGATATTAGATGACATATCAGAGATTAATGTTAAGCCATTAGCGTCGGGTGCTTTCTGAAACTCCACACCATGTATCGTTTCATTTGAAGTATAGTGCAAATAAGCCGCGTGAGGATCTATAACCCAATCAGATTCATCAGGAATAGTCGTGTAATGACTATCTTCTGAACTTGCACTCACCAAGACATCACAGTAGTTCTTTGCATCACTGACCGCTTTTTCAGACCAAGCGCCCGTCTGAACATAGCAAGCCTTTGTTTTACCATTTAAGATATTTTGCGGTACTAATGAAAATTGCGCAGAAGCCCCACCTTGCAAAAATAAAACCTTATAGTTGTCAGGCACAGCCATTAAACTTCTTAGATCACTTTCCAGTTCCTCTGCAATGATTGAGAAATGCTTGCCACGATGACTCATCTCCATAACAGACATGCCACTGCCCTGCCAATCTAACAACTCTTCCTTTGCCTGCTCTAATACTGACTTAGGGAACACCGATGGCCCCGCACTAAAATTATAAACTTTGGACATTAGGTTCTCTTGACCAGGATTAAAGTAACGTTAAACAGTAATTATTAATAAATCTGCCCGATATCAATCATCTCAAAGAATGCTATCGGTTTATGTCGAAATTATATATCTTAAAATCTCCAGCTTACGCCTCATTATCTTCATCTTCACTAGACCCTAAATCAACGTCCTCATTTGCTTCGACAGCAGCATCAATATCATCGTCATTTTCGTCATCTACACCGGCTAAGCCCTCAATGCGATCAACGCCAATCACTTTTTCTTTTTTATCCAAACGGATAATAGTGACGCCTTGAGTATTTCTACCCACAACTGAGATACCATCCACGCGCGTGCGAACCAATGTACCACCATCAGTAATCAACATGATTTCATCATTATCATTGACCAAAACAGCGCCGACCACGGAGCCATTACGCTCAGAGGTTTGTATGGCGATTAAGCCTTGGCCGCCGCGTTTATGACAAGTAAACTCTTCCAGCTTCGTCCGCTTACCATAACCATTTTCAGTAATATTAAGTACCGTTCCTTCTGTTGCGATAATCAATGAAATGATTTTTTGGCCTTCATGTAAGCGCATACCTCGCACCCCAGATGCTGTTCTTCCCATTGACCGCACATCTTCTTCATTAAAGCAGACCGCTTTTCCAGTGCTACCAAATAACAATACGTTCTGTTTACCATCCGTTACCGCAACACCCACCAGGGTATCGCCTTCTTTTAAATCAATGGCAATTTTTCCGCTCGCACGTTGACGCTCAAACTCATTCAGAGGAGTCTTTTTAACAGTACCCGCCGAAGTTGCCATGAAAATAAATTTATTTTCAGTAAATTCACGAATCGGTAATAAGGCATTAATCTTCTCACCCTCTTCCAATGGTAATAAATTAACAAACGGCTTACCCCTTGCGGCACGACTTGCGACTGGCAACTGGTAAACTTTTAACCAATACACTTTACCTGAGGAAGAGAAGCATAAAATAGTGTCATGCGTATTAGCAACAATCAGCTTATCAACATAATCAAGTTCTTTGGTCGCAGTTGCTGACTTACCACGCCCGCCTCTACGCTGGGCTTTATAATCACTTAACGGTTGTGATTTAACATAGCCTTCATGAGACATGGTGACCACCATATCTTCTTCGGTAATTAAATCCTGTTCGGATAAATCAAGCTGGTTTTGAACAATCTCCGTACGACGTGGATCGGCATATTCTTCTTTAATGGCGACCAATTCTTCTCTGATAATTTCCATCAGCCGAATGTCACTACCTAAAATATATAAATACTCATCAATTTGTTCTAATAATTGCTTGTATTCACTGACAATCTTGTCTTGCTCTAAACCTGTTAAACGATGTAATCTTAAATCAAGAATGGCTTGTGCCTGAGTTTCAGAGAGTCGATAAAGCCCGTCATGAATTCCAAACTCCTCTGGAAGATCTTCCGGCCTGGAACGGGTCGCATCCGCTCTTTCAAGCAAGCTTGAAACTAAACCGGCATTCCAGTCTCTTGATAATAATCCAACTTTGGCTTCTTCACGATTAAGAGAGTTTTTAATTAACTCAATCATCACATCAATATTCGCCAAAGCAACCGCTAAACCTTCTAAGACATGCGCTCTTTCCCGAGCTCGTCTTAAATTATAAATGGTTCTACGGGTAACAATTTCGCGCCGATGATCAATAAAGGCCAGCAAAATATCACGAAGATTCATACAATGTGGACGACCATCCAATAAGGCCACCATATTGATACCAAATACCGTCTGGAATTGGGTTTGCTTATACAAATTATTAAGCACAACTTCAGGCACTTCACCACGGCGCAATTCAACCACCATGCGCATACCATCTTTATCAGACTCATCACGTAGCCCTGAAATACCTTCTAACTTGCCTTCTTTAACCAATTCGGCAATTTTTTCTAGCAATCGTGCTTTGTTGACTTGATACGGTAATTCGGTCGTGATAATAGCTTGGCGACTACTATCACCAATGTTCTCAAAATGACAACGAGCACGTAGATAAATCTTACCGCGTCCCGTGGTATAAGCATTATAAATGCCGGCCGCACCATTAATAGAGGCAGCAGTTGGAAAGTCGGGGCCAGGAATATAGGCCATCAACTCATGTATGGTCGCATCTGGATTATCAATGAGCGCTAAACAAGCACTGACAACTTCCCCCATATTATGAGGTGGAATATTGGTCGCCATGCCAACCGCAATACCCGATGAACCATTCACTAATAAATTAGGAACACGGGTTGGCAAAACTTCTGGCTGAATTTCAGACTCATCATAGTTAGGGATAAAGTTAACGGTTTCTTTATCTAAATCCGCTAATAACTCGTGCGCAATCTTTGCCATACGAACTTCAGTATATCGCATAGCCGCTGGAGGATCGCCATCCACAGAACCAAAGTTACCTTGACCATCAATCAACATATAACGCATGGAAAAAGGTTGAGCCATACGCACCATGGTGTCATAAACAGCCGTGTCACCGTGTGGGTGGTATTTACCGATCACATCACCGACGATACGAGCGGATTTCTTATACGGCTTGTTCCAATCGTTACCTAATTCGCTCATTGCGTACAACACGCGACGATGAACCGGCTTTAGACCATCTCTGACATCTGGTAGAGCTCGACCCACGATAACGCTCATAGCGTAATCGAGATAGGACTGCTTCATCTCATCTTCGAGATTAACTGGAATGATTTCTTTAGCGAAGTTTGACATTGATCCCTATATACACTGTTTACCAACAACAAGGCCATTGGCATGGTTTTTTGACTAAATATAGCCGCAACGTTTCCAATTCCGTTTGTTGAGCGCTACGACATAACTATAAATAACCTGCTAATTATAGCAAATAGTCGATAGTGAGTCGAAGGTGTTGATACTTTATGATGGTGTAAAAATTTCAGATAAGAAATTTTCCATTAATTTCCACGAACGGTTGTCCGCATCAGGCTGATATACAGTACCAAAATCAGGATTGTTAGCGAGTGGATTGGTAAAGGCATGCTGAGTATTGCCGAAAGTATGTAACTGCCAGTCAGCACCCGCTTTTGTCATCTCCTGTTCAAAAGCCACCACTTGTTCAACAGGAACCATAGGATCATCATGACCCTGTAATGCTAAAATTTTTGCAGTAATTTGTACACTATCAACATTATCAGGCGCACCCAATAATCCATGAAAACTAACCACACCCTTTAGATCGGCTCCGGCTCTCGCCAAATCCAGTGAGCACAGACCACCAAAACAAAAACCAATTGCGGCAATCTGACGATCATCCACCCAAGGCATTAATTTAACGGCGGATAAAGCCGCTTGCATGCGTTTTTTGAGTAATTGTCTATCTGCCATAAAAGGCTGCATTAGAGCTGCACATGCTTCGGCATCCGAACCTAAAATCCCTTTACCGTACATATCAACTGCAAAACCAACATAACCCAAAGCCGCTAGCTTTTTGGCTTTTTCTGCAACAAACTCATCTCGACCGGCCCAAGTATGATTGATTAAAACTGCTGGTCTTTGTCCGGATATAGCGTCATCAAAAGCAAAGAAAGCTTCCAACAACACATCACCATCCAAATAACCCACTGTATTTGAAATTATCGCCATAACATTACCTTAAGGATTAACCTTCTTATTCTTGATGCGCCCCGTTTTTTGGAGCATTTCCAAAAAACCTTCTGAAGCGAGTTCTATCATATCCAGTACCCGCTCAAAGCCATATGTGCCGCCATAGTAAGGATCTGGCACTTCTCTCACTTTCAATTGGGGAGCGTAATCAAGAAAATAACGAACTTTGTGTTTATGCTCTTCCGGACAAGCGTTCATCAACGTAACATAATTATCATCATCCATTGCGAGCAAGTAATCAAAGTCATCAAAATCACCCATAATCACTTTTCTAGCTCTTAAATGAGCTAATTGAACATCCCGCTCTAAAGCTGCTTGCTGTGATCTTGGATCAGGGGGCTCACCCACATGATAGGCATGAGTCCCCGCTGAATCGATCAAAAAATCATTCTCTAACACTTGCTCTTTAAGCAACTTTGCAAAAACACCTTCGGCAGTCGGTGAGCGACAAATATTACCCATGCAAACAAATAAAACTTTTATTTTTTCCATAGCAGAACTCGCTTCAAAAACAACTTTGGTTCAGCTTGCTCAAGCGAATGGATGTTCCAGGATAATTGTTTCATCCCTTTCCGGACCCGTTGAGATAATGGTCACTTTAACGCCTACCAACTCTTCAAGACGCTTAATATAGGCTTTGGCATTATCAGGTAACTCATCATAATGGGTAATACCTACTGTATTTTGAATCCAGCCAGGCATTTCTTCAATAATTGCTTCGCATTGCTCATATCGATCAGCACCCAAAGGCGCAGTTTCAGTCAACTCACCCTTAATCCGGTAAGCGGTACAAATACCAATCTTCTCTAGCCCATCCAAAACATCCAACTTGGTTAAACAGATACCGCTGAGACTATTCAGTTTTGCAGACTTACGCATTGACACAGCATCAAACCAGCCGGTACGACGCTTACGTCCAGTTGTTGCACCAAACTCATGACCTTTAGTTCCTAAATGATCACCATTGGCATCATGTAACTCGGATGGAAACGGACCATTACCCACCCGTGTAGAATAAGCCTTGGTAATACCCAGCACATAATCAAGATCCAATGGCCCAATACCACTACCCGTTGCAGCGCCGCCAGCGGTTGTGCTGGACGAGGTCACATAAGGAAAAGTACCATGATCAATATCTAGCAATGCACCTTGAGCGCCTTCAAACAACAGGTTTTGCCCTTCCGCTTGAAATTTATAAAGGGCCTCACTAACATCCGTCAGCATAGGCTTAATTAACTCACCTAGACGAAGAGCTTCATTTAAAGTCTCCTGATAATCAACAGCATCAGTATGATAATAATTTGTGAGCATAAAATTATGATAATCTACTAGCTCTTTAAGTTTTTCAGCAAAACTCTCTGCATCCAGCAAATCACCCGCACGTAAACCTCTACGCCCCACTTTATCTTCATACGCTGGCCCAATACCTCTTCCAGTTGTACCAATCGCTTTACCGCCACGGGCTTTTTCTCTAGCCTGATCTATAGCCACATGAACTGGCAAAATGAGTGCACAGGCTTCACTAATTAACAAACGATTTCTAACAGCAATACCGGCTTTTTCCAGGAATTCAATTTCTTCCATGAGTGCATTTGGCGATAAAACCACGCCATTACCTATCATGCACAAGACGTTTTCTCTGAGTATGCCTGAAGGAATAAGATGTAATACTGTTTTCTCGCCTTGGATAACCAGGGTATGTCCAGCATTATGACCTCCTTGGAAACGCACCACTGCGCTCACTTGCTCGGTCAATAAATCAACCAACTTACCTTTTCCTTCGTCACCCCATTGAGTGCCGATAATAACGACATTTTTTCCCATAATTATCCCGGCTTAAGCTAAAGGTCTGACGACCCAATTTTGATTATCTTGTACTAAAATAGAAGTGCAGCCTAGTTCTTTTGCACCTCCGGTTTGTCCTGGCAATTGTTGCACAACAGCCTGCTGCTGAGCACGCAAGTCTCTGATTTTTTCATTGAGTGCACTCTCATTACCAAACGGTGCAAAAATAAGTTCTCTCCGTGGAGCTTGGCTAACTTGCTTGCTTAATGATGAGAGGAGCTTTAGATCTGAACTAAAGCCAGTTGCGGGGCGTGCTCGCCCAAACACGCCACCAATATTGTCATAACGTCCACCTCTAGCAATCTCTCTTCCTATGGATGGCACAAAAGCAGCAAATACTATTCCGGTGTGATAGTGATAACCTCTCAACTCTGCGAGATCAAAACTAATCGGTAACCACGGCAAATAGCTTATTAATTTTTCAGCAATGGATTCTAAATCTAACAGTGCATTTTTAACTTCGTCATTGGCTTTTGCCAAAATAGATCGGGCTTTACTTATCGTATCTTTACCGCCATTTAGCTCAGGCAATTTCAACAACATAGCTTTAAGATCAGCATCTATATCATAAGTTTCTAATAAACCCTGAAGCTCAGGCCTTGCTTTGCGCTGTAAGACATCAAATAATTCACTTTCTTGAACCTCTGTTAATTTAGCCTGCCTGGATAAAGCACGGTAAATACCCACATGCCCCAAGTCCAGGTGAACATTAGTTAACCCAGTGATAGCCAACATTTCCAACATAAGCCGTATCACTTCAACATCACTTTCTTTGCCGGCATGCCCATAAAGCTCGGCACCAATTTGCATAGGGCTTCGGGTTTTTTGAAGCGGATCACCACGGGTATGAAGGATAGTTCCAACATAACATAACCGTGTTGGCCATTCGTGTTTTAAATTATGGGCATCAATTCTAGCAACTTGCGGCGTCATATCAGCTCTTACGCCGAGCATTTCACCACTCATCTGATCGGTTAACTTAAACGTTTGTAAGTCTAAATCATGACCTGAACCCGTTAACAATGAATCTAAAAAATCAATAAAAGGAGGAATAACTAAATCGTACCCCCAACAGGCAAACAAATCCAGTAACTTACTACGTAAGCTTTCCAGATATTTAGCCTCTTCCGGCAAAATTTCATCAATCCCTTCAGGCAAAAGCCAGGAGTCTTTTTGTTGCATTTTTGTATGTCCACTCAAACAAAACGCCCCACCAAGGCGGGGCGTTTTGTTGTTTTATTAAAAGTCGAATTCAGTCAAACCGATAGTTTCAGATTAGAACCTAAATCACTCAATCCTTATCCTAAGCTATTTTTGCTTATTAAAATACCGAAAAAAATCAGAATCCGGATCCAGAACCATCAAACTTGAATTAGTAAAGGCCTTTTTATACGCATTAAGACTACGGTAAAAAGTAAAGAACTCTGCGTCTGCACCATATGCCGTCGCATAAATTTCTGCAGAAGCCGCATCACCTTCACCGCGTAACTTTTCAGCATCACGAAAAGCATTCGCTAAAGTGACCACCCTCTGTCTATCCGCATCGGCCCGAATTCTTTCAGCCGCCTCTGCACCTTGAGATCGAAACTCCCGAGCAACCCGTTCACGCTCTGCTTCCATTCTACGAAAAACTGAACTACTGACTTCAGGTGGCAAATCAATCCGCATAACCTGCACATCAACAATTTCCATGCCTAATTCAGCAGCAACCGCCTTAGAGTTGTTAGTTAAAATTTCTCTGATAGCACTACGATCCGTTGAGATAAGCTGTTTTATATTTCGCTTACTAAATTCACTTCTAAAAGCATCTTTAATAATTTGATCCAGGCGTAAATTCGCTTGATCAATATCACCGGCAACTGTCGTATAAAATGTACTTACATTACCTATGCGCCATTTAACAAAAGAATCAACAATCACATTCTTTTTCTCGGCGGTTAAAAACCGCTCGGGTTTGGCATCCATTGTTTGAATACGTGCATCAAACTTTTTAATGTTATTAATAAAGGGAATTTTGAAATGCAATCCAGGCTCATAATCGTTTTTAACAATTTCACCCAGACGAAACTTAATAGCCTTTTCAGTTTGACTTACTGAAAACACACTCATTACACCCAGCAATAACAATCCAGCTAAACCGACTAAAATTTTATTCTGTGTCATTATCTTCCCCTTGCATCACGGCTACGAGTAGTGGATGGACGCTCAACAACGGGCTCTTGAACGATTGTCTGTTGCACTTGTGGCTGAGATTGGGGTTGAGATTGCGGTTGATCACTTACGCCAGATGAAGAGCTTGATCCTGGTGCCTGAGATATAGTTTGATGTGGCGCCATTTTATCGAGAGGCAAATAAAGTAAGTTATTGCCAGATTTAGTATCAACTAAAACCTTGTTTGTTTCAGCCATCACAGATTCCATTGATTCGATATACAACCGTTTACGAGTGACATCGGGGGCCTTTGCATACTGAGTTAGCAACTGGGAAAAACGACTGGTCTCGCCTTGGGCCTGTGCAATCACCTGTTCCTTATAACCCTCAGCTTCCTGAATCTTTCTTGCTGCTGCACCCCTTGCTTTTGGCACCACATCATTAGAATAAGCTTCCGCTTCATTGATTAGACGCTGCTCATCCTCACGTGCTTTAATTGCATCCTCAAAGGAATTTTGAACCTGTTCTGGCGGCTGAGCATCCTGTAAATTAACACTGGTAACTTGAACACCTGAATTATAGCTATCCATTACATCTTGAATTTCTTTTTTAATCAAGGTGACAATTTCGCTACGGCCTTGGGTCAACACGAAATCCATGGTACTACTACCCACCACTCCGCGTAAGGCACTTTCAGTCACCTGCTTTAAGGTTAAAGCGGGATTGACGACATTAAAGATGAACTGTTTAGCATCTTTAACCTGATATTGAATCGCTAAACGCACGTCTACATAATTTTCATCTTTGGTCAGCATTAAAGCTTCTTTAGGTACTGACCCTGTTATTTGTTCGCCACCACTACTGCGATATCCTACCTCAATAAAGCGTTGTTGCTTTACATTAACGATATCAACGCGCTCAATTGGGGTCGGCAAATGCCAGTTTAAACCAGATTGAGTCGTTCCAACATACTTACCAAAGCGAGTTTCAACGCCATGATTCCCTTCATCAACAATATAGAAGCCACTCAGACTCCATATTACAAGTGCACCTCCTACAATAAAACCAGCATTTTTCTTTGAACTGCCAGTGGAGAAGTTTCTAGGTGAACCTTCGTTATCCCCATTGCTTCCCCCGAAAAACTTACCTAATTTTTCTTGTAATGAACGTATTGCCTCATCTAAATCAGGAGGTCCTTTCTGGTCACCTCGACCACTCCAGGGGTCTTTCTTATCACCACCAGGCTCATTCCACGACATACTTATGCTCCATATTGGATTACTTAATTAATTTATCCCGCAGGATGTTATAGTTCTATTCTATCGTAAATATCTAAAAAAGTGAAAACACCCACCCCAAGGCTTAAAGCAATATTAGCTTTATACCAAGACTATTTACTGTGTAATGTCTTCACATTTTACATCTTTTAACAACCCTAAATACCTTACATCAATTTCGATGACTACCTCAGTAACACCGAAGTCATCAATATGCTCGTCAATTATTTTTGCGCAAGTAAATAGTTTTGCCCTGATATTCCCTTGATCGGCTTGTAGAAAACAGCGTTTTTTAACTTTAGTATTCGAAAATAATTCTGCCAAAACCTGATAAAGCAAATCAATACCGGCACCTGTTTCAGCAGATAACCAAATCCGAACCGGATTACCCGCATCATCTCTATCAACATGCGGTTGAATATTTTCTAAGAGGTCAATTTTATTAAAAACCTCTAACTGTCTGACCTTATCAGCGTCTATATCCTCAAGAACATGATTAACCTGGGCAATTATTTCATCCCTGTCTTCGCTATAAGCATCAATAACGTGCAGCAACAAATCTGCCTCACTGGCTTCTTGTAAAGTTGATTTAAATGCAGCGATTAACTCATGAGGCAAATGTCTAATAAAACCAACTGTATCCGCAATGACTATTTCACTATGATTAGGTAACTGACAACTACGTAGAGTAGGATCTAAGGTTGCAAAAAGCTGATCTGCGGTATAAATATCAGCACCCGTTAGGGTATTGAATAATGTGGATTTACCTGCATTGGTATAACCGACCAAAGAAACAGAGGAAATCTCGGCTTTTTTACGCTTGCTTCTGCCTTGATGCCGTTGTTTATCAACCTTATCCAAACGTTGCTGAATCTGCTTGATTCGCAAACCTAAAAGTCGTCTATCGGTTTCCAATTGGGTTTCACCGGGACCTCGTAAACCAATACCGCCCTTTTGACGCTCCAAATGTGTCCAACCTCGCACTAGCCGAGTCGATAGATGTTTTAATTGCGCAAGTTCAACTTGTAATTTACCTTCAAAAGACTGGGCACGCTGAGCGAATATATCTAATATCAAGCCGTTTCTATCAACGACACGCACGCCTAAGGCGCCCTCAAGGTTTCTTTCTTGACTTGGCGCCAGAGGATGATTAAATAAAACCACATCGGCGCCATATTCTTCCACTGCGGCTTTAAGCTCTTCAAGCTTACCTTTGCCTACATAATATTTGGGGTCCGGGCGTTTCCGGGCACCCGTCACAACATGAACAGGATCAGTTCCGGCTGATTTAGCCAATTCTTTTAATTCTAAAAGATCTTCTTGACCGGAACGAAAGGTTATATGAACAAGGATTGCTCGCTCACCAGTATCAGGACGATCAAACAATAAAATACTCCATGCATGACACTATAAAAACATTACTTCGTAACAAATCACTCATCAACGATCTCATCATCACGTAACATTTTTACCACTTTACTGGGCACTATTGTTGATATGGCATGCTTATAGACCATTTGGCTAATGGTATTTTTTAGCATGATCACATACTGATCAAATGAATCCACTTTCCCTTGCAACTTAATACCGTTAACAAGAAAAATTGATACAGGGGTATGTTCTTTTCTTAAAGAGTTTAGGAAATTATCCTGTAAATTTTGGCCTTTTGACATCCGATTTCTCCTTATTATTTTAATTAATTGGGGATTAAGATAACTGTAATTACCTGTCTGTACAAATCTATATTGAACAAACCATAGTTGCTTTTTTTCATTTTATCAGAGACAAGTTGATTTACGCCTATTTTATTACTGTGATCTTCAATTTAACAATCAAACGGCGATAATCCTCTACTGTTAACTGATCGTTCAAAATAAGCAATGTTTGCTTATTGAACAACCTTTTCGAGTGATTAGACGCATAGTTAAAATGCAAAAACAGCATTTGAGTAGTGATTACTGTTGATCGAATGATATCAATAGTGACAAACTCCTCCCCTTCAGACAAGGCCCATCCCAAAGCATCAGAATACTTAATCCTATAATTTATATCATTTAGTCGACGAACACCTATTCGAAAATACAAAACGATTAAAATAAATAGACTCATTTTGATGAAAAGGTTCAATCCATTAGCTATTGATGCAACCAGTGCCAACAAATACAGAAAAACAACGATTCGTCTCAATAACTTAGAGGGATGGCATGTTAATAACAATGGCAAATTAACTTCTCTATTCACATCGATACCCTAATCTAACTATAAACAAACTAACCTATAAGCCTCCACCCAAGATAATGCATTTTTAATGCTTGCTGCACTTAAAGACAGTTGCGATATAATCCTAAGCTAATAAACATCTTTCTCTTTTCATGATATGAATCAACACTGGAAAAACTTTCTACTCAATCAAGATGCTCATTTTGAAGGTGATACGCTTATTACTTTCCCGACTGCTTTATATTCAGGTAGCGATAACACAATTTACCCTATTGCACATTTAGCGATTCTAAAGATTGATGGCAACGATGCAGCTAAACTATTACAAGGACAAGTCACTTGTA
>SESF01015955.1_pt1 | contig 17765 bp, 7 predicted proteins | sample 3171521 | NCBI WGS metagenome assembly SESF01 (sample SAMN10866945, study PRJNA518727) | freshwater metagenome | biome: subpolar coniferous forest; feature: holomictic lake; material: water; isolation source: holomictic Lake 227, 6 m and 8 m depth | place: Canada: near Kenora, Ontario | collected...
CCGGGGTGTTGCTGGCGGGGCATCACAGCTTCTGCGTTTCGATCCAGGTGGCGATGGCATCGGCGGCCAGCTGCCAGTCGGGTTCGATCATCATGCCGTGCGCCATCTCGGGAAAGATCATCGCCCGGGTGCCGAAGGCGCGGGCGGTGGCGGTGACCTGGGCCGCGGTCAGGAAGGCGTCGTGTTTCGCGCCCATGACCATCACCGGCAGCGACGGCGCCGGCAGCCACGAGAAAGGGTCGAAGGCGATCATGTCGATCACCACCCGCTGGGACTCCGACTGGAACAGCGATTCGTACTGGGCGAGTTCGCTGTCGGGCACCCGGTCCGAGACCATCGCCCGGCGCACGGTGGCGATATTGACCGTGCCCGGCCCGAAGGTCATCAGCATGGCCAGCTGATGGACCAGGAGCGGGTCGCGAAAGGCCATGCCGAGGGTCGAATCCCACATGCCGTAAGGCGGCGCCGAGGCCATCAGCACCGCGCCCGGCGCCTTGTTGGTGCGCAGGAAGCGCTGCACCACCATGCCACCGAGGGAGTGGCCGATCAGCACCGGCGTGGTCGAGAGGCCGTTGACGGTGTCGACGAGGTCGGCGACGTAGTCGCTGAGGCTGGTCCAGGGCAGCAGGCCGTGCCCCTCGCTGGCGCCGTGGCCGCGCAGGCTGACCGCGTGAGCGACGTAGCCGCGCTCGGCGAAGTAGGGCAGGAAGTGGACGTCCCAGATCGCGGCATGGCTGAAGGCGCCGTGTACGAACAGCAGGGGGCGGCCCTTGGGCGTTCCCTTGGGGTAACGGGTGATAATCTCAAGTTTGGGCATGTCGCCTCGAAGGGGATATGGCCGGTCTCAGTTGACCGCGGCAACCGGCTGGTTAGCCTTGGACTTGGCGGCACCGCAACCCTTTTCGATGTAGTCGAGGTACTCGGTGCGCTGGATCACATAGGGGTCGTGCGCCGCCATGTCGGGCTGGTCGGCGGCGTGGCGCAGGCTGGCGGCCGAGGCGCTGATGTCGACCACCAGATCGGCGGTGGCAAGCAGGGTGGAAATCAGGCTGAGGGCATACCATTCGACGGCGAAGAAGCCGGAGAGCAGGCCCGCCGACCAGACGTTGGTCGGGCCGATCAGGGGCAGCACCAGGAACGGCTCGGTGGGCACGCCGAGGCGACAGAGGGATTCGCCGAACTCGGTTTCGCGCCGGATCAGGCCCATCCCGGTGGCGGGATCGAACAGGCCGCCAAGGCCCAGGGTGGTATTGACCGCAAAGCGGCCGGCCGAGACGCCGGCATCGGCCCGATTGCCCGAAAACAGGTTGGTGACGATGAATTCGGGTTCGGTCAGATTGCCGTAGACCCGCGCCCCGGCCTCGCGCACCGGCGGCGGTACCCAGGCTTGCAGCAGGCCCGACAGCGGCTCGATCACGTGATCGACGACAAGGCCGTTGAAGGCGAACATCGAGCGGTTGAAGGCTTCGAGCGGGTCAGCGCTGGCCGGCGCGGCTCCGGCGGTAACGGCCAGACTGAGGGCCAGGGCGAACAGGCGGGCCGCGCGGATCATGATGCCGAATTTCCTTTCCCGCATCGCCGGTGGCGGGGCTTGCGGCGCAAGACCAGACGCTGCCCTCTTGTCGCCTCAATCGCAAGATATTTTATCGTAACCCTGATCCGCAACCGGCAGGGGTGGCCCGCCCGGTGGAGGGTGAGTCCGGGCCTCTCTCTGGTTCTCGGGCCGCGATGGTCAGGGCTGGGCCGGCTTTCGGCAGACGGTCAGGAATATTATCGGCGTCATCGGGAGGTTGTGGTTCTTATTGCCGGTTGTGATCGGCGTTAACGAAAAACAAAGAAGCGCCGGCCAATCTGTTCTGACCATCATTGCCGGTTTCGGGGGGATGGCGTGGGCCTGCAGGGCTTGGGATCGGGGTCGGAGTGCAGCGGCGTCTCGCGCCATCGGGCGGGAGGCGGGCGGTGACGGTTGTGCTCTCCGGCTACCGCGAACTCGAGATTCTGCATCGCAGCCGCATCACGGTGGTGGCACGGGCGGTGCGCAGCGTCGATGGCGGTCGCGTCATCCTCAAGAGTCTTTCCAGCGAAGACCCGTCGGCGGAGGACCTGATCCGCTTTCGCCGCGAATACGACCTCATTCGCCGGATTCACGATCCCGGCGTGGTCGAGGTGCGGGATTTCGGGCTCTACAACGGCCGCTGGACCCTGGTGATGGCCGATGACGGATCGGTGGCGCTCAGCGACGTGCTGGCCGGGGTCGGCTTTCCGGTGGCCGATGGCGTGGCCATCGCCCTTGGTCTGGTGCGGGTGCTGGCGGTGGTCCATGGCGCCGGTCTGGTCCATAAGGACCTTAATCCCGAGAACATCCTCTGGAACCGCGCCACCGGCGCCCTGCGCCTGATCGATTTCGGCATCGCCGCCGATGGCGAGGGGGGGACGGAGGCCGCAGCCGGCCTCGAAGGCACCCTGGGCTATCTCGCTCCCGAACAGACCGGCCGGGTCGGCCGCGGCATCGATCACCGGGCCGACTTCTATGCCCTTGGCGCCACCCTCTACCAGCTGTTGACCGGGGCGCCGCCCTTCAGCTTTTCCGACAGCGCCGAGGCGGTTCATGCCCATCTCGCCCGGCTGCCCGAGCCGCCGCACCGCTGCCAGCCGGCCATTCCCCTGGCCCTGTCGACGATCGTGATGCGGCTGCTGGCCAAGGCCCCCGAGGACCGTTACCAGGATCACGAGACCCTGGCCCGCGATCTCGAAGCGGTGCGGCTCGACCTTGAAGGGCAGGGACAGTGTCCGGCCTTCCGCATCGCCGGTCACGAGGTCTCCGACCGCTTCCGCATGCCCGGCCGGCTCTATGGCCGCGACACCGAGCTGGCCTTGCTCGGCGAGGCCCTGGAGCGGGCCGCGGGCGGGCGGCCGCATCTGGTGCTGGTCGGCGGCGCCGCCGGCATCGGCAAATCGGCGCTGGTCGCCGAGGCGGTGCAGCGCGGCTTCGGCCGGGTCGAGGCGGTGGTGACCGGTCGCTGCGACGCCGCCCACCGCCATCAGCCCTATGCCGCCTTCGTCGCCGCCTTCGGGCGCTGGCTGGAAGAGGTGCTGGCCGAGGCCCCTTCGGTCCAGGGGCGCTGGCGGGCGCGGCTGCTGGAGCAACTGGGCGACGGCGTCGCCTTGCTCACCGGCCTGATCCCTGAGATGGCGCGCCTGCTCGGTGAGCGGCCGGCGGCGCCCGAACCGCCGGGGCGCGAGGCCGAGGCCCGCGCCTTCGGCATCCTTCAGAAGCTGGTGCGGGCGCTGGCCGGCTCCGACCGGCCGCTGGTGCTGGTGCTCGACGATCTGCACTGGGCCGACATGGCGTCGATCCAGGCGCTGGAGCGCCTCGTGCTGGGCGGCGAGGGGCTGCCGCTGCTGGTGATCGGGCTCTACCGGGATTCGGAGGTCGATCTCAGCCATCCGCTGGCCCGGGCCGCCGCCGCCGTTGCCGGGGCCGGGGCGGCGCGGCTGACCCAGCTGATGCCCGGTCCGCTCGCCGAGGCCGCGGTCGAGGGCTGGCTGATCGCGGCGCTGAGAGTGCCGGCCGAGGCGGCGCGCGAGCTGGCCGGGCTGGCCCTGGAGAAGACCGGCGGCAATCCGTTCTTTCTCGGCCAGTTCCTGGAGAAACTCCATGCCGATGGCCTGATCGTCTTCGACGCCGCGGGCGGCGGCTGGCGCTGGGATCCCGCCGCGATCCGCCGGGCCGCGATTCCCGACAACGTCGTCGGCCTGATGGTTCAGCGCATCGGCCGGCTGACGGAGCGCGAGAGCCAAGCCCTGCGTCATGCCGCCTGGCTGGGGGCCGGCTTCGATCTCGACACCCTGGCCCTGGTGCAGGGCGTGACCGTGCGGGAGGCCGGGGTGGCGCTGGCCGGGGCGATCCGGGCCGGCCTCCTGCTGCCGCTCGATGGCCGCGGCCGCACCGCCTTTGCCCACAACAGGGTCCAGGAGGCGGCGGCCTCCCTCACTCCGCCCGCCGAGCGGCCGGCGCTGCATCTCGAGATCGGCCGCCGGCTGGCGGCGGCCCCCGACGCCGGGGCGCGCCTCTTCGAACTGCTCAGCCATTTCAATCAGGGCAGCCAGCTGGTCACCGCCGCCGAGGAGCGTCAGCGGCTGGCCGCGCTCAACCGCAAGGCCGCCGAACAGGCCCGCGCCGCCGCCGCCTTCGATACCGCGGCCCAGTTCGCGGTCAAGGCGGTGCACCTGCTCGGGGCCGAGGGCTGGCAGGGCGATGCCGCCGGCACCATGGCGCTCTATCTGCTGGCGGCGCGGGTGGCCGGGCTGGCCGGCTGGTTTGCCGAGTCCGACCGGTTGATCGCGGTGGCGCTGCCCCACGCCAGCTTGCCGCGCGAGCGGGTGGCGTTGCTGGAAGTGCGGATCGACAGCCTGCTCGAGGCCGGGCGGGTCGGCGAGGCGATCGAGCTTGGCCTGGAAACGCTGCGCCTGCTCGGCTTCGAGATCGAGACCGGCGGCGACGAGGAGGATGTCCGCCGCCGCCTGACCGATCTCCGCTGCGCGCTTGCGGCCCGGCCGCTGTCTCCCGGGGCGCCTGAAATGGGCCGGGGCCGGCTTCATCAGGCGGTGCGCATCGCCGCCGCCATCTGCATCCCGGCCGCCACCGTCCGTCCCGAGCTGGTCGCCTGGCTGGCGCTGCCGATGACCGAGGCGATGGCCCAGTTCGGGCTGGCCGCCGAGGGGCTGGTGGCGCTGCCGCTGGTCGGCATGCTGGCGGCTGACTTGCTGGAGGATTGCCGCTTTGCCGCCGACCTCGGGCGGCTGACCCTGGAGCGGATGGAGCGCCGGGGCTGGCAGCCCGCGCCGGCCCTGGCCGTCAACACCCTGATCCGGCCGCTCAAGGATCCGCTGGCCCTGACTTTGCCGGCCCTGCTCGACAGCCACCGCCGCGCCCGGGCCGCCGGTGAGCCGCGGCAGGCCGCCCTGGCCGCCGCCGCCTATTGCGGCCATGCCGTCCTGGCCGGCAAGCCGCTGGCGCCGCTGGAGCGCGAGTTTGCCGGTTTCGCCGACTCCCTGGCCCAGCTGCGCCAGCCGGCGGCGCTCGAAACCCTGTCGGTGTACCGCCAGCTGGTGGTCTGCCTGCGCGGCGGCTGCGAGCATCCCGACCGTCTGAGCGGCGAGTTCGCCGATGCCCAGCGCCTGATCGCCGCCTGCACCGGACGCGGCGATCGCGCCGGCCGGCTGCTGGTGCGGGCGGCCCGGGTGATTCTGCTCTCCTACCTTGGTCGGCCGGCCCTGGCGGTGCGCGAGGCGGACCTCGCCGAGCCCGATCTGGCCGCCGCCCGCGGTCTGGCCGTGGTGCCGGTGATGCTGTTTCACGCCACCCTGTCCCGGCTGGCCCTGCTCGGTGAGGCGCCGGCCGCCGAACGGGTGGTCGCGCTCGCCCGCATTCACGCCGCCATCGATCGCTTCACGGTTTGGGCCGAGGCGGCGCCGGCCAACCATCAGCACCGGCTGTTGCTGCTGACCGCCGAGCTCGACCGCACCCAAGGCCGGCTCGAAGCCGCGCTCGCCGGCTATCCCGGGGCGATTGCCGCGGCCCACCGCGCCGGCTGCCTGCCCGAGGAGGCCCTGGCCCAGGAGTGTGCCGCCCGCGCCGAGGGTGCCGCCGGCGCCGGCGCCGGTGCCGCCGAAAACCACGCCCGTCAGGCCCATGCCCTTTATCTGCGCTGGGGCGCCGACGCCAAGGCCGCGCTGGTCCGTGCGGCCTTCCCAGCGCTGACCGAGGGGCTGGGCGGCTCCGGCCGCTCCACCATCTCGCCCGCTTCGGGCCCCGGCGATGTCGATCTGGCCACCGTCCTCAAGGCGACCCAGGCGATTTCCGGTGAAATCCGCCTGCCCGCCCTCCTGGTCCGGCTGCTCAGCATCGCCCTCGAGAGCGCGGGCGCCCAGCGCGGCTATCTGCTGCGGCTGGTCGAGGGCCAGTGGGGAATCACCGCCGCCGGCGACGCCTCGGGCGGTGCCGTCACCGCCCGGGCCACCGGCGGCATCGGCCATTCGCCCTGGGAGGAGGGAGTGCCGCAGGCGCTGGTCGAGCGCACGGTCCGGGACGGCCGGCCGGTGATTCTGGCCGACGCCGCCGCCGATCCCGCCTTCGCCGCGCTCGGCCACCGGCCGCGCTCGGTGCTGTGCCTGCCGATCCCGTTCAAGGGCGCGGTCAACGATCTGCTCTATCTCGAAAACAACCTGCTGCCCGGCGCCTTTACCCGCAGCCGGGTCGAGCTTCTGTCGCTGCTGACCGGTCAGATCGCGATTGCCCTCGACAACGCCCGGCTCTATTCCGAATTGACCGAGCTGACCCAGAGCCTCGAAGCCCGGGTCGCCCAGCGCACGCGCGAACTCAACGAGAGCGAGCAGCGGCTGCGCGGCGTGCTGGCCTCGGCGCCGCTGCCGATCGTGGTCGCGGCCCGGGTCGGCGGCCGGCTGCTGTTCCTCAACGCCAAGGCCGGACGGCTGCTCGGGCTGGGCGGCGAGTGGGGCGGCGACCGCTCCTTTTATGGCCTGTTCTCCGACGCGGCCGGGCGCAGCCGCTTTCTCGCCGATCTTACCGGCCGGGGCCGGGTCGAGGATTTTGAAACGCCGCTCGAGACCGGGGCCGGCCGCCGCTTCTGGGCCTCGCTTTCGGCGGCCGACATCAGCTATGCCGGCGAGGCCGCGGTGCTGCTGGCCTTCACCGACATCACCGAGCGGCGGCGCCACCAGCAGTTGCTGGCCCTCGAAAAGACCGTGCTCCAGGAGGGAACGGCCGGGCAGCCGATGCCGGCGGTGCTCGACACCCTGGCCCGCGGCCTCAATGCCTTGGTGCCGGGCGGCGGCAGTTGCGTGCTGCTGCTGGGCGAGGTCGAGGGGCGCTGGCACCCGGCGGCGGCACCGGCGGTGTCCGCCCGCTTTACCACCGACCTCGAGACCGCCGGTCCCGGTCCGGCCAGCGGCCCCTGCGCGCAGGCGCTGGCCGGGCGCGAGACGGTGGTGGTCACGGATATCGAGGCCGAATCCGGGCGCTGGCCGGAGTTCGCGGCGATGGCCCGCGACGGCGCGGTGCGGGGCTGCTGGGTGGCGCCGATCGTCTCGGCCGCCGGGCCGGTTCACGGCTGCCTTGTGATGCTGTTCGAGACCGTGCAGCCGGCGCCGCCGGCCGATCTCAAGATTCTGGACCGGGTGGCCCGCCTGGCCGCCGCCGCCCTCGACGACCGCGCCGCGGTTGAGGTGCTGCGGGCTTCGGAACGCAAGTTCCGCGATATGTTTCAGGGCCACAGCGCGATCATGTATCTGATCGATCCCGAAAGCCTGCGCTATGTCGACGTCAACCGCGCCGCCCAGCGCTTTTACGGCTACAGCCACGAGGAGTTCATCGAAAAGCACATCTCCGAGATCAACGTCGCGCCCGAGACGGAGCTGCGCCAGGAAATCGCCGGGGCGCTGGTTTCGGGCAACGCCATCTTCACCACCCGCCACCGCTTGGCCGACCGCACGATCCGCGACATGGAGGTCCGGCTGTCGCCGATCTTCGGCGCCGAGCGCAAGCCGCTCTATTTCGCGGTGGCCAGCGACGTCACCGACCGCATCCGGGCCGAGGCGCGGCTGCGCCAGTCGGAGCGGCGCTTCCGCGACGTTGCCGACGCGGTCGGCGAATACATTTTCGAGGTCGATCTTGAGGGCCGCTACACCTACCTTTCGGACCGGGTCGAGGCGGTCACCGGCTACCGGCCGGCCGAGCTGATCGGCCGCCGCTTCTTTGAGGCCGTGCCCGGGCCGGCGGCGCGGGAGCTGGAGGAGACCTTCTTCGACATCGCCGACCGCGGCGTCCAGTTCAAGGACCTGGAGCACCCGGCGCTGCACCGCAACGGCTGGCAGGTCTGGAAGCGGATCAGCGGCGTGCCCTTTGCCGACGCCGAGGGCCGGATCGCCGGCTATCGCGGCGCCGGCCGCGACGTCACCGACCAGAAGCGGGCCCAGGAGGAGCTGCGGGCGGCCAAGGAGGCGGCAGAAACCGCCAATCAGGCCAAGTCGGAATTCCTGGCCGTGATGAGCCACGAAATCCGCACGCCGATGAACGGCATTCTCGGCATGGCCCGGCTGCTGATTGACGAGCCGCTGGTGCCGGCGGTGCGGCGCAAGGTCGAGACCATTCACGAATCCGGCGAGGCCCTGCTGACCATTCTCAACGACATCCTCGATTTCTCGAAGCTGGAGGCCGGGCGGATGGCCTTCGAGCAGGTCTGCTTCGATCTGCCCCAGACCCTGGGTTCGGTGATCCAGCTACTGGGCGGCCGGGCCGGAGAGAAGGGGCTGACCCTGATCCAGGATTGCGAGCCCGACGTGCCGTCCTGGCTGACCGGCGACGTCAACCGGCTGCGTCAGGTGCTGCTTAATCTGGTGGGCAACGCGATCAAATTCACTGAGCGCGGCGGCGTGCGGGTGGCGGTGTCGCGGATCGACGAGGACGAGGAGGCGGTGACCTTGCGTTTCGACGTCGTCGATACCGGCATCGGCATCCCCGAGCAGGTACGCAGCCGGCTCTTTGAATCCTTCGCCCAGGCCGACAGCTCGATCGCCCGCCGCTTTGGCGGCAGCGGCCTCGGCCTTGCCATCTGCCGCAAGCTGATCGACCAGCAGGGCGGGCGCATCGGTGTCGACAGCCGGCCCGGCCGGGGCAGCCGCTTTTGGTTCCGCCTGCGCTTCGGCCGCTCGGCCACGGCGCCCTGCCGGCCGGCGCTGACCGCCGCTGCCGCGCCGCCGCGCCCGCTCAGGATTCTGCTGGCCGAGGACAATCTCGTCAACCAGATGGTCGCGGTCGGTCTCCTCGAGCGCCAGGGCCACCGGGTGACCCCGGTCGGCGACGGCGCGAGGGCGGTCGAGGCCGTGCGGAGCGGCGGTTTTGAGGTCGTGCTGATGGACATGCAGATGCCCGACATGGACGGCGTCGAGGCGGCGCGGCGCATCCGGGCGCTGCCCGGGCCGCTGGCGCGGATTCCGATCATCGCCCTGACCGCGACCGCGGTGCAGAGCGAGTTCGACCGCTGCATCGGCGCCGGCATGAATGATTTTCTGACCAAGCCGATCGTGCCCGAGACCCTGTTCGCGGCGCTGGCCCGCCATGTTCCGGCCGGGAGCGCCTCCGAGCCGGCGCCCGCTCCGGCTCCGGTCCCCGCCGCCGTGCCCGCGCCCGTGCGGCCGCCGGTGCCGCCGCCGCCGCTGGCGGGGCCACTCGATCCTTCGGTGATTGCCGGCCTGATCGAGCAGTTGGGAGCGCAAACCACCGGGGAAATCTGCCGGCTGTTCGCCAACCAGCTGGTTGAGCGGCGCGAGCGGCTGCGCGAGAGCTGCGCCCGCGGCGAGCTGCGCGAGGTGGCCCAGCTCGCCCATGCCGTCAAGGGCATGGCGGCCAATCTCGGTTTCATTGCCCTGGAGTCGCTGTGCCTTGCCCTTGAACGGGCCGGCAACGACGGTGATGATGGCGCGATGGCGCCCTTGCTGGCCCGTCTCGATGCCCTGGTCGCGGAGTCGCTTCACGCTCTCGACGGCCATCTGCCGGGGGTGCTGGCGCCCGGGTGAAACTTTCACCAAAGTGTCATCGGGCTGACCCGCGGCGGTCGCCTGGACGGGCATAATCGGTGCCGGTTGCTGGGAGGAGAGAATGATGATGGCGGATCGGATCGGGCGCGGCCTCGCGCTCTTTGGCCTCCTGCTGGCGATCACGGCGGGGGGCGCCGCGGCGGCGGCGGTGCCGCTGGCCGGGATCGATCATATCGTCGTGATCTATCTGGAGAACCGCAGCTTCGATTCGATGTTCGGCCTCTTTCCCGGCGCCGACGGCCTCGCCAATGCCGGCGCCGCCGCGCGGCAGCTCGACAAGGCGGGTACGCCCTATGTCACGCTGCCGCCGGTGCTCGACCTTGGCCGGAAGCCGGTGGCGGCCGATCCGCGCTTTCCCGCCGATCTGCCCAACCGGCCGTTCGACATCGGCGCCTTCGTTCCGCTCGACCACAAAACCAGCGACCTCGTCCACCGCTTCTATACCAATCAGGAGCAGATCAACGGCGGCAAGAACGACAAGTTCGTCGCCTGGTCCGACGCCGGGGCGCTGAGCTTCGGCTATTACGACACCTCATCGACGGTGCAGTGGCGGCTGGCCCGGGACTATGTGCTGGCCGACGCCTTCTTTCAGGCCGCGTTCGGCGGCTCGTTCCTCAATCATTTCTGGCTGGTTTGCGCCTGCACCCCGGTGTTTCCCGACGCCCCCCCGGCGTTAAGGGCGACCTTCGATGACCAGGGCCGGCTGATCCGGGACGGTGCGGTGACCCCGGACGGCTTTGCCGTCAACACGCTGCACAGCGTCCAGCAGCCCCATTCGCCGTCGGTGCCTGCCAGCGCCCTGCTGCCGGCCCAGACGGCGCCGACCATCGGCGACCGGCTTTCCGAAAAGGGCATTTCGTGGGCGTGGTATTCCGGCGGCTGGAACAATGCCCTGGCCGGCACGCCCGATGCCGACTTCCAGTTCCATCACCAGCCGCTGGCTGCCTTCCGGAAGTTCGGCGACGGCACCCCGGCGCGGGCTGAACACCTCAAGGATTTTGTCGATCTGGAGCAGGCGATCGCCGCCGGCGCGCTGCCGCAAGTGGTGTTCTACAAGCCGGTCGGCGCCCTCAACCAGCATCCCGGCTATTCCGAGATCGCCTCGGCCGACGGCCATCTCGCGGCGCTGATGGCGAAGCTGGAACAAAGCCCGCAATGGCCGCGCACCGCCGTGATCATCACCTCCGACGAGAATGGCGGCTTTTGGGATCACGTCGCGCCGCCCCGGGGCGACCGCTGGGGGCCGGGCACCCGCATTCCCGCGATCATCGTCTCGCCCCAGGCAAAAAGGCACTTCGTCGATCACACCCTCTACGACACCACGTCGATCCTGGCCACCATCGAGCGTCGCTTCGGCCTTCAGCCCCTCGCCGAGCGCGACGCCAAGGCTCACGATCTCGGCAACGCCTTCGTGGAGTGAGCGCGGCCGGTGCTGACGGAAGCCTTCGAAGCTCTGGTCACCCCCTGTCCGGGCTGGGCGCGCCGGGCGGGACTGCTGCATCAGGCGGTGTCGCTGCGCGCCCGCCAGCGCCGCCAGCGCTCTGCCTGGGCGCCCCATCTCGAAGCCTGCCGCCGCTTCATCGCCGGGGCGATGGCGCGGGCGCCCGCGGGCGGACGGGCGGTGGTGCTGGGTTCGGGCCTGCTGATCGAACTGCCGCTTGCCGAGTTGGCCGGGCATTTTGCCGAGGTGGTTCTGGTCGATGCCATTCACGGCCTGCCCGAGCGCTGGCGGCTGCGGCGCTGGCGCCATCTCCGTCCGCAGGTCGCGGACCTGACCGGGGTGCTGGCGCGGCTTGCGGCCCCCGATCTGCCCGAGCCGACGCTGCCGCTGGCCGGCCAGCGCTTCGATTTCGCGGTTTCGGCCAATATCCTGTCCCAGCTGCCGGTGTGTCCGCTCGGGGTTCTCGCCGGCCGCCAGCCGCCCGAGGCTCTCATCGGCTTCGCCCGCGCGCTGATCCGGCGCCATCTCGACGGCTTGCGGGTGCTGGCGCCGCTCTCCTGTCTGATCAGCGATTTCGAGCACCGGTTTCTTGATGGCGAGCGCTTGCTCGAGCGCGACGATCCGCTCTATGGCGTGGCCCTGCCGCCGCCCGATGCCGAATGGCCATGGCTGATCGCGCCCCGGCCCGAGGAGAGCCCCGACTACGATCTCTGCCACCGGGTCGGTGGCTGGGTGTTCGGTCAGTAAAGGCCGCCGGTGCCGGTGGGGCCGGTCGGGGTCTGGAACTCGGCCGGGCCGAGGTTGCCGCCGAGCACCGGTTCCGGCTCGGCGCCGGGTTCGGTGCCGGGCAGGAAGGCTTCCCAGATCGCCTTGCGGTCGCCGGGTTCGGCGGGACGGCCGGTGTCGACGTTGACCCGGACCAGCCGCAGTCCAGGCGGCACCCGGAAGGGCTGGGCCGGCTTGCCCTTCAGCGCTTCGGTGATGATCTGCTGGAAGATCGGCACCGCGGTCGAGCCGCCGGTTTCGGAGCCACCCAGCGATTGCGGCTGATCGAAGCCGACATAGAGCCCGATTACGAGATCGGGAGTGAAGCCGACGAACCAGGCGTCGTTGCTGTCGTTGGTGGTGCCGGTCTTGCCGCCCATCGGCCGTCCGAGCCCGGCCAGCCGGGCCGCGGTGCCGCGCTGGACGACCCCGGTCATGATGTTGACGATCTGGTAGCAGGTGCGCGGGTCCTCGATCTGCTCGCGGCCGTCGGGCACCGCCGGGGCGGCAAGGCCGGGGCGCCAGGGCGCGCCGACGCAACCGGCGCAGGGGCGGTCGTCGTGGCGGAACAGGGTTTTGCCGGTACGGTCCTGAACCCGGTCGATGATCGCCGGCGTGATCCGCTTGCCGCCATTGACCAGCATCGAATAGGCGGTGGTCAGGCGCAGCACCGTGGTTTCGCCGGCGCCCAGCGCCATCGGCAGGTAGGGCTGAAAATTATCGATGATGCCGAATTTCTCGACCGTGGCCTTGACTTTATCCATGCCGATCTTGTCGGCGAGACGGACGGTCATGAGGTTGCGCGACTTCTCGATGCCGACCCGCAGCGGCGTCGGCCCATAATAGTCCTGGTGATAGTTCTCGGGCCGCCAGATCGGTTGGCCGTGGCCGGGATTGTATTCGAAGGGGGCATCGAGAATGAGGGACGAGGGCGTGAAGCCGTTATTGAGGGCGGTGAGATAGACGAAGGGCTTGAAGGCCGATCCCGGCTGGCGCATCGCCTGGGTCGCGCGGTTGAACTGGCTGGTCGCGGCATTGAAGCCGCCGCTCATGGCCAGCACCCGGCCGGTGTGAGGGTCCATGGCCACGAGGCCGCCTTGGATTTTCGGCATCTGGCGCGGGCTGTAGCTCTCGCCGTTGCCGATGGCTTCGACCATCAGCACGTCGCCGGGCTGAAAAATATCACCGGGCTTGCGCGGCTCGGCGCCGACGGCGCCGTCCTCCAGGGCCGGGCGCATCCACTTCATCTCGGCGAAGGGCATGCGGCCGGTCAGCGAGTTGACGAAGCCGATGGTGGCGCTGTCCTTGCCGGTTTCCAGCACCACCGCCGGCCGCCACTTCTCGCTGCCCTTGGGCAGGCGGACCAGCGCCAGCTTCTCCGGCCAGGAGGCGAGGGTGGGCAGACGGGTCAGGGTGCCGTGCCAGCCATGGCGGCGGTCGTAGCCGGACAGACCGGCCTTCAGCGCCTTGTCGGCGATTTCCTGCACCCGGGGGTCCATCGGCGTCCGCACCGAGAGCCCGCCCTCGTACAGCTGCTTGTCGCCGAAGTGCTTGGAGAGTTCGCGCCGCACCTCCTCGGCGTAATACTCGGCGGTGACCTGCTCGGTGGCGGTGCGGTGGCGGATGGTCAGGGGTTCGGCGCTGGCGGTCCTGGCTTCGGCGGCCTTGATCGCGCCATCCTCGGCCATGCGCGCGATCACCCAGTTGCGCCGGCTCAGCGCCGCCTGATGCTGGCGCTCGCTGCCGTAGGTGTTGGGCGCCTTGGGCAGGGCGGCCAGAAAGGCGGCCTCCGAGATCGTCAGCTCGTCGAGCGATTTGTTGAAGTAATTGAGCGCCGCGGCCGCGACGCCATAGGAGCGGTTGCCAAGATAGATTTCGTTGAGATAAAGCTCGAGGATGCGGTCCTTGGAGAGAGCCTGCTCGATACGCAGGGCCAGCATGGCTTCCTTGATCTTGCGTGTGAACGAAACCTCGTTGGTCAGGAGGAAGTTCTTGGCCACCTGCTGGGTGATCGTTGAGGCGCCCTTCAGCCGGTGGTCGCCGCCGATATGGCCGAGATTAGACAGCGAGGCGCGCAGGATGCCCAGCAAATCAACGCCGGGATGAGTATAGAAATTCTTGTCCTCGGCGGCGAGAAAGGCATGGAGCAGGCGCTTGGGCATCGCCTCGATCGGGATGAAGACCCGGCGCTCGGAAGCGAACTCGGCAAGAATCCGGCCGTCGCCGGCATGGACACGGGTAACCGTCGGCGGCCGGTAATCGGACAGCCGGTAATAGTCCGGCAACTCGCCGGTGTACTGGTCGTAAAGAAAATAAAGGCCGACCAACCCGGCCCCGGCAAGGAACAGGAGAGTGGTTGCGAGCCTGACCATCGCCGTTCGCCCCGCTTCAGGTTAAAGCGCGGTTATATACCACAGCAGATCGCGAAGGATGAGCGAAACTCGAGGGCGCGGAGGTTTTTGGCCCGGACGGCGACGCCCGTAGCTTTATCGATGGCTGTCAATGCCTTATCGAATGGGGCCCCCGGGCCGCGGCTTAGAACTCCCGCCATTCGTCATCGTCGCCCGCGGCGCCGGCATGATGGAGCGGCCGCTGGCCTGCCGGCTTGCGGACGGCTGCGGCCTTGGGGGCCGGCGCCGCGGGTTTGCGGCCGGCTGCCGCCGGACGGAGCGCGGGCGACGCCTTGGCCGCCGGCACGGCATAAGCCGGCCGGGGCGGCGGCGCGTGGTGGGCCGGGGCTTGGCCGGTCTGGGCGAGCTTGAAGAACGCCATCTGCTGCCGGAGGTCGGACGCCTGGCCCGACATCGACTGCGCCGCCGCCGTGGTCTCCTCGACCAGCGCGGCATTCTTCTGAGTCATTTCGTCCATCGCCGCCACCGCCGAGTTGATCTCGTCGAGGGCCGAGGCCTGCTCGGCGCTGGCCGAGGCCATTTCGCTGATCAGGGTCGCGACCTGATGGACACCCTGGACAATGCCCGACAGCGAATCCCCGGCCTTCTTGACCAGTTCCACGCCGTTCTGGACCTGATTGTCGCTGTTGAGGATCAGGGTCTTGATCTCTTTCGAGGCCTGGGCCGAGCGCTGGGCCAGCACCCGCACCTCCTGCGCCACCACGGCGAAGCCCTTGCCGGCATCCCCGGCCCGCGCCGCCTCGACGGCGGCATTGAGGGCCAAAAGGTTGGTCTGAAAGGCGATCTCGTCGATCACACCGATGATGTCGGTGATCTTGCGGCTGGCGTCGGCGATCGCCCGCATCGCCTCGATTGCCGAGCCGGCGACCGAGCCACCCTGTTCGGCGGCGGCGCGCGCCTCGGCGGCCATGGCGTTGGCGCGCTGGGCGCTCTCGGCGCTGGTGCGCACGGTGGCGCCCAACTGCTCCATCGAGGCCGCGGTTTCCTCGAGGCTGGAGGCCTGCTGCTCGGTACGCTCGGCCAGGTCCGCGCTGCCCGACGAGACCTCGGCCGAGGCCTGGGAGATCGCCTCGGTGGCGTCGCTGATCTGGCCGACGATGTCGGCGAGCTTGGCCGAGGTGGCGTTGACGTCGGATTTCAGGGTATCGAAATCGCCCTGGTATTCCTTGGTGATCCGCTGGTTGAGATCGCCGTCGGCGAGCGCGCCCAGCACCCGGGCGATGTCGGCGACCGCGCCCTGAACGGTATCGGTCAGGCGGTTGATGCCCTCGCTCATGGTGCGGTAAAAACCGTCCTTGCCGGTCAGATCCAGGCGCGAGGTCAGGTCGCCCCGGGAGACCGCGTCGATCAGCGCCGCGATTTCCCGGCCGATCGCCTGCTCGCGCGCCTGCTGGGCCTCGGCGGCCCGGCGCTCCGCCTCCAGACGCTGCCGTTCGGCCTCGTCCATCCGCTCCTTTTCGATGGCGTTGTCCTTGAAGACCTGGACCGCCTTGGCCATTTCGCCGATTTCGTCCCGATCGGCCAGCGCCGGCACCGCGACCGCGAGATCGCCCGCCGCGAGGCTGGTCATGGCGCCGGTCATGCTGCCGACCGGCCGGGTGATGCTGCGGGCGACGAACCAGGCGAAGATCAGGCCGATCAGCACCGCCAGCCCGGAAAAGGTCACGGCGATCAGGATCGACTGGGCGATCGACTCCCCGGTCCGGGCCTGAAGCTCGTCCTGGGCCTTGCTCATGGTGGTGCCGTTGGCGTCGGCGAGGTCGTTGAACTCCCGGGCCTTGCCGGCCATGCCCTTGTATACGTGGCTGGCGATCTCGAAGGTGGTGACCTTCACCTTGTCGAAGCCGGCGGCATAGGCGCGGGCATCCTCGACCGTCTGTTTCAGGCGCTCCGCGGCTGCGGGGACCGTTACCCTGGGCAGCAGGTCGGTGACGAGGGCGATCAGTTCGCGGGTGATGTCCTGAACGGTGTCCGCCAGCTTCTGGTCGGGGGTACCGAGGAACTTGTTGGCGTTGAGGCGCGCCCGCATCAGGGCTTCCTGGGCCATGCCGGCGCGGGCCGCGGTCTCGAAGGCGCCGTCCTTGACCGCGCCGGCGATGGTGTCGGTCAGAGTCGTCCGCATGCGCAGACCGAGCGGGGTCAGGGTGTCGCCGACCAGGGTGTCGCGGGCCTGGCTCATCCGGACCAGGGCGTCAAAATCGCCGGCGTAGCCGTCAAAGAGACCGATCATGCGTTCGGCATTGGCCCGCTCGGCGGCGCTGTTGGCGCCCTTCAGCACCGTCTCCAGGTTTGGCCTCAGCGCCTTCAGCAACCGGCGGACCTCGGCCTCGCCTTCGCCGCGTTCGGTATAGAGCACGACGGTGCGGCGGAGGTTGGCGACATCGCCCTTGACCCGCTCGGCCAACAGGGCATCGCCGGCCATGTCGGCATAGACCTTGAAGCTGCCGTCGGCCGCGGTCAGTCCGCGATAGCCGACCGCCGAAACCGCGACCAGCAGCAGGAGGACGATGAAAAATCCGGTGTAGATACGGGTTCCGACCCTGAACCGTCCCGAAAAGCTACCCTCAGCCATTGTCGTCTCTCCGCGTCTCCCGGATACCCGGCGTCCCCGATCTGCCGCCCCGGATTCTATCATCACTTCGGAAGCATGGGAATGATGTGATGATAGGATCCGAGGCTGGCGGACACCAGCCGAATATTGAGTTCAGCATTTCGATCGCACCGATAACAATCAGGGATATCCGAAATTTGATGCCGACCGTCAAAAAATCGGCATCAGGGCGCGGCTGCCAGCGCCGCGATGTCCTTCATCAGTCTGAGGGTGCCCTTGAGCCGCATCTCTGGGGCGTCCCAGGCGCGCAGGCTGACCAGCTTGTGGTCGGGGCGGAGTTTGACCGTGCCCGACTGGCTGGCGAGGTAGCGCACCAGCCGGTCCGGGTGGCTGAAGCTGTTGTGGTGGAAGGTCAGGACCGCGCCCTTGGGGCCGGCGTCGACCCGCTCGACATTGGCGAGGCGGCACAGCTGCTTGATCGCCACCACTTCGAGCAGGTTCTCGACCTCGGCCGGCAGCCGGCCGAAGCGATCGATCATCTCGGCGGCGAAGGCGTCGATTTCGGCGCGGTCGGCGAGATCGGCGATGCGGCGGTAGAGGCCGAGACGTACGGCCAGATCCGAGACGTACGCCTCGGGGATCAGCACCGGCATGCCGAGGTTGATCTGGGGCGTCCAGCGCTCCTCGGCGGCGGCGCCGCCGCCGCCGGCCCGGGCGGTGGCCACCGCCTCCTCCAGCATATGCTGATAGAGTTCGACGCCGACCTCCTTGATATGGCCCGACTGTTCCTCGCCCAGGAGATTGCCGGCGCCCCGGATGTCCATGTCGTGGGAGGCGAGCTGGAAGCCGGCGCCGAGGGTATCCAGGGTCTCGATGACATGCAGCCGCTGCTGGGCCGCCCCGGAAAGCGTACCTTTGGGGCTGTACGTCAGGTACGCATAGCCGCGCAGCTTCGAGCGCCCGACCCGGCCGCGCAGCT
>SESF01032413.1_pt1 | contig 17761 bp, 19 predicted proteins | sample 3171521 | NCBI WGS metagenome assembly SESF01 (sample SAMN10866945, study PRJNA518727) | freshwater metagenome | biome: subpolar coniferous forest; feature: holomictic lake; material: water; isolation source: holomictic Lake 227, 6 m and 8 m depth | place: Canada: near Kenora, Ontario | collected...
AAAAAGAACCGACTAATACACAGGGCAAACTGCCTTACCTGCCCGCTGGCCGGTACCCGGTGCTGGTGCAGCGCTATCTTAACGGCGGCCTGGCCGAAAGCGCCACCGCGTATATTAACGTGGCCGGGCCGGTGATCTCCACCATGACGCCGGCAACAGGGCAGACAGGCACGGTCTTCAACCTGTACGGCACTAACTTCGGCCCGTACGACGCCAGCCAGACCCGCGTTACTATAGGCGGCGCGGTCTGCGCGCTGAGCCTGTGGAACGATACCAATATAAGGGGCACGGTGCCTTCGGGGTTGTCCGGTACAACTATAGTGGTAGTCTCGCGCGGCGCCGCCCAGTCCAACGGCATCGAGTTCGTGCTGGCGGCGAGGCACGCGCCTTCCGCATTCAGAACATCAACGCTTAACGCCGATTTTAAACTGGGCGAGGTTTATGTGTATCCTAACCCGGCCAAGGGCGGCAAGGTCCCCGTCTTCCATGTGGAAGTGGGGGTGGCCGACAGCGTAAAAATAAAGGTCTTTACCGTAGCCGGCCAGGCGGTGCATGAACACACCATAACCGGCAGCCCGGCGGCTATAGGCGGCGTTTACGCCTATGAATACGCCTGGGATGGCCATATTGCCAGCGGCGTGTATTACTACACCGTGGAGGCCGAGAAAGCCGGCAGGAAACTAAAGAAAGCCGGCAAATTCGCGGTGGTCCGCTAAAAGGAAAATATGAAAAAAAGCATAACAATATTTTCCGTACTTCTTCTGGCGGCCAACGCGGCCGGCGCGGCCGTTACCGGAACGCAGTTCCTGCGGATAGATACCGACGCGCGAGCGAGCGGCATGGCTTCCGCCGGCGTGGCTGCGGCGCTCGGGATAAATTCCCTGAACTATAACCCCGCCGGGCTTTCGGCCATTGAAGGGCCCGAGCTGGCGTTCAGCCATAGTCAATGGCTGATGGACGCCAGCCACGACTATATAGGCTTTGGTCTGCCTGTGAAGAATATGGCGCTGGGGATAGGCATTACAAGGCTGTCCAACGGTTCCCTGGACGGCCGGGCCGACGACCGCAGCGCCAGCGGCGATTACAACGCCTACGACCAGGCCGTAAGCCTGGGCTTCGGCTTTAAGAACTTCGGCGGGGCAGTGAAATACATAGAAAGCAGCATAGCGGGCGTAAGGGCCGAGGCTTTTGCGGTAGACCTTGGAATAAGGCGCGGCCTGGCCCGGCTGCCGGTTACCGTCGGGCTGGGCGTGCAGAACCTGGGCGGCGGCATAAAATATTTATCCCAGCGGGACGAGCTGCCGCTGAGCGTGAACGCCGGGTTCATGGTAACGGCCCTGCCGGGCCTGGCGCTGGCCTTCGAAGTTAAGCGGCTGGTGTATGACAAGGAGACCGTGTTCAGCGCCGGCGCCGAGTACGCCATGCTGAGGGGTGATAATCTCGGCCTTGCGCTGCGTGGCGGCTACGGGCTTACCGGCCTGGAGGCCGATAACGATAAAAGCGGGTTATGCGTGGGGGCCGGGGTTACGGCCCTGGGTGCGCAGTTGGACTACGCCGTATCGCCCGAGACGGGCATGGGCAGCATACAGCGCATAACGCTGAAGAAGAAATTTTAGATATATTTATAATACAATTTCACACGGTATGGCGAAACAGGCAAAGTGTAGAGATAACGCCGTCAATCGGGTTTTAATATGCGCGAGATCATAGCTAAGGTGATAGCGGCCGAAACGGAAGGAACGCGCCTGGTGACGGAGGCGCGCAGCCGGGCCGCGGCCATTGTTGCGGACGCCCGCGAGCGCGCGGCCGGGCTTTCCGCGGCCGCCGACCGTGAGGCCCGGCGCGAGGCCGAGCGGAGCGCGGACGGGATCTTGGCCGAGGCTGCGCTGGAAAAGGAAGCGCAGCTGAACGCGGCGCGCTCGGAGATAGAAAAAACTACGAGCTTCGGTGAGGCCGCGCTGCGGCGCGCCGCCGAGGAAGTAGAGCGCCGGGTGCTGGGCGCATAGGCGGGGCGGGGAGAGAGAATGCCGGGACTGAAAGATATGGACTATCTTGCGGCCAGGCTGCACGGCCGCCGCGCGCGCCTGGCCGAAGGGCCGCGCCTGCGCGCTCTTTGCGCACTGGGCTCGCCCGCCGCGCTGGGGGAGGCGCTGTTCCCCGGCGCCGGCCTGACCGCCGCCGCGGACATACAGGCCCGGCTGACGGAAGAATTCATAAAAGAAACGCTTGAGATACGCGCCTGCCTGCCCGCATTGCAGGCCGCGTTCATAGAATGGCAGGCGGCGCGCTTCCAATTGGAGAACCTGAAGCTGATCGTGCGCGCCCTCGCCGCCGGCAGGGACCCTGCGGCCGCCGCGCGGCTGCTTATCCGCCTGCCCGCCCGCCTGGGGTACGGCGCCGAACTGGAGAAAGCTAAGAACTTCGAGGAACTGCTGGCGGCGCTGCCCCGGGGCGTGCTCCGCGGCAGCCTTCAGGCCGCTTACGCGGCGCCGCCGCCGGCCGGCGCGCCGTTCTTTTATGAGGCCAGGCTGGACAGGGATTACCTGCGCGAAATGGCGGTCCGCGCGGCCGCGCTGGACGGAGAGGACGGCGAACTCGCCGGCATGCTTTGCGCGCAGGAGGCCGCGGTCTTCAACCTGGAGCTGGCCGCGCGAGGAATCAATTTCCATGGTTTCGAAAAAGGGGCGCTGCTGGAGCTGCTGGCTTCGGGGCTGGGGCTGGGCCCGAAACGGTTCCCGGAGCTCCCGGGTTCCGGCGCGGAAAGCGAAGGCGCCGGGCCGGAGCAGGACGGCCTGGCCGCGGCCTGGCGGCGCTGCGCCCGGCTGGCGGCCCGGAGCTTCCGGCGCGGCCATATGGAGTTCGGCGCCGCGGCCGGTTATGTGGCGCTGCGCCGGGTGGAGACCGCCAATCTGATAACGGTTTCGGAAGGGCTGCGGCTGGGGCTGGCGGCCGAGGAAATATTGCGCCGGCTGGTCCCGCTCTCGCTGGAGGGCCATGTTTAGCCCCGCAAAAATGACGCGGCTCGGCGCCGTGCTGCTGAAAAGCGACGCGCGGGCGGCGCTGCGCAGCCTTGGCGCCGCCGGCACGCTGGAACTGGCCGAAAGCCGGGAACTGCCCGCCGTTCCCGGGGAAGCTGCTGTCCAGGCAAAGGACTGCGCCGCCCTGCTCGAGAGGCTGGCCGAATTTCGCCGCGCCACGGGGACCGCCGGCGCCGCGGCCCCGGAGAGCTGCATGTCCTTTGCGGAGGCGCGCGCGGCGCTGGAGGAACTGGAGCACCGGGCCGAAGGGCCGCTAAAGGGGCGCGCCGCGCTGACGGCCGAACTGGCCGGGCTGTCGGCGGCGGCCGAAAAGCTGCGTCCCTACGCGGACCTGCCGCTGCCCTCCGGCGGGGAGGAATTACGCTCGCTTTACTGTTCGGCCGGAACCCTGCCGGCGCAGAATTACGCCGGGCTGGCCGGCAGGTTCCCCGCCGTGGCCGCGCTGCTGCCGCTGGCTGAAAAAGCCGGCCGGCTGTACGCCGTGGCGCTGGGCCTGCGTTCAGAGGCTCCGGCACTGGCCGCCGCGCTGAAACTCGCCGGTTTCCAGCCGGAGGCGCTGCCGGGGCGCCCCGGCCTTACGCTGGCCGAACTGGCCGGGTCTCACGCGCAGCGCCTGCGCGCCTGCGGCGCGGAGCTGGAGAAGGCGGAAGCCGCAATAAAAGCGCTGGCGGCGGAGGCCGCCGCGCCGCTGGCGGCGGCCGAACGCGCGCTGAATACCGAAAAAAGCCTGCTGGACGCCGAGGCCGGGCTGGGAAGTACCGGCGCCGCGGTGCTGCTCTCGGGCTGGGTCCCCTCCGACGCCGCGCCGGCCGCCGCCGCTGCCATCGGGGAAGCTTCAGGCGGACGCTGCGCGGTGCGGACCGGGCCGCCCGGCCCCGGCGGGAACGCGCCGGTGCTGCTGCGGCCGCCCCGCCTGTTCCGGCCTTTCGTGACCCTGGTCACCACTTACGGGCTGCCCCGCTACGGCGAGGTGGAGCCCACCGTGTTCGCCGCGCTCAGTTTCCTGGCGATGTTCGGCATGATGTTCGGCGACGTCGGGCACGGCGCGCTGGTCGGCCTGGCCGGGCTGCTGCTTGCGCTGAAAGGCCGCGGCGCGGCGCGCGAGGCGGGGCCGGCGGTGGCGGCCTGCGGGGGCTCTTCCGTATTTTTCGGGTTTTTGTACGGCAGCTGTTTCGGCATGGAGAAATTCCGGGCGTACGCGCTGTGGCGCGACCCGCTGGAGGGCGACCCGATGCTGCTGCTAAAGGCGGCGCTGGCCGGCGGCGCGGCCGTCTTAAGCCTGGGGCTGATACTGAATATCGTCAACCGCCTGCGCGCCGGCGATATTTACGGCGCGGCGCTGGGCAAGTTCGGCGCGGCGGGCCTGGCGTTCTACTGGGCCGGCCTGGCCCTGGCCGCGGGCTTCGCGCGCCCGCGCCTTATGCTGCCGGTAATGGGGCTGGCCGTCGCGGCCTGGCTGCTCAGGGAGCCGGCGCTGTTCTTCCTGCGCCGCAACGGCGCGGAGGAGGAAGGGGAAGGTTTTGCCGCCGTGGCCGCCGAGTCCCTGGTGGGCGCTTTCGAAGGGGCGCTGCTTTACCTGGCCAACACTATCAGTTTCGTGCGTCTGGCCGCTTACGCCATGAGCCACGCCGCGCTGCTGGCGGCCGCCTGGACCATGCGGGAGGCCGCCGACAAGGTCTGGGGGCACGGCAGCGCCGCCGGGCTGCTGACGGTCATAGCCGGCAACGCCGTGGCCCTCGGGCTGGAGGGACTGGTGGCGGCCGTGCAGGCGCTGCGTCTTGAATATTACGAATTTTTCGGGAAATTCTTCGAACCGGGCGGCCGGGCTTTCAGGCCGTTCAAGCTGGGGATATAAGGAGAGGACGTATGACTAAAAAATACTCGCGGTTAGCGGCGGCGTCGGCGGCGGGGCTGTGCTTATGCCAGCAGGCCGCGGCGGCCATGCCGGGCGCGGCGGAAACTGCCGGCGCCGCCGGCGGCGATTACAGGGCGGTGGGGATAGGCTTCGCCGCCGCGCTGTCCATGGGCCTGTGCGTACTGGGCTCCGGCTACGCGGTGGGCCGGGTAGGCGCGGCCGCCATGGGGGCCGCCGCTGAAAAGCCGGAACTGCTTATACGCAGCCTGCTGTTCGTGGCGCTGGCCGAAGGGCTTGCCGTGCTGGGCTTCGTTATCTCCATCATGCTGCTCGGAAAGATCTAGTGGAAGCGAAGTTCTATTGCATCGGCGACGAGGATACCGTGCGCGGCTTCCGGCTGGCCGGCGTGGAAGGGCGGGCGGCGGCCGGCGCGGCCGACACCGCGGCGGCGCTGGACGAGGCGGCGGCGCGGCCGGATTGCGGCGTGATAATAATAAGCGCGGCGGCGGCAGCCCTGGCGCGGGCGAAAGTGACGGAACTGAGGCTGCGCGGCGCGAGGCCGCTGATAGCGGAGATCTGAGAACTATGGAAATAACAGGCGATCCGGAGGCGCTGGCGCGCGAGGTGCTGGAACTTGCCCGGCGTGAAAGCGTTAAAATAATTTCCGCGGCGGAAGACGAGGCGGAGAAACTGCTGGCGCAGGCCGGCGAGGCCGCGCGGGCCGCGGGCCGCGCCCGCATGGAGGCGGCGCAGGCCGAAGCCGGCCGCCGCGGGGCCATGCTGCTGGCCTCCGTTTCCGCCGAGGCCGCGCGGTACCGCGGGGCCCGCCTGGAGGCAGCGCTGGATGCCGTAAAAGCGGAGGCCGCGCGGCGGCTTGCCGCCTGCAGCGGCGCGCCGGCGGCGGAGGTGCTGACCGCGCTGGCGGCGCAGGCCGCGGGCGCCATGGAAGGCGGCTCTTTTATTTTCACCCTCGCGCCGGCGGACGCGGCCGTTGTGCGGGGCCGCGCCGGGGAAATAGAGCGGCTGGCCGGCAAAGGGAAGCTGGAGCTCGCCTTTGAAGAGGATCCCGCGGTAGGCGGCGGGGTGCTGGCCCGCGATCCGGCGGGCCGGCAGTTCTGGGACAATAGTTTTAAGGCCCGGCTGGGCAGGTTCTGGCCGGAGCTTCGCGGCGCGGTAGCCGGGAACCTGGCCGGGGAGGGAAAATGAGCGCGGCCGAAGAAAAAGCTTTCGTGACCCGCGTCAGCGGGCCGGTGGTGACGGTGCAGGGCATGGCCAAAGCCGGCATGTACGAGGTGGTGCACGTGGGCGAGCTGGGCCTGGTCGGCGAGGTGGTGCGCCAGTCCGGCGATCTGGCCACCGTGCAGGTGTACGAGGATACCTCCATGCTGAAGCCCGGCGCGCCGGTAACGCGCACCGGGGAGCCGCTTTCCTTGTGGCTGGGCCCGGGACTTATCGGCAATATTTACGACGGCGTGCAGCGCCCGCTGCCGGCGCTGCAGGCCGTGAGCGGCACCTGGCTGCCGCGCGGCGCCAAGGCCGGCGCGCTGGATACCGCCCGGCGCTGGGAGTTCGAGCCCCTGCTGCATCCCGGGCAGGCGGTGTCGCCGGGGCAGGCCGTCGGGCTGGTGCGGGAAACGCCGCTGGTGACGCATAAGATAATGGTGCCGCCCGGCGTGAGCGGCACGGTGCGCTCGGCCGCGCCGGCCGGGGCCTATAATATCACCGACGCGCTGGCCGTGGTGGACGCGCCGTCGGGCCCGGTGGAGCTCAAAATGCTGCAGCGCTGGCCGGTGCGGGTGCCGCGGCCGGCGCGCGAACGCCGCCGCGTCACCGAGCTGCTGGTTACCGGCCAGCGGATAATAGACACTTTCTTCCCGCTGGCGAAGGGCGGCTGCGCCTGCATCCCCGGCGGCTTCGGCACCGGCAAGACCATAACGCAGCACCAGCTGGCCAAGTGGTCCGACGCCGGGATAATAATCTTCATCGGCTGCGGCGAGCGCGGCAACGAGATGACGGAAGTGCTGCGCGAGTTCCCGGAGCTGAAAGATCCGCGCACCGGCCGCCCGCTGATGGAGCGCACCATCCTGATAGCCAACACCTCCAACATGCCGGTGGCCGCGCGCGAAGTTTCCATCTACACCGGCATAGCCATGGCGGAGTATTACCGCGATATGGGCTTCGACGTGGCGGTGTTCGCCGATTCCACCAGCAGGTGGGCCGAGGCGCTGCGCGAGATGGCCGCGCGCCTGGAGGAGATGCCGGCGGAGGAGGGGTTCCCGGCCAGCCTCCCTTCGCGCCTGGCGCAGTTCTACGAGCGCGGCGGCGCGGTGACCACGCTGGGCGGGGAGGCCGGCTCGGTCAGCATAGTGGGGGCGGTCAGCCCGCCCGGCGGGGATTTTTCGGAGCCCGTCACCCAGCATACGCGCCGGTTCACGCGCGTGTTCTGGTCGCTGGACACGGAACTGGCCAACGCCAGGCATTACCCGTCCATCAACTGGCTGCGCTCCTATTCGGATTACCTCGACGACGTGGCCGAAAGCTGGGAGCGCGCAGCTAGCGGCTGGCGCGAGCTGCGCGACGAGGCCATGCTGGTGCTGCAGCGCGAGGAGCATTACCGGCAGGTGGCCCGGCTGGTGGGGCCCGACGCGCTGCCCGACAGCCAGCGGCTATATCTGTTCATCGGCGCTATCATGCGCGACGGGTTCCTCGCGCAGAGCGCCTTCGACGCCGCGGACGCCTACTACCCGCCCGGGAAGCAGGTAGCGCTGCTGCGGGCGATAATGGCGCTGTACCGCGGCGGGCGCGATCTTATCAAGGCCGGCGCGACGCTGGCCGCGGTGGCGGCCCTGCCTTGCGCCGCCGAGATGATTCGGGCGAAGACCGTATACGCGGGGGCGGGCGAACTGGCCGCCTTCGAGAGCAGGGTGCGCGGCGAGCTGGCCGCGCTGGCCCGGGCCTGCGAAAAGGAGGCCGCCGTATGACCGGCGCCGACCGCGGGCTGGAATACCTGGGCGCCTCGCGCATAGAGGGGCCCATCGTGGTGGTGGACCGCGTGCGCGACGCCGGCTACGACGAGCTGGTGGAGATAAAGGACGCCGCGGGCCGCGTCCGGCTCGGGCGCGTGCTGGACGTTTCGCGGGAACAGGCGGTGGTGCAGGTGCTGGAGGGGACGGACGGGCTGTCGGGCGCCACGCTGCGCGCCCGCTTCCTCGGCGAAAGCCTGCGGCTGCCGGTCTCCAAAGACATGCTGGGGCGTATCTTCGACGGGCTCGGGCGCCCCGCCGACGGCGGCCCGCCGCCGCTGTCGGGCGACAGGCGCGACGTGAACGGCGCTCCGATCAACCCTGTGGCGCGGCGCTACCCGCGCGAATTCATACAGACGGGCATTTCGGCCATAGACGGCATGAACGCGCTGGTGCGCGGGCAGAAGCTGCCGGTGTTCTCCGGCAACGGCCTGCCGCACGATAAAGTGTGCGCGCAGCTGGTGCGGCAGGCGAAGCTGCCGGGCGGCAGCGAAGAGTTCTGCATAGTGTTCGCCGCGATGGGCGTGAAACGCGACGTGGCGGAATATTTCCGGCGCGACTTCGAGGCCTCGGGCGCGCTGGGGCGCACGGCCATGTTCCTTTCGCTGGCCGACGCGCCCGGCGTGGAGCGGCTGCTCACGCCGCGCGCCGCGCTGACGCTGGCCGAGCACCTGGCCTTCGACCTGGGGCGGCACGTGCTGGTGGTGATGACGGATATGACCAATTACTGCGAAAGCCTGCGCGAGGTGGGCACGGCCCGCGGCGAGATACCGGGGCGCAAGGGCTACCCCGGCTACCTGTACTCGGACCTGGCCTCGCTCTACGAGCGGGCGGGCCGGGTGGAGGGCTCGGCGGGCTCCATAACGCAGGTGCCCATACTCACCATGCCCTCCGACGATATCAGCCACCCGGTGCCCGACCTGACCGGCTATATTACCGAGGGGCAGATAGTGCTGGACCGGGAACTTTTCCAGCGCGGCGTTTACCCGCCCATCGCGGGGCTGCCCAGCCTGTCGCGGCTGATGAAGGACGGCGTGGGCGAGGGCTATACGCGCGCCGACCACCCGGCGCTGGCCAGCCAGCTGTTCGCCTGCTACGCCTACGTCAAGCGCGCGCGCGCGCTGGCGGATATCATCGGCGAGGAGGAGCTGGGGGCCGGGGACAGGCTTTACCTGGAATTCGGAGAAGCCTTCGAGCGCCGTTTCCTTACCCAGGGAGAGCGGGAGGACCGGCCCATAGAGGCGACGCTGGACCTGGGCTGGGAGATGCTGGGCATGCTGCCGCGCGGCGAGCTGCACCGCGTCAGCGACGAACTGCTGAAAAAGCATTATAAAGAAAAGAAGTAAAAGTCAGGGACCGGGAGAACTATGGCCTTGCTGGATGTGCCGGCCACTAAATCGGCGCTGCTGGCGCTGCGGCGGCAGCTTTCCTTCGCGGAAGAAGGGTACGGCCTGCTGGACCGCAAAAGAGAGCTGCTGCTGCTCGAGCTGGCCGCGGTGCGCGCGCGGGCGGCGCAGGCCCGGGCGAAGGCCGCCGGGATACTGGCGCCGGCCTTCGCCGCGCTGCGCGGGGCCGAGCTGACCGCCGGGAGCCCGGCGCTGGACCGGGCGGCCCTGGGCGCGCCGGCCGCCGCCGGGGCGGTAATAAAAGAACGCCGGCTTATGGGCGTGAGCCTGCCGGAGGCTTCCTGCCCCGCCGCGCCGGCCGGCGCGGCTTTCGGGCCCTCGGTGCCCGCCGCCGCCGCGGCTGCCAGGCGGTATTTCACGGCGGCGCTGCCTGTGCTGGCGGCGCTGGCCGGGCTGGATTCAGCCGCCGCCCGCCTGGGAAAAGAACTGGTCAAGACGCAGCGGCGCTGCAACGCGCTGTCGAAAAAACTTATTCCCGACTGCCGCGAGACCATCCTGTTCCTGGCTGGCGCGCTGGAAGAGCGGGAAAGGGAATCCTTCGTGGTGCTTAAGATGATACGCAACAGGCTGCGGGCCGGGCGCGGGTAGCTACTTGCGCGCCGTATGCACGGCGACGGCGCCGGGGAACAGCGCCGCGTGCGAAGGGCGCGCGAACCCGGCCTCCGCCAGCAGCGCCGAAAATTCTGTGGCGGTATAAAAATCCAGGATCGTGCTCTTAAGGAAAGAATACGACGGGCTGCTTTCCGGGAACAGCAGGTTCAGCAGGCCGATGACCGTCCTGACGTAGGCGCGCATGAGCAGCCATGCGGCGGGGCCGGCGGGACGGGTGGTTTCCAGGTTCAGGAAGACGCCGCCCGGCCTGAGCACGCGCCTGAATTCGCGCAGGGCCGCCAGCAGGCTCTCTTTGTCCAGGAAAAGGTTGCGTGTCGCGAAGGAGATGGTGACCAGGTCGAAGCTGCCGTCCGGGAAAGGCAGTTCCCCGGCGGCCGTCCGTATGAGCGGTACCCCGGGCAGCCTGGTTGCGGCCACCGAGAGCATGGCCGCGCTGAGGTCGGCGCCGGTCAGCCGCAGGCCCGGCCCGAACGCCCTGCCGAGCGCCAGCAGGAAGTCGCCGGTGCCGCAGCAGACGTCCAGCGCGGCATGCGCTTCGGGGATGGACCTTCTGGCGGCTGCGGCCGCCCGGGCCCGCCACCAGCGGTCCAGGCCGAGGGTCAGGAAAGAATTGGCCGCGCCGTAAAAAAGATAAATGCCGTCATAAAACCCGGCTATCTCTAACTCGGCTTTCGACGGCATTTACACGGCCCGAAAAAAGGGAAAAACTATTTTTTCTCTTCTTTGGTGTCGTTCTCGGCCACGAATTTCTTTATCTCTTCAAAGCCCTCTATGATGAGGCGGGCCTTCGAGAGGCCGAAGGAGAACGGGTATTTATCGTTCTCGTTCCTTTTGAGTATGAGAACCGGCTGGCCTTTGTATTCTGTTCTTTCTACGAGCATATTATCTTCCTCCCCGCGCTTAGCCCCTGACGGGGGCTTATTCAGTTAAATATTAGCACAAAGATAGTATATTATTCAACTAATATCATTATTAACGCGGTTTTGCGGTTGCGCGGCCCGGAGTTATTTAGTTAAATCTGTGTATGCAAAAAACAGAAAGTTTCCGCAATTTCCTGCTGAAGACCATAAAGACGCTGGTCGTGCTTTCTACCCTTTACGGCATGGGCTGGTTCGTGAACGTCCTGCCCTTCGCCCAGTCGCTGCCTTTCCTGAGCGCCAAGCTCCCGATAGGGGTCTTTCTCGGCGCGGTGCTTTCGCTGCTGATGCTGGCAGTGCTGGCGGCGTTCGGGGCCGAGGCGTCCCCGGCGGTGGACGGCCTGCTGGATTTTATTCCCGGGGCCGGCAAACTTTTCGGGAACCTGGTCAAGATCGGCGCCGCCCTGTTCGCTTATTATTCTTTTCAGCCGGCGGTATTCCCGTTCATCCCGGATTTCGTGTGGGCCTACCAGTCGGCGTTCCTGGGCCTGATACTTTTTTTCCTGGCCCGCGCGGGGCTGCTGGTATACGCCGCCAGCGAGGATATCAGCCGGTTCCTGCTGGGGTTCCTTAACCCTTACGGCCCGGCCAAGGAAGCCAGAACGGAAGTTAAAACGGAGATTAAAGAGGTACAGCCGCCGAATTGACCCCGGCGGAGTAATAGGCGTTCCTGAGCAGCTTGACGCAATACCTGGAGTTCTTCAGCCCGGCGCCGCGCAGCGCCGGGTTCTCTATTTCTTCCCGGAAGGCGTGGAACTCGCGCAGCATCCAGTGCGGGCGGGCCAGCCCGTCGTCCAGGTTCTCCTGCAGGCCGATAATTTCTTCTTTCTGCCCCCGGAGGTCCAACCGCAGCGCTGCGCCGCGCAGCTCCGCGGCGCCTTTCGGGCCGATGGCCGCGGCGCGCAGGCGCGAGGCGTGGGCGCCGGCCGCCAGATGCACGCTGCCGGTGGCCCCGCCGAAATAGACCTGGAAAGAGGCCGCGCTCTCGACGGCTCCGGCGTTATAGGGAAATTCCATGCCCAGCCTGGCGGCCAGCGCCAGCGGCGGGCGGCGGACGATGCCGAGCAGGATGGAGAACGCCTGCCAGCCCAGCGCGGCCGTCACGCCCGCCTCGCGGCCCTGGCCGGCCGGGCGGGGGGTGAGTATGCTCACCTCGGCGCGGAGTATCTCTCCCGGCAATGCCCGGCTCACCGCGCCGGACAGGGCGGCGTACGGCGAACTGCGCTCCCAGGGCTGCGCCGAGAACAGCGTTGTGCCGGCGGCGTCGGCCGCCTGCCGCAGGCCGTCGAATTCGACCGGTGAAAAACAAAAAGGCGGGTGGCAGAGCACGTGCAGCCGGCGCTCGAGCGCTCTGAGGGCGCACGCGGCGCGCTCGGCCGGCGGCAGCGCGACGGCGGCGAAGTCCAGCGCGCGCTCTTTGCCCAGCAGTTCCTCCGCCGAGCGGTACCGGCGGGCGCCGGGGAATTCCAGGGCCGCGGCCTGCAGCCCGGGGTCCCCGCTGCAGGCCACGGCCTGTATTTCCAGCGGGCAGTCCGCGCTGCGCAGCGCGGGCGCGTAAATTCCGGAGGCTTCGGGCCCGAAGCCGAGCAGGGCGCCTTTTAACATAAAGATATTTAAGCAAATAGCGCTCCCGCTTTGGAACATCGCGAATGCGCGGTTTATTTTTTAATAATTATGTAATATAATTATGCTACAAATGTTTTACGGAATTTAAGGGGCGTTCGGGGTTAACGCGGCGCTGCGTACGGAAAATAACTGATGCTGCCAAAATTCACTAAAATGCTGTTCCCGCCGAAGGAGATCATCGGCATAGACATCGGCAGTTATTCCGTCAAACTGGTCTGCTTCACGGAAGATAAGAAAACCATCGCCCTTAAGGACTGGGGGATCATCCAGCTGGCTGTCAAGCCCGATACCCCGCCGGACGAGAAAAAAGCCATAATTTCCGAGGAGATAAAGAATTACCTTAAGAAAAAGGGCATAGAGGCGCGCCGCGCGGCGGCCTCCGTTTCCGGCAACTCCGTGATAGTCCGCTACGTCAAGCTGCCCAAGCTTTCCCATAAAGAGCTGGCGCTGACCATAAACGTGGAGGCCGAGCCGTTCATCCCGTTCGATATCAACGACGTGCGGCTTACCTACGCTATTCTCAACGACTTGACGGAGGATGGCGAGGCGAAGATGGAGACCGTGCTGGTGGCGGCCAAGAAAGAGGCGGTGCAGGACAAGATAGACATCCTCGAGGGCGCCGGGCTGGACCCCGTGATCGTGGACGTGGATTCTTTCGCGCTGGAAAATCTTTACGCCAAGCTGGCTCCCGCGGCGGACAGCGGCTCCGTGCTTTTCCTGAATATCGGCCAGAAGGTCACCAATCTCTCCATAGTCACGCAGGGAGTGACGCGCGTGGTGCGCGACATCTTCATTGCCGGCGCCACTTTCGACAAGGCTATCGCCAAGGCCCTTAAGACGGACGCCGCGGGCGCCGCCGCGGCGAAAAAACTGCATCCGCTGCTGGTCGCGGACGAGGATAAAGAAGCGGCGATAGCGGCTTTCGATAAAGAGGGGATAGCCGTCTCCAAAGCCGCCTCCGGCGTGCTCAAGGACCTTTATACCGAAGTCTCCCGCTCTATAGATTTCTACCTGTCGCAGGGCGTGGAGCACTCGATAGCGAAAATAGTGGTTTCCGGCGGGATGGCCAACCTCGGCAATATTTCCAAGTTCCTTACCGCCGAGTTCAAAGTGCCGTGCGAGATAGCCAACCCCATGGCTTTCCTGGCCGAGCCGCCGAAGAACATCCCCAGGGACGTGCTGCCCTCGCTGGCGGTGGCCGCGGGGCTGGCGCTGCGCAGGTTCGAGGACTGGGAAGAATGATAAAGATAAACCTCATTCCGCCCGAATACATCGAGCGCATCAACCGCAAGACGGTCGTGGCCAAGGCCGTGCTGGCCGGGGTGCTGATCGTGGCGGTCATAACGCTGTCGTCCCTCTGGCAGTTCACCCGCGAAAAGACCATCGGCTTCATACTGCAGAAGCGCGAGGCCGAGCTGTCCGTGCTGCAGAAGGACGTGGACCAGGTGAAGGCCATCGAGGCGCAGATAGCCGAGGTGCAGCGCTACCTTAACGCCATCGCCAGCGTGAACAAGGGGCGGCTGCTGTATTCCCATTTCCTGCAGGACCTTACCGGGGACCTGCCCCAGACCATCTGGTTTGCCAATGTCAACACTACCGTGCGGGGCGGTACGCTGGCCGTCAGCATCAATTTGAACTCCCGCTCCGCCTATGATCTGGCCTACTGGATAAATTACCTGGAAACTTCCGGCATCTGTTCGGCGGTCGAGGTGGGCGGAATTTCCATCGCCGAGAACGAGGAAGGCAAGACCCTGACGGCACCGGTCACTTTCAGCTATACCGCCAAATAATCATGAAAAAGATCCAGCTGACCAAGGAACAGACGACGCAGCTCGCGGCCGCTGTATTCTTCACCGGGCTTTTCCTGTACGGCTACCTTTCCTATTTCTGGCTGCCGCTGGGCAAGAAGATAGACGCGAAGAACACGCGGGTAGCCGAGATAGAGGCCGATATCCGCAACGCCAGGGCGCAGAAAGCGAAGTACAAGAACCTGGAGGCCAAGCTCGCCTCGCTGCAGCTTGAGAAGGACGCTGCGCAGAAGAAGCTGCCGCGCGAGCGGAAATTCCCGGACCTGATACGCACCATAACGGATCTGAGCCGGAAATACAACGTGAAGGTGAAGTCCATCAATCCGGCGGGCTCCGCGCAGGTGGAGTACTTCATGAAAGTGTCATACACCCTGAGCATAACGGGCAACTATCACGACGTGGGCCGTTTCCTTACCGCCCTCGGTGTGGAGGAACGCATACTCACCTCCGAAAACCTTTCCATCCAGGCTAGCGGGAGCGTGGAAGCTTCGGTGAACGCGACCTTCACGCTGGTCGCGTATCAATATAATGGTTAAAACTATATTCTTCTTTCTCACGGTCCTCCTCGCCGCGGCGGCGCAGCCCGCGGCGGCCCAGGTGCCGGTGTCCACGGCCGCGGTCACCGTGGACCAGGTCTATAAGCCGGTGAACCTGCGCGATCCCCTTCTCCCTTCTTCGGTCTACGGCGATTCCAAGGGGAAGGCCAGGCCCGCCGGCGCGCAGCCCGCGGTGGTCTCCGCCACCTTTACGGTCTACGGCCTGGCGCTGACCGGCATCATGGAGGATTCCCGCGGCCGCCAGGCTCTGCTCCGGGATACCGCTACCGGCGGTCTGTATACGCTTAAAGGCGGCCGGCTGCTCGATTCAAAGAAAAAGGCCGTGCCCGGCGTGTCCGGGGTGGTCAAGGGCAGGCAGGTGGTGCTGATGACCGAAGATAAAAAAATACATCAGCTGACCCTGCGCGAAAAAGAGTGACGGTCCCATTAGGTCAGGAGAGATACCCATGAAACAAATAACGGCTTTTTCCCTGGCGGCGCTGCTGCTGCTGCAGAATTCCCCGCTGCTTTTCGCCCTGGAAGCCGCCACCGTCAATTCGGTGGAAGTGTCTGCGGAAAACGTCTATATAGCCACGGACCGGCCGGTGGAATATAAAACTATCAGCCTGGACGCGCCGCCGCGGCTGGTGCTGGAGCTGCAGGACTCCAAGATGAAGACGCTGCAGGATATCCCGGTCAACGGCGCCGTGCTGCGCAAAGTGCGCACCGGCCAGTTCAAGAAAGAGCCCAGCGTGGCGCGCGTGGTAATGGAGCTGACGGAAAAGACCGTCTACGAGATAACCCGCAAGGGCACGGAACTTATAGTGATGTTCGGCGCGCGCCCCGCGCCGTACTCGGCCCCGGTCAAGGACGCGCCCGCCGCCGCCCCCGCCGCCGGCATAAAGGTCATACCCCCGGCGCGCGCGGCGCAGGCCGCGGATAAACCGGTGGAACTGTCAATAGAGCCCGACTCCGTAAAGCCGGCCGATCTGACGCGCGAGACCGCGCCCGCCGTGATCGTTCCCAGGCGGCGCGCCCCGGCCGCCGGCGGCCGGAGCATACTCGAGGCGCTGTCGGACGAACCGATAAGCTTCGACTACAACGAGGCGGACATCCGCGAGGTGCTGGATATGATGGCCGCCAAGGCCGGCGTGAACATCATCTACAGCGACGATGTCTCCGGCACCGTCACGCTGTCGCTGGCCAAGGTGCCGTTCAGCGAGGCGTTCAAGACCCTCCTGAGCGTTAAAAGCCTGGCCGCGCAGCAGGTGGGCGACAATATCCTCCGTATCGCCTCGCCCAAAACCCTTTTGAACGAGCAGAAAACGGCCATGCTGCAGACACGGGTCTTCTTTTTGAACTACAGCAAAGCGTCCGACATGAAGAACCAGGTGGATGCGGTCGTGACGGCCGAGGCGCGCTCAACGAGCCGGACCAACGCCGACGACGCCAACAACGCCCTGGTAGTCACCGATACGCCTTTCGGGCTGGAAGCCACCGGCCGGCTGATACGCAGCCTGGACCGGATGCCCAAACAGGTGATGATAGAGGTCAAGCTGGTGGAAGTGAAGCTGGACGACTCTTTCGAGCTGGGGGTGGACTGGAGCTTCAGCAACGCCTCCAACGGCACCGCCGGCACCGCCCATTTCCCCGGGCCGACTCCGGGCCTGTTCAACGCCGCCTCTTTCACGTTCGGAAAAATAGTGGGCAATACCCGGGTGGATGCGGTCATAGCCGCCGCGGTGCACAAAGGCAAGGCCAAGGTGCTCTCCGACCCGAAAGTGGCTACCGTTAATAATAAGGAAGCCAATATAAATATCACGGACCAGACGCCCTACGACCAGCAGACGGTGAACATAGCCAACGGCGTGCAGACCGTCACGCACCAGTATTCCAACGTGATCACCGGCATAACGCTTAAGGTCACTCCGACGATAAACCAGGACGGCCGCATCGCGATGCATCTCGTCCCTTCGGTGATCCAGCTCTCCGGCATCCCGAACGGCATTGCGCCGCCCCCTACCGCCACCAGGAACACCGATACCAACGTGATAGTGCGCAACGGCGAGACCATAGTCATAGGCGGCCTGATACAGGACACGCAGTCGGAGGAGATCTACAAAGTTCCCGTGCTGGGGGATATCCCCCTGCTCGGCGTCGTGTTCCGGAAGAAGTCCGTGGTCAGGAGCCGGAAAGAACTGCTGATCTTCGTGACCCCGAAAACCATAGAAGATTAAGTGCCGCCTGTCGTAACGCCGGAGGACGCAGGCGGAAAACCCCCGCGCATAACCATGTCCCCCTGCTCCGTTCTCCGGTCTTCGGCCCCGCGTATCCCCAATTAGATGTTCATCTACGTATTCGCCTGTCTCCTGCTGCTCGCCCCCGCGCTGCAGGCCGTTTTCGATCTGCCGTTGCAGCTGGCCTGCCAGCAGGCCGTGCTGCTGGCTTTCCTGGCCTGGTACTGGCTGGCTCCTGACGAAAAGCGGCGGGGCGTTCTCGCCAAAAAGTTCCGGGGGCTCTGGGCCGCGGCCGCGCTCTCGCTGCTGGCGCTGGTATTCAGCCCGTTCAAGGGCTATATTTTCAACGAGTGGGGGAATTACGCCGCCGGGCTGCTTATTTTCGTTTTTTCCTCTTTCCTGAGCGGCCAGGAACGCGCGAAAACCGACCGCGCGGTGGAAGCCGGCGCCTGGCTGGTGTTCGCGCTGGTCCTCGTTCAGATCTTCTTCCTTAAAGACCTGGCAGAGCGCCCGCCGCTCACGAACCTTAACGCGCTGGCCCTGTACGGCGTAATGGTGGCCCCGCTGGCCCTGGCGCGGCGGTCCTGGCTGCTCGCGGCCGCCATGGCTTCCTTCCTTATCCTGAGCCAGTCGCTGGGAGCGGCGCTGGCCGCCTTCGGCGCCGCGGCTGTTTACGCGGCCGCCAGGTTCAGCAGCCGCGAGG
>SESF01020594.1_pt1 | contig 17752 bp, 14 predicted proteins | sample 3171521 | NCBI WGS metagenome assembly SESF01 (sample SAMN10866945, study PRJNA518727) | freshwater metagenome | biome: subpolar coniferous forest; feature: holomictic lake; material: water; isolation source: holomictic Lake 227, 6 m and 8 m depth | place: Canada: near Kenora, Ontario | collected...
GATGCTATGGCTGTGGAAGCGCCCAAGTTACCCGTAGAAGAGCCCAATGCTGCCGAGGCGGCTGCTGTGGAAGAGCCCAAGCCACCCGTAGACGCGCCAGAGGAAGCGAAGCCGGTGCCGGTGGAAGAGCCCAAGCCAGAGGCGCCTGGTCCTGCTCCCAAAAGCGCGTCGTATGCCGATCGATACTCCGCGTCGTGCGACACCATCAGGGAGCTTTTTCACGTCGAGGTGAAGACGAACATCCTGGCAAAAAAGAAGCACCCGATCCCGAACCCGATCGACTGCGATTTTTGCCCTGTGGAGCTCGCCTTCTCCTGCGTCGCCCAGTCGCATCTTGCAGACGAATCCAGGAAGGCGTTGCATGACTTCTGTTTTCCAGCGCAGATTCGCGCTGGAGGATGGCCAAACGGTGTCGTCTGCTACAATCATTTCACGACGCCTCACTCGCTGCTTGATCTTATCAACGGAACATCAGGTTCAGTCAAGATCCCTTTCAACTTTTTTGAGCTTGTGTGCAAGGACGAATTCAACAAGGCAATTCCGTTGGAGTCCCTCTCTCCGACCACGTGTCGTCCCTTTTCATCCATCATCGAGGCCATTGGGCGCATAGACGACAGGCACAAGGGCACGCTGAGGTTTCCCGCCATGTCAAGGAAAAATCTTACGGTCATTTCGCAGGTCAATATAATGACTGGCAAAAAGCTGTTTGTGACGAAGATCAGCCCCATGCTGCGTCCGGAACCCCCTGTCATCGAGATGCTGGTTAGCAAGCAAACCACCCAGCAGTTTCTGCATGATGTGGCGGGGGCCTCCAAGGGTGCGGAGCTCGTCAGGCCAGGCAGGGCCACGATGCAGCAATCTCCCAGCATCGCCCAGTTCGTCGTCTCAAACATCATCTTCCTGGCCAGAGACGAGATCAAAAAGTACAAGGGCTCGTCGGAGCTAAAGGCCGAGTGCAAGGTTGCCATTGTCGACTACATCAAGAAACTTGCGAGCCTGGTGGAGGTGCAGCCACAGCAGTCCTACAAGCAGCTCCATTTGCTGGTCGGGCGCATCCTGACTGACCTCGAGAGCAGTCAGCTGACCCCCGCAAAGCTGACCACCGCCATCGACGAGCTGCAGGAGTCCGCCAGGAAGGTGGCCGACCCTGTCCTCTCCATGACCAGGTATGATCGCTTTGTGCAATTCTTGGAGCAGCACATGCTTATCCTGGATGCCCATTATGTCATGGAACACCTCGAGAGCTTCAAGGACATCATTGAATATCTCCTTGGGCACGAAGCGATATGCGGCCCGACGGGCGTCGTCGATTTTCTCAAGTGCTTCGCGATCGTCAAGAACGCCACGGCACTTGACATACTGCTGGACTATACCCACTCGTGCGACTCGGGGGTGGGGCCTGGCCTGGAGTATATCGCCAACCTGATCATAGAGGGCTTTCCCAACTGGCTCTCTGTTGCCGTTTTTTCCATGCTTTACGAGCATGATTTTGACAAGGACCTCGTCAAGGAGTACAAGCGGCAGTACGTGGACGCCTTCACCACCGCGCGCGATCCTGTAAAGTGTATCTTTGGCCCCAAGGACCCAATGAACAGCCCCACGAACTGGACGGCGTATCTGGACCACCCCGAGATCTACGACTTGGATACGGTCGAGACCTTTGTCGAGAGATATACGGCAAAAACGGCCAACAAATTGAGCAAAATAGACCTGCTCGCCAAGCTGCACAGCCGCTCCATGGAGATCAGGGGGATCAGCGGCGGATGCATGCGGGTCACCCGCGGCTCCTCGAAGAAGCTGGAGCTCGCAGACAGGCAGGTCGCCAAGGAGACGCTCAAAACTCCAACGGCGTTTGAGGAGCCGCAGCCTGTGGTGCAGATGGCTTCGGGCAAGAAGCGCCGCCGCATTGTGGAGACGGGCGAGGATGACCATGTTGCCGCCCATTCCACTGAAGACGTCGTGGTGAGGCAGACACGATCCACCCGCAGCGGGAAAACAATCGTAGAGTCGGACGAGGAGCGGGACGGCAATGATCCCGACTACACGGAGGGCGTGTGAGCCACAGCGGGCTCTTCGCCAGCATGGCTCCCTTTTCTTCCAGGCAGACATGGCCTTTTTTCAGATCAGCGGCCGCCATCTCTCCTTGAGGTGGATGGGCTTATTTCCTATCTGTTATTAAAGAGATGCAAGCACACCCCGTCCTGCCATGCGCCCATCCCTCGTCCCTTTCCTTTTCTATCTATTTGTGTTGTGCGCCGGCGCGCCATCCCACCGCTCGCCTGATGTAGCAAATTCGCCCCCCTCTCGCTCGCCAGAAATCGCAGCAGGAGACCCCCCCCTCAGCTCGCCCGACGTCGTGCGCGCATACCAGCGCGTGTTCCGCGTGCGCGGCGGAGCGGAGATCATGGGGCGCACCCCTCCCGTGTCGTACGCGCTCGACCGCCTGCGCGTGCTGCTGGGCGAGGCCGCGCTGCCAGTGTCGGCGTCGCCGCTGGACCTGTCGGCCGTGCGCGCCCTCGAGCACGACGCCCTGCTCCGCCTGCTCTTCCTGGCGGTCGCGGGCGACTACGTCACGGGCCCCGCGGCGCTGCGCCCGATGATCTGTCGGATCGAGGCGGACCCCATCACGGGCACGCTCGACGTGGTGAGCGGGCGTGCCGACGCGGAGGCGGCGCTCACCGTGATCGCGGTGGTGCTGCTGCTCGCCGTGGTGATGGGGGTGTACAGGCGCGAGCCAGCCTCGAAATAGCGTTGGACGCTATTTATTACATCAAAAAAACAAAAACAAATGCCCCAGTCCCTCGACGCCATCGCCAGCAAGCTCGACAAGCTCGTGGAGCTGCAGGGGGAGAAGACCGCTGCCGCCGTGAAAGAGCCCACGGAGGAGGAGCAGGACGAGGAGCGGCTCCGCGAGGTGGAGGCCAAGCTGGAGGATCTCGTGGACCTGCTCTCGCATGGGGTGACGCGCGACTCCTCCGACGCCAAGATCGACGAGAGCCGCTCACGGGTGGCGTCGGGCAAGGGCGAGTCCAAGCCGCTGCTCCGCGTGTTCCACCAGAAGGGGGGCAGGCGGCTTCCCACCACGCGCCGCACGCAGAGCAAGATGCACCTCGCCGACGCCCTGAAGCTGCGGCTCCGGGTCGGGCAGCACGCGCAGGACCTCGAGCACGCGCTGCACCTGCTGGTCAAGGAGCAGGTGCAGATCCTCGAGCGGCAGCTGGCGAGGAAAAAATAGGCTTGAGCGGCAGCTGGCGACTCAAAAAAATAGGCAGCCCCGACGAAAGAGATAGGATGGAGGGCTCTGGCTGTATTTTAGACCAACAGCACAGTGGGGAAAGCATGCGCCTCAAGCTCACCGCAGGCCAGGCGGTTTACCTCCACGGCTGGCTCGAGGCCCGGCGCACGCTGCGCTGGCCCGACGTCCTTGCGAATCAGTCCCTCACCTTCGAGCGCATGCGCCTCGCCAACGTGAGCGCGCTCGCGCTGCACCAGCTGCAGCCCGACATCGCCGCCTGGACCAAGCACCGGCGCGCCCAGATAGAGGACTGCCCGCAGATGGAGCCGTGGGCGGCGCATCCGATCAAGGACTTCCACGCGGACCTCGCGGACCTCATCGCCCTGCGGTGGGCGCCAGAGCTGCTCGTGCGCATGGGCGTCACCTACGCCGACCTCGTGGAGATCGGCCTCACCCCCGCCAATATGGCGCTCTTCGACTTCACCCTGCTCGGCTGGGCGCACGTGGGGTTCTCGCGCGCGGTCGCCCAGGGCATCCCCGACCCAGCGCTGTCGCGCCTCTTTGGCATGCCCAAGCAGGACGTGCTGCGCGCGCTGCGCTGATTTTGTTTTTTTAATTTCAAAAAAAATTTACAGCGCCTGGCGGCAGATGCGTATGTCCACCGCCTCGCGCGGCCTCGCGCTGGAGATCGCGATGGCGAACACGCGGTACCAGTCGTAGAGCCGAGGGGCTACGTCGTCGCGCTTGTACGGCTTGATCAGCGCCACGCACTTGTCGTGGTCCTTCCGCTGCCCGTACTCGCGGTCGTTGAACTTCTTGCGCGCCTGCGCGTCGCCCGTGAGCTTGTAGTCTCCAGGCGATGCTTTTCCAGGGTCTACGTTTGCATTTTCAATAGGCTTGCGCTGCCCCCTTGATAAAAAGCAGTCAAACTCAAAGGGCCAGTACCACTGGATGAGATCCCCCGTGAACACCTCAAAGTCCCCGTTCATCACCGTGCGCAGCCCTCCGATGAGCACGCTGGTCATGGTATCCCCGTGGTGCGCGTGCGCCCACCCCACCGTGTTGGCGTACCCCACCGTCACGAAGTCGTGCACCAGCCGTATGTCGCTCAAGAAGGCCATCTTGTCGGGCTCGTCGGGGTTCACCTCGAAGAAACGCATATGCCCACCCCCAGGGGCGGGCCAGTTGGCAGCACTGCCTTCTCGAAACGTCTGCAGTATCGCATTCCGCCTCTGGATGTCTGTTGCGTTGTGATACATCCACTTGATCAGCTTGGCCCCGTCGCGCATCTTGCCCTCCTTGGCGTCTCCAAGCCGGCCCAGGCAGCTCAGCACGCGCGGATACGCGTTGTTCTGCAGCCGCTTCTCGTCCTTGTGCCAGGCCTTGCCGATGCCCAGCACGAGCTCGTCCTTGTGCACGCAGTAGCCAAACTTGTTGCGCATCAGGTCGTTCTCGTCGTAGTCCGCCAGCGCGTTCATGTGGTCCTGCGACACGCGGCACTGCTGGATGTGCTTGCACGCGGTGTCGAGCCGCGTGTTGGTGCTCGCTGCCAAGCTGGGGGTGCCTAGCATCGTTGCCTCGTCGCAGTCGGTGGCGTTTAAATAGTGCCCCAGCCGGCGCGCCGCTTCTTGCGTTTACGTTTTTTTTTGTTTTTTTATTGTTTCACGCCGCCTGCAGCGCGCGCAGGCACACGACGAGCGCGTACGAGGCCCCAAAGAGCGCCAGCAGCAGCAGCGAGGCCCACGCGGGGCCGCACGCCACGTGCGCCCGCCGCACGCGGATCACGAATCCAGACAGGCTGTGCGTGTTGGCCGAGCACTGCACCTCGCACTCTGGAAAGCGCCGACGGAGCGCGTGCGCCTGGTCGTCGGACCACTGCGACAGGTCGTAGAACAGCAGCGTCCGCTCGTCGCGCCGCACGACCCTTCCGCCCGCGCGCTCCATGTGCGTCAGCGTCCGCATGAAGCGCTCCACCCTATCCATTTTTTTTACGTGTGTGTGCCCTCGTCTCAGCTCAAATATGCCAGGCTACCGCGACTGGTCCGAGAACAGCATGCGCGTCGCGTTTTTCACTGCGACTGGTCCGAGAACAGCATGCGCGTCGTGTCCGCGTTCTTGTACACCTGCATGATCTCGCTCACCACCTTGAGGTACACCGTCACCGTCCGCACGTCGATCAGCGGCGTGTCGTCCTCCGCGCGGCTCACCACCACCTCGCGCAGCGTCTCGGATAGATCCAGCAGGCTCCGCAGGATGTGCGCGATCCGCACCGTGGGGTGCAGCACGTGCTTCTGCAGGTGCGTGTGGATCTCCTCCACGGAGGGGCACGCGTCCTCGCCCAGCGACTCCAGCAGGTGCTCTTGCAGGTGCCGCGCCATCGCCAGCGCGTCCACGCAGTGCGCGCTCTGCACGGCAAACGTGTGAAACGACTGGACGTCGGCGTTCGCGCTGTTCTCGCACAGCCAGCAGCGGCCCGCCATTTCGCTGTTTTTTCCTGCGGGCGGCGCGTTTTAATAAGCCACGCGCGGCAACAATGCGTCCCCTGCCTGCGTGGATGGGTGTGTGCCCATAAAAAAACAGCCCATTTTTCCCATGTGCGCGCGCTCCAGGCCATGGAAAAACCAAAATGCCCCTGGCGTGGGAGTCGGCCATCATCGACGGCTTCCTCGACGTCGACAGCCTCGCGCGGCTCCTCCCCTACTTCTGCAAGATCGAGGCCGAGGCCCCGCGCCACCCGCAGTACGACCCCATCACCAGCGCGGTGCTCACCTTCCTCACCGCCCCGCTGCAGCTCTGCCTCACCCAGGTGGGCGCCGCGCCGTTCCTGGGCCACACCGCGCTGGTCTACCCCTACAGCCTCATGACGGTCCAGCAGCGCGCCTTCCTCCGCGCCGCCCTCGACCGCCCCGCCGAGTGGGGCATCGTCAACGGCGCCATCGTCTTCCACCGCAGCCAGAAGGACCCCGTCGTCCTCCCGCCGCGCGCCGTCCTCACCGCGCTCTGCGCCAAGGTCTTCGACTCCAGCCTGCACACCGAGGAGCGCGCCCGCGTCGCCATCTGCAACATCATCCTGCAGCGCGTGCAGGGCTTCCTCCCCATCGCCAAGCCCGTCCAGCGCGAGCTCAACGAGTGGCTCGCTCGCCGCGTGCACCCCCCTCAAAACGCGCCGCATTTGGCAGTATTAAAATGAGCCTCGCGCCGCTGGCGACTTTTGATTCCCGAATCTCTAGCACACAGCCAGCAATGAGCATTCATTTCAGCACCCTCAGCTATCCTACCCAGTCCGCCCTCATGGTCGCGGCAGAAAAGGTCAAGGCCGACAACCTGTGGTACTATGAAGAACAGACCCAGGACGGCAAGCTCAGGATCCACAGGACCGTGATCGGGTCGACGGTGCACCTGTACTTCACCTTCGCCCGAACGAACGCGCCCGGCATCAAGAATACCATCGTGTTCGATCCAAGCACCAACAAGTATCTGCAGAATATCCCCCCGCAGTGCAGGACCAGGTACAACCTCAAGAAACTCGGCATATGGGATGGGGACATCGATGTCGCGTCGACCCTTGTGTTGCACACTAACGTCGGGAAAAAGGAGGTTTTCCAGCCGCTGGATCAGCATACGAGCGAGTCGATCATTGCGACCATCATGGACAAGTGCGACATCTCGGTCGAGCTGACCATGAAACAGGACCTGTACTCCATCTTCTCCAATTCCACCGAGTTCAAATTGCACGTGGTGTGCGAGAGGGAGCAGATCTCGGCGTCGTTCATCAACAAGCCTAAAAAGGGGGCATGGGACGAGCGCCCAGTGGCGTTTCCGTGCAAGATTGCAAGGCATTTCACCGGCACCATCAAAACGCTGCGCCCCTATTTCGAGCCGGCGGCAGCGGCGGCAGGCGCGTCGGATGCGGGGGCAGGCGCGTCGGAGGCCTCTGGCTCGGTCTCGGCCTCGGCGGCAGGCGGAACAGGAGTCATTGCAGGTGGATGGTTCAACGGACACGCCGATTACGTCTCATTCGATGACATGGTCCTGTCCAGCCGCGTCTCCATCATGGAAACCATCCGGCAGATGCAGTTAAGCTCCGTCACCTGGTCCAAGACAATCACCCTGGTGAACGACGACAAGGCGGTGTTCGTTCGAACGGTCGGAACCACGTCCAAATTCCACACCATCAACGTCTTTCTGCAGCGCGACGCCCACCAGACGCGGATCGTCTTCCCTGTGGATTGCGAACGGAGTATTCCGATGCTCCCGGCCTCCATCATGTCCGAGCTCAACATCTATTCGTGCTCCATCAAGTCGGAGTGCGCCCCGGATCCGCGGGTGTTCTACACCGCCTCCTTGCAGGACAAGTGGAATTTCACGGAGCTGAGCAGCGAGGACTCGAAACGCGTTGAGAGACACATCAATATCGCATGCACAAAAAAAGGGACCGCGTTCTGCTTCACTCTATTCGACCCGTTCTGTTCGTTCGTCCTGAACCAGGACAAGTGTCTCCGGGTTTCCATCGCACGCAAAAACGGAGACGACGAGCGCCTCCTGTGCTGTGGGTTCGCGCCCCCAGAGGGCTTCAGCATCATGGCGTTTCCTGTCGCCAAGCAGGTGATCGAGGCAAAGCAGGCCGCAGGGGCAGTCGACAACCGCCCTGCCAGCCCCAAAGGAAAGGCAGTGGCGACTCGGGGCATCGAGCGACCGGTCGCGCCCGAAGGAGGAGCTGTGGCGCCGGCTCAGCCCGTTGCCGCACCCACAGCTGCGCCCCCAGCTCAGCCCGTTGCCGCGCCCGAAGGAGGAGCGGCGCCTCAGCCCATGGTTGCCCCCGCAGCGGCGCCGGCTCAGCCCCTTGCAGTGCCCAAAGCAGCGGCGCCGGCTCGGGTCGCCAAGCGCGCTGCCACCGAAGGAGGAGCGGCGGCGCCTCAGCCCGTCAAGCGCGCTGCCGTCAGCAGAGAGGTAGCGGCGCTGGCGAACACGGCCAATGGCATCGTCCAACGAGACAGGGCGACGACGACGAGGAGCGTAGCCCAAAACTGCAGCGTGATTGATGGCTTGGTCGCCGCCGCGGCGCGACTGGAGATTATGCCCGTCGCCGCTCCTTCCGTCCAAGCCGCCGCTGTGGCTCCGCAAGTCGCGCCGGCTCCACAAGTCGCTCCGGAATCGGCCGTGGACGCCGTTGTGGCTCCCCAGGCCGCCCAGGAACCGGCCGTGGACGCCGTTGTGGCTCCCCAGGCCGCCCAGGAACCGGCCGTGGACGCCGTTGTGGCTCCTCAGCCCGCTCCGGAATCGGTCGTGGACGCCGTTGTGGCTCCGCAGGCCGCACCGGAACCGGCCGTGGACGCCGCTGCGGCCCCCCAGGCCGCCCAGGAACCGGCCGCGGACTCCGTTGTGCCCCCCCAGCCCGCTCAGGAACCGGTCGTGGACGCCGTTGTGGCTCCCCAGGCCGCCCAGGAACCGGCCGCGGACTCCGTTGTGCCCCCCCAGCCCGCCCAGGAACCGGCCGCGGGCGGCTCCGCTCCCGTCGACCTCCCACAGCCCGCCCCGAAACCGGCCGCAGCAGGCTCCGTTGTGATCGACCTCCTCGAAGAGGACTCGCCCGCGGCCGACGACGGCGCGGATGCACGCCGTCAGGCGAAGGTCGCCCGTCGTGCCGCCAAAGCTTCCGCCGAGGGTGGCGCGGGAGCCGGCGCGGCCAAGGATGACGACGACGCCGTCGTCGACCTCACCGACGACTGAACGCTTCAAAAACCCGCGCCGCCTCCCTCCTCTCTGCTCCCTCATCAGTGACGGACCGGCCACGGTGAGGAGGCCATTGCGCCCAGACCCTCCGTTTTCCAGCCAGAATGAAACATCGTTTTCACACGCACGCTGTGTCTTTTCTTGCATGCTCGCGCAGCCCGCGATTTTCCCCCCTATACGCTCCTATTAAAAAGAGGGCTGCACGCTCGCGCGCCTTTGATTCAAAAATCACACGCGAGATGATGATCCATACCGATGCTGGCAGTGTCAAGGGGAAGTTCAGCCCTCTGCAGGTGTTTGAAGATTATCACGTCAAGGACAAAATCGCCGAGATGTGCGACAGCCGCGCGCCTGTTCAAACGAAAACGAAAGGCGCATACAGCATCTATCGGCTTGTACAAAATCAACCCCCTCATGTTAAAAACTACAGGGAGTACAAACTCCACATCATGCGCAAAGGCGACGAGGTATTCGCCTCGTTTGTCTACGTCTGCCCCTTCCACAAAACCTGGGACGAGTACTCCCTGGTGTTTCCCTCCAAGCTATCGGACGAGTACAAGGTCAGCAGCAAGCCGCTGTGCGCCTTTTTCCAAGAAAAGCCTGCCATGAACGTCGTGATCGCTGCCCAGGCCGCAGACGGCGCTGGCGGCGTCGACGAGGATCAAGTCATCGTCATCGAGGACGACCCTGTCCCGGCCGCAGGCGCAGTCGAAGATCAGGTCATCATCATCGAGGACGACCCCATGCCGGCCGCAGGCGCAGTCGAAGATCAGGTCATCGTCATCGAGGACGACCCTGTCCCGGTCGCAGGCGCCGTCAACGATGAAGTGATTGTCATTCCAGACGACGACGAGCCCTGAACTGCATGCTCGCGTTCTTCCTCACGTCTCCCCTCTTCCACGACGGGATGGCTTTTGCGCGATTCGCGCCGCACGAGGAATGAATCCACACGCTCTTGTGTTTTTTTGTGCCCACACACGCGCGCGCGATATAAAGCCCCGCCGCGCCCGCTACACTCTATACCCCCATGGACCTCGCGCCGCTCAACGCGCAGCTGGAGGCGATAGGCGAGCTCTCCGCAGAGCTCTGGATCGAGTGGCTCTGGCGGTGCGACCCGGAGGAGCCCCTGCAGCCCTCCGTCCTCCTCAATCGCTGCCACCTCCTCGGCCTGCTCCTCTGCCGCCACCAGGCGCTCGTCGCGAGCTCGCAGCCCGCCGCCCACTGCGCCATCGACGAGCGCATGCGCCTCCTCGACAAGCCCCCCGCCTGCTTCTCGCTCCGCGAGCTGCGCGACACCCTCGACAACATCCTGTTGGAGTGGCCGCAGTTCACCACGCGCCTCGCGCGCAATCCCGACGCCGACGCCAACCTCGGCGCGGTCATCGTCCTCGCGGACGCGTGCTTCGCCCGCCTCGGCGCGCTCGCCACCACCGCGGGCCCCGGCGCCGTCTTCGACGACCCGCTGTCCGTCGACGCGTTCGAGGAGCCCGACGAGGCGCCCCCCAGCGCGGGCCACGACGCCCCCCTCCTGCGCCTCTCGCGCCCCTGCCTCCGCCGCATCCTGGGCTCGTTCCTCGTCCTCTTCCGCAACTTCCACCTCATGGCCACCGCCCAGCCCCCGCCGCCCTTCCCGCCCTACGACGCGATCCGCAAGCACCACATCGAGGCCTCGATGGACGACTTCAACCTGCTCTGCATGCACCTCGCGCTCCCCACCGCCGCGCGCCTCAACTACCGCCACGACTTCCCCGGCATGTACAACCACGTCAGCCAGGCCGTCTACTTCCACAACTCCCAGTACGAGCGCGTCCCACGCGCGCCCCTCAAGGACATCCTCACGGCCCCCGCGGTCCACGTCGTGCCCGCGCTCTGGCAGCTGCTGCCGGAGATCGAGGTCCGCTACGAGGAGGACGCGATCGACCTCTCGCGCCCCGTGGGCCGCTGGCTCTGGCTGGTCGCCGCCGGCAGGATCTACCTCGTGGCGCCGGACTCGCGCGTCTTCTTCCACGAGAGCGCGATCGCGCTCGTGGGCGCCTACCTCAGCGAGCGCGCTTGATTTTTTTTTGATTTTTTACCTTTTTGTGTGCCACGCAGCGAGCGCGCTTGATTTTAAAAATTTAATCACTTTTTCTGCGCCCACCCCGCGCGCCCTCGACCCCCGCACGCCGCCGCAAAGTGCCCCCCGTTCCCGCACCTCCTGCACAAGTCGTTCTTCTCGCAGATCTGCGCGAACGCGTGCTCGCGCTGCCCCTCCGTCATCTCGGGGCTCGTGTACATCCAGCCCCGCACCCGGCTGATCCCGTGCTTGTACATCCGCGCCAGCGTCTCCGCGCGCTCCCACGCCTCGAGGTCCTCGCACCGCGGCGTCAGCGGCGCCACGCGCCCCACGAACCCCTTCGCGCACACCGCGCCCCCCTCGCCCTTTCCCGCGTGCTGCCGCAGCCGCTCGTCGATGTCGCCCGATTTCCCCACGTAGAACCCGCCGTCCTTCAGCTCGAGCACGTACACCCCCTTGTCTCCGAGCGGCGGCAGCGGCGCAGCGACCCCGTTCCCCAGCACAAACTGCGACGGCTTCACCCGGCCCACCACGTGCGGGCCCGCGCGGTCCCGGGGTTTCCCTATGACGTACGGGCTCGCGCGCGTGGGCTTCGCGATGAGCCGCCGCACGGGCGCCACAAACTGGCACTCGTCCGCCCAGTGCCCGAGCTGGCGGCACCGGAAGCAGCGCATGCTGCAGTCGTCTACGGTGGTGGCCATGTTTTACGAGGACACCGCGGGAGAGGGCACACGTTGCGATTTTAATAGCACGCGCCCCGCCCGAGGGCGTGAGGCACAACAAAAAAACGGGCGGCGCTATTGCAAGATTCGCTGCCTATTTACGCGATGCATCCTCAAGCCCCAACTTCCTTTTGGCCAGAGCAATCTTTCGCTCATCCAGAGAGAGTTGCTTCTCCTCAAGCTCGATTTCCTCCAGGTCCCTTGTACGTTTGCTTCCTGCTCCATCTGAATGATGTTTTTCCGTGTTTGATGACTTTTTTATCGACACAGACTCTCCAGCAACGTCTCCATCTGCTTTGATTCTGCTTCTGTCCCCGTTCATCACACGGGTTAATGTCATCTCCGCCAACTCTCTGTATGGACTTTCAACCACATCCTCTTCCAAGATAGACAGTAAGCAAACAAGTCCAGATGCAGTCATTGTAGGGGTTGGAATGTTCTCATAATCTGAAAAAATGAGAATCATTATTGAAAAATCGTAACATATTTTCAAATACAAAAAAACCTGCAAATCTTGCATATGAGCAGTATGGCATAATCCTGCAATAGTGCTCATGTTCCATCTGAGAGAGATCTGCGAAAACTTCATCCCCAAACACGTTTGCTGAATTTAATCCAGCAACAGCATTGATGAAATCATATACAGACCATATCTCGTATCCAAACTCATTTTTCTTTCCTCTTATGAAAGTATCAATGCCTTTGTTTTTATCAATGAAAAGCATTGTGAGCTCAGACATTTTTCTAGCGTGGCGTGGCGCGCCTGTTTTGTGCTTCAATCACTTTGCCAACCCTTAAATAGACCTTTTTAAAACCCCTGACTGTTCAGAAAGGGCGCGGGATGCAACAAATTCAAAATTTGCCCGTTCATATGTCCAGGAGTCACCCCGTTTGAAAAAAAATCCACTCTAAAACTCAATCAGTTTTAAACCAACAGGCGCGATTTAATAATCGCTCATGTGTCGTCGCGCAAAAATCACGTCCTTTCGCGCTGCAGCCCCCGCTCCTCGTCACCAGAGCGCCCAGTCCCCATGGAAGGGATCCTCCATCGGCGCCAGGGAGGCCCAGTCGTAGTTGAGCGTGCTGTCCAGGCCAGGCTGGGGGAGCGATGCCACCACGCCCAGCCCCCGCTTCCAGGCCTCCACTTCAATCGCAGGCGGCATTCCCCAGTCCCAGGCGACCGTCTCCCACTCGCCCGCCGCAGCGAGGACCTCAGCGCTCCAGTTCCAGGAGAGAGGAGTGGCCACTGCCGTCACAGGCGCCTCCAGCATCTGCACCCCGCCATCCCTGGCCCACATGGGCATCGTCACGTCCCTCCACGTCCGGTGGGACCAGACGTCCCTGATAGTCTTTGGGGATACTCCAAATTTTTTGGCCAGGCTATCGCTCTTGCCATGGAGAGCATGCTTAGCGCCACCCAGGCTCTGCCTGTAGCTGACATCACGCATCCTCATCAGCTTGTACTCGTATATCTTCACCACCTCAGCGCGCTTCAAGACAATCCTACGCCTTGGAAACAATGACTTTGGCTTATCCTCGCGTGGCATGGCACGATTTTTTGAGACTGTTTGTCAGACTCCACCTTATGTAGCCTTTTTTAAAACGGGGGTCGCATTTAGTTTTTAAATAAAATGGTTCCGCGCTCGTGCGCACAAAAACGGATGTAACTAGTTTTAAAAAAATGGCCCCGCTCTCGTGCGCAAAAAAAACCGGATAAAAAATAGACACACAAAAAAACTTCATTATCCATCAACGGCTCAAAAAAAAGCCGCGAAAAAGGGACAGAAGCCACAGAAAAACCCTCCCCAGCCCAACTCAAAGCGGCACGCAGGCCGTGATGTATCCGTGCACGGAGCACTCGATAAACGCCAGCGTCTGCCGGGTGCCAGCGCACGATTTCTTGTTCGGCCCAGCGCAGATGAGCGTGATGTGCGAATCGTCCTCCATAAACACCACGGCCGACGTATCCGACACGTGCATCGACACAATCTCCAGATCGTCCACAAGATGCGCATCCAGCGCCTGGTCGATCAATACGTGCACCCCGCGGAGATCCGAGTAGAAATCAGGCAAGTTCACTGTGATGTGCATGGGGCCGCAGCGAGGAGCGAAACCGAGCGCCTTGGCGCAAATCCCCTTGGGGTTCTCGAGCGCCTTGTCGCTCACCATGATGGCAAACGTATTGGGCACCACCGGCGCCATGAGGTACTCCGTGACGAGCTCCTCCGGATCCACCACAGTCGAAACGGGGGCCAGCACCGCCTGCAGCATCTGCCTCGCCACATCCTCCACTGGGCTGCGGGCGCTCTGGAGATACTCCTCCGCCTCCGGCGCCACGTGCTCCACCAGCCAGCGCTCCCAGATCCCCCAGTACTTGGCGTCGTCCTGCTCGCCCTCGAGGAGCGGCTCCAACACGGTGGTGAGGGTCTCGTCCTCCTTGGTCAATCCCAACACCAGAATGCGCAGGATCGCCGCATCCGACACGAGCTTCGGCTTCCCCACCGCAGGATCGACGCCATTGCCCTTGGGCCCCACCTTGGCCGCCGCCACCAAGGCCGCGTGGCGCTCCATCACCAACGCAGCCGCATTCGGAGAGGGGGACTTCGCCGCCAGCTTGCGCATCTCCATGGAGAGCACGAGCCCCGTCGTCAGCAGCATCGCCACACTCAGCTCCAACGGAGGACTGGGCGCATCCTTCACCAGCGGATAAAAGTACCCACACGAGACCTCCTCCGTCATCGGCCCGAGCGCCCGCTTGGCATCCTCCTCAAACGAACCAGAGTAGCGCGCAGTCGCCACCGCGTGCTGCGCGGCAATCATGAAGCCCTTGGGGCCCTGCACCTTGCCAACGTGCCCCTTGCGCACCAGCACCGACCCCATGTACGCCGCCAGCTCCTCCTTGGAGAAGGGCAGGAGCCAGTCGTTGCCCTCGAGCCGCATGTGGCAGTGGTCGTGGCTCGTCGACACCAGGAAGCGAACGGTCAGCGAGTAGCCAAACAGGCACCCCCACAGCGCGCTGCGAATCGTCTCGACGCTGCTGTACGAGCACCGGTCCACAATCACGTAGCGCACCAGCGGGCCAATCTCGACGCTCTCCAGCATCTTTCCCAGATTCTTCTCCTTGGACGCGTCGCTCGACACGACAATCGCCCTGTCGTTTCCGAGCAGCTCCGCGAGGCGCCCCGCGCAGGTGCTCTTGCCTGTCCCGGGGATCGCCGCCATAAACACCAGCGTCAGCGGCTTGGGGCGCAGCGAGTGCATGGGCACCCACATCTGCGGGCTGTAGTCGGTCGCGAGCTTCGTGAGCGGCAGCAGCGCCGTCTTGAGCCCCTCCGCCAGCACGTTATTCCGCAGCGCCTTGTAGATGGCGCCAAACGAAAACCCCTCGCCCGCCGGCGTATTGGGCACCGAGAGCCCGCGCCGCACGGCATCCGCCCACGACCGGTTGCCGGAGATGGCAATGGCGAAGTGCTGATACGGCCCGAGCGCCTGCAGCTCCTCCACCGTGCTCGGGGCCACGCACCGCGGGTCGTCCTTCCACGCCGACGCCTCCATCAGCTGCCAATCCTCCTCGCGCTTGCTGGCCCGCATCACGGAGCGGTACGCCTCGTCCGTCACCAGCTCCACAGCAGACGGGACCATGTGGTTGACAATGTCGAGGTACGGCGCGCCCGCCACCTTGAAGATGGTGTCCGACGAGCGACCAAACGCCGCCATAAACGCCGCCAGCGTGTGCACCAGGCGCAGAAACTCCTCGCGCCGGGCGGGATTCACAATGTGCCACCGCCGCATGTGGCCCAGCGCGTCCGAAAAGAGCGAGTCCACGTCCACGGGCTCCCCATTCTGAATCGCCTGCTGCGCCTTCTGCATCCACGGACGGATGCACATGGTGTAGCAGGTGTAGCAGGGCTCCTTGTTCTTGGTGCGCTGCTCCTTCCGCCGGGCGTACTCGGCCGCAGGAGCCATGGCCTTGGCGCGGTCCTCCGTGAGCAGAAACGACATGCCCCGCGACAGCGGCATGGGGCGGCAGGACCCAACGTCCTCGTGCTGGCAATACAGGTCGTACGCCGCCCACACCTCCTCCGAGCGAACCGAAATGGTCATCATGCTCACTCCGTCCACGTTCTTCGAGATGCGGACAAAGACGGAATTGAACTTCGACGCCTTCACCTCGCGCCCGTACTTGGACTCCAGGAAGCGGATGAGGCCAAAGAAGAATGGGCGCAGCACGACGTCGTCCACGGCAACGAGCCCAAGCGCCTCCTCGATTGTGTACTGTCGAGAGGGACCAAAGTTCTGCAGCAGCTTCATCCCGGTGTCCACCCGGCGAATTTTCTTGGGCGCCTTCAGCGGCACGGTCTGCTTCATCACCAGCGATAGCCGCTCCTGCAGGTTCTGATCCCAATACTCGCCGATGCGCTGCGCACGCATCCTGCGCCACTCCAGCTCCTGCAGCTCCTCGGCGTTCAAGAGATCCCGCGCACAAACGCCGGCAGGCAGCTTCTCCCACCCCGGCACCACCGAGCTTGCGCCAGCCGCCACAGTAGTCTTCGCCGGCGATGCCAACGACAGCGGCTCCAACGTCAACACCGGTGACGACCGCGGCTGCACGGTCGACACCGGTGTCGGTCTCAACGTCTTCACCGGTGACGACCGCTCCTCCACGGGCATCCACTTGCGTAGGTAGGCCAGCGCGTCCACGGTGAACGAGTCCACGTCTCCTGGCTCCACGGCAAACACCGGTGAAGGCTGTGGCTGCACGGGTGACACCGGTGATGCCTGCGACTCCACGACCAACACCGGTGATGCCTGCTGCTCCACGACCAACACCGGTGACGTCTGCTGCTCCACGACCAACACCGGTGACGTCTGCGGCTGCACGACCAACACCGGTGTCGGCTCCAAAGTCCTCACCGTCACCGGCTTGCAATCGACGCCGAGCCCTGGCAAGAGCTCGGGATCGAATCGTCCCGCGGCGTCCACCCCCACCGCAAGCAGCGGCCACTCGTCGAGATCCGTCACACACCACGTCACCCAGCCCTCCATGATCGTCGTGCTGTCCAGCCTGCAAAAGTCATACGTCTCGAACGACGTGGTCTGGACGTCGTTCGCCCTCAGCACCAAGCACATCATGTCGATCCGATCCGTCACAGAGGCGTCGTCCGACCAAAAGGGGAGCGCCGAGCCGGCAGCCAGCGCCTCGCTGACGAGGTTCCCGTTCAGCAACCCGCCGTCCAGCGGATCCAGCAGAATGCACCTGGGAAAAAACAGGCCACTCACCGACACGCCGCTGTGCGCGAGCGTGTTCTTCATCTGCCACAGGTCCAGCGGCGTGAGCTCCGCGCCGTTGGGCTTGGTTCCCCCGTGGATCACAAAGTGGTCCGCCAGCGGCACCGAGCCGTGCTCGCCCAGGTCGTGCACCACCAGCTCGCCGGCGAGAGACCACCCGGTGCGCTTGAGGAACATCGCCAGCCCCGAGCGCGTCCCAGCCGACATCTGCGAATCCACGACCGACTTGAACTTGCTCAGGTACCGCTGCTCCTGCCCGTTCTTCGTGCAGACCACAAACAGCACCCCGTCGGTCGAGGTGAAGCGAATCATCGAGCCGGACACCTTCGCCGTGAGGATCAAACGACGGAGATTGGGCGACCACTCGTTGAGGTTGGTGAACTTGCCCCCAGCGGCAATGACAGCTTGGGCGTAGAAGCGGGGTCCAGGAGCATCCAGCGCATGCGACGAGCTGAAGCAGCAAAGCACGCATCAGCAGGTGCCAACAATAAAAAAAAATCAAAATAAATAAAAATAACGCAAGTACCATGCACCGACGTTGGTGGACGGAGAGGAAATCGACGTAGAACTGGAAAGCATGGCGTGCGTGGCAAAAGTGGCTTTGGCTTGCTTTCGCTGCTTATATTGACACCGGTGTCTAATCCTGATATCAAAATTGTAGGGGGTGTGTTTTTGATATCAAGAATGACTTATCTTGACATCAAAATGGTAGGGGGT
>SESF01027044.1_pt1 | contig 17728 bp, 9 predicted proteins | sample 3171521 | NCBI WGS metagenome assembly SESF01 (sample SAMN10866945, study PRJNA518727) | freshwater metagenome | biome: subpolar coniferous forest; feature: holomictic lake; material: water; isolation source: holomictic Lake 227, 6 m and 8 m depth | place: Canada: near Kenora, Ontario | collected...
TTTTTATTGTCCACTTCAATCCAACCCGGCAATAAAGTTAATATGATATCACCAACACAGTTTTTATTAGTTGAATTTCTTATTCTGCTCATTTCTGAATTTGAATTTCCGACTAAATTAAGCACTTGTGACGATTGAACTGCGGACTGAATTCCTTCAAAATCAAGCATAAATTCGGCAACAGTTTTTTGAAAATCGGTAAAATTCAGTTTTTTCTCTTCAATTTTTGCTTTGTTTAAAAAAATGTTTTTGCCATAATAGCCCGAAATCCATTTTTCCTGGCCATAAATAGCCATCAAATAGGTGCTCAGCAAAGCCAGTGATCGATCGGCATTAAAATATCCGGCAGGAATTTTATTTTCGCCCAACTCTGTTGGAGAATGAACCTGAGTCTGGTTGCCAAACATAAAAACTAAGCTTCTGTCCAAGCCCACCTTGGTATCAATTTTCTGTAATATAGTCTGAATTTCTTTGTCAAGTCGAAGGTAAATATCTTCTTTCTCTGCCGATTGAAGCGAAGTTGTTTTCTCGAATGGGGTGCGAACTGTAAATTGCAACAACAGAATATCCGGTTGACTATCTGTACCTAATTGTTCATTTTCTAAAATTTTCAATCCAAGTTCCGTAACCAAACCGTTAGCAGCTGGTGTTGTTCGCAGAATGGAAGCTTGTGAATGTTTGCCCTTTTTTGTTGTGGGATCATAAAAGAATCCCCATTTTTTGTCTTCACGATTTGGTTTTGACAAATAGGTATTAATGTTGTATAAAGGCCCCCAGGTTCGAGACATATAATTCTGGAAAACGCCATTCACATTCATCTCATCAGCCCAATGCGAAAGTCCGTCGGAATAATATCCTGTTGTAATCCATTTATAGTTTATATCATCCATCCATGCCACACTATTAGCGGTATGACCGCCCAGCATAATCGCTTCTTCGGGACTTAAAGCCACCGCGTAGCTTTTCGATTTTCCAGGATTAGCAAGTATAATCTCATCACTAATCGTACTTGCTAATAAGTTGTGAGCTGATAAGGTTTGCTTCGTTCCAATACCAATTTGGTCATCATCCTGTATAATCGACTGTATTTCATCTTCAGTTCTATTATAATAATTATTACCTACAATTCCATTGTAATAAGGTATTGAACCAGTCATTACGGTGGCAATATCGGAGGCATTTCCAGCCGAAACTATGTTGTACGAAACATTCCGGCAATTTGCTCCCTGTCCGATGATTTTTTTGAATCCGTTCGGGTCGAAGTAGTTCCACAGCAAATCAATGTGTTTTTGCTGCAAGCCATCCACCATGATGCCCACTACCAATCGTGGTCGCTCAACAGTAGATGGTTGTGCTGAAACATACTGAGATAAGAATGTAATAATGAAGAATGGGAAAATTATTCGAAGAAATTTCATTTCAGGAGATTAGAATTCCTTTTGATTTAATCGTACTTAAAATTGGAGAGCTACTGTCATCATTAAACTTGTTCAGCCTAATTAAAAAAGGTTCAATTTTGCTGTCAATTTTGCGGTTCAATTTCCATGCTTTTCCTGTCACTTTATCATCGGGTTCCTCAAGACTATTTGAAACTATCATTACATCAATATCGCTGAATTCCGTTGCAGTATTTGTTGAATAACTCCCGAAAAGATAAGCCTTATATACTGAAATTCCTTCCGTATTTAATAGTGTAACATATTTCCGCAACAATTCTATTACTTCGTTTGTAGCCATGTCATTACTTTTTCGGTTTGATTTAAATATTCCATCACTTTGTTATTGTCTGGTAAAATTGGATTGTAGTCAGGATATCTTCCCTGAAGTTGGTATTTCATGAGTATTCCTAAGAAGATTTCATCATCTTCTTCAAATTCCAGTTTTGCCATCTCGCTCAGAAATAATAAATTATGTGAGCGTTGAGCAATTTCATTCATTGCTTTGACAACAATAGCTTAAATTGATTTTTCGACAACTAAATGGCAAAGAAACAATCCGTGCAACAATCGATTATTTGTGATAAGTATCTTTGTTGACTCCAAATCATCGATAGCACCGTTTTGCCAGTATGCTACTTGTTTTTGAATATCAATCATACACTATAATTTATTTTGCAAATATACGAAGTTTTTACAAATTTACTCATTGAAACAACATTAAGGACTATAATATTCCCTTGGTGCTTGGCAGTTCATATTGATAAATATCACGTTTCACTGCCATTTTTATCGATTTGGCCAATGCTTTGAAAATGCCTTCCAATTTGTGATGTTCGTTATCGCCCACTGCTTTTATGTTCAGATTCATGCGTGCTGCATCGCTCAGCGATTTGAAGAAATGGTAAATCATTTCAGTTGGTAAATCACCAATATATTCGCGTTTGAATTCTGCATCAAAAACCAGCCAGGCACGACCACCAAAATCCAGTGCCACCGAACATAAACAATCGTCCATAGGCAGGTAAAAGCCATAGCGTTCAATACCACGTTTATTTCCTAATGCTTTTCCAAAAGCCTCACCCAACGCAATAGCCGTGTCTTCAATAGTGTGATGCTCGTCCACTTCTAAATCACCTTTTACCTTGATGGTGAGGTCAGAACCGGAATGTTTGCCGATTTGTTCCAGCATGTGGTCAAAGAATTTCAGACCTGTATCAATGTTGCATTTTCCCGAACCATCGAGATTCAGTTCAATCAGAATATCTGTTTCTTTGGTGGTACGTTTCACAGTGGCTGTACGTTCTCCGGCAAACAGAAATTCAGCAATTGCATCCCAACTGCTTGTTTGCAATGCACAAAATTCTGCTAAATTCAGTTCTTTTAAAATTTCAGAGTCATCGCTAATCAAAATAGCTTTACATCCCAGGTTTTTAGCCAGTTCCACGTCAGTTATCCGGTCACCAATTACAAATGAATCAGCCAAATCATATTTTTCTGAAAAGTATTCTGTCAGCATGGCCGTTCCCGGTTTTCGGGTTGGGACCTTATCTTCCGGAAAAGATTTATCGATAAATATCTTGTCAAAAGAAATGTCTTCGTTGACCAGTGTTTGAAGAAATTTAGCCTGAATACGGTCAAAGTTTTCCTGCGGATGAACTTCAGTTCCTAATCCATCCTGATTCGTTACCAATGCCCATTCAAAATCCAGCTTCTGTCGGATAAAATGCAGGTTACGTAAAACCCCCGGCAAAAATTCCAGTTGCTCGAGTGTATCAACCTGAAAGGTAATCGGTGGTTCGGTTATGATAGTTCCATCGCGGTCAATGAAAAGTACTTTCTTTTTGATTAAGTCCCCCATATTTTTTTTATTTAGTGGCCACTAAACCCCTTAAAAGGGACTTGAAAGCCAAATTTACAACAAGTTAAGTGAATGGTCCTGTTCTAGCTCAAATGATATGACAAAAGTAGTTTATTTTTTTGTGTCACGCAAAGTCCCAAAGTCGCTAATAATTATATTCTTAGCGACTTAGCACCTTGGCGTCGGATTTTAATTACTTAGCTCCATTTTCAGAAACCTTCCGGTTTCGCTGGATTTGTGGTTAGCGATTTCGGTTGGCGTACCGGTGCAAATTACTTTTCCTCCTGCTGCACCCCCTTCAGGACCAATATCGATAATGTGATCGGCCACTTTGATGACATCAATGTTGTGTTCGATTACGATTACCGTATTTCCTTTGTTTACCAGGCGGTTGAGCACACCGAGTAACACACGGATATCTTCAAAATGCAAACCGGTAGTTGGTTCATCCAGAATATAAAGCGTTTTTCCGGTGTCTCGTTTAGATAATTCGGTGGCTAATTTTACCCGTTGGCTTTCACCACCTGAAAGGGTTGTACTTGACTGTCCAAGTTTAATGTAACCAAGTCCGACATCCTGCAATGTCTTGATTCGATTAAGAATATTAGGTTGGTTTTCAAAGAAGTCAACAGCCTGATCGATAGTCATATTCAGAACGTCGGCAATCGATTTTCCTTTGAATCGTACTTCGAGTGTTTCCTTGTTATAGCGCTTGCCGTCGCAACTTTCGCAAGGAACATACACGTCGGGCAGGAAATTCATTTCAATGGTTTTATATCCATTTCCACCACACACTTCGCAACGACCACCGGCCGTGTTGAATGAAAAACGTCCCGGTTTATACCCACGGATTTTAGCCTCAGGTAAGGTTACAAAAACATTCCGAATGTCTGAAAAAACACCGGTATAGGTGGCAGGATTTGAACGTGGAGTGCGACCAATGGGTGATTGATCCACTTCAACTACTTTGTCGATATGTTCAAGTCCTTCAATACTTTTGTATGGCAATGGATCTTGTAAGGATTTGTAAAATTCCTGACTCAGAATAGGCTGCAGGGTTTCGTTTATCAAGGTTGATTTTCCACTACCTGAAACTCCGGTAACACAAATCATTTTTCCCAGCGGGAAAGTGACATTTATATTCTTTAGGTTGTTTCCTGTTGCACCTTTTAGTGTCAGAAAAAGACCGTTACCAGCTCTGATTTTTTCTGGAAGTTCTATCCTTTTTTTACCATTCAGATAAGCCGAAGTGAGCGTATTGGCATTAAGCATTTCTTGTGGAGTTCCGGCAAAAACAACTTCACCACCCAAGCGACCTGCATGTGGTCCAAGATCAATAATATAATCAGCAGCCATCATCATGTCCTTGTCGTGTTCCACCACAATAACGGAGTTTCCGCTGTCACGCAATTGCTTTAGTGAACGAATGAGGCGCTGATTATCGCGCTGATGTAATCCGATACTGGGTTCATCCAAAATGTAAAGCACATTTACTAATTGCGAACCAATTTGTGTGGCCAAGCGAATGCGCTGACTTTCACCACCCGAAAGTGATTGTGAGCTACGGTTCAACGATAAATAATTCAACCCAACGTCTAATAAGAATTGAAGGCGTGTTCTTATCTCTTTCAGAATTTCAGAGGCAATGGTTTTCTGTTTTTCCGACAAATGAATCTCCACCTTATTCAGCCATTCCGATAATTCTGCAATATCCATGGCCGATAACTCCGCAATATTTTTATCGTACATACTAAAATGGAGCGATTCTTTCCGAAGTTTAGCACCCTTACATTCCGGACAAACAATTGATTTAGAAAATTGATTGGCCCATTTTTGTTCAGTAGCGGAAGCACCGTTTTCAGTTTGCATTTCAATGTATTTCAAAATGCCATCATAACTCAGAAAATAATTGGTGCCAATCGATTGATTTTTAATATGTAAGCGTTCTTCGGTACCATTCATTATTTCGTCCATGGCTTCCTCCGGTATATCGTTGACCGAAGTTTTCAAATTGCAGTCGTATTTTTCCAATATCGCTTCCACCTGCCAAAAAATGGTGGTAGCCTTGTGTTTTCCGAGTGGCGAAATAGCTCCATTGTAAATACTTAGCTTTTTATCCGGAACAATTTTATCCATGTCGATCTGGTTGACAAATCCAAGTCCTTTACACTTATGACAAGCACCGTGTGGCGAATTGAACGAAAAGTTATGAGGAGCAGGTTCGTCATACGATATGCCGCTGGTAGGGCACATCAACATTTTGCTGAAATAACGGGTTTCATCGCTATCTTTTTCCAACAACATGACGATGCCATTGCCCTGTTGCATTGCTTTTTGCATCGATTGTTTCAGGCGGGCGCGGTCCTTTTCGCTTACTGATAATTTATCAATCACCACCTCAATGTCGTGATTTTTGTAGCGGTCGAGCTTAAGACCGTGTGTGGCTTCGCGCACTTCCCCGTCGATTCGGACATGCAGATAACCCTTTTTGCGGATTTGCTCAAAAAGTTCTTTGTAATGACCTTTTCGGCCACGCACTAAGGGCGACAGTAAGAAAGTCTTTTTGCCTTCGTAGTCTTTCAGAATTAAATCAACAATCTGATCTTCAGAGTATTTAACCATTTTTTCACCCGTAACATACGAAAATGCCTCGCCGGCTCGTGCAAAGAGTAAACGCAGAAAGTCATAAATTTCGGTGGTGGTACCAACGGTGGATCGTGGATTTTTGTTGGTAGTTTTTTGCTCAATGGAGATAACCGGACTTAAACCGGTTATTTTATCCACATCGGGACGTTCCATATTCCCCAGAAAACTTCGGGCATAAGCCGAGAAAGTCTCTATGTAACGGCGCTGCCCTTCTGCAAAAATGGTGTCGAAAGCGAGTGATGATTTTCCACTTCCGCTTAGACCGGTAATCACAGTCAGGGCATCGCGTGGGATCGAAACATCGATATTTTTGAGATTATGAACCCGTGCGCCAATTACTTCTACATACTCTGAAGCTTCTACGGGTTGTATTTCGGGAATTGTAGTCAAAACGATTTTATTTTAGAACTTGCAAAGATACGAATTACAAAACGAGTGGGCAAGGGAAAAGGTTCGGATAAAACACAAAAAATCCGAAACAGGTTAATCGTTTAGAGTAGGTAGTTTATAGTTAATAATTTGCAAATATAGAATAAAAAAATATCAGAATAATCACAGAGTTGGAACAGTTGAATCACTTTACTGAAAATTATAAAATTAATAATTTCTAATTAAAATGAGAAATTGAGCATTAAGATGTAGCAAAAAATCTAGTTTGTATGTCGGTAAAAAATGTTATTATATGTAGAATAAAGTACAGTAAATCAATGATATGTAGTATTATTAATGAATTTAAATCTATTTAATTTAAAATTATTAATAATACAGATGTTATGTCGGAGAATATTGTATCTTTGTTATTATTTGGCTATTTATAAGATGTTTATTAAATAAATTTCTACAAATTTTACGCAACAATTAATCTTAAAAAAAATGATACAGAAAGATTTGAAAAATGCAAGAATACTAATTGTAGATGACTTGCAAACGAATATCGATATATTAACAGAACTTTTGGCTATGGATGGTTATCTGAATATAGAAACCACTACTAATCCACGAGAAGTGTTAGATAGGACAAAATCATTTGATCCGGATTTAATTTTACTTGATTTGATGATGCCTTATCTTTCCGGCTTTGATGTGATGGATTTGCTTACTGTCGAGAAACAAAAATCTTTAAATCCAACTAAATATCTGCCTATTCTTGTTTTAACGGCCGATGCAAGTCAGGATGTACGGCTTAAAGCTTTAGCCGCCGGAGCAAAAGATTTTTTATCTAAGCCATTTGATTTGTTAGAAGTTAGATTAAGAATCAAAAATTTGCTTGAAACACAGTATCTTTTTCAATTAATGACCGAAAAACAACTGACACTGGAAGAAAAAGTGATTACTTTTCTGAAAATAAGCGATGAATGGTACAGATAAACTAATTATGGCATTGATTAGTAAATAAATACAGTACGATGAATCCTAGCCTTAAAAATGCCAACATTCTGATTGTTGATGATACAATTTCCAATATTGAGTTATTGGAATCTTTGCTTAAGCATGCAGGATACAGTAATCTGAAGTCAACAACCGACTCGCGTGAAGTTGCTGAGTTGTATGAGTCATTCCAACCCGATTTGATCTTGCTTGATTTGATGATGCCTTACCTGAGTGGTTATGATCTGCTGATTCAACTTAAAAAATTAATTCCGGCGAAAATGTTTTTGCCGATACTCGTACTTACTGCCGAATTAAGCCATGAAACCAGGCAACGAGCTTTATCGGGCGGAGCGAAGGATTTTCTTTCAAAACCTTTTGATATAGATGAAGTACTGGTTCGCATAAAGAACTTGCTCGAAACACGTTACCTTCAGCAATTGCTCGAAAACCAAAATAAAAACTTAGCAATAAAGGTAAAAGAGCGTACCCGTGAGCTTGAGAAAGTAAACCATCAACTTTTATCTGCAAATCAGGAACTGGAAGTGCTTGACAAGGCCAAACTTGAGTTTCTACACCTGATAAGTCATGAAATACGGACTCCACTTAACGGGATTAAAGGATTTACTAATATTCTAAAAAGACGGATTGATTCGCCCGAGCTACTTGAATATCTTCAATACCTCGAGACATCAGCTGACCGACTCGAAAAGTTTTCAAACCGGGCTTTACTGATAACCGAATTACGTACTCAGGTATACAAAATTCAACTGGAAGTATTACCTATCTTTATGCTTTTAGATGAGACAAAAAAACAATTGAGAGAAAAAATTGAAAAAAAAAATATTCAGATTGAAATCCAGAAAGATGTTGACTTATCGCTTATTAAGGTCGATTTGAGATTAATCCAGATTTGCTTTGAATGCCTGATTGATAATGCCGTGAAATACTCGCACATGAATGCTACTGTAATTATGAATGCCTATTCCGACTCAAAAAATACAATCATTGAAATCATTGATCAGGGTGTGGGATTCTCAGCTCTGGCATTGAAAAATATTTTCAGGTTTTTCAGTTTTGGTGATAAACATGTAGATCAAAATACCGGATTGAATCTGGCTTTAGTAAAATTAATCATGGATGCGCATCATGGCGAAATTAAAGTGACAAACAATAAACCCTCCGGGGCGATAGTGAAGTTGAGTTTTAAGGGTTAATCGCGAGAACCATCTTAAATTCAATTAAAAATTTAATGTATTAAGTATGAATTTCGAAGATAAAGATAAAAATGAAATAATTCAGGAATTAATTTTGCTGAAGAATGAGAATGAATTGCTAAGTTCTAAACTTGCTGTTGGAATTAGTGATAAAGAAAGTATTGGTAAGAGTGAATTGAGGTATGAGCTTTTCTTCGAGAATAATCATTCAACGATGCTTTTGATTGACCCTGAAACAGGAAAAATTATTGATGCAAATCCCGCTGCCTGCCAGTTTTATGGCTGGACAAGGGCAGAAATACAAAAAATGAGTATTTCGGATATAAATACGCTGTCGGTTTCAGAGATAAAGACTGAAATGCAAAAAGCTATAGAGCAGAAGCGTCAACATTTCTTTTTTAAACATCTCCTGGCATCGGGCGAAATCAGAGATGTGGAAGTTTACTCCGGTCCATTAAAGTACGATGATAAAACCTACTTGTATTCCATCATCCATGATATTTCGAACCGAATACAAGCAGAGGAAAATTTAATAAAAAATGAAGAGAAATACCATCGCATTTTCGATACCGCACAAGATGCCTACTATGAATCTTCACCTGACGGAATTCTACTCGACATAAGTCCTTCTATCAAAACAATTTCGAAAGGGCAATATACCCAAGCCGACCTTATAGGTAAATCTTTAGTGGACTTCTACGCCGACACGGAAGATCGAGTCAGCTTATATTCTATATTAATCACGAAGGGGAAAGTAATTGATTATGAATTGTTACTCAAAAATAAAGATGGTTCAACGATACCGGTAGCCATATCATCAAGTATGATGAAAGATACGGATGGAAATCCATTCATGATAACCGGAAGTATCCGTAATATTACAAATCGAAAAATAGCGGAGAATGCATTAAAGGCAAGTGAAGATAAATATCGAAACTTGATTGAATCTCAATCCGAGGGAATTGGTCTGGTTGACGAAAATGAAGTTTTCACCTTCGTAAATCCCGCAGCTTTAAGGATATTTGAAACAGATAATCTAATTGGAAGGTCATTATTTGATTTTCTAACACCACCTGAAATACAAAAAATTCATCAACAAACTCAAAGTCGACGGAATGGAATTTCCACTAATTATGAGTTACAAATAATAACCCCGGGAAATAAAATTAAATATTTAAGTGTCAGCACCCAACCTAAATATGATGAAAATGCTAAATATGAAGGTGCATTTGGTGTTTTTAGTGATATTTCGGAGCGCAAGTATGCACAAGATGCACTCAAACATAGCGAAGAGCGATTCAGTCAGGTTATAGCACAAAGTAATGATGTGGTGTGGGAGGTGGATTTAGACGGTTTATATCTTTTCGTTAGCCCGATGGCAGAAGATATTTATGGGTATTCCCCTGAAGAAATGATTGGGAAAATGCATTTTTATGACTTATTAGTTGAAGATCAGGCTGAACAATTAAAAATGCAAGCTCTCGATTTTATTAAAAAAACGGGTAATCTTGTTAATTTCATTACTAAGGTTGTCAGAAAAGACGGTTTAGAAAGAATAATATCCAGCAATGGCGTTCGGACTTTTAACGACAAAGGGGAAAATATAGGTTTCAGGGGAATTGCCACTGATATAACTGAACAGATAAATGCTGATAAGGAAATAGCAAAGTTCCGTACCATTGCCGATCAGGCAAATTATGGCGTTATCCTATTTTCGTTACAAGGAGCTTTTCTATATGTGAATGATGCATTTGCCCAAATGGTTGGATGGGACGCATCTGATTTGTTGGGAAAAGATTCATCAGTTGTTCATAATGATGAGCAAGCCCAAAGGAATGACGAGATTACGGCAATGATGATGGCTTATGGACAATGTTCATCTGAGGAACTTTACCATATTCGGAAAGATGGCACTGCTTTTCCAACGCTGTTGAATGCTAAGATTATTTTTGATGAAGATAAAGTTCCGCAATACATATCGACAACGATTATTGATATAACTGAACGGAAAAGAAACGAAGAAGAGTTCCAGAAAATCTACAAAGCAGTAGAACAAAGTCCGGTAATGACGGTAGTTACCAATTTAACCGGAAATATTGAGTATGTAAATCCTGCCTTTACGAAAGTAACCGGTTATACGAAAGAGGAACTTATTGGTCAAAATCCGAGAATTCTTAAATCGGACGAAAAATCGGGAAAAGAATACAAAGTCCTTTATGAAATGCTCAATTCGGGACGCGATTGGCAGGGTGAGTTTCATAACAAAAAGAAAAATGGCGAATTATATTGGACTGGAGCACTTATTTCGCCGATATTTGATTTAAATGGAGAAATTACACATTATGTTTCGGTTGAAGAAGACATAACGCATCGGAAACAAATTGAAAAAGAATTACTCGAACTAAATAGCAATTTAGAGCATAAAGTTGAAGAAAGAACATTAGAACTCAATGAGCTTAACCGAAAACTTGAAAAAGAACTGGCAGAACGCCTAAAGATTGAAAAAATAATACGCTGGAATGAAACTTTACTTCAGTTAATGGCTAATTCCTCGCCATTGGGCTTTTTAATCGTTGATAACCGTACGGATAATATATTATACTTCAACGAGCGTTTCTGCCAGATTTGGGAAATTGAGCAACTGGCTGACCGAATGTACCGGGGCGAACTGAAAAACAATGATATTATTCCTTATTGTCTGCCGGTATTAACCGATATACCTGCGTTTGCTGAATCTTGTGCTCCTTTACAGGATGAAAATAACCGGGTGGTAGTGGAAGATGAAATTCCATTTACCCGAAATCGCATCGTTCGAAGGTTCAGTACTCAAATACGGGGCGAAAACGATGAGTATTTCGGACGGTTCTACATTTTCGAAGATATTACAGAGCGTAAACTGGCTGAATCTGAGTTGTTTGATAGTGAACAAAGGTTCTCGTTATTTATGGATTATTTGCCTGCAGTTGTTTTTATGAAAGATAAAGAGAGCAAAATGATTTATGCCAATAATTCCATGGAAATTGCTTTAGGTGTTTCGGATTGGATAGATAAACCATTAACAGAAACTTTTGACGACGAAACCGTTGAAAGGATATTGGCCGATGATAAAAATACCCTTAACGCCGGTTATCAAATTATTGAAGAAAGTTTTACAAATCTCGATGGGAAATTGCATGATTATGAAACGCAGAAATTTGTCATTCCAAGATTGGGGAAAGAGCCTTTTCTTGGAGGAATTTCCCTGGACATTACAATGCGAAAGCAGGCCGAACTTAAAGCTTTGCAAGCCAAAGATGAAGCTGAGAAAGCCAATATGGCCAAAAGTGAATTTTTATCCCGCATGAGTCACGAATTGCGGACACCTATGAATTCGATTCTTGGATTTGCACAGTTGCTCCAAATGGGTGAATTGAATGTGAGCCAGAAGAGAGGAGTTAATCATATTCTAAGCAGTGGAAAACTTTTACTTGATTTGATAAATGAGGTATTGGATATCTCGCGCATTGAAGCAGGCAATTTGTCTATCTCCATTGAGCCTGTACAGTTAAAAGCTATTTATGCTGAAATGTTGGATGTTATGAATCCCCTGGCCAGTAAGCAAGGAATCCGCATAAAACTTTTTGATTCGATGGCAAATGAGTTATTTGTAAATAGTGACAGACATAGTTTGAAGCAAATATTGCTGAATTTGCTTAATAATGCTGTAAAATACAATAAAAATGGCGGATCGGTAAGTATCTACACAGAAACCCGACTGAACAATGACCTTCCATTTATTCGAATCTCTATAAGCGATACCGGTATTGGAATTAATACGGATGATATTTCGAAATTATTCACTCCTTTTGAGCGAATCGGATCAGAAAAAACAGGGATTGAAGGAACCGGACTGGGATTGGCAATTGTAAAAAGAATGCTGGATGTTATGGGTGGAACCTACGGTGTGGAAAGTTTGCCTGAAAAAGGAAGTACTTTCTGGATAGAACTGCCACAGGCCGAAAGTCAAGATGACCTGCTTGATAAATCAGAGCAAATGGATAACATTGCAGAGAATACATTTGAATATGGAGGAACCATTTTGTATATTGAAGACAATTTATCTAATATCGAACTGATCGAACAAGTTCTTACAAACAAACGGCCAGGCATAAAGTTAATTAACAGTACACTTGGAAAACAAACAATAAAACTATCTATCGATTATAAGCCTGATTTGATTTTGCTTGATTTGAATTTACCCGATATAGATGGTGCTGAAGTCCTTAAATTAATTTTAGCAAACGATAAAACAAAGAATATTCCGGTGGTCATAATCAGTGCTGATGGCATGCAGCATCAGGTTGACAAGTTACTCAAAGCCGGAGCAAAAAAATATTTGACTAAACCGTTGGATATCACTTTATTTTTAAAAGTGACAGATGAATTAATTCAAAATTAAATAATGATTATAAAATAGGGAATATTTTTATTGTTGTTCAATTGAACTATTCGAGAGGATTTAATTCCTACTACTTTTTTCTAAACCTAAAACCAAAATATGATAGATTCTAATTTGAAAAATGCCAACATCCTACTGGTTGACGATCAGCAGGCCAATATTGATATTTTGCACGATTTTCTGCAAATGCAGGGATATACAAATATTGAAAGCATTACCGACTCACGGGAAGTTGCCCAACTAATACTTGATTTTGATCCGGATATTATTTTACTGGATTTGATGATGCCTTATTTGAGTGGATTTGACATTATGGAACTACTGAAAACGATCGTTCCGGCCAGTACCTATTTGCCTATTTTGGTACTTACTGCTGATGTAACTCTGGAAACAAAGCGAAAAGCGCTTCAATCGGGAGCAAGTGATTTTCTGTCCAAACCATTTGATTTGATAGAGTTGAGTGCCCGGGTAAATACCCATTTGCAAATACGATTTAAAAACGAACAGATTAATAATTATTCAGTTCAGTTGGAAAAACTGATTGCTACCAAGGATAAGTTTTTTTCCATCATTGCCCACGACCTTCGAAATCCCTTTGTTGGTATTGAAAATTTCACCAAGATTTTGATGAAATTAGGCAAGTATGATCCCTTAGATATGGAAAGTCAGCTGAAAACAATACACTCTACGGCTCAGCATGGTCACGAATTACTTGAAAACCTGCTCCGATGGGCCCGGTCGCAGACCGACAGAATTGAAATAAATTCCGAAGTATTCAGGCTTTGCGATGCTGTGCGTAACTGTATCAGTTTATTGCAAACTCAAGCCGATAATAAGCAGGTAAAACTGCTTTGTAATGTGTCGGAGGAAATACTGATCGATTCAGATCAGGATGTGCTCGAAACTATTATCCGAAACCTGATGTCAAACGCACTGAAATACAGCAATGCATTGGGTTCAGTGACCATAAATGCTGAGAATTCTGCTGACGAAATCGAAATTTCGATTTCCGATACCGGTGTTGGAATTCCCGAAGATGTTCAAATAAACCTTTTCCGCATAGATAATAAACTCCAGTCGCAAAAAGGAACAGCAGGGGAAAAGGGTTCAGGACTTGGATTAATTTTGTGTAAAGAATTTATTGATAAGCTTGGTGGAACAATTTCGGTGAAAAGCGAGGTGGGCAAAGGAACGACTTTTAGCTTCAGATTGCCCAACGTGCTTGACTGAATCAGATTGTAAACTTTCTTTGGGTTATTATATTCTTATCATTAAAATAATGAAGAACTATTTTCTATCTTTGTGAATGGTTTTTTTCATCATTTAGCCTGAGTTTATTCTGATTTTCTATATAAGGGTTTGAAGATTAATAAGGGAAGAGAAAGGTTGGAAATCATTTGCTACTAAGGGTCTTATCAATCATCAATTAGTGATGCTATAATCGTTAAAATCTTTAGTACTCCTCACTATCAAAGCAGGACAAATCCTGTTATTAAAGAAGTATAAACTATATCACGATGGAATATAAATTGAATAAACTGCTGACACATCAGATTAAAAAACATTTTGGCTCTACTGACCATTTGCCGGAAGATATAAAGTTGCTACTAAAGGATATTAATGATACCTATAATGACTTTGATATTGATGTCCAATTGAGTCGTAATTCTATAGAGATCAGTTCAAAAGAGCTGCATGAGGCTTCTCAGATACATACGCTTGACACCGAAAATCAACAGGAAACCATTGCGAAAATAAAAGAAGCAATAGCTGCACTCAATTCAACAGATCAGAAGCTCCCTACCGAAAGTGAAACGAATGATTCTGACAGTACTAATCTGTTTAATTCTTTGATCAGATTAATTGAGGAACGTAATCAGGCAACAGAAGCACTGAAACAAAGTGAATCAAAATACAGTGAAGTTGTTGAAAATGTGAAAGAAATTATCTTTCAGACCGATACGAATGGATTGTGGTTATTTCTGAATAAAGCCTGGGAAGAAATTACCGGATTTAGTGTTGATGAATCGTTGGGGCAGGTATTTTTAAATTACGTTCACCCTGACGACAGGCAACGCAATATGGAATTATTCGAGCCTTTAATAAACCGTAAAAAAGACTATTGCCGTCACCAGATACGTTATTTGACTAAAGATGGCGGTTTCAGGTGGATTGAAGTATTTGCACGCTTGGGCTTGAACGACCGCGATGAAATTACAGGCACGTATGGTACACTGCAGGATATTACCGAAAGCAAACAAGCGGAAGAAGCTTTGCAGCAAAGTAACAAAAAATGGGAAGCCATTATCTCGGCTTCACCCGATGGCATTGGAATAGCCTCGCTGGATGGAAAACTGCAGCATAAGTCAGAAAAACTTGCAGCCATGTATGGCTACTCCTCCGACGAGAAAAATGTAATGTATGGCACAGATTTTTTTGATTTTATCGATCCTTCAAACCATGATTTATTGCAGGATAATATTCGAAAAATGTTGTTGGGAGAAAGGAAAGAAAAAATTACTGAATACCTTGCTATTAGAAAGGATAAGAGCCGGTTTTATGTCGATATAAATTCTACAGTTTTGAGGGATGCCGATGGTAATCCGGAAAGTATTCTGTTTATCGAACGTGACATTACTGAACGTAAGCAGGTAGAAGAAGCATTACAAACTAAAACATCCCTGCTTGAAGCCCAAACAAATGCAACTATCGATGCCATTCTAATTATCGATGTTAATCAAAAAAGAGTTCTGATTAACCAACGAGCTATTCAGTTGTTTGATATTCCACCTTATATTCTCGAGGATGAAGATGACACTCTACTGCTCAAACATGTGGTAGAACTGACAAAATATCCTGATAAATTTCTTGAAAAAGTAATGTATCTGTATGATCATCCAACTGAGACCAGCTCCGATGAGATTGAATTTAAAAGTGGAATCATTCTGGATAGGTACTCAGCTCCTGTTATGGGTCAAAATGGAGAAAACTTTGGTAGAATCTGGACTTTTCGGGATATTACCGAACGTAAACAAATGGAAACTGAAATGGAAATTCTTCTTGATCGGTTTAAGAAAATATCCAGTCGTGTGCCCGGTGTTTTGTATCAATACTTGTTACGACCCGACGGAAGTTCCTGCTTTCCGTTTGCCAGTGAAGCTATTTCAAGCATTTACAGGGTTAGTCCCGAGGAAGTCCGCGAAGACGCTTCAAAGGTATTTAGCAGAATTCACCCCGATGATTATGATGGAGTTTTAGCTTCGATTCAAGAATCAGCTAAAAATCTAACTCCCTGGCAACATGAATATCGGGTGAAATTTGAGGATGAAACTATTCTCTATCTTTTCGGAAATGCTTTGCCACAGCTTGAGGAAGATGGTTCGATACTCTGGCATGGATTCATTACCGACATTAGCGAGCGAAAACAAGCACAGGAAAAATTAATAACAAGTGAACAAAATTTCCGTACTTTTTTCGGTTCTATTGCTGATTTATTGTTTGTGCTCGATGGCAACGGGAATATGATTGATGTGAATGAAACTGTTATCAAACGATTGGAATATAGCAAAGAAGAGCTGTTAGGGCAATCGGTATTAATAGTGCACCCCGAAGCCAGGCGGGAGGAAGCCGGAAATATCGTTGGCGAAATGATTGCCGGGACGAAAGATTTTTGTCCGGTGCCGGTTATTTCCAAAAGCGGTGTAGAAATTCAGGTCGAAACCAGGGTGTATCCCGGGGTTTGGGATGGCGAACCTGCTTTGTTTGGAGTGGTAAAAGATGTAACACGAATAAAACAATCGGAAGAGAAATTCTCCAAGGCATTTCAGTCGGGTTCCAATTTAATGGCCATATCAACTATTAATACGGGACTATATATTGATGTGAATGATATGTTTTTACGGGTTTTAGGATTCAGCAGAGAAGAGGTCATAGGCAAAACGTCGAAGGAACTCCAACTTTTTGAAGATATGAAGCAACGGGAATTAGTGAAATCAACTATCGACGAAAATGGTTTTGCCAAAGGTGTTGAGGTAAAAGTCAGAACCAAATCAGGCGAAGATCTGTTTGGATTGTTTTCAGCCACTTATATCCATATCGGCGAAGAACCCTGCTGGCTCACCACCATGACTGATATCACCCAACGTAAACAGGCTGAAGAAGCCCTGCAACAAAGCGAAAACCTGCGACGTTCGGTAATGGATACTACCACCGATCTCATTTTTGTAAAGGACAGGGAATGCCGGTTTGTATATATAAACCCGGCCGGGTGTAAGTTAATTGGTAAATCTCAGGAAGAGTTGATAGGATATTCAGATGCTGAGCGGATGACTGATAAACAGGCAGCGGAACAATTAATACTTAATGACCTGCGTATTATAGAAGGAGGCAATACTGAAACCTTTGAAGAGGAGATAATTGGTGCAGATGGCAAGTTATATACATTTTTAACTACCAAAGCCCCGCGATTTGATGGACAGGGAAATATCATTGGACTGATAGGTGTAGCTCACAATATTACCGAGCGTAAGCAGGCTGAGAAAGAATTACACTGGAGCGAAATGCTCCTGCGTTCCATTATGGATACCACTTCAGATGTCATATTCGTGAAGGACAGAGAATGTCGTTTTGTGTATATTAATCCGGCAGGATGTAAGCTAAACGGAAAAACGCAGGAGCAATTAATAGGGCATTCAAAAGCCGATTTTATGACCAATTTGGCGGAATTATCCAAATTTATGGCTGATGATATGCGCATCATTGA
>SESF01004693.1_pt1 | contig 17727 bp, 8 predicted proteins | sample 3171521 | NCBI WGS metagenome assembly SESF01 (sample SAMN10866945, study PRJNA518727) | freshwater metagenome | biome: subpolar coniferous forest; feature: holomictic lake; material: water; isolation source: holomictic Lake 227, 6 m and 8 m depth | place: Canada: near Kenora, Ontario | collected...
CATATTAAGTTAGCGCCTATGCCCCAAAGGAGAGGGAGCCACGCTGGCCGCGCTACGAGCTTGCGGGTGCGTCCGATTTGCGAGAGTCGGGCTTGGCATCTCGCTCTCCCCAACGGAGAGGGTGCTCTGTCAGTCGTCGCGCGAGATGTCTGGATGCCTCGATTTGTCGCCACGCGGCCGATAGTTCTCCCTCTCCTCTGGGGAGAGGGCTGGGGTGAGGGGGAACGGGGCCGCCGGACTGACGCTGCCGCCCAATCCGTCTTTGGCATGCGTGAGACCGAGCCTCAATTCCTAGTACCGTGACCGGTTAAATACGATACATCAGTTACATGAGCGACCATCGCCACCGGTGTTTGTAACGATGTAACTCATGTAACTTAATTAACCTGTCACGGTACTAGCGGCATTGGACAAGAATGTTCGCGCTCCAGTGTTTTGACGGTAATCCTCCGGAGGAGCCCCGGTTTGGCCTCCCAGGTGGGTCGCATAAACTATTGCGCCTGAAGCGCTTCTGGGCAAATTCTTGTATTTGTCGTTTTACTCTGCGCGGTTCCAGCACCGCGCGAGATAAACCTCACACCGTCACGCGCTGGTAGTGGTGCCGGGATACACCACGTGGAGAAATGTTGTCTGATGCCTCATTTAGTTCTGGGCGATTCTCGGTGGGCTGACTAGATTTTGGCCCATGCAAACTTCACTTCCGATCTCGCGCCGCCGCTTCTTGGTTCAAGCTGCAGTTGTCGGCTCTGCGCCGTTCATTCTTCCAAGTTGGTCAGCTCCGACGCCACCCGGCAACCGGATCACTCTTGGATTCATCGGCCTGGGGATACAGGGGCGGGGCCTGATGGGAGGATTCCTGGGGCGAGACGGAGTGCAAGTCGTGGCGGTTTGCGATGTGGATACCAACCGGCGGGAGGAGAGCCGGAAGCGGGTCGAGGCCCATTACCAGAACCAAACGCAACGCAGCTCGTTCAAGGGTTGCCTGATGTTTGAAGATTTCCGCGAGCTCGTGGCGCGCCGCGACATTGACGCGGTAGTGATCGCGACGCCGGATCACTGGCACGCGATCACCGCCATCGCGGCCGCCAACGCTGGCAAGGATATCTACTGCGAAAAGCCGCTCGCTAAATCTGTTCACGAGACGCGGGCGATGGTAAAAGCGGTGCAGCGGCATAAACGCGTTTTTCAGGTCGGGTCGATGCAACGTTCCATGCGGGAGTTCCGCGTGGCGTGCGAACTGGTCCGCAACGGCGTGCTGGGGAAGATCGATCACGTGGACGTGGCTGTGGGGGGGCCAGCCGTGCCCTGCGACCTGCCCGAGGAAACCGCCGAACCCAGGTTGAACTGGGACTTCTGGCTGGGGCCGGCTCCACAGCGGACGTACAATTCGGTGCTCAGTCCGCGGGGGGTGCATAATCATTATCCCAACTGGCGGCATTACCGGGAGTATGGCGGTGGGGGGGTGACGGATTTTGGGGCGCATCAATTCGATATTGCGCAATGGGGTCTGGGAATGGATGAGACGGGGCCGTGCGAGTTTATTCCGCCAGCGAATTGGGAAACGGCGCAGAATGGGGTGCGGATGCGCTATGCCAACGGGGTGGGATTGGTGCATTCGCCCGGCAAGAACGACGTCACGTTTTTCGGCGAGCACGGGGTGGTGCAGGTGGACCGGGGTCGCATTGAGGTGACGATTGGCGGACGGACGATCAAGCGGGATGAGTTGGGCTTGCGAGATCAGTTGGACCGGGTGGAAAAGGAGTTCCTGGCGGATGCCAAAGTGCGACTTTACCGGAGTGATGATCATCTGAACGACTGGCTGGGCGCCATTCGCAGCCGCAAGCAGCCGGTCTGCGACGTCGAAACCGGGGCGCGCACGGCCAGCGTCTGCAATTTGGTGAATCTAGCCTACTACCATGGCAAGCCGATGAAGTGGAATCCCTCTCACGAGAAGTTCATCGGCGACACTGGTGATGCGAGCTGGATTGATGTCCCGCACCGCGCGCCCTGGAAAGTGGCGTGACTTTCCTGCCAGCGCTCGAACTTCCACGAAATCGGCGCCTGGCGGGAGGACAACTCTTGCCAGGAGTGCTTCCATGGTCAAATGCAAGAGCTGAGCCACCGCTACGGCAAGCTGGATGTGCTTTGGTTTGATATGGCGGGAGGAGCGGAGTGGGGGCGGAGAAGCTGCTGCCGCTGATCCCTCAATGGCAGCCGCACGCCCTGCTCGACGACCGGCTCGGTGGTACGCCCGGTGATCTAAAAAGCGGCCCTCGCGATCAACCGCAAAGAACGCATAGAAAGGAACTTGTGCTGGTTCCGAACCAAAGGACTGGTTCACTTGCCGGGTGAATGGAAGACTTAGGCAATCCATTCATAACTGTCTTTCTTTGCGATCTTTGTGTTCTTTGTGGTTAACCCAACTGCCGGGTCGTTTGCCCTGAAAACGGCACTTGCCCGCTAAACAACGCGAACAGGGACCACATGGCGGCGAGAATGGCAATGATGGCGATCACCACCAGCAGCTCGATGAGCGTAAACGCCTCCTGTCGGACCGCTCGGATCCGCTGCCATACTGGCGTGGCGGCCGGCCCGCTCGCTTTCCCTTGAAAGCGGCGCGGCAAACGCAAGCGACGCGAACAGCACAACGTGCTCATGATGATCTTGGACGTGAAATGTCTCTCGCTAGAGCGGATTAGAAATTACTTTTGCGCGCCCGCCTGCTCCTGGCGCTGCCCGGGTAAGCGAGAATCGGTTTTCGCTCTCGGTCATTGCGAGTTCGACTTGCCACACCGGGCCGAGGGCGGCAACTGGAGAGTTCTTCCGGTAGCTGCTTTGAAATTCATTTCACTTCAACCCAGGCACCCGTGCGGACCGTAACAGGGCCGAGCAGGCCGGCCGACTGCAGGGGCGTTTGCGCATTGCATGCTTTGGAGGTCGTGAAGGTCACACGGTTCGTGACACCGGGCTGCTCGTCGCCGACCAGGCGGTTCAACCACGTATTGACCACTTCGATTTCCAACGTGTTCCCGACCGGTTTGACCGCCGCACTGATGTCCACTGTGTAGGGCTGCTTCCAAAGTGTCCCCATCTCCTGGCCATTGACGCGCACCCGGGCAATGGCGTGGACCGTGCCGAGTTCCAGCAGGGTGGCCGAGTGCGGAGCGCCGAGTGCGGACTGGGAGAGGTCAAAGCTCCGCCGGTAAGTGGCGGTGCCGGAGAAATACTTGATCGCCGGATCGGCGTGCTCGGTCCAGGAGGCGAGTTTGTCGAATGCCACGCGTTGGGATGGGAACTCGACCTCCCACGGCCCGCTCACCTCGGCCACCTGGTGCAGCTCGAGCTTTTGAGGTGCGGACGCCGGCTTCGTCTTCCGAAACACGACAAACACCGAGCCGGCGGGGTCGAAGTGCAACGACACAGTCGTGCGCCCCTCCTTAACCGTGAACGGCACCGCCTCGATCTTCCCGCTGTCCGGCCACCACAACTCGGGCGCGGGGCCATTCACACGGAAGGAAATCGGTTCGGTGCGCTCCTGCGGCTTCTGGTTCGAGAGGAAATAAATGTCGGTGTCGTGGTCCCGGCGGTGTTTCCACAGAATCCGGTCCGGGCAGGCCACGTCCGCCGTGACCTGCAAGCGCCGGAACGCCTCGGCCAGATCGATCCCGGTCATCACGGATCCCCTGCCCCACAATGCGTCCACCAGCTCCTTCACTTCGGCGTCGCAGGCCGGGAAGCTCTTCCGGCTCGGCGAGCGCTGCGGTGCCGGGCCGAGCACTGCCCCGCCATCCGCCACCAGCTTCCGGATTTTCCGCAATACCTCCGGCCGCATCGTCGCGGATTCGGGTAACACCAGCAGCCGGTAGCTCATCCCGTCCGGCAGCACGAACCGGCCTTGCTTTACCGTCAGCCGGTTCTCGATTACATCCGCATTGATATAATCATAGTCGTGGCCTGGAGGCAGTTGCGGCTCACGGATGCCGGCCATCTTCGGCGTGTCCTCGCCGATGAAATACGCCACGTCGGCGGCGTGTTTGCCGGCCTGCAACATCACGCTGCACCGGCGCTGGTAATCAATCCAGGGCTTCGCATACTCAAACCACGTGTTGTGGTGGTTGAACTCCGTGCCGAACCCGGCGTTGACGCCCGGCCGCCGCTCCTCCCACGGCTGGTGGATAAACACGTGGAGCACGAACTGACTAATCCCCTCGCACAATGACCAGTCGCCGCGCGCCTTCAAGTCGCGGGGCGTGTTGACAAACGCCGGCCCGCCCGTAAACGCCTCCGACCATACCACCGGCTTGCCATAGATGTGTGCCGCCGATGCCGCGTCGCGCAATTCGACGCTCCCGAGGTCGTTGCCGACCCAGAACTCACCGCCGATCTCGTCACACTCCCCGCCATACTGCAAGAACTCCGCGGGAAACCCCCAGTGCCCGTAATTCTCCAGCCACATCTTCAACCCGGATTCACGGCAGAGGTCCCGCAGCCCGCCGACGTAATCGCGCGCAATCCGGTCCGCCACCATCCGCCGCACGTCCCACAAGAACCGGTCCGATTGGTCCGCGCTGCCCACGATCCGTCCCGTCATCACCGGCAACCATGGCATCGGATCATAGCCATAGCGTTTCCGGAAGTCCGCCGCGAAGCCGTCGGTCCAATTCTCCGGTCCCATCTCGTAGCTGTCCGCCACCACATGCTTCCATGCCTTGCGGTCCGGCGCCGGGATCCGTTTGAGGAGAGCGCCCACATAGGCCTCGAAGTGCGACTTGAGCGCGCCGCGGTTCATCTTGTCCACCTCCAGCCCCGTCGCCTCCGCCGGCGCCGGACTGTTCTTCGTGCCGGTCGGCGTCATGGCGGTGCGTAACACAATCCACTCCCCGGCCGGTACGTCCCACCGCAACGTTCCGTCCGCAGCCATCAGCTTGCCAAGGTCCCGCACGGCATCCGGCCTGATGGTCAAGCCCGCCGACTCCGGCTCTGCCTGCAGCGGCCAAGTGTAGAAATCAAAAGGCGGCTGCGGCTCCTGAAACATCTTCAGCAGCGACTTCTCGGCGTAACTCTCCACCCGGGCAGCGGGCGAGAGTTGGATGTCGCCCACTTCGCATCCGGCCGAGAAGCTTAGCCGAAAGTATCGCGCCGTCGTCGCCGGGAAGGACGCGACCACCGGCGCCAGCGGCACGGGGCCGACGTTGACGTCGAGGCGGTGCCGGTCAATCGCGAACTTCTTCACCGTCCGGTATTGCTGGTCGTCATCGGAGGCCTGCAACTCCGCCGTCACGCTGATGGGCTTGACCGGCTGCACCGTCACGCTGCGCGCGGTGAAGGGTGCCGGCATCTCGAACGCCACCCCCTTCGGCGTGCGCGCCGTTTCCTTCGCCCGCTCACCCTCCCCGGCGGGCGCCGGGAACGCCAGCACGGCAAGGTCCTGAAATGCGCCCGGCGGCTGGGGCAGGTTGCCCTCGAAATGTTGTGGCCCGCGCAGCCTTATCTCCGGCATTGCCACGTAACGCATCGCCTGCGCCGGCTTGACCCACGGTCCGCCCGACTGGCTCCAACCGGGCGAGTTGAACAGGCCAATATCCACTCCCAACCGACCGCCTTCGCGCACGGCGTGCTCGATGAACTCCCACCATTGGGGCGTGAGCGCTTTGGGCCCATCTGCCGCCGGCAGGCCGCTCTGGCCGCTGATAATGCCGATGTAGCCCTCCCCGATGCCCACTCGCCGCATCGCTTCCAGGTCGTGCGTGATGCCCTCTTTGGTGATGTGGCCGTCCATCCAATACCAGTAGCACCGTGGCCTCGTCCCCTCCGGCGGGGTAGTGAAGTTCTTCTCCAAGTCATCGACCGCGGCGCTCCAGCTCAGTGCCGATAACGCCAATATGGCGAGCACGATTCGTTTCATAATTAGATTCTCTTGCCCAACCTGCTACCAGTGAACAGGTTCCGTTTGTCTATAATTGCCAGTGAAAGAGGATTCCGCAGCATCTCTTCGGCTTAGCGTCTTCGCGCCTTCTTAGTTCATCCCAGCCCCGGCACCGGGCCGATGCCGATACTGCGGCCGTCACCCTTATGGCCGGAAGTCCCCCCTTCCGGTAACCGGAAGCCCAGCTTCCGGTGGGCAGGCGCGCAGCCCTGTTCAAACCTCTGCTTATCGGTGGCCTTCCGAGTCCCTCGGTGGTGACCCCCGGACTTTAGACTTTAGACTCTGGACGTTAGACTTAACAGTCCGCCCGGCTGTGCAGGCACTCGAACCCGATGCTCAGGTGCGTGCGCAAATGTCCCGCCAACGCCTGCGCCTCCGGCCCCCCCTCTCCTCAGTTGCGCCGGCACCACCTGCAGCGCCTTGCGTAGATTGTCCAACGCCCGCTCGCCCGTATCCGCCCCGCCGCCGCCTTTGAGCATCGACTCCACCGCCGCGATCTCGCCCGCCAGCCGCGCCACTTCCGCCAGGTCGCCCGCGCCCTTCGCCTTTTCCCGCTCCCCCTGCAGTCGGCCCAGCTCCTGCCGATACTCCCGCAGGGCTTGCGGGTCGCTCTCCCGCTGCAGCGAGTTGCGCAGCCGCGCCGCGCCTTTCTCGGGGGTGATCGGCACCTCCAGGTCGAACGTCGAGACCGGCCGATTCGGATGGTGCAGCAGGTAATCCAGATACTTCGCCCCCAGCGTGTCCGCCAGGTAAAACCGCTCGCCCCTGCCAAAGGCCACCTCCCACTGCCGGCCGACCTTGCGCAAGCGAGCCCGTGTCTCACATTCCATGTCACGATGATACGGGTCGCCCCCCTCATTGCCAACCGCCAAATGCCACCGGCGAGTGGCAACTCCAGCCAGCCAGGCAGCCTCCGGGTCCATGTGAAAGGGGTCGTGGCCTTCATGTATAAAATCTGGGGCACGTAACGCCAAAAGCATTCCAGAAAGCACTATCCGTGGGGTTCTCCAAAATCGGCCGCCCCCTACAGGTAGTGTGCTTTGGCGGGTCCGCATTTCCTGTCCCAGAAACGCCCAGCAATTCTCACTATGGCGGAGACCGGGACGCCGCGTGAGGGCACCCGCACTTCCCATCTGTGTCTATCTGTGTCCATCTGCGGTTGCTTTCTGTTGTCTGCTTTTCCCACCCCTTTCCAGCAGTTGGGATTTGTTTCGGATTTCCGGCTCCGCTTCGCGCCTGCTTTCTACTTTCCACTTTCTCCTTTTCCCACAATGATTAGTAGATGCAGAATCTGGCTTAACTCGGAATTGCTGCGCCAATACGCCGATCAGGACTCCGATGCGGCGTTTGCGGAATTGCAGGCGCGGTATGCGAACCTGGTGTTCTCCGTCGCGCTGCGGCGCACCGGCAGTCCCCAGGCAGCGCAAGAAATCAGCCAAGTGGTGTTTGTCATTGTGGCCAAGAAAGCCCGCGAACTGAGCGAGACAATCCATCTCTCCGGCTGGCTGTACCATGCCACCCGGCTCACGGCGCTGAACTTTCGTCGCGAGGACATCCGGCGCGCCCGCCGGGAACAGGAAGCCTATATGCAATCCCTTAACCAGGAAACCGAAGCGGAAGTCTGGCCCAAAATCGCCCCGCTGCTCGAGGACGCCATGGCGCGCCTCAGCCCCAAAGACCGCGATGTCATTGTCCTCCGCTACTTCGAGGGGAAGAGCTACGAGGAAATCGCCCACGCGGCGGGCGCGACTGAAGCCACGGTCAGACAGCGCAGCCATCATGCCTTGGGGAAATTGCGCCGCTATTTTGCCAAACGCGGCGTAGCGTCCAGCGCCTCGGTCGTCGGCAGCGCCATTGCCAGCTTCTCCGTCCAGGCCGCGCCGCCCGAACTGCTGCAGTCCCTCGCCGTCGCCACCCTGACCAAAGGAGCGGGCCTCAGCGCCTCCACCCTGGCCCTGGTCAAGGCCACCCTGAAGAGCCTGCTCTGGGAAAAAATCAAATCCGCCCTGCGCTTGGGCGCCAGTCTCCTCGCCTTGGGTGCGGTAGTGACCCTCGGCGTCGTGGAAAGAGATGCCTTCTCCGCCACACCCCTCGTCTTTTCCGCCCAGGGCATGGTCCGTACTACGGTGTACAACGGCACCGGGACCGAAACGACCGACTACCCCTTCACCGTGTCCGTCAGCAACAACCTCTGGTTCATGAGAATCACGGACGTGCAAAACAAGACGGTGACCGGATACTTCGAGATCGGGTACAACGGACAGCGGACTTACTACCTCGACTACCAGGAAGGCTGGGCCCAGGCGGCGGCTCAGCGCCAGGGGACGGGTGGTGCGGAGAACGTTGCGGTCGGCATCATTGGGCCGCAGGAGGTGCCTCACTTTCCCATGGCCCCCCAGGCCGGCGCGATCTGGCTGGCTTACGCCTCCAGCCGCTACTTTGATGCCGCTACCGCTTCCTCGCGTGTCCAGCCAGCCGCATCACAGCTCGTCCTGTACGGCAGGAATGTGCAGCCAAACTCGTTCGCGCTTCAGCAGGCCTTCTGGTCCCGGCGGCCCGAACCTCCCGGCGCCCTCGTCTCCGCCGTTTATCTTGATGACGGTCTCGCCGGGCTGAGAAACGGACAGCCGGTTAAATGGCCCGCGCCACTGGACGCGGGCTTTACCAACGCCAATTACACGGCGCTGGAATACACGAACGTCGGTACCTTCTCGCTTCCTACGCGCGCCACTCTGACTAGCTTTTCGCCGCAGCCGGTCGATACAGAACTCCGGGTGGTGCGCAAATTCAGTTATGACATCGTAACCACGAACCTGACCAAAAACTTCCTCCACACCGGCGACTTCCGTCCCCAGTTCCCCGGGAAGACCTATCTCAACGACATGCGGTTCAGCACCCCTGGCTACGACCTTTACGTAAACTACTATGTGGACGACGGGCATTGGCCGACCGATGCCGAGGTGAAGAAAATGCCTGAATACGCCGCGGCCGTGGCCCACGCCAGCCAGATACGCATCGCCTCCAACCGTCCCGCCGCCAAGGTCTCCCGCCCGGTCGTCTGGCTAGTACTTGGCCTGCTGACCGCCCTGCCCGTCTTCTTCTTCAAGCAAAAGCGCCCGACCCGGCCCTGAATCGGAATTACTCCACCGCACAGAAGCAAACGAAGCGAGCAAAGACGGGAAGACCGCGGCAGGGCATAGTGGCAACCGATAACAGGAGGAATTAACCGCGGAATACGCGAAATACGCGGAAACCAGACTTCTTTCGTCTTCCCCTTCCGCGTAGTCAGCGTGTTCCGCGGTTAACCCCCCCGTCCTCCAGCCACCGACCTCCGCCTTCTCTTATCTGCCTTTCCCACCCGTTTCTATAAGTTCGGACTTGTTTCGCTTCGGGCTTCGGATTTCGGATTTCGGATTTCCCTCCTTCCCCATCCGTGTCCATCCGTGTCCATCTGTGGTTGTTCTCCTTTCCTGCAAATAGTTTCTCACATTCTCACATCGGCGGACAGGTACTCGTAGATGCAACAACCATCATCCAAAGAAAAAACAACATGCAATTGAACAAGCAAACAAAAATCAACGCCGCCCTGCTCTGCGCCACTGCCCTGGTCGGTGTCGCCCTGGTGGTCCACGCGGAATGCGGCAATCAAGATGCCTGCGACAATGACGCCGAAGCGGCGTGCCACAACTGCACCACCGATGTGTGGGCAACCGGCGCCTGCACTTGGCACCAGGCGGAAGGAGGCGGCGCGTACTGTGGGCGTTGCCTGCCCGGCAATCGCTGTACACCGGTGGGAATGTACACATCCATGAAGGTGACCACCTATACCAATGCTATGTGCGGTCCCACAGGATGCTTCGGCGGAGTTCCGCAAGTTACTACGAATTCACTGTACCAGTTCAAAGGAGACACCTGCGGTGGTTGAATCTGCCCGGCCCGCCCACCCCGTAGCATCAGGTAAACCAGACTAACATCAGCCCACGTCTTTTTAAAGCAAACGACTATTATGCGAAACCAGGAACTGGAAGTTGAAAGCTCCGGCTTGGAACCGGCGGGATTGCACAGCGGAGCACGGCACGGCTGGAGGCCCCCTTCCTGCGTGTTGCAGGTCAAGCGGACGGGCTGCCCGGATGCTCGGGCCTGCGCTGCCTGCGTGCGCCGCTCCCTCCAAGTGGCTGTGGTGGGTGGGAACGGCCTCACTACCAGGGCGTCGGCCGCCTCGCTCAGAGCACAAGCAAAGTGTTGGACGTGGCATTTCGCTGGTCTAAACGGGGCGCGCCTCCGCTCTACTCGGCCAGTTCAACGCCCCGATTACTTCAGGATCGATACGCCCAGACTGAATCCGGCCGTTCCCAAAGTCACGGGGCGGAAGATGCCGCCGGCGCCGCCCCAGTCCTGGACGCGAACGGCGAGGGTGGCGCTCTCGCCGGCCTTCACCAGACGCGTGATGTTGTATCTTTTCGTCTCGTTGAGGGCGTCCTGCCGGGTGGCCAGATCGCCGCCTTTGCCCGCGAGTTCACCGTTGACGTAGAGCTCGTAACAGTCATCCACACCTTCAAAGGTCAGAAACACCTGTCGATCCTTCCAGCGGGCGGGAATCTCAATGGACAAGCGATACCAGGCCCAGCCATCGAGATCGGTGTAGCCTTGTGACTCCCAGGACTCGGCGATGCGAATGTCCTTCCAACCTTCTTCGGTGGCGAGCTTAGGTTGGTGCCAGCCCTGACTCAGTCCCGCGTTGTCCGGATCGGGTTTGAAGCGCCACGTGCAGGCCACCAGGTTCGTGCGCTCGGCGTGCAGTTCGTCTTTCAGGCTCGCCCACACATCGTTTGGCAGCGCGTTCCGGGGTGGGGCGGGCGAGTTCAAGTGGTCGAGCAACACCTGGAGCAGCCAGCGGCCCGCAGCGTTGCCCTGACCCGCGTGACTCACAGCGCTGACCAGGAGCCGGCCTTTGGCGGCGCGCGTCTCGAAGATCAAGCCGTGGGTCTTGATCTTCTTAAGGTCATGGGTATCCCACAGCATTAGGATCGGGTCGATGGCCTCCAGGTATTTGATGTCCGGCACGACCTGGCTGGAGAGGTCGAAGTGCTGGAGTTCAACCAGCAGGTCGCGTGGAATGGTTTGCGCAAGGGCGTGCTCCGGGATATAAGGGGCGCCCCGCAGGAACCAATGTGCGCTGAGCGGGAGACTGTTCTTCTGGCCGTCGGGCAGCAACAGAACGCGGCCCCCGTTTTCGAGCAGCCGGACCAGATCATCATCGAACCGTGCCGCCACCACTACGGCCTCCGCATCATCATTATTGAAGCGCGGCGCACCGGGGAAAAGGTCACGCGCGACTTCGTCGGAGAGGGACGAGTGGAGGCGCACCTTGGCCATCGTCTCGGGGCGCAGCGCTGGCACGATCCAGACGGGCCAATCATTCCGATACTCGCCTTGCGCGGTGCGAAGCGTTGTCCGCACCACCCGATGCGCGGGGGCCGTCACCAGTGGCAACGGCCAGTCCAATCGCATCAGGCTGGCGAGCGTGCCAAGGTTCTGTTGAATCTCCTTCTGCGCCTGGTGTTGTAGCACTTCCCCGCCATCCGACTCCAAGGTGACCTCAAGATCACCGTTGGTGATCACCTGCTGGCCGAAATGACTGAGGAGGACTTCCCCGCGCAGCCGTCCGCCCGCCAGAAAGGACCGCCGATCCAGCTCGGTCTTCAACAGGCAAATGGTGTCGCGATGCCAAGCCCAATCGGCCTCCGTCCACTTGGGTTGGCCGAGGTAATCCAGCAAGCCCATGGACGCATTGGGCGGATCGCGAATGACGCTGATGACGTAACCGCCGAAGGGGACTTCGCGCCGGAAGGCCTCGGTCTGGTATTTGCGCATGAGCAGGCCGTAGGGCAACGAGTCGGCGCGAAGCCGGTCGAGCCCGCCAGGGCCGGCCACCGCGCGCATCCGCTCCAGCCAGCGCGGGATTTCATCGAGCGGCCCGGGCGCCCACCAGGGGCGCTCGGCGCCGAGACGCGCCAGGATGGGCTCGCGATCAATCCAGGTATCAGCGCAGATGGCCTCACCAAGGACGAGCGGCTTGAGCCCGTGGGCCAGTATGTATTCGTTGAACCCCTGCAACGACTTCACCCAGGTATCGTTGTTGCCGTATGGATGGTCGTCGTAGAAATCGTTCACCCGGTTCCAGCCAATCCAGCTCGAATCATCTTCCACCACGGCCCCTGGGACCATCGCTTTCGCCAGATCGTAAAGGTTCTGAATGACCGGCAACTCCGCGCCGGGGCCTGTCTCGCAGGTGAGGCTGCGCAGGACGATGGAGGGGTGGTTGCGGTCATAGTGGAAGAACTCGCTGAACTCGTGCTGGAGCGGCTCCAGGAACTTGTGTGTGAGCGTCGGGTGCCAAGTGGGATACTCCGCCCAGGCGAGCATGCCCAGTTCGTCGGCCAGTTCATAGTAGCGCTGGGGCGGAATCCAGAGGCAGAACTTCATGAGGTTGAAACCGCGCGCGCGGGCGAACTCCAGTTCCCGCCGCCAGACCGCCTCGCCCGGATTGGGCGCGGTGAGCGGCGACGACAGCCCCCAGTTGAGCAAGCCGCGAATCTGGAGCGGCTGGCCATTCAGGCGCAACTGCTGGCCGAACACTTCGAGCGTGCGAAAGCCAGCCCGCGCATCAATTCGGTCGCCGTCTTCGCCACCCACCGCGATCTGCAGTTCGTAAAGGTTCGGCTCGGCGGGCGACCAGCGGCGTGGGCTGGCCAACGGGGAGGAAGCCTGAATCCGGTCTCCCGAGCGAGTCGCCTGGACCGGCAGGACACTCCAAGTGGTTTCGCCGCGGACCCGGCAGCGGAGGCTGACCGGTGGCATGGCGGCGGGCACCGTGCCGGCCAAAGGAAGCTCGATCCGGAACTCCGACTTCCCCAGGTCCCCCACGGCTAGCAGGCGCAAGTCGTCGCAGTAGGTTTGCGGCACGACGAGCAGTTGCACGCCCTGCCACAGCCCGCCGAAATGCGGCGCAATGATGGGCAGAAACCCCTGCGTGTTATAGCCCACCTTCTCGTCCAGGCGCACGCGCAGTTCGTGCGGCTGACCGTTCGGCGCCTTGCGCGCCAGTTCGGTGATGTCGAAGCGGAACGGCGTCCAGCCCCCGAGATGGGTTCCCAGCTTCTCGCCATTCCACCAGACCTCCGCCTCCGTGGCCGCGGCCTGAAAGTGCAATAACACCCGTTTGCCGGCCGGGAGGGCGAAAGGTGGGACGCTCTTGCGATACCAGCCCACGCCGTCGAACGTGACGCCCTCGTGCTGCTCGAAACTGGAGGGCACTGGCACCGTCTTCCAGTCATCGGCTTTCGCGCCGTCACGCTGAAACAGCCAATCGCCGTCGAGCGAGATCGTTTGGCGGGCAGGCACTGCTGCCGCTTCGGCGTGGAGAACAGGCGACGTCGTGGAACCCCAGACAATCGCGGCAACGAGTAGAACGGCGGTGTGTTTCATGTCAATTCGACGTACTTAAGGAGCCATCGGTCAAAGCCGTTGCCAGCGATAGTGGTTTACTGAACAATGGCTTTCAAGAGCCAATTTGAACCGCACATTCGCGCTTCCTGCCTCAAAGCAGTCTGGCGGAGCCGCGAACAACCTTCACGCAGTACACGGAATTTGGCGGTTACTGACAAGACCGCGGGATAGACAACACCGAGCAACCCCTCTCCCCGGCCCTCTCCCCTTCTGAAGGGGCGAGGGAGAAGCCTCCGCAGCTTTTGGTGTAATGCATGCTGGGGACTCCTCAGTATCAGTGCAATGGCCCGGTTGAAACCGAGATTCCTGAGCTGGTCGTGTGCATTGATAGAATCGATGTTCCAAAGAATTTATCGATTAACACCTCAACCGTCATTTGTGGTAAGAGTATAGCTGCAGTTTGGGTTTCAGCGCGAGTACATCGCCTGGTCCGAGCCCTGGCTGACCGACCGACCTGGTCCAGGGCAGACCGGGCTGATCGAAAACCAAAACCATGCCTTGAATAGGAATGCGTATGAAACTGATGGGAAGCCTTGCGAAAGCAAATGACAGAAATCCGTTGCTGAAGACGACAGGTCAACTCAGACCGTCGCTCGGTGGGAGAAGTATCAGGAATGGCGGCAAGCGTGCCAGCCGTCGGGCGGGAATGCTCCTGGCCTGCGCGCTCGCAGCCAGCGCGTTGACGGCGCTGGCGGACGGTTGGCTGGATGGTCGCCACCATCCGCTTCCGCAACGCTCGTCCTTGCGCTTTGCCATTCTGTCCGACCTTCACGTATTCGACACACGGCTGGGGACGTCCGGCGCCGCGTTTGAGGCCTACTTGAATCAGGACCCGAAGCTGCTACGGGAGAGCGAGGCCATATTTGATTCGGCACTCCAGAGCATTGTGAAACAGCGGGTCCAGTTTGTCCTGATCACGGGGGATTTGACCAAGGACGGCGAGCTAGTGGACCACCAGCTTGTGGCCCATCACCTTGCGCGATTGGAACGTCAGGGCATCCAGGTCTTTGTCGTGCCCGGCAATCATGACATCAATAACTCCGACGCGGTGGCGTTCCAGGGAAACACGAGCTCTCCCGTGCCAACCGTCAGCCCGCATGATTTCCGCGTGCTTTACGAGCGGTTCGGTTATCGCCAAGCGATTGCACGGGATGAGCACTCTTTGAGCTATGTGGCCGAGCCGGCGCACGGGCTGTGGCTATTGGGGATCGACTCATGCAAGTATGAAGAGAGCCAGCAACGTGGATACCCAGTCGTGGGCGGCCGCATCAAAGCCGAGACCATGACCTGGATCCTGGGCAAGCTCCAGGAGGCCAAAACACGCCACAAACAGGTCATCGCCTTCATGCACCACGGCGTTAACCAGCACTTCCTCGGCGAGGCGCAGATCTTCCCCGATTACCTGCTGGATGACTGGGCCAACGTGAGCGCGCAACTGGCGGGCGCCGGGCTAAAGGTCGTGTTTACGGGCCATTATCATTCCCAGGATGCGGCTTACCCGCTGGATGCGAATGGGGTTCCCACGGCAACGCTTTGCGACGTGGAAACCAGCTCGCTCGCGATGTACCCCTGCGCCTTCCGGGTGGCGACCCTCGATGCGTCGGGGCTGAGCATAGCCAGTCAGCAGGTGACCGAAATCAAGGCGGACACCGGGGGTGTGCCCTTCCAGCAATACGCCTTGAACTTCCTGCAAGCCCGCCTCCCGGCGCTGGCCACTTACCAGCTCATGACGATGTTCAATCTGCCTCAGGCACAGGCGGCCGGCGCCGCGCCCCTGGTGGCGGATGCCCTGATTGCCAATTATGCTGGCGATGAAACTCCCAGCGCCCAGACCCAGGGGATGTTGAGCGGATTGGTTCAAAGCACAGACCCGGCGTTACACACCCTCGGCCTCATGCTCTCGGGCATCTGGACCGACCTGCCTCCGAGCGATAATCAGCTTGTCCTGCCTTTTCCGGGGAACTGAGGTCCAATCGGCGCGGGGTGGTGCGGTGGGGACGCACCGCCCTGCTCCGTTGCCATCATGGCCTTCCAGCCTCCAACCTGGTGGGTTCCTTCTTTGCCACCAAGCCCACCTGGGTGCCGCGGAGGCTTTGAGGTCGCATTGGGTGGCTTCTTGGCCCGCAGTGCCGTCCTCGGGGTCGTTCAGTCAAGGTCCATTACGGCGCCGCGCGATGAAATACCAACCCCTCCGCAGATGGGCAAATCTGCGCAGTGGCTTCGCTCGTCCGTGTCAGGGCGGCGCGTGGATCAGCCTGGCACCTGCGGCTCCGCTTCGTCCGGCATCCAGGCCCTGCGGCGGCGAGGCTGCGGGGGCGTCGGCCAGTCGAAGGGTTGCTCAACCGCTTGGCGCATCTGGCCAAACCACCAGTCCGCACGGCTCAACTGTCGCGCGCGCGACCGGGGCGGCCCGCTGCATGGCAGGTTGTCGAAACCCAGTTGTAATTGTCCGTAAGGCATGAGGAACCTTTTGTTCGAAATGCCGACGTGCAGAATGCGCCATCTGACCGGGCCGTGGCCGGCAAGCATCTTGGCCTCCGTTCGGCGGGCAAACGCCATTCTTCTTTATGCGCTGGCATTTCTTACATCAACTGTAGGCCCGAGCACAGCCGCGCGCAAATGGCACGATGGTAACACTCACGTTACGAATAGGTGACGGAATCGAAACATCCGTATTCGCCTGCCAGGCCGGCCTTTTCCATTCCCGCCGAAGGTGTTGACGCGAAGGGGTCCCGGATCATTCTTAGAAACAAGAGCGGCTACGAAGTCGCCGCGTTCTTGTAAGGCGATCGCCTAGCCCGGATATTGCATGCGGGAGGGAGTGAGCTCACGGTTCGACCATCAACGTGGGCTTGGAGCGGTGTAGGGAGTCCCGGCTTTAGCCGGCAACGGGTTGTCCCTTGGAGGCGGCTCAAAACACTTGGAGATACATGGCGAAACCCCGTCTGGCCGGCTAAAGCCGGAACTCCATACACTAGGCCCTTCGTTCGTCTGTGAAATAGGCGGCCTCGTCCAACTCCTGCTCGATCACGACAAAGCCCTCGGCCTCGCCGTGGCCGCGAAGCCATAATCGCACCGCACCGTTGCCGCCTGCCACAGCGCCGGAGATATACCGGGCTATCACTCTCCGCAGGAAATCTCAGAACGCAGCAACCGGTTTGACTGCCGAATGGCCGTTCTCAAGGGCGAAGCCGCCCCGGGAGGGGCGTCGAAGGAAGTGCGGAAACCCCGGGCTTCCCGGCCAATCACCGGCTGGATCAGCCAGCCCTTCTTTCCGGTGCGCTGGATGCAATCCGCAGTTTTCTGCTGATAGCCGGGTTTGTCCAGGCGCATGATCCACAAGCGGTGTTCGCTGAAAGAGAGCATGGCGTGGTCGCCCGGGCTATCGCCCGCCGCGAGATAAGGGCGGCGCCCGATCGCATCCCAAATGCATCCGACCTTCCCCGCGTAGGTGGGCACCGGATACTGCAACCGGCTCGTCAGTCGGAATGAACGTAGAGCGCTCTCCTCCAGCGCCGCGTACGCCTGGTTCTCGCGGACGAGCAGAGCATCTTTGTAAAGCCCGCCCGCCTTGTCCTGGAGCAGCGCAGAAATCCCCACAACGTGATCGGCCGGAATGCCGCTGACGGCGCCATGCGCTGCGAGCAGAGGGTTGAGCGCCTTCGTCACCATCCAGCGCACGCTCCAGACGTTGCTGGCGGAAATAACCCACACGTCGAATTCGTGCCGCCGCAACTCGCCGATCAGCTCCACCATCTCGGGGTAGAAGAATGGGGCCGGGAACCGGGTCTTCCCCGCGGTGACCTCGATCATGCGCGGTTGCATCGGCTCGCCGAAGCCATAAGCCTCTTTCGTGGCCTGAACCACCTCCCACGGGCTAAGCCCCTCCATGATTTCGACCACCCAGGCGTAGCCGTTGGCCAAAGGTGTGGGATCGGCTGAGCCGTGCGCGGTAGGAGCCAGGTACGCCTCATAATACGCCGTGAGATCGGGACCGGAATCAAGCGCGACGCTCTCCCCTTGCGGCAGCCGGAATGAAGGACTCAACGTCCGGGGAATCCGCCTGGCACTCAGCGCCCCGTTCTTGACCAGGACCGCGAGGGTGGCCTCACCGATATCTCCCCAAACAATCGTGTTGTCGAAATCCAGCGTGACGGGCAGCCGCTTCCCAGACCCGCGGCGGATGAGTTCAGTTAACGCTCTGCGCGTCTCATCCCGCCAGCCCGGCGCCTGCAACCAGACCTTCGCGGCTTTCTGCGGGCGCCGCGCCCCCGATTTGTGTGCTGGGCTAT
>SESF01025158.1_pt1 | contig 17719 bp, 7 predicted proteins | sample 3171521 | NCBI WGS metagenome assembly SESF01 (sample SAMN10866945, study PRJNA518727) | freshwater metagenome | biome: subpolar coniferous forest; feature: holomictic lake; material: water; isolation source: holomictic Lake 227, 6 m and 8 m depth | place: Canada: near Kenora, Ontario | collected...
GATTTCGGATTTCGGTTTTCGGATCTCCGCGCCTCCGCGCCGCCTCGTGTCGGAACTACCGGATCTGCGGGAACATTACCACGCGATAACACTGCTGCGCGTTGGTGCAAACGGTGTCGGAGGCCGTGGCGACGCTGCCGGTTGCGGTGAACAGATTACCAAGGTAGGTCCAGTTGGTGGTGACCAGCCCTGACTTGCGTTGCAGCCGATACGGTTGGCCGGCGATCGTGCTCCAGGAGAGGGTGAGCGTGCAGTTCGACTTCACGGTCGAGAGGAACACTGGCGGGTAAACCACCGTTAAACGCGCCCTGGTGCTGGCGACTGAACCGAGTGCATTGCTCACGACCACAGAATAATTGGTTCCGGCATCGGCCAAGGATACGTTAGCGAGGGTCAGGCTGCGATCGGTGGAGCCGGAGAGGTTGGCGCCATCCACCAGGTTGGTGCCGTTCTTCTGCCATTGGTATGAGAACGGCCGAGCACCGGAGACCGCCACGCTCAGCATCACATTGGCCCCGCTGAGCACCACCTGGCTGGCGGGTTGACTGGTGACCTGGGGCGCGCATTGCACGCCGAGCTCGAAGAGCGTGCCGTGGCCGACCCCGCAAGGGCCGCCGCTGGTGGTCGTGCCATACAAATTGCCAGCCGCGTCCTCGACGAGGGGAGCTGCCGGGGACGCACCGTCATCGCAGCCATCAAAATAGACCAGTGTGGCGAACGAATTGCCGTCCGGGGCTATTCTGAATACCGTGCCAAAATAACTCACCGGGTCAAAATAAGTGGTGCCATAGAGGTTCCCATCTGTGCTCTGCATGAGCCCGGCGTAGGGATACCAACCGTCCCTGAGAACTACGTCACCAAAAGTATGCAGAGTGGTCAGCGCACCACTCGGGGTGATCTTGAAAACCGTGCCGTAGAGTTCTACGGGGTTAAGCCGGCGGTGCCTGGCGACGCCATAGAAGCTGCAGTCCGTGCCGCACACCAGCCTGCCGACCGGCTCGTAGCCGTCGATCAGGCCGGTGAATGAGTACAGGAGCGTGAAACCGCCGGCGGGGCTGATCTTGAATACCGTGCCCTTGCCGTTGGCGCCGCCTAGCGAGGTCAAGCCATAGAAACTGCCATCACAGCCCAGCGTCACCCCGCCGGCCGGGGTCGCGCCATCCGCGCCATTGAACGAGTGAAGATTGGTCAACGCCCCGCTCGGAGTAGTGCGGAAGACCGTGCCAAGGTTGGATACGCCGCCGACCGTGGTTGTGCCGTAGAAGTTGCCGTCGGGGCCCTGGAGCAGTTCACCGGAGGGCCCCGCGCCCGCGGGCTGCCCGGCAAACGAGTAGAGTGTGCTCAGCATTCCATCGACTGTCAGGGCAAACACTGTCCCGGCTCCATGGGCGCCCCCCTCGGTGGTCGTGCCGTAAAGCCTGCCATCCGTGCCTTGCACGGGGGCGGCGGTGGGGTGCGCCCCGTTCGTCTGCATGAAGGTGGCAAGGACCGAGTACGCGCCGTTGGTGGTCATGCTGAAGACCGTGCCCCAGGAAGCGCCACCACCGGAGTAGGTGGTGCCGTACATCACCCCGTTGGTGCCGAAGGCGCGCCCGTTCGGCGCCTGACCATCGCTGCCGCCCGTGAACCAATGCCGCGTGGCCAGGCTCGTACACGGCGCACTCACGGGCACGACGGTCAGGGAGGCGCTCGCATTGGTGTATCCCCGCGCATTGCTGACGATCACCGTATAGGTGCCATTGTTTCCTTCATAGGCATGGTTGATGACCAACGTGTCACTCGCCTGGCCGGTAATGTCGCAGGAATCGGCCAGCGGCACCCCATTCTTTTGCCACAGATACGACAGCGGCTTATCCCCTGCCGCGGCGACGCTAAAGGAGACGGTCGCGCACGGGGCAAACGTTTGGCTGGTTGGCACCATTAGGAGCAGGGGGGCGATGGAGGTCACCTGGAGGAGCGCCGCAGCGCTGTTGGTGGTGCCGGCCGGGTTGCTGACGAGCATGGAGTAAGTTCCAGCGTCGTTGGTGTTGACGCCGGACAGGCGAAGCACGCGGGAAGTCGAGCCCGAGAGATTGCCGCCATCCGCCACATTAGTCCCATTCTTCTCCCATTGGTAGAAGAAGGGGCTCGCGCCGGAGACCGCCACGCTGAGCAGCACATCATCGCCGACGTAAACCGACTGGCTGGCGGGCTGCGCTGTGAACTGGGGCGGACCGGCGAAGCTCAGGCGGAAGATGACACCTGCATCGTCCGCGCCGCCATTTTGGGTGGTCCCAAGCAAACTCCCATCCTCGTCTTCGATCAAGGCGGCCTGGGGATTCGCCCCGGCGTAGCCGTCGAACGCCACCAGGGTGGTCAGTGTGCCATCTGGCGTCATCCGGAACACCGTGCCATCTCCGTAAGCACCCCCATAGGCAGTCGGGCCGTAGAAATTGCCATCGCTGCCTTGGAGCAACGCTGCCGCGGGATAGCTTCCATCGGTGCCACCCGCAAACGAATAGAGATTAGTAAGCACCCCGTCCGGGGACATTCGGAACACCGCGCCATGGTTGTAAGCGCCGCCACTGGTGGTCGTGCCATAGAAGTCCCCGCCGGCGTCTTGCACCAATCCTGCCAAAGGAAGGGCTCCATTCGCGTTGTCAAAGAACGCCAGCGTGGTCAGGGTGCCATTGGTGGTGAGGCGGAAGATAGTGCCATATCCGGCGGCGCCGCCTTTATACGTCGTGCCGTAGTAGCTGCCGTCGCTGCCGCGGAGCAGCCCTGCGGCGACGTGGCCGCCGTCCTGGCCATTGCTGAAAGAATGCAGAGTCGTCAGGGCGCCATTGGTGGTGATGCGGAAAGCGGTGCCGCGACCCGAGGCTCCGCCCTGGTAGCACGTCCCGTAGAAAGCGCCGTTCCCGTCCAGCGCCAGACCGGCCAGCGGCAGATCACCATTGGAAGCATTGAACGCCAGCAGGTTCGTCAGCACCCCGCTCGGAGTAATCCGGAAGACCGTGCCGTTGTCATACGCGCCGCCCTCGTAGGTGGTGCCGTAGTAATTGCCATCGTAGCCCAGTGCGAGGGGGGCAAAGGGAGTCGCGCCATCGTCGCCGCCGGTAAAGGAGTAAAGGCCTGTCACCGCGCCGGCGGCGGTCAGTTGGAAGACCGTGCCAGCCTGGTTCGTCCCACCGTTTTGAGTTGAGCCGTAGAAGCTGCCGTTAGCGGCTTGCACCAGGGCATTGGGGTTGGCGCCATCGTTGCCGCCCGTGAAAGCATACACCGTGGCGAGGGCCGTATTCGGTGCGGTGATGGAGGTGACTTTCAGCAGCGCCCCGGAACTGGTGGCGAGGCCATACGCGTTCCCCACCACCACGGCATAGGTACTCGCGTCGGCCGCCGAGGCGCTGCGGATGGTGAGGCTGCTGGTAGCCGCGCCGGAGACATTTCTCCCATCCGTCACAGCACTCCCATTTCGCATCCACAGATAGTACAGCGGCGCCACCCCCGTGGCCGTAACAGAGAACGTCACCGCCTGGCTCTGGAGCACGGTCTGGCTGGCTGGGTAGGTAGTGATCACCGGGCGCCACGGCAACACCGCCAAATATGCATTGGCGCTGGCGACCGAACCTGCCGCATTGCTGACGATGACCGAGTAAGCTCCGTCATCGGCGGGCATGGCGTTGCTGAGGACCAGCGTGCTGGTGGCCGAGCCGGAAACGTTAGTGCCGTCCGTCAGGTTAGTGACGAATGTGCCGTTATCGAACCGCCACTGGTAAGAGCAGGAAGCGCGGTTCGATACTCCCACCGTGAAGCTGGCGGTCGCGCCCTGAAACACCGTCTGGTTGGTCGGCTGCGTGGCGATGACCGGCGGGACGACGATGTCCAGGCGGACCTGGCGGCTCTGGCCTGGCCGGTCGTTCAGGTTGGTGGCGCTCGCGTTGGTGAACCAGAGCATGGCGCTGTAGCTGCCGAGGGGCAGACTGCTGGCGGCTGCGGTCAGCGTGGCCGTGACGGACACTGCCGGGCCGCCATTGGTGAGCGTGCCATTGACGGGTGAGACGTTCAGCCAGGAGGCGGTGTTGGTCAGCGTCCAGGTTAACACGGCATTGCTGTCGTTGGTCAGCAGGTAGGCATACGCGGCGGGCCGGAAGGGGCCGCCCAACGGCCCGGTGAACGTCAACGGCGCGGCGGGGGTGATGCGTAACGCCGCGGGCGGCGCCAGGAGCGCGGAGATGAGGTTGCTGCCGGTGGGCGTGCCCCAGCCGGTACACAGATCATAGCCGGGGCGGGCAAAGAAGGTGTTGGGGTTGCAGCAGCCATTGGTGTTGTTGCCCAGGGTGATGTCGTGGAAAGCGGCGCTGTAACCAGAAGACTTGCCGATGGCGTAGAGGGCCGGGTTAACGAAGCCCAGGCTCGGCTTGCCGCTGGCGGCGGCTTGCTGGTTGATCAGGGCGGCGAAGCCCGCCCACAAGGGCGTGGCGGCACTCGTGCCGCCCAGCACGCCCTGCTCGCCGTTGTTGACCACCACCCAGATGCCGTCGGCCACGCAGGCTACATCCGGGAAGTTCCTCAGAGTCGTTGAGCCTCCGTTGCTGGTCATATCAACGCCCTGCTGCCAGGGCGGGATTGCATAGTTCATGCTGAACCCGCCCGCACTGGCGACCGTCATGCCACCGGGTTGAAGGCCCACGTTCCAGACGGTTTCCGATACCCAGACACCGCCGGGCTGGCTGGTGCTCAAGATTGTCCCTCCGACAATGGTGATATTCGTGCTCTCGATCGGGGGATCCGGCGGACACGAGGCGCAATAAGAGCCGTAATCTCCGGACGCCTGGAAGTAGGACTGACCCTGCGCGGCGAATTGCTTGAAGACCTGATCCTGACCGGCAGTGGGGAACCCGGGCCACGACCAGGAGGAACTGAGTTGCCAGGCCGCCGGTTGACCCAGACTATTTGTGTCGGTAGCCATCCGGTTGAGGACCTCCAAGGGCCCGTTGCTCGGGTCTGCTTCATAGACGATTACTTTCGCCAGGCCCGGGGCCATCGCTATCGCCATCTCGATGTCCAATGCCACTTCAAGGTTATTAGGGCCTGGGTCGCCAGTGAAGTCGCCCACCAGCACATTCGTGATGGTCACATTGGGCTGCCCGGCCAGGGTTTGATACATGAGGACATCCCCGCTGTAATAGCCGTCGAACTGCAGTAATCCCACCGCCTGCCCGGCACCATCCAGCGAGACTCCCGGGGCATAGGCAGCCCGGAAATCCCGGCCGATGAGATACCCTCGCGGACCGGACCCGGCCACCGAAGGCCGCGCCGCAGGCGCCGGGGCCGGGTCCTTGCGAAACGAGAGGCTTGCCCGGCTCGCTGGACGTGGCGCCCCGAAGTCATTCAGGCCGCTCACTAACAGTAGAGGCACCGCCAGGTCGAGTGACGGCTCAACATCCGGGGCATAGAACTTCCGCGCCTCCGTGGGGTGTTGATAGACGTGCAGGTTGACATGGAAAGCCCTCTCGATGTCAGCCGCTGCCCCGCTCACGTCCACGAGGGTACGGTTCGGATGCAGGCCCTTCACCTGCAGGCCATTGGCTCGGGCAAACGCCAGCACCGCCTCATAATCCTGCCGCGTCGGCCCAAACCGCTCTGCGAATTGGCCCGGCGTCAGGTACTGGTGGTAAGCCGGGCTGGTCGGGTCATAGAGTTGCTCGAGCAGGCTGTCCAGCGCTTCGCGGTTACGCAACGGCAGCACGATCACCAGGTGCAACCGGTTCGTGCCGGGCAAGCGGCCCAGCGCGCGCAGGTGACCCACGGTCGCCGGCACGCTGCCGTGGAGGTTCTGCCTTTCCGCTGCCGCCGATCGGGCGCTGCCCGCGAGCAGCGTAACCGCGCAGACCAGGACCGCCGCCGGCGCGGAGATCCGAAGCCCGAAACCCGAAATCCGAAGGACCGTTCCCCGTTCGGATTTCGGTTTTCCTATCGGGATGCCCCGTTCACTGGTGTGGCTCTTCATGGCTTTCATACATTTCCGATTGCCTCGAACGAACCAGAAGCCGCGCGCTAGAGCAAGGAATTTGCGCACTCTGAAACGTGAAACGTGAGGCGTGAAACGTGAAACGTGAAACGTGAAGGAAAGGCGAATGACAGGGCACGCTCCCCAGCTCACAGCTCACGTTTCACGTTGCTCCATCGCGCCGGCAGCGTAACCCGCCGGCTACCGTCGGCCTTCGGATTTCGGATTTCGACCCTCCTTCGGTTTTCGGTTTTCGGATTTCGGATCTTCCATCGGGCCGGAGTTGCCGGCAATCAGCCCGTGCCCGCGGCTAAGTCGAGCTTCCCAGCACCGGATAATCCGTATAGCCCTCGGGGCCTGAGCCGTAGAACGTCTCGGGCACGGGCGGGTTGAGCGGCGCGTTCAGGTCGAATCGCCGCGGCAGGTCGGAGTTGGCAATGAAGAGCTTCCCGAATGCAACCGCATCCGCTTCGCCGGCTGCCAATAACTGCTCGGCGGTTTCACGGGTGTGCGCTTCATTCGCGACGTAGGTTCCGCCGAAGATGGTTTTGAGTTGTGGCCCGAGGCGATCCGGTCCGACAGACTCGCGCACGCAGAGAAAGGCGATGCGGCGTCTGCCCAGCTCCCTCGCGACGTAGCCGAAGGTGGCCGCAGGGTTTGAATCTCCCATATCATGGGCGTCGCCACGCGGCGCCAGGTGCATCGCCACGCGACCCGGGCCCCAGACGGCAATGGCGGCGTCGGCGACCTCAAGCATCAGACGGGCCCGATTCTCAATGGCGCCACCGTATTGATCGGTCCGGTGATTGGTGCTGTCCTGCAGGAACTGGTCGAGGAGGTAGCCGTTGGCGCCGTGGATTTCCACGCCATCAAAGCCGGCGGCCTGCGCGTTCTGCGCGCCTTTACGGTAGGCGGCGACGATGCCGGGAATCTCGCTGGTCTCCAGGGCGCGCGGGGTGACGAAGGGGGTTTCTGGGCGGAGCAGGCTGACGTGGCCGTGGGCAGCAATGGCGCTCGGGGCAACGGGCAGCGCGCCGCCGAGGTAGCTGGGGTGGGAGATGCGGCCGACTTGCCAGAGCTGGAGGAATAGTATTCCACCCGCCGCGTGTACGGCATCGGTGATAGTTTTCCATCCCTGGACTTGCTCGGGGGACCAGATGCCGGGCGTGTTCGGATAGCCCACACCCATCGGGTCCACCGCGGTGGCCTCGCTGAGGATCAAGCCGGCGGAGGCGCGCTGGACATAGTAGTCGCGCATGAGGGCGTTGGGGATACGGCCGGCGCTGGCGCGGCAACGCGTCAGCGGCGCCATGAAGACGCGGTTGGCGAGCTGCAAGTCGCCGATGCGGATCGGTTGGAGAATTCGGAGTTGTTCGGTCATGTAGGTTTGAGTTTGTGCGGTTTGCCTTGAGAATCAAGCCTAGGATTATTCGCTTACTCCCGAGGCAGGCACTGGCGCACGGCGCGGATCAACTCGCCGGCCGGGCTGGGCTGATGGAGGAAGTGGTTCCCGTGTTGGCGCATGAATTCGGGGTCTCCGCTGACCACCTCCGTGCGGTAGCCGCTCACGAAGATGACCTTCAGATCCGAATGGCGCGTAGATAAGGCGTAAAACGCTCGGCGGTAGTCACTTGCAGATAGGCCTCGAGTTTCAGCGCTGGGGCAGCCTTCCCCGGCCCAGCGCCTCATGCCCGGTTTGGAACCGCTCCGTCCCTTTCGGCGTCCCAGACTCGCAACATGCTATCCCCACGACGCTGGCACAGTTCACCCGCCCCGGCGAGGCTAGCGTGTGGCCACGGGGACAGTTTGGACGGTCCTGCTGGCAGCAGCCGACACCACAGTAGCGAGGGGCCAAAACGCCCCGCTGCTCGTGTGCTTCATGGTTTTGACGCGCTGGCAAAGCCGGGTGCCCAGCGCCAGACCCAAGCAGGGGGCGCCGGATGGCCCAACTTTGCCCCCGACTTTGCGGAAGAACTCGGTCTTATTGAGCCTTATCTAATCGCCATTTCCTTCAGATCCGGCTTCTGCGCGCGGAGCTTATTTCCCAGTTCCCGGCCGGAAATCCCCTCCGGCATGACCATGTCCGTGATTAGCAAGCTGATGTCTTGCACGCTGGGCCACCATACTTCGATCGCCTCCCGGGCCGAAGCGGCCTCATGCACCTTGTAGCCATACGATTCCAGCACTCGCCGCGGGGTCCGGCCTCGGTGGGCGAAAGAGCCGACGCCAGGGCGGGCGGCGGGATGGCGGGCAGGAAGCTCTTGAGGGTGGTGCCGGCGCCCAGCCGGCTGAACACCTTCCACCCAGCCATGGTGCTGTATGAACTGTTTGCGGCTGAAGATGAGCAATTGGCGGGTGAGGTTGGCGGTGCGCTCGGCGGCGGAGGTGATAGCGGTAGGGAATTCACGGCCTTCCGTGCTCACAGCGTCGCCATCCATCAGCATCAACTCGGCGTTGCCGCGGATGACCGCCAGCAGGTTGTGGAAGTCGTGGGCCACGCCGCCGGCGAGCTGGTCGAACCTTTCCAGTTTCTGCGACTGGCGCAACTGCGCCTCGAGCTGCTGGGCTTCGGTCGTATTGCGGAAGATGCTGAACAGCACTTTGCCCTGCCGGCCCAGTTCGATGAAGGAACTGGAGATCTCCATCATCCAACAGGTTGATGCTTCGGACCACGAGCCGCAGGCGATTGAGCTCGGATACTTGCGTTTCGGCAGATTTCCGTTCGGTGTTCTCCCTGCCAGAGCCGTTGGCGCTCTGATTCGGGAGCCGGAGTTCAGGCGGCGCGCTCTGCGTGTCTGTGGGGTGGTGGTTCATGGTTGTGCTTTTGGATCGTGTTGGGAGCGAGATTATGAAAGAAGATCCCCATCGGCGGCGAGGACAGCAGGTGAATCGATTTGGACCGCCGGTTCGCCGCTCAGGGCGTGGGCTTGCACCTGCTCCACCCGGCCGCCGACGAGGTCGGCGACCTTCATGAATTGGGTGGACTTGTTCAGGAAGGCGCTGGCGCCAAGCCGGCAAGCCTCTTTCTTAAGCCAAGCAGCGGCCGGCCTGCTATTGGAGGAATCCCAGAAAGAGCGTCAGAATCTGTCGCCGGCCCGTGTCAGAATTATTCGGACATCCTGGTGCGTGGTGCGATTTACGAGCCTCGCCGCGATGTCGCGCCGGAGTCAGACGAAGGCGGATCGGATCTCGGATCTCGGTTTTCGGGTTTCGGATTGCGCGGACGGGAAACGGGAAACGCGGCGAATTCACGTTTCCCGTTTCCCGCCCCACGCAGCGAGACGCGTAAATCGCAAATCGGGAATCGCAAATCCCAGAATCCCCGGTTGCAATCGCGGCGAGAAGCCTGTATATGCGGGGTCAAGAAAAGTGAACTCAAACCTATACGCACCCATGAAGGCACGCTTCCTCCCGCTCAGTCTCGCACTTGGTCTCGCGCTCGGTCTGTGCGATTCGGCACTGGCTCAGCTATCCCCCGGCAACCCGCTGGCGGGATTGGAAAAGGTGAAGGACTTCGAGGCGATGCGCGCCTCATCCTCCGACGCCGACTGGCGCAGCGGGAACGCCGATGCGCGGCCCATCGAGCCCAGTGGCACACTGGTGCTGGCGGACCTGCAAGGCCCGGGCATGATCGTCCACTTCTGGAACACGATCGCGCACTCGGCGCCCTTTTATTCGCGGCTGATGACACTGCGGATTTATTGGGACGGGGAGAAGGACCCGAGCGTCGAGTGCCCGATCGGCGACTTCTTCGGCATCGGTCACGGACTGGACAGGTCGTTCGTCTCGCTGCCGATCAAAGTCTCCTCCGAAGGCCGCGGCCGCAACTGCTACTGGCCCATGCCTTTCCGCAAGTCGGCCCGTGTGACGGTGACCAACGAGAGCGACAAGCGGTGCGACGCGTTTTACTACTATCTGGATTGGCAGAAGTATCAGTCGTTGCCGGATGACACGGCCTATTTCCATGCCAGGTATCGGCAGGAATATCCCTGTGTCATGGGCCGGAACTACCTCATTGCGGATCTCGTGGGCCGCGGCCATTACGTCGGCACGGTGCAGAGCGTCCAGAACATGTCCGCCGGCTGGTATGGCGAGGGGGACGATTTCTTCTTCATTGACGGCGAGACCGAACCGCGCCTGCGGGGCACCGGCACGGAGGACTATTTCTGCGACGGTTGGGGATTCCGGCAGCACGACGGACCGTTTTACGGCGTGCCGCTTTGGGAGGGATACGCCGCGGGCAACCGCTGCTCGGTTTACCGTTTCCACATTCCCGACCCGGTGCCCTTCAAGAAAGCGCTGCGCGTTGAGATCGAGCACAAGGGTTCGCAGGACTTGCCGGACAAGACGGTCAACGGCTTCATTGAGCGGGATGACCTGATGTCCTCGGTCGCCTTCTGGTATCAGATGGAGCCGCACAAGCCGTGGCCGGCGCTGCCGCCGGGGCTGGATCGGCTGGCGGAGCGCACCCAGCCGTTGCTGTTCGCCTGGAAGGAAGTGCCGACCGCCAAACATTCGGACCACCCCATCCAGGTGCAGGACCTGCCGGGCGTAGCGGAGCAGGGCAAACAACTCTTCCTCACTCCGGCGGATGACAAGGGATGGGTGGAGCTCACGTTCAACGTGGAGAAAGATCTCAAGGCCCACCTGGTGGGCAACCTGGTGCGGTCCTTTGATTACGGTATCTACCGCGTGACCCTGGACGGCAAGGAACTCGGGGTGGTGGACCTTTATAACCCGGACGTGATACGGCAGGCTGTGAATTGGGGGGCGCAGGCGCTCAGCGCCGGCCCGCATGTGCTGCGCCTGGAGTGCCGGGGCAAATCAGACAAGTCCAAGGGCTACTTTCTCGGCGTGGACTCCATTGCCGCCGCGGTGCCGGTCTATGAGCGGCCGCCGGGCTTTGATCTGAGGAAGATACAGAAGTAGGCGATGGGTAGTAGCGTAAGCCTCCGGCTTGTTGAGCGCAGCCGGTTGCCTGCGGCCCAGGCTGCCAACCCGGAGGGTTGGCGGACTTGGCAAGCCAGAGGCTTACCCTACTACAGCGTGGTGCCGGGGGGGCGAGATGCGCTGCCTTCAGGTCACTTGGCTCTTCTCCTTCGCGCGCAGGAATCCCGAGCCGATGCCGCGATAGGCAGTGAGGAAGTAGGCCATCACGACTCCGACCGCCGCGGCCAGCCCGCCCCAGAAGAGCGACCATTGCGTGCCAGGCGTGCCGGTGCAGGCGCTGAACCACCAGCCAGTGCCCAGGTAACCCAGCAGGTTCCCCACGCCGCTGGTCATCAGCGTGAGCAGCGCCTGGGCCCGCGCTCGCCAGGTGCTGTCCACGCGCTGTTCGAGGTAAATCTGGGCCGAGATCAGGACCAGCGTGAAGGAACACCCGTGCAGCAGCACCCCGGTAAGTACCCAGAGCTTTCCATTCATCGCGCTCAACGCGAAGCGCAGCACGCCGAAGCTGAGGCCGCAGGCGATGATCCACTTCAGCCGCCACCGCAGCAGCAAGCCGCCGAGGCTGAACATGGCGATGATCTCCGTCACCTGCCCCAGCGTCATCCACGCGCTGGTATGCACCAGGCCCAGCGCGCGCAGGTGGGGCGGCGCGCAGGGGTAGAAGCCGGAGAGGGGGATGTTGAACAGGGCGCACGTAATAAACACGACGCGATGGTTGGGGTCCTTCAACAGGGTGAGCGCATCCAGGCCAAGCCGCTCATGCCACGACAGATGCTCGGCGGATTTGGGCGTTTCCAGTTCCGGCAGGAAAAAGGTGTATCCCCCGGCCAGCGCCCACATGATCGCGCCGCTATACCCAGCGATCGTGCTGGCGTCCGCGCCCAGTGCGCTGACCAGCCAGCAACCGCTCATCCAGCCGAGGGTTGCCATCGCTCGGATGGGGCCAAACTCCTTGCGGGTATCCGCCAGGCGCGCAAAGATGATCGTCGAGGCAATACTGAACGTCGGCGACGAACAGAGCGCGTGCAGTTGAATCAGGGCGAGCACGAGCCAGGGATTCCAGCCGAACCGGATGCTGGTGGTGGCCAGCGCCATCGCTGCCGCGGTGGCCAGTGACAGGCCGCGCAGGACTTTGATGGGCGACGCGTGGCGGTCGGCCATGGCGCCGAAGATCAGCGGGGAGACAAAGGCGGCGAGGGCGGTGGCGGCAAAGGCAAAGGGTTTGATGGCCCGGAGCCCATGCGCATCCAGAACCCTGCTCAGCGGTACAAACCACATGCCCAGCGCCGCTCCCTGAAGGAAGAACAGCGCGATCAACTCCGCATACTCGGCCTTGCGAATCGTCCTAAGCACCCGCCAAGAACACACAGGCAGAGGGGAAATTCAACTGCGATCTACGATTTGAAAGTGAAAGGTGAAACGTGAAAGGTTAAGGAAAGGCGAATGTGAGACGTGAAACGTGAAAGGTGAAAGGTGAGGGGGGGTTGCGGGTTTGGATTTCGGATTTCCTTCACGTTTCACGTTTCACGTCTCACTTCACGTTCAGTCGCAGAATTCGCACAGCCTCTCGACATACGCCGCCGAGCCGTCGCGCAGCCAGCCATCGAGTTGAGCCTGATCTTTGAGTTGTTGCCCCCGCAGCCGCGGCACGGCGATAAACCGGGATGCCACTTCCGGCAGCCCGGTCATGTCCACCCAGAGCTTCTCGAACTGGGTGACGGGGAAGATGTCTTCCTGGCCGTGGCCCCAGCGCTTCTTGACTTCCTTGAGGGTGATGTAAGTGGGCATCTTGGCCGCCAGATTACGAATGGCGGCCGTGACTCGCTCCGCATCGGCCAGGTCGGCCCGCGAGAGAGCGAAGGCGGCGAGCAACTGGTCGAGGTCAATCCAGCAGGTGTTCGAGTTGTAGTAGGTCAGGGCGAACTCAGCTTCCTCACGCGGCATGGCGAGCCCTTCGACGAGGCGGACGCGGCCATTGACGCGGGCGAGGCCGCCGCCGCGGTCTTCGAGGCGGCGGGTGATCATCTCGAAGGTGAGGCCCGCGCCGCTCTGGATGTGCCAGCCGAGTAGCGCGGGATCAGCATCGGCCCCCAGGGTGTCAATGTTATGGAGCAGCAGGTACTTCAACTGAGGGCGCTCCTCGATCAGCCGCGCCAGAACGCCATTCCGCAGGAGGTTGGGCACTTCATACCAATGGCCGACGGGGTGCAGGCATTGTTGCGGCACGTTGTCCGTGTAGTCGCTGGCCTCGCCGGTGCTGCTCGCCCAGTTGATGAGCGCGTGGCGCAGGCTGTCGCGCACCTTCTGTTGCTGCTCATCCAAAATCTGCTGCGGCATTTCCTCCCAGACGAAACGCAGATCCCGGACGGTGGGGATCATGCGCAAGCCGACCGATTTGCCAGGTGACAGGAGCAGCGGCCCTTCGTAGCCGTACTGTTTCTGGCGGGCGAGGAACTCCTCGGTCGGCCCGTGGGTCAGATAGCTGGTGGTGAAGATATGCGGGATGGCCGTGCCCGCCAGGTGCGAAATGCGCCGGCTCTTGGCCAGATGCGTCTCGATGAAGGTGCGGTGGCGCCCGGCCAACTTGCAGAAGGGATGCAGGGCCTTTACGACCCCCGCGCCCTGCGTCCAGCGACTGCCCGCGCCGGCGGCCAGGGTGACTACGGCGACTTGGCCGTTCTTCAAGGCGCTAAGGCCGAGGTTGCGCAGGGCAGGGTCTGGTAGTAGCGTAAGCCTCTGGCTTGCCGCTGTCCCACCAACCCTCCGGGTTGGTGTTGCCGAGTTCTCTTCATCTTTTGCACGAACCGCCGTCCCATGCCCCAAGCGGTAGCCCCCGGGTTTTAGTCCGGCACGTTCGGGATTGCCGGTAATGTAGCTGGTGAATTTATCCAACTCGTGCTCCTCGCGCACAATGTGGTCGAAGGACTCATGCTGCCAGAGTTGACCCGCTCCGCCCGTTCGTTGGTTGATCTCGCGGGCGGTGAAGGTCTTCCAACTGTGCAGAATGTCGGATAATTCATGGCCCATGATCGGGCGCACAATCAGATGCAGATGATTGGGCATCACAACGAAATGCCCCAGCCAGTAGCGTTCACCGTCAAAGTGGCGGAGCGCCTGCTCGGCGATGACGGCATTGGCCTCCTCTTTGAGCACACAGGCCCCATGTCCTTTGTCCAGCTCAGCTTCGAGCTGCTCCTGGTAGAACTGTTTCAACTCCTCCTGGCGCTCGGGTGTGAGCGATTGCTGATGCCGGCGCAAGAACTCGTCGCGTTCCCGCAGAGGCTCGTCCATCACCGACGCCGGCAGAGAATCGGCCAGACGAAAGGTGACGAAGTAAGTGGCTCCTTCCTGCCGCCAATGCGGCAGGTTGCGGGAGGCGATCGTCGCTGGCCGGCTCTGGTCGAAGGCGGTGAATGGCAGCGGTGCAATCTTCTGGGCTGAATCTGCCTCCGGAGTCGGTGGCGCTGGCAAGCCAACGATAGGGTCATCGCCAAGCTGGAAGCTTGGCGAGACAGTCGCAAGCCGGAGGCTTGCGCTACTAAGCCAGCTTGCGGCATCCACCACATCACCCGGCTGCACGTCCTCGATGACCGCGCTGGGGGGCAGGCGGTTCTGGGCCAGGCCAATGCGGCCCTCCTTAAGGTCGGTGCGGATCTGTTCATGCTGGACGCGGTCAAACCCGTGCTGACCGAGCAGCGCCGTGAGCGTTTGGTCGGCCGCCGATTCCGCCTTGCCGCGCGGCAACATGACCTCGAACAATGTCTGCACCACGCCGCGCAGCTCGGGCCGGTTGCGGCAGGCGAAACCGAACCTGTCCAGCTCGGCGCGCCGCAAGGGCGAGAGCGAGTGACGATCCTGCCGCAGCAGCCCCGGCACGGTGAGCGTGTAATAACCCGACGGCATCAGGGCGGCCTCACCGTCAAGCAGGTCGGCAAACGTGCCGCGTTCGTTGATGGCGAAATCATAGACCACGGGCTCCATGGCGAAGGGCAGGGCGGATTGCAGCTCGCGTTTGGTGGCGGACATGATTTCCTGCAGGCGCTTTTGCGCGCGCGCTTTCTGCTCCGGCGCGAAGATGAAGCCCATCCCGCCGCCGGACATGCCGCCCAGCATCCAGAACCCCCAGAAAGCGTCGCCGAACTCCGCCTTCACCTGGCTGATGACGGTTTCGGTGAAGTAATTCGTCGCCCAGGGGATGATGGCCTGAATCGGCTGGAGGAAGTTCGTGGTGGTCGCGGCCCCGATGGCGGGGACATCTCCGCGGCGCAAGGCGGACAGAATTTCGTTGAGTATGCCCAGCATGCTCTGCCGCGCCTTCCACTCCGCGTCGCAGCGCAGCAGATACTTCTCGGTCACCATCTCCAGGATGGGGCCCACATTTTGCGCCATGCCGCCGTGTACGAGGACCAGGCTATCCTGTAGCTTGCGCCGCGTTTCCGGTGAGGCGTCGGTCTGGTCCAGGATGCGGTGCTGGGGCATGAGCCGGCCGCGGCTGATGCCGAATTCCGGCTCGCCTTCGCTTGCCATTACGCCCTCGATGAGTTTCATGCCCGGCCACACGCCACCCGAGTCCTGCCAGCCGCCGCCCGACCCGCCCAGCCATTCGCCGAGTAGCGCTCGCGCCAGGACCAGGCGGCGCTCGTGCTCCTGCAATTGTCCGGTGAGCGACGCAGCCTGCCCGGTGGCGCGCATGCACACGCTGATCAGCGCCGCCAGCAGGTTGGTCGACACCGCCAGACGCGAGCCTTTGGGTATGTTGTTCACGCAGCTCACGATTTCCAAGCCGCGGCCCGGCCCGACCAATCGCGCCAGCAGTTCCGCCAGACTCTGGCCCGACCCCTCGATGCCTGGCGGCACGATGCCCGCCGCGATGATCGCCGCCTTGAGCAGGCCGAGGTAATCCTTCGCAAAGTCAAATACGTCGGCAAGGTTCGTGATGTCCGCCCTGGCACCGAGGTCAACGCTCACCAGGCGCAGCAGCGGCTCTTCGATCACGCGCAGGTAGGCCTCGACGGGCGGGCGCGGCGTGGCGTCCCGTCCATGTATTCCGAGGTCGATGGAGACATTGAGCACTTTGGCCCCTTCGGGAAAGTCCATGCCCAGGAAGAAGATGTCGCTCCAGCCGCAGTGCGTGAGGTCCATCCGGACCGGGGTGCACTCGCGCAGAATCGGGTAGGTGCCGTCCAGCGGGTCGCGCCGGAGCAGTTCCGGCCGCAGGCGCAGCGGGTAATCGGCTGGGTGCCCCATGCGAAACATCCATTGGTTGCCGCGCACTGAGCGCACGCTCCGACGGACCTGGTCGGCCAGCGTCTGGAACGCCAGCCGGTGGTAGGCGGCCGCCAGCGCGCTGGAGATCGCGTCGCTGGGCCCCTCCGCCTGCTGCACCGCCAGGAAATAATCGATGGCCTCTTCGAATCGGCGCTGGAGCAGATGCTCGTAACCTTTAAACGGGATGAGGGAGCGTGAAACGTGAAACGTGAGACGTGAAGCGGCTTCGAGCTTGGCGGGCAAATGAAATCGGTGAATCGCGTAGAGGAAGAACAGGGCGCGGACCCGCTCGTAGAGATTCTCGCTGCGCCGGCGGAAGGCGTCCAGCTTGTCGCACTCATTGAGCAGTTCACCCGGCGGCAGCTCGGCGCAGGCGCCTTCGAGCGATTGATTGCGGAGATCCGGCTCTGCCGCGGTGATGATTTGAATGAGGTCTGGCATAGCGCTAAGGAGTCAGCTCACTCGTGTGAAACGTGAAACGTGAAGGGAATCCGAACGCACCGCGCGCAACTTCTGTGTTGAGCACTGCCCACCCTTCCGCAGCTCGGTTTTTCTCTCGATCGGCGGTGGCGGTGCGACCCCTCGGATACCGTTCGGTTTTCGGTCTTCGGCCTTCGGATTTCGGAGCTTCCATCATTTGTCCCCCCGCTTTGCCAGCAGTTCCACCAAGCCGCTCAGTACCTCTTCCCGGTCCTTGCCATCCAGGGCCAGCGCCAGTTGCGCCGTGAGCAACCCATACTTGACCCCGATGTCGTAGCGATGTCCCCGGAGCTCGCAGGCGAGATAACGCTCGCGTTTGGCGAGCTTCGTCAGGGCGGTGCTGAGGCTCACGCTGCGGCTGCCGGCCTGCGCGACTTCTTCCGCGAGCAACTCCATGACTGTCGGGGTGAGCACATGCATGCCGAAGAAGCAAAGATAATGGCCGGCCCGCAGTCCAGGTACAATTAGCCGCTGCTCGGCTTCCGTCGGAGTGGGCTTCTCGATCACTTCAGATATCTCATACACGCCCTTGCGCCCCGCCTCGAGGCGGCCGCCGACCGTTCCATAGTAAGGCAGCTTGCTCTCGTGCGTCGCTTGCACTGCGGAGACGGCGCAGTTCTCCGCCTTGGCGATCTCGACCAGTTGCTGGGCGGCGCGTTTGCCGCCGCCGCTGACATAGAGGTGGTCGCCTACCAGCAGCAGGGAAGGCTCCGCCCCGGCAAATTCGCGGGCGCAGGACACGGCGTGGCCATAGCCGAGCGCGGTACTTTGCTCGACGAAATGGAGCCGGGAACCCTGTCCGCCGGCGGCAGCGGAATAGGCCGCCTGATCGCCCGGGCAGACGACCACGCAGATTTCGTCGATGCCGGCCGCGAGGATCTCCTCAATGAGAATGCGCAACGCCGTCTTGGTGACGCCGTCGCGGTCCACGAGGGTTTGGAGGGGTAGTGTTCGCTGGGTCTTGCCAGCGGCGGTGATAATAGCTTTCTTGATTTCCACGCTTTAAGCCTTTTCGTTGTTGTGCCAGGCGGC